>Ga0210401_10003203_pt1 | contig 17594 bp, 13 predicted proteins | sample IncBWH32MmetaG_FD_150866 | JGI IMG/M metagenome (GOLD analysis project Ga0210401, IMG submission 150866) | Forest soil microbial communities from Barre Woods Harvard Forest LTER site, Petersham, Massachusetts, United States - Inc-BW-H-32-M | ecosystem: Environmental > Terrestrial > Soil >... | reverse complement strand
ACAACCGGCAAGTCGTTTAACTCGGCAGCCCACAACCTGCGACTATCAACCCAGCCGGGCACACCCGACCAAAACGCCGGGTTCTGCACGCCACTACCGAAGACAGGGACCAAAGATGAGGTACGCTTGCGCATGGCGACATAAGGCTCGAGGCACTCGCCGTTGATAAGGGTTCCTCCTCCCAGCATCGCGACTTCGCGTTCTCCCGAGCCCAACACGTGACTGGCCACACGTGTACCGAGCGTTCGCAAGCGGCGTCCACTGCGACATTCGTCGGCTAACATCCGAAATAGGTGAGTGGGATTTGTCACGACTCGACGGGCAAACGCCACGGGTTCGGGGACGTTGCTCACCATGCTATAAGGGGACCAGTGCACCTGCGCGAACCTCCTGCGACAAAGCTCGAACATAGCCTCATCCCCTAAGTTCTGGAAACCGGTCCAGCCTATATATATCCCAGGGATCACTCGTATCCTCCCAATTGCGAATTACGAAATAAATGACTCCGCCCTTGATGTGCCGCGTCAATTTTGAACACCGAATAGGACAAATCATCGCGTGGGGGAAAGCTGTGTGTGGACTCCGTTGCTTTTTTCTGGGGCACTATTCAATAGTAAGTTTCTAAGGCGACCGGGGCTGCCGTAGTTCCGCTGTCACGTCGACTGCGGAGCGCCCGGAAAAGTGTCCTAAGGCGGGCTCCATAAAACGCGTATAGAGCACCGGCATACGCCAAGGAGCCAGTTCCGATCATCAACGACAGACGAAGCGAAGGTAGTAGCGTAATCGGCACAGCCCAACGTGTCAGCAGAACCGCAACAATCATGAAAGCAGAAGCAACGAGTGAAGGCAGGATAGTGCGGCAGTACTCCCGCATCGTCATCCCGAGCCGTTGGCAAATTTTGTAGTACAGTGGCGCGGTAATCACAGGATACATCACGAACCAAGCTGCAGCGATGCCCCTGGTTCCCCAATGGCTGCCAATGAAGAAAGCGGTAGGCATGATCACTGCGGAGGCCAGCGTGGTCCACATCACGAACGTAGTATCGCGTATCGCGGTCAGAACAATGGGAAGCAGCGTCGTAATTGATCGAACCGCAACGTATAGCGCCAGTAATTGCAGCGGGGCGATTACGCCCAGCCATTTGGGGCCGAGTACAACAGGGATGAGCTGGTCTGCGATCAGTGCAATTCCGATGCTGGCTGGTACGGTTAGGTAGGACAGAGCCTCCGTGAGCCTCAGCAGATATCGGCGCAATTCGCGTTTATCATCCTGTGCCGCCGAAAAAAATGCTGGCGTCACGCGCGTGACCAGCGTTGAGATCTTCTCGACTGGCGCAGACGAAATTGTCCATGCGAAGGTGTAATCGCCAAGCTGGACTTGACCCAGGACCCGTCCCGCGACCGCGAAGTCAGCGTTTGTATATACGTACCATGCGATTCCTGAGAGCATCACCTGACCACTGAATTGCAATTCGCTTCGCAACTGTCCAAAATGCGGCCCGGCGAAGGGGTGTCTCCGGAAGCACAAAGTTAGAACGGTTGCCGTAGTTGCACCCATAATATAGCCGAACACCAAGCACCAATACCCGAATCCGAGCAACGCGAATACAATTGTGGCAACGATCTGGCCAAAGGCCCGCAGTGTTTCTAACCATGCAAGGAGTTCGAACCGTAGCTCCTTTTGCAGGAGGGCTCCGGGCACGACCTGGAATCCATTGATAAAACAAGTAGTACTGACTAGAATGATGACGCCTCGCAGGGACGGCGTAGCGAAAAAGCGTGACAACGGGATCGCGACAATCCCCGACAGCGCAACCAACCCTGCGCCGACGAGTACCGCTACAGTGTTCAATTCCGCTATCTGACGTCGGGTCAAGCCGCGGAGCGTGATTACTGCATTCGCAACTCCAATCTGGCTAATCAACGCCGCCAGATTGAGATAGAGAGCAGCCATCCCGACCAAGCCGAAATCGCCCGGGCTCAACAGGCGCGCCACGACAATGGTTGCCCCCCAACTCAGGATCTGTGACGCCCATTTAGCGCCGCCAGTCCACAGGACCGCCCGAACCATATGTCGGTCCAGATTCTTAGTTGCGCCTGTAGTCACCTACTCGACTCCTGAAACGAACGCCTGCTCGGTCGGATAGCGGTATCGGACGTAGCGAAACAACAATTGCGGTGCTAGCTTTAAAGCGGCTATAGTAACCTCGAGTTTCCGTCGTTTAATTACCATCCGCGCCCGTGAAAGGTACTCAAGTGCCTCCCGGCGGTTCCCCGCATACACAGCGCGTCGTCCTAGCAGAAAATCCAATCGCGCCCGCTCGCGGGAGAGCGCCTCAGCGAACCACTCCCGTTCGCGCGGCGACAAGTCCAAACTCTGCTCTCGCATTTCCAAAACTGATATAACGGCACGAATCAAATTAATCTTGTCACTACTCAAACTCCCGGGGCGCGAGCGATATCTGTACAGAGGTTTGTCATGATAGGCAAACCGGCCGCCCACCTTGGCCACCCGCAACCACATATCGAGATCCTCCGCGGCCTTTAGCCTCGGGTCGTAGTATCCGGCGCGGGCTATGATCTCCCGCCGCGCTACTAAGAGTCCAAATACTTGGCACTCCTTAGTTAACAGAGTGCGCAGCGTGACTTCCCCACGACTGGGGAAACGATCCATTATCAGCGGTCCCTCACCCCATGGTCCAAAGTGAATAGCATTCGAGTAGACCAGGTCGACATCAGGTCTCTCCTTAAGGATTCCGTACTGGTAGTCCAAGTATCCGGGCTCCCACACGTCATCGCCGTCGAGGAAAGCTAATAGCTGTGCTCGAGCGGTGCGAATACCTGTATTGCGAGCGCCGCCACAACTCATATTTTCCTGTTTGATGTACACGATTTCTTGAGAGTAAGGTGCCAAAGCGCGTTCGAGATTAACGGTGTCGGGACAGCCATCATTAACAACGATCGCCTCAAAATCTCTAAACGTTTGCCGGCGCACGGAGTCAAGTGTTTCAGCAATATAAGCTGATACCTTATAGCAAGGTATGATGACACTCACCGCAGGGCAATTGTTTCCAGGCATTCTCTATACCTCCCGAGACTGAGGGCGGGCCCGACCAGCACAGACCGCTGGCTCCTCGCTATCGAGCTTTTGCAGCATGACCTCGAACAAACGCACATATTCATCTTCATTGAATTCCGTCATCACCTTCTCATAGGCGCTCGTTCCAAGTCGTTCGCAGAGCTCCGGGTTTCTCAGTAAAAGGGACAATTTATCGGCTAGGTCATTCACATTGCCCGGTTCGAACAAGAGTCCATTGTCGTTATCCGCTATAAGGTAGGGGACGCCGCCCACTTTGGAGGCGATGATTGGCTTTCGAGCGGCCATCGCTTCCAAAACAACGCGAGGAGAGGCATCGGTGCGAGACGCTAATACATAAATCGAGCAACTGGAGATCACCTGTAACCCTAGATTATTTGGACGTGGGGTCAAAAATTCGATTTGTTGGCATCCTTCGGCAAGTTTTTCTAAGTGTTTTCGATCAGGATAGTAACCCATAAGTTTCAACGTATAATCTGGAAAGTTGGGTGCAATCGCGACAAAAGCGCGGATAAGAATGTCAACGCCCTTCGTGTGCCATGGGAATCCGACCAGGAGTATGAACTTATTGTCACAATGCTCAGCGGGCATAGAGCGGACCGGCACAAAACTATGTAGAACAGCAGCTTTCTTGAGTTTCAATCGGGGAAATCGTTCAACTTGCCACGGGTAGTTCAGCTCAAGACAATCAGCGGCAGTGCCGACAAAATTCAAAAGCATATCCGCTAACCAGCCCTTCACTGCATCCCACCATCCAGGGTTAGGCTTGTCGAAACGGTAGGAATTTTCTGGCACATTGGGCAACTCTGCGATGAGCTTGGCTCCGGTAAGCCATTTCAGAACAACACCGGCTAAGCCGGGAACGTTTGTTCCATAGATGACAATCACATCGAACTTCTTCTTTCGGTGCAACTGCAGACCAGTGCGTATATAAAAAATGAACTTTACGAATCTTCTAAGCACGACAGGAAAACGATATACGAGCAAGAGGTGGTAGCAAAAGTTGCCAACCCTGTACACAGGAAAGGTGCGTTTAAGGTACGGGGGGAGATCTTCCAAGGTGCTCCACCATACGGGAAGCAAAACCTCTCCTTCGGCGACTTCGGACAAATATCTGAGTCTGTCGCGCGTTGAGTCTTCACGGGGTGGTTCTACGCCAGGCAATATGAACAGAAGACGCTTCATGCTGTTTGTTGTCACCTCCAGTTTTCTGTCCTTCGGCGTAAAAGATCTAGCCCCGGTTTTCCACAGTGACTCTGACCTGTGAATCGTGCGACTTGATTACTCGAGCGGGGTTACCGACTGCTGTTACATTGGGTGGAAGTGGACGTGGTACCACTGCACCAGCGCCCACGGTGGTACCTGAACCAACGTTGGCCATGATGATTGATGCAGCACCCAGCCAACAGTCAGCACCCACGCTCACCATTGGGAACAACTCTTGTTTTGCCCCCAAAATGCGACCCTGCTTGTCGCGCTCATGTTGCTGGCCACCACCCATTATTTGTACATGGCTAGCGATCTGAGTGCGCTCGCCAATGATGCAACCCCCTAAGACACAATATGGTCCGATATAGACGCTTCGTTCAACTCTCGCCGAACTGTGTGCGAAAAATGATCCGAAAGAGATTCGCATCGAAAGCGAGGAGGCACGCAGCGTCATAAAGTAGTACGCCACGCGCAAATAGTCCCCCGCGAGGCCGGGAACTAGCGCAACGGCCTGCGCCCAAAAGTTGAACAAACCGGGAATACGGCCGAATGCGCTCATGGCGGCGGCCGGAAGCATAATCACGAGGGCAACACCGTTCGCGATGGTTTTGACGAGATGCTTCAGCATGGCAGGGATTTCCATCGCTTCATCGGGCACACTCGAAGTCGCGAGTCATTCTGGTCCGCTGCCATGGCATGCCGGGGCCCAGCCCAGGCTGTAATGTCTCGCAGTGCGGGATCATGTTGTGACGTTCCGAACTGACCAATTGGTAGCTCGTTCCGCAAAAGACGTCGTTTTTGGCGAATAGCGTCGAATCGCTAGTCATTGAGCTGTCCCGCCAGCGATGGCAGGTTCACCTACTACTTTGACTAACGCCGCGTTCAGTGCTTGTCTCAACGCTTCCTGGCTGTAGCTCCGGACGACTCTCTCACGCGCCGCATCACCTAATGCCTTACGTCGCTGCGGATTCCGCAGCAGGCTTATAACCTCTCGCGCGAAACTGTCGGGTTCATCGGCGATAACGATTTCCTTGTGGCTGTGAAAATCAAGTCCTTCGACGCCCAGGCTGGTCGACACGATCGGTTTCCCGGCGGCTGCCGATTCGAGAATTTTGAGCCGGGTTCCGCTTCCGATCCGCAGCGGGACGACAACGAGACTTGCTTCACTCAGGTACGGCCTAATATCGGCTACAGTCCCAGTAACTTCGACTCCGGGTATTGCGGCAAAACTCTGCCGCAATTCGCTGGACGGGTTCCTGCCGGCTACAACAAATCTCGCCCGGGGGAATTCCCTGCGGATCGCCGGAAAGATCTCGTTAGCAAAGAACTTCACTGCATCGCAGTTTGGATACCAGTCCATCACCCCTTGAAAGATTAACGTCGGCTCCGACTCAAGACGCGACACAGTCGGGTTGGGCGTGATGTAGTCGGTATCTACGCAATTCGGGACGACAAAGATGGGCAATCCTGGCCTAAGCTCCAGTAGCAGCGCCCTATCGATCTTGGAGCAAGCCAGCGCAACAGCGATGCGGTCACAGGTGGTGCGCTCGGCCTCACGCATCCTGCGTGCTTCTATTCGCGCATAGACTTTTTTGGCCAGATTCCGCTGCACTGCGGCATAACGCTCCAGGATGAGCCACTCCACGTTATGGCAGTTGAGCACAATTGGCACGTCGGTGTGCGGAATATTGATCACCCCATGGAGGCCATCCGCCAAAACAAAATCATAATCGCGGGTTTTCAGCCGGCTCTTAATGAGTGTTCTCATTTCGGACGAAGAGAACCTGTGGAGCGCATATGATTCACTAGCGAAAAGCCCGGCCAGACGACGGAGATATTCTCGTTTTGTCGAGATATTGGTGCGTTTGTTCGCGACCGTTGCGACGGTCGTACAGAGCGAAGACAGTGGACGGAGATCGTTTGGTGAATGACAGCCAAAGGATAGGAAATCGATCTCGTAGCCGATTTCGGCTAGTGCTCGGACGAGGGACAGAGTCCTGATAGCGTATCCACTATTTACTGGTACCGGAAGATTTCTACACAAAAAGAGTGTCCGCACGGTATCTTTCTAGTCGGCTTTGGAGCCGCTATGCTCTTCCCCTTTCATTAAGGTCCGCACTGGAAGGCACCCGGCGTGGGCAGCCGAGGACAGACTGGGCTATTGTCGCCATTTTCCGGCTCAAAAGGCTTTCGTAAATTTCCGATTGACGCTTAATGGCAATCTCTAAATTTAGCTTTTCCTTTGCAAACGCCGCGGCACGGGAGCCGAGAGTTCGACGCTGGTGTTCGTCATCGATCAGCCGCTGAAGCTGAGTAGAAAGTCCCTTGGCATCCCCGTTTTCGAAAAGAAGCCCCCGCTCGTTATGGCCGATCAACTCCGGCGTCCCGCCCACCCGTGATCCGATGGCCGCGCACCCACATGCCATTGCTTCGAGCAAGGAGTTGGAGAATGCCTCCGAATAGGACGGTAGTACGAAAATGTCGATAGCCCGCATCCAGGTTGTGACTTCCGGAGTTGCAGGAACGAACACACTGACATCTGCGATGCCAAGCCGGGTAGCGTTCTCGCGTAATCGGCAGAGCTCAGGCCCGCTCCCGACGATCAGCAACTTCATTGAGGGAGAAGAGGACCGAACACTGGCGAATCCCTTTTGCAAAAGTTCCAAGTTCTTCTCTGGCCTCAAGGCGCAGACCGTGCCGACCACTACTTCTGTCCCCTCCAGTTCGGGGGGCCTGCGCGTTTGTGACGGATAGAAAATAGAAGTGTCAACGCCGTTATGACAGAGCACTAATCGATCGGCGGAAACATGCTCTTCATCGATCATGTAGCGCCGTACAGCCTCGCAGTTGACCTGCACGGCGTCGGTCAAGCGATCAGAGAGCCGGAGAATCAATGCAGTCCGGCTGTCCAAAATTGATCTATAGCTCAGCTGGCTCGTGAGGACGACGGGGCAACGCGCGAGACGTCCAACAACAGCGGCCAGAAAAGAAGTAGAGTCGAAAGCATGGATTAACGCGATTCGATGTTGCCGGACATAGCGGCTTAGGCGCCAGACAGCCTCTACAGCCGACCAAGAAGCAATCGAAGTGACCGGCAGGTGCAACAAAGGTACCTTTGCGGCGCGGAGTTCCTCGAAACGAATTCCGCTATCGAAGTAGGTGGCCACGTGTGGCGTAAAGCGAGAGCGGTCTAGATGAAGCGCGACCTTGGTCAAATCGCGCTCAACCCCACCTTGGTGCAGGTGACGGCCCATCAGAAGGATGGGTACGGGGTCCTGGGGTGCAGAAGTCGGCGCCATACTCTTTGGTCTAGTCAATACTAAGTTCGGTCTGACCGGACGGCCAATCGTCGGGCGAATACACGGGCAAGTCGCCGTGTGTTGTCTTGAAGGTTGTACTGTTCCATTATTTTCCGCCGCCCTGCTCGGCCTAGTTTTAAACGATACTCAGGGTTACCGATCAGCATTTCCAGAGCTTCGGCCAACGAAGCCGCATCCGACGGTGGCACAAGAATTCCGTTGACGCCAGAGGAGATCAATTCTGGAATTCCAGCGGTGACTGTGCTGATGCATGGAATCTCCATCGCCATTGCTTCCATCAGAGACACCGGCACTCCTTCGGCGAAGCTGGGCAGTACGAAAACCGATGCCTCAGCCAGGAGACCGCGAAGGCGATCCTGATTGACGGACCCGTGGAATGTAACGTTCTCCGTGATGTTGTGACGGATAATTAGTTCTTGGAGCGCTTTTCGGTCTGGACCGTCTCCGATCAGATGCACGTGTACGCGCTTCCCTCGATTCAGAAGCGCGGCTGCAGCTTCCAACAAGACCGCTTGACCCTTTGCGGCGACCAATCGTCCGACGCAACACACGCCAAATTCCTGCTCGACTGGAGCCTGTTCAGGATGGAACCAATTTGGATCAACACCTAGAGGGCAGACCTCAAATTTGTGCCAGTCGTCGATTGAAGACGCTTTCATTAGCTGGCCACGGCAAAATTGGCTGATACAGCAGATGAACGATGCGCCGCTGATCTTCTCCTTCAGCCGGTAGAAAACCTCTGCGTAGAACTCATCGGGTCCATGCACTGTCATGGAGTACTGAACGAGATACACTTTCGAAATTATCAGTGCCACGGTTGAGCCTGCGTTGGCGAAGTGTACATGCAGGTGATCGAGGCCTTTCCGACGCATCCATTCACCAACTACGATTGCTTCCGCAAAATAGAGTAGGTAATTGGGAAGGTATTGAAACGCCAGCCCGCAGAGGCGGACCGTAAACCAGAAGCCGAGTAAGTAGCGTAATGGGCGAGAAGCGAAGCACTTCAGGTGATCCCAGACAATGCGTCGCAAACCGCGCGCTTTCACGTAAAACGTTTGCTGGCGCTCCGCCTCTTCTACACTCGTGAGGCCATCAGCGCTTCTCTCAGGAGATTTAATAGATACTGTCCGCACAGTGCAGCCTAATTCGCGCAAAGCCAGAATCTCTCGGAGAATGAAGGTATGTGTTATGGCCGGATAACAACTGATCAGATACGTCAATTGCGGTTGACTCTTATGGCGGACGCTCGTTTCCAAATCGGCGTGAACAATCGTACCTGATGAACCACCCGGCGCACACTTGCTCCGTTCGTCCGGCAGGATACCTTGTACGCGCGTTAACGCTTGAAAATCACCCATTAACGGCTTGCCCCAGTGTCAGTTTGTTTTTCGCCAATCTACGGTCTTCCGGAACGTCGGTAACGTCCCGCACTACAAAACTCTGCACGACTGAAGCCAAAATCCAACATTCGTTGTCATCTTGCTCGCACCGCTGTTCGCCGGGCGCGGTCCAGGCCAACTGCAGAAGCAAGAGCAATCGCAAGGCCCGTCATTGCCGGTAGGTAGAAGGTATATGTAAAGTTCAGGAAGAACACTGCCGCACAAAAACCAATAACGGCAAGCTTGATACAGAATACGGCATTCGTCACATCCAGCAGTTGCGGGTTGCGATTGGTGTGTTGTCCTGTAACTCTCAGTAGATGCCACGATGACCAGATCGCAGCCAAGTACAAAAATAGCGCAGGAATGCCACATTCACTGGCCGCCTGGGCAAAAGAATTGTGAGCTCCGTGCCAGTACGCACCGGTTCCCCTGAGTTCTTCTTTGCTTCCTTCATACGTTGCGAACTGGCCCGGGCCAACGCCGAAGAACGGATTCCAAAGGGCACCAATGATGCTGTCCCTAAGCAGTGTTTGACGAGCTTCCGAAGATCCGAGAGCTTCCTCGGATGCTCCCGACTGCGAAGAGGAAAACGATGAGAGTCGGTTAACTACCGTTCCAGGTAATACTGTAATGGCTATGATCATAATCACTGGCGCCAAAAGGAAGAGACCCACACGGTAACGACGCGTACCCGCAAATATGAAGAAGAGGATATCGACGGCCAGAGCAACAAGCGCTCCCCGCGAGCCGCTCGCAAGCACAAGATAAACTCCGTAGCTCAACCCGCCCAGCGCGGCTGCGCGCAGCATGCGGGACTTACAGCTCAGAGCAACCCAGATAAGAAATGGCAGAACCAGTAGAAGATGCCCCGCAAAATCATTTGCGTTCGCAACTGTACCGAACTCCAAATCTCGGCGGCCGCTCATCTCCACTTGACCGAATAATCGTGACGAAAAAACGCTTGCAGCTGCGGCCGCAGCGATTGCAAACATAACCACCCTGAATTCGCGCCAGGTCTTCGCGATCCCACCAATCACAAACATCATGATCAGCTCGGTCTTCCAATAAGCCCACACCGTGTGAGCGGAACCGCCTCTCCAAATGCTGAACGGAATTGCGATTACAGCCCAAATACCAAAACCTAGCCAAAGAATCGCTGGCCGCTCGCGCAAGACACGTACGATTCCGCCACTCACAAAGAGTCCAAGCAATGCTGGGATGCCAAAGAAATAAAGTAGGTAAAAATTGCGGCCGCTGACGTACGAAAGTATTTCGTTCAGCATGCTAAAACGAACGAATACCAACCCCACGCCAAACCAAAACGCGATTCTTCTTGCTGCACTTTGTGCTTCGTCTACGGATCCGGGACCCGCGATCAGGTAATTGAGTGCTGCCGGTTTGACTTGAGGAAAGCTAGCCATTGGAGGTCAGCGGATCGCTCTACGCGCTAAAATCTTCATCGTGTGGATCACACGGACAGGCTGAAACAAGCCGTTCACATTGTTCATTACATTGCTCAGAATCGAAGTTAGTCGCCTGTCTTCGTCACGCCCACCACAGAACTGTGTTGGGCCAAAAGGTCCTCTAGCACGTGAGGTTCAGCTACGACAACGGGCTGACCGCGCGTAAGCGATGCTGCATTCCACGTTGCATATCGCCGTCCCACGACTGCATCAATGACTCCGAGGAAAGCCGCAAGATGTACAAGTACGAAATAAAAAGGCAGCGCAAAAATATACGTACCACGCCAGCCCCGCTCTGCGCACATCCAACCGATAGCTGCCGCCAGATAGAACGCAAGTTGCGCAGCTAGAAGATTTCGTCCCAACTCAGAATGCCGAGATAGGATTGCAGAGCCAGCAAACGCAACAGTCGCGGGACACACTGCAAGCCAACGCAGAAGTTTGCGTGAGAAGAACTGCCATGCCCTCAACCCGCGAACGGTTCGCATTAGACGTGCGTAACCGAGCGCTCCCTGACCGCAAATGCGTCGGCGTCGCTTGAATTCTTCGCTCGCTGACTCCGTTGCTTTTTCGACGCAAACAGATTTCGGCTCCCAAAGCACCGAATATCCGCGGCTGCCAATTCTCATCGGCACTTCTAAGTCGTTGGCGAGATCGGGATCGCAGTCGACGTAGAGAGACCTTCGAACGCAATGGATTGCACCAAAGCACACGAGAACAGAGCCATTTCGGCTCTCAAGTTCATTGACTATGGCTTCGTAATCCCAGTACGTCTTTTCACCTGCTCCGATGACACCCTCGAGAGATTCCGAAGCCGTTCGATCACAACCAGTGACGCAACCGACGCGAGGATCCGCAAAATGCCGTACGATGAGACGCAGTGCACCCGGCGCTATGTCGGAGTTTGCGTCTGTGAAGAACAACAGTTCGCCACTTGCGATACGAGCCAAACGATTGAGTGCGCGAACCTTTCCGCCGCGACTCTCGATGGGAATGAAACGCAAGCGTGGATCGGACACCTGGCTGAGAATCTCATCGGTGCGATCATCTGACGCGTCGGACGCTACTAATACCTCCAGACGATCCTTGGGATAAGCCCAACCAAGCGTCTGGCGGACTTTCCAGCCAATATCCTTCTCCTCGTTCCTTGCGGCGATGAGCACTGATACGAAAGGGAGGTAGGAGTCATCAACAGCATGTTGGACAGAACGAAAACGTGCCAGAATCCACAGACAAAGAGGATACCCGACGTAAACGTAGACCAGCCACGCGGCCCCAATTACCAAGAGAGTGTAGGCCAGTGTCATCGGGCTCCGCGTCGCCAGAGCAGGATTTTTACGGTCTTAAATAGAATCAGCAGATCAAGGCCAACCGACATGTGCTTGATGTAGAAAAGGTCGTAGGACAGCTTGTCTTGGTTGTCTTCCAACGTTGCGCAATAGGGTCGATGAATTTGCGCCCATCCTGTAACCCCGGGTTTTGTTACCCAACGGTATTTATAAAAGGAGATCTGCCGAGCGAGTTCTTCCTCTTCCTCGAGCATAAACGGACGAGGCCCGACGAAGTGCATGTCGCCGCGCAGAACGTTGTAGAGTTGCGGAAGCTCGTCTATCCGCAAGCGCCGGATCCAGCGACCAACCCGAGTGACGCGTTCATCGTTTTCCTGGGCGGGTTGTACCTTACCGTTTCCATTGGCATTCCCGTTGCCTTCAGTCCTCATGGAACGGAACTTATAAAGTGTGAAGATCTTTCCGGCCTTGCCGACACGCTTCTGCCGGAACAGGATTGGGGCTCCAGAATCGAACCAAATTGCCATGGCGGTGAGGCCCATTACAGGGAGAGCCGGAATTAGACAGATGAGGGAGATCAGGATCGAGGAGACACGTTTATAAAACAGCAGAGTGCCATTGACAAAAAATCCCGGGCCGAAAACAAGCTGGCTCGGCCTGAGTGACTCAAGCGGGATCTTGCCGGCCAGGGTTTCATAGAAATCTGATCCGTCTTCCACAACGACGCCCTGAGCTTTAAGCTCGAGTAATTGCTCGATGGGGAGCTTTCCTCTCCGATTGCCCATCGCAACAATCAATCGATCAACTCGCTCGCCAGCAACAATCTCGAGGACTTCGTCCGGGTCCCCTAAGCGACGGAACTTGTTCAAGCCAGATAAGGCCTCGTCAGCATCGGCCAAAACCCCGACCAGCCGAAACCCAAGTTCAGGGCGATTGTTGAGTTCCTTCGCCAAGGACAAGGCGAGCGGTCCCGCACCTAACAGTGCCGTCCTCTCTGCCAATGCCGGGGAGGAGTTGACCAAGGAGAAGAGTCGCCGCCCACCTACCAGGCAAGTGCCCATGAATAGAACCGCAGGCACAAATAGGCCGGTTCGGATCTGAATCGAGGGGCGCAGATAATAGATCACGGCCAGGATGATGCACGCGGTTCCTACGACTTGAATCTGCCGTATGAACACTTCTCGCCCGCTAGCGAGAACGACGGAATCGTACAGCTCGTAGTAATAGAGACAAAAGAGGCAGACTACGCAAACAATCGCGATGCGTACCCATCCGTTTTCATAAAAGAGCAGGAGAGTACTTTCTTGCCCGTATCGCACATAAGTGACGGCAATCAATGCCGCGAACATCATGAGGAGTTCCGATAGGGCCAACAGCACCGTTCGCGCCGGAAAGTAACCGTGGAGTATCCGAATAATAGGTTGCGGTCTCATGATGAAAGACCGGCTGGTCATTGAGGACGCCTGACTCATCGAAACGAACTTTTCGTTGGCGTGCTGTGCGGTACTCGCCATTGCTACACCCGTCGCGAAGATGTTTTAAAGGCGATTCGACTAAAAGGGATGCAAGAAAGAGACCACGGCATTTCTGCGTTAAACCGAGACTAAAAGCCAGGTAAAGTCCTGTATTTGCAGGCAGTTAATGGTATAAAGGAAATAATGTATCTAACCCTTTTGAGGGAAAGGAGTCCGTCTCTGTTCCATTTTGTGGCAAGACTTTTCGCTGTTCTGCCCCTCCGCGTCCTCTCTCATGGGGCGGAACGAGCCGAGAGGCGATACTCTACACGGCATCGTACGTAGGTCGTAATCCTCTAAGTATACGTATAGACGCTGGTTATGATTTCATTCGATCGCAATCAAGCGCAAAAAACAGCGCCGTATGGAACTAAGCTGACAGTGGAAAGAGGATTGCTGCCGTATGGACAGCAAGCTCTGGACTGCGTCCATGCCCGAAAACGTAACTTACGTTCAAGACAGCGCGCTAAGTAGCCATTCCGAAGCGACTTGGCTCCGTCAAACATGGCTGTTGCAGGCACTTTTTCTGTCGCTGCTTATGGGCGTTCTTTACCACAGCATTTTGGCTAAACTGGTGGCCAATTGGTGGAACGATCCCGACTTCTCCCACGGGTTCGTAATCCCAATCTTTTCGCTTTTTGTCGTCTGGCAACAACGAAAGAAGCTCGCGAAGCTCTCACTAGAGCCGAGCTGGCTGGGTCTAGTGGTGATTGGCGGAGCGCTGATAGTCCTAATTGCTGGAGTGCTCGGGGCGGAGCTCTTTCTCTCGCGCTCTTCGCTCGTTTTTCTCTTGGCGGGACTGATTATCTATTTTGCGGGCTGGCGCTATTTTCGCGCTCTTCTATTTCCCTGGGTCGTCCTTTTTCTGATGATCCCGATTCCGATAATCATCTTCAACCAAATTGCCTTCCCCCTGCAGTTTCTCGCTTCGCGTTTGGCCACATGGTTCCTTGGCGTCCTGGCCGTGCCAGTCCTCCGTGAAGGCAACGTCATCCATTTGCCGGTAATGAGTCTTGAGGTGGTTGAGGCATGCAGTGGGATTCGCTCATTGGTATCCCTGACCGCATTAGCGGTGATTTATGGTTATTTCGTCGAGGCCCGAACTCTTTGGAGAATCGCTCTGGTGATCGCTGCGATTCCCATTGCTGTCGTGGCTAACGGCTTGCGCATCATGGGCACAGGACTTGTGGTGCAATACTGGGATCCGCAAAAAGGCGAAGGCTTCTTTCATACTTTTTCCGGTTGGATCATCTTCGTACTTTCGTTATCTATGCTCTTCGCTTTGCACGGCGCGTTCAAAATCCTGCGAGCCTGGTCAGTAAGGGCGAAGGAGGCCGCCTGATGAGTTCCTGGCTGCGATTCCTTCCTGTCCTCGCTCTCCTCGCATGGGCAGGAGCTTTTCTCCACGCGCGAAGTCGTCCTGAGCGGTTGCAGCCGCACGCTCCACTTTCGTCTTTTCCCTCGGAGTTGGCACAGTGGCATGGAAAAGACGTCCCGATGGACCCTCAAATTTTGGCGGTTCTTGGCCCAGGCGAGTTCTTGTCACGCATCTACGAATCTCCTAAGGAGCCTTACATCGATTACTTTCTCGGGTACTTTCCCAGCCAGCGAACCGGCGACACCATTCATTCACCTAAGAATTGCCTCCCGGGAGCGGGCTGGGCGCCCATTGCGTCCGGTCGAATGCAGATTGAAAGGACCGGTGGACCACCCATAGCTGCAAACCGGTATGTCCTTGAACAAGGCGATGACCATATGTTCGTGCTCTACTGGTATCAGTCACACGGCCATTCGGTCGCGAGCGAATACTTGGCCAAGTACTACCTGGTCGCCGATGCCATCCGTTTGAATCGCACCGATGGTGCGCTCGTTCGAGTGATCACTCCCGTAAGTCGAGCGGAAAGTATTGCGACTGCAGAAGGTAGAGCGGTGAGCTTCAGCCAAAAATTTCTGCCTGTTTTAGACCAGTATGTGCCGAATTGAGCTGCGTAAAATTTCCTCGCCATACATGCAAGAAGGCGAGAATTAGAATCCCCTAGGAAGGTCGCCATGAAGCAAAATGCCTATTTGAGATTGTTCATTGCTCTGACTGCCGTTGTGGTTATTGCCGGCTGCTCCCGCGATCCCAATGTTCGCAAACAGAAGTATCTCGAGAGCGGAAAGCGATATTTTCAAAAGCAGGACTACCGCGCGGCCGCAATCCAGTTCCGAAACGCGATACAGATCGATCCCAAATATGCGGACGCCCACTATCAGCTCGCTCTCAGCGATTTACAGCTGCAAGATTGGAGAACCGCCTATAGCGAACTGACTCGAACGATCGATCTGGCGCCGGACAATCTCAAGGCCCGAATCTCTATGGGCAATCTGCTACTGGCCGCTCGCCAATTCGATAAGGCTCAGCAGCATGCCAACCTGGTGCTTCAAAGGGATCCTCAGAATGTCGACGCCCATATTCTCCGAGCCGCCGCCATGGCACAGCTCCAGCAGAGCGACGCGTCTCTAAAAGAAATGCAGGAAGCCATAGACCTCGACCCGGGCCGAGCGCCCTCTTATATCGACATGGCAACCCTTGAAATCTCGGCTAAGGATGCTGCGGCGGCTGAGGAGAGCTTCAAAAAGGCCGTTGCGCTGGATCCGAAATCGGTTCCAATACGCCTGTCACTTGGGACCTTTTATGCTCGGCAACAGCGCTGGTCAGACGCTGAGACACAGTTCCGGCAGGCAGTCGAAATAGAGCCCAAGAATATCGGGCCCCGTATTGCTCTCTGCAACCTTTTTTTGGCACAAAAGGAGACCTCCCAGGCCGAGCGAGCAGCAAACGAAGCGAAGGACGCGTTGAAAGACTCGCCTGACGGATACCGATTGCTTGGCGATTTGTACTTCCGAGTGGGTGACTTGCCGAAAGCGCTCGACGAATATGCTTCGTTATATAAACAACATCCGAAAGATCTGCGGGTGAAGAAGAACTATATTCAACTGCTTATTCTCCAGGGCCGTCTGGAGGAGGCGGCAACCTTGAACGACCAGATTCTGAAAGCCAATCCGAAAGATCAGGGCAGTGTCATCGCTCGCGACCAGATCCTGATACAGCAAGGCCACGCGGCCGAGGCCCTCGATCAATTGCGGACGGCAATCAAGAATGAGCCTAACAACGCCCTTGCTCATTACTATCTCGGTCTGGCGTTCAGTGCGACCGGGGATTCAGGACAGGCAGAAACGGAATGGCGACAAACAGTGCGCCTGAATCCGAATTTCGTGGAGGCGCAGAGCGCACTCGCTGCTGTCGCGTTGAGAAAAGGCGATCCGGAAGGTGTGACGAATGCCGCAGAAGCGATTATTTCTGCGCGCCCTAGCTCTGCAGATGGGTATGTCTTGCGTGCTGTTGCCAAAGCCTCCAAGCACGACCCGACGGGTGCGGAAGCTGATTTGAATAAAGCCATGGAAGTTGCACCGCACAATCCATCCGGGTTTGCTGCTATGGCCCAGTTCCGCGCGTCGCAGAAGCGTTACGCCGATGCCGAGAAATTCTACGGACAAGCATTGACAATTGACCCAAACTCAACCCCGGCACTCCAAGGCCTGGTTGGCCTACTCGTTGCAGAGAAGCAGCCCGAAAAGGCTATGGCCGAAGTTACTGAAATGATCACTAAGGCGCCCGAAAACAGCGGGTACTACATGTTGGAAGCGAACTTACTCCTCAGCAGGAAGCCACCGGTGTTTGACAAAGCTGAGGCAGTTCTCCTGAAAGCTTCCGATCTAAATAAGTCAGACGCGGCTCCATTGCTCCTTTTGGCGCAGGTCTACACCGCCAGAGGAGAGGCCGATAAAGCCGAAGCCAGCGCCGAAGAGGCCCTGCAGCACAATCCCAAAAACGCGCAGCTCTCCTTTTTAGTGGGCTCGATCGAAGATGGTCAGGGTCACTGGCAAAAGGCTCAAGACCTTTATCAAAAGGCACTTCAATCCCAGCCGGACCTCGCATTAGCTTCCAACAACCTCGCTTACTCGATGCTGGAGCACGGTGGGAATTCAGACGTGGCGCTGACTCTCGCGCAAACGGCCCGTCAGAAGCTCCCCGACAATCCTAGCATCGCTGACACCCTGGCTTGGGCCTACTACAAAAAGGGAACCTATAGTTTAGCCATTGATGTCCTGGAGGAAGCGATCAAGAAAACGCCCAACGACCCGTCACTCCATTACCACCTTGGCTTGGCCTATCAGAAGACAGACGAGAAGAGCAAGGCCAAGGCTCACTTGGAGCGTACCTTACAATTGAACCCAACATTCGATCATGCGGCTGATGTGAAGGCCGCGCTTGCC
>Ga0210401_10003199_pt1 | contig 17605 bp, 17 predicted proteins | sample IncBWH32MmetaG_FD_150866 | JGI IMG/M metagenome (GOLD analysis project Ga0210401, IMG submission 150866) | Forest soil microbial communities from Barre Woods Harvard Forest LTER site, Petersham, Massachusetts, United States - Inc-BW-H-32-M | ecosystem: Environmental > Terrestrial > Soil >... | reverse complement strand
TGACGAGACCCAGGGATACATCCAGGAGCGTATGCGCATTGCAGGAGCGGAAAATCCCGACATTTTCAGTCCGGAGGCGGTGGCTGCGGTCCATCGCTTTGCGCGCGGAATTCCCAGGGTTACAAATCTGCTGTGCGAACACGCCCTGGTGAGTTCGTTTGCGGTTCAAAAGAATCCCGTGCCGGGTGAAATCGTGGAAGAGGTTGCGCGCGATTTCGATTTGCACATCATCGACCCGTTGGCGCAAGCACCTGCGCCGCCACCTGTCCGGCCGGCCTTCACTCCGGAAGGCGCCAATGGAGAATAATCCACCTTTGATCGAGTCGCTCCTGCAGGCTCTGAACACCCTTGTTGACCGCCTGAACCAGGACGAAGTCCGCGTCGAGTCCCAAGTCCAATCCGATCCTGAAAGCAAGGGCTGACCTTTTTTCCAAATCTTGGCGATGCAGTTCAATCAAATAGATTGAACCGGATGATGCACCAGAGGGTCGAGAGTCCATCGCGCCAGGTGATCTTCTTGCCTTCCGCGTAGGTGCGACCGGCATAGGAAATGGAAACCTCGTAAATCCGCCAGTTGCCTTTGGAAATTTTGGCGGTGATTTCCGGTTCGAAGCCAAAGCGATCCGATTTGAGCTGGATGCCTTGCAGAACCTCGCGGCGGAAAACTTTATAACAGGTCTCCATGTCCGTGAGCTTCAGGTTCGTGAAAATGTCGGAGAGCAGCGTCAGGAACTTATTGCCGGCGTAATGCCAAAAGTAGTGCACGCGCTGCGGGCCGCCCAAAAATCGGGAGCCATAGACGACGTCGGCTTTTCCTTCCAAGATCGGTTCGAGGAGTTTGCCGTAGTCCCTGGGGTCGTACTCGAGATCGGCATCCTGCACCAGGACGATATCGCCGGCGGCGGCCTCAAATCCGCGGCGCAACGCGGCTCCCTTGCCGCCGTTTTGGGGCTGAAAGAGGAACCGGATATTCCCGACGGGCAGCCTGGCCTTGCCGTTCTGCACGAGAACATCGCTTTGACCTGCCGATTGCGCTTTTTCAAAATCTTCCAGGAGCGCGCGCGTCCCGTCCGTGGATTTGTCGTCGATGAGGATGATTTCCTTCTCGATCGGCGAGGCCTGCACTCGCAGCAGCACCTCCTCGATAAACGCGCGCTCGTTATACACCGGAATTACGACGGACACCTTCATTTGGATTCACGCTTCTCCATCCATCATTCGATAACCCGCCCACACGTGAGTGGCCGAGGGTCCCGGTGATTCGCAAGACATATTCGATTATGGATCCAACGAGCGCAAATAAATTGGGCCGATAGCTCGTCGGATTCGCCAGCTCGCGCCGATTCGTCAGGGCTTCCGGGCCCGGGGATAACATCCCCGTACGGCGTTCCAGCGGATCCACAATAATTCCAGGAACATTCGGATTCCGTCGGCGGCCACATTCACTTTCGATGCGGAGACATGCGACCAGCGCACGGGAACCTCCGCCACACGCAGCCCATGGCGTTTTGCCAGAAACAGAATCTCGGGGTCAAACCCGAAATGTTCCACGCGTTGCTGCTCAAAAATAATCCGCGCCCGGTCCATGCGAAATGCTTTGAATCCGCATTGTGTGTCGGAAATCTTGATCCCCATGATCCACTGCACCAGGCGGTTGAAGAAAATCCCCGCCTTCTCGCGGATGACGGGTTGGTGGACTTCGATAAGACTCCGGTCGATTGCACGGGAGCCGATCGCAACATCATAACCGCCGTCCTGCAGAGACTCGAGCAGCTTGCCGGCTTCCTCGATCGGTGTGGATAAATCCGCGTCGGTAAAAAGCGCGATTTTACCGCGCGCCTCGAGCATTCCGCGGCGCACGCTGAACCCTTTTCCCCGGTTTCCCGAATTCGAGAGGAGGCGCAATCCGTGATCCTTTTGCCCGCAAGCGTTCACGATTTCAGAAGTCCGGTCGGAGGATCCATCGTTGACGACGATAATTTCGGCTCGATACGGTTGTGTTTGCAAGTAGGTAAAAATATGTTCAAGACTCTTCGGCAGGCGGCCATCCTCATTGTAAGCCGGGATAACGATGGAAAGGTCCAAAGTCGGCGCATTCATTTGAGATGGCCCCGCTCGAATCGCGCGGCATGGAGAACGCCTCCCGGTGGCGGGGATTATATCGTCTGAAAAAGGATTCGTCCATGAAGCGTAAGGAATGCGGCGGCGAACTCCAAAGATGCGGACTGTCCGACGCCTGGGACTAACCAAATGGAATGGGGAGAAACGCCAAGGGAATAAAATTATTGCGTATCCAACTTTGGATCAGATTTACTGGCGAGGGTAAAGGAAGGCCAGCGCAAGTGAGGGTTGCAATTATTGAGTGAATTTGAAACGGAGGCTTTTCTAAGCAGAGGGGTCGGTCCGAATTATTTCATAGCGCTCAATGACTGCGGCGACGCCGACTCGTGAGGATCCGTTATCGGCTCTTTTGTCCACACGGACTACTTTGCCCATGGCGCGAATGAAAACTTCGGAACCCCGAGTGACTTCAGCGGGCAGAGTAAGCGTAATGTCCAACTCCGCCCCCGCACCAAAATCCTGATCAATCGTGAAATACACGCCGCGTGTGGAAATATCGCGCGTTTTTCCACTGCGCGAACTTATTTCTTTTTCGGCTGGAACTCGAATGATGACTGGCAATGAGAGGTCATATCGACGCGCGGTTCTACGCTCAGTCATCTTCTTTCCCCCGACCCCCATATTCCACGTGCTTATGCCACCCCAACCTAGGAACGAGAGCAATCCTCGGTCCAAAGTACAGACCAATTCCCATGCCGGGTGAGGGGTTCCCGCGATCTAGTCTGAAGCAGATTCTGGCCGCCCCGATTAAGAGGCGCAAAAACGACTGTAAAAATTGTAAATTGTTGCCATTATGGCCGGTCCGACAAAATGAGGTTCCCGATTATGCGCCCACTTCAGCACTTCAATTCCCACCTTGATTCTATGCTGAATTGAGCTTCAATCTCAAATCCCACGCCCTCGACGAACCGCGTTCCGGGGAAAACTGGAAAAATCAATGCCGTATTTGATCAAACTCTTGCATGTACTAGGTTGTCTAGCCGTGCCTGCCTGCGGGTGCAAGATCGCCAGGCAATAGGCCGGAGCTGGGGGTTCCTCCGCCCCCTGTATTGTCCTTTTTGCTATTCGTTCGCGCGGGGCGGCCCGAATCCAGGCCAAACTGGCGAATTTTGTAGAGCAGCGCCTTGTAACTGATTCCCAGCATCTTGGCCGCATCCTTGCGGCACCAATGTGTCTTTTCGAGAGCGTCCGCAATCGCTTCCATCTCGGCTTCGTCCTTCAAACTACGCACCAGCGCCTTCAAGCCCTGCTCGCGCGCGGGGGCAGCCTCTTCCCTTGGAGAAATCCGCTGGCGCGTGGCGGACATTTCCAGCAACTCGCGGAAACTGCCTTCATCGTCTTCCAAAATGACGTAACGCTTCACGAAATTTTCGAGTTCGCGAAGATTTCCCGGCCAGGGGTAACGCACGGCGGCTTCCATCAAATGCTGGGAAGGAACCATAGGCTGCTTGCTGAATTTCTCGCTGTATTTTTGCAGGAAATGGCGGAACAGCAGCGGGATTTCCGTGGCCCTCTCGCGCAGCGGAGGAACGTTGATCGAGAGCACATTCAGGCGGTAGTACAAATCTTCCCGCAGGCGACCCGACTTCATGGCTTCCTGAATCTCCACGTTGGTGGCGGCGAGGACGCGTACATCCACATCAATCAGTTGGCGCCCGCCCAAACGTGAAAACTGATGATCCTGAAGGACGTGCAACAGTTTCGCTTGCAAATGGGGGCTCATTTCCGCGATTTCGTCGAGGAAGATGGTTCCCTTGGTTGCCAGTTCGAACTTGCCGGGCTTGGAGCGCACGGCGCCGGTAAAGGCCCCTTGTTCAAAGCCGAATAGTTCGGATTCGAGCAACTCTCCGGGGAGCGCGGCGCAATTCACTTTGATAAAGGCTTGATTGCGGCGCGTCGAGCGCATATGAATCATGCGCGCAACGACTTCCTTTCCAACCCCGCTTTCGCCATAAATGAATACCGGGACGTCGACGGGCGCGATTTGCAGAATCTGCTGGCGAATTCGCACCATCTGGGGGCTGGCAGCCAGAAAGCACAAGTCTTCCGTGATGGTATCGCAATACTCGCGCAAGGCTTTGTTTTCCGCGCGCAGCTGTTGTTTTTGCCTGCACTTCAGCATGGCTACGTCGAGTTCGGCCTTTTCAAACGGTTTGGTCAGGTAATCCTGCGCGCCCAAGCGGATGGCTTCGACGACGGTGCCCACTTCATTGGAACAGGAAAGCATGACCACATTCAGCGAGCGGTCCAACTGCATCAGCTGTTTTAATGTGTCCAGACCATTCAATTCCGGCATGAGCACGTCCAGGATGATGAAGTCCGGACGCTCGCCGCTTTCGATCTTCTGAATCGCTTCCGTTCCCGAATTCACTGCTTCGACCTGGTATCCGTCCACTTCAAGCAGTGTACCCAGATACTTTCGTATGCTGGGTTCGTCGTCCACTACCAGGATTCTTTCCTTTTCAGCCATATGCCCACCCACCTTCAACTTGCCAGGATCCCTCTATACGTTGTCTATCGGCAGCAGGAACGTAAAGGTACACCCTCGCCGCGGTTCACTCTCGACCCAAATTTTGCCACGATGCGCTTGCACCAGCCTCTTGGCGATCGCCAGGCCCAATCCCATCCCGGAGGAGGTGCGGTCCACGCGCACAAAGTCCTCGAAAATTTCCTGGTGATGTTCGGAAGCGATTCCGGGCCCGGAATCCGACACGGAAACCTTGATGCAATTGGGGTGCTGGATGCGCTCACGCCTGCGGTCTTGCGTTTGCACTTCCTCCGCCGACCGGCGCTCCCAGAAGTGGAGTTCCGCCCGAAAGGTGACGCTCCCGCCCGCGGGCGTATGCTTCAGCGAATTATCCAGAAGATTAGCAACCGTCTGCTGTACCTTCTGGTAATCAAATTTGAAAATGGGGATGTCGGCGTTCAGAACCGTTTCGAGCCGCACATGCTTGCGCACAAAGACCTCGTGCCAGCGCGTGGCCAGCTCGCTCAGGCAATCTCGCAGGTCATTTTCGCGCAGGTGCAGGACCAGCTTGCCGCTCTCCAGAGCCGAATAATTCAGGAACATCGAGACCAGCCGGACCAGGCGCTCGCAACTTTCTTTCGATTCCTGCAGAATATCGCGTTGCTTGTCCGTCAATTTCCCAAGGGAACCCGACAGCAGCAAGTCGTAGTAGCCTTTGATCACGGCGAGGGGCGTCTTCAATTCGTGCGCGGCGGAGGCCAGGAACACGGTCTTCTGACGGTTGACTTCCTGGAGCCGAAGGTAGGCGGCGAGGAGATTTCGATAGGTGATCTCTCTCTCCTGCAACAGCGCTTGCACGGTATGCTGAGTAGCAGCGGGCTGACCCTGGACCGGGCGCGTTTCCGTTTCTTCTATCCGCACGACCAGCCAGTCCGCTTCGGGCAACCACTGGATGCGCGCGAGAGCCGCACCGCCGCAGCAAGCGAACTTCGAATCGATGTGATGCTCTCCTGCCTCGACGCGGTCCGCAATCACGCTTGGACTGATGCGCAGCAGATCGGAAAATAAATTCAAACTCGATTCGAAGGAGAGGCCCTCCGACGCCAGGCGTTTTTTTCCACGGGCATTGGCCTGGAGGATCCGGCCCAACCGGTCGGAAATCAGAATGGGCTGATCCAGCAAGTCCAGCAGACCTGCGATCACGCTCGGCGGGATCGATTCGTTGGCTGGTAATTCGATAACAGGGCCGCGTTTCAAAGGCTCTCCTCGGGACACTTGTCCGCCTTGTCAAAAGCGGAGAATTCCATTTGATTCACTTCGGTTTGTGAGCGGGGAACCAATCGGATACTGTCAAAACCTGACCCCGCTGTCAATGGTAAATGGGTTCTATTTTGCACAATTGTAGTAAACCAGTCGCCATGTGCGTGTGGACGAGTTGTGGAAAACGATTTCCGCAAATCCGAATGCTTGCGCAATCATCTGTAAAAAAAGGACTTGCCTTTCCTTTGTTTTTGGCGGATCGCTGGCATTCGATGTGCTTCAAAGATTATGGTACTAGGCCTAAAGTACTAGATATTTGGCGCTAGGAAATTGCTTTCTCAAAACTCTTTTTGGAATTGGAAGCTAAAAGTATGCGCTTAACCCCCGCTGAGCGCCGGCGTTCTCAACGGATCCATGTGCAGATTCCAATGTTCGTCCGAGGGACGGATGCCGCCGGATTGGAATTCCTGGACCTCACCAAGACGCTTGATATAAGCGCCACGGGGGCATATCTTGCAAGCCCTCGGGCAATACGCACAAATCAGTTGATCAATCTAACGATTCCAGCACCATCGTCACACTCTCCGACGCTGCCGTCAGAAACGCCACCAATCCAGGCACGAGTACGCCGTTCTCACGCCGCCCAGGGAATCCATTTATTGGGTGTGGAATTTTTGAAGGCGTTGGAATAGAAATCGGGGGAATGCCCGGAAGGGAAACAAAAGTAAGAATTTATCCCCAAAGAGTATGCAAACTTTTGCCCTTCTTACGCCGTTGTAGCCAGGGGTTATTAATTTTGGAAATACCAGAAACACCTTACTGTCACAGGTTCAGTGAATTACAAGGGGTAAGCTAATTTAAGCGGGTGCGCGGCCAATGGCCGTTCCCGTGCACGAACTTCTAAGGATTCCATCTCCACGCCCGTCCCGCGTTGGGGTACTCTGGAAATTTGACGGTTTTCTAGATGCCGCATACTGGTGACCCCAACCCACCACGTTGGTCCGCCGAGGAGTCTTTCCTCGAGCTGCTCACGGACACGCTCGACGCGATGGACCGTTCCGGTCGCGGACAATTCCTGCAGCGATTTTTCCGCTCCATTGCGCAAATCGAATTAACGGAAACGCAGAGTCTCGATTTTTGGGATCAAGCCCTGGCGCGCAGGCGTGAACTTTCCGAAAGCATTGGCAAGCGAGTCGCCCTGCAGGCAGCCCTGGTGGACGTGCTCGCTTCCGCGGGCCAGTTACGGTTACCCATTCTGATGGAGTACGAGGAACTGCGTAAGCTTCAAATTAATGCCGCGACAGATCCTTTGACGAGCCTTTATAACCGCCGCTTTTTCGATGATTACTTTGAGAAGGAACTCAACCGGTCGATCCGTTATTCCCATAAGCTTGCCCTGGTCTTTTTCGACCTGCATCACTTCAAGGAAGTGAACGACCGGTTCGGCCATCCGCAAGGGGATATCGTGCTTCAGTTGGCGGCCGCTACGCTTCGAAAATCTTTGCGTACTTCAGACTATGCGTTTCGGATCGGCGGAGACGAGTTTGCGATCTTGCTCCCCCAATCCGACACGGAACAGGCGGCCACACTGAGCCGTCGGTTGCGCGCCGCTTTTGCAAATTCCATTGAAGCTCTAAATTTGAGAATTCCCTTGGCGCTCGATTATGGCCTTGCCGTGTATCCCGATGATGGCGAATTGCAGGAAGTTCTGATCCGTGTTGCTGACGATAGGCTTTATCAGCTCAAGAATGGAACGCGGACGCAGGCGGCAGCGCCTCCGCAGGCGCCAGCGCCGGCTCCCGCTCCCGCTGTGAGTCCACTCATTGCGACTCCGGAACCAAAGCAAAAAGTTGCCCCCCCTGCCGGGCCTCCTGCCGCTCCTCCTCAGCCTTCCGCTGAGCCAGCCCCGGTCGCCGACGCAAAAAAATCAGGTCCGGAACAGCGGCGATGGGAGCGTGTTTCCTTGTCGAACACACACGCGTACGCGCTCATCGGCGAGGGGGTCGAACGCACCGCGCGCGTCCTGGACCTGGGCTATGGCGGGGTTGCTTTGGAAACTTCGAGCCCTGAAGAATTCAGTGAATCCGTCCACGCCGTGCTGCACGTTCCGATACTGCCGCCTGTGCGCGTCAGCTTGCACCTCATTTATAAAAAGCTGGAAAGCTCCGGTGTGACACGCATCGGCTGTTCCTTTGTGACCTAAACGAGTCTGTGCGTATCACATTGGCAGGACGGCTTTTAAAAACCAGCGGGGAAAATTCATTCGGGGATTGGTTGTTTTAGGGCGCGAGATCGAAACAAGAGAGCCTGTTGAACGCGGGCCAGCCCTAATCCCCAACGCAACTCCGCCTGTTGCGCCGAGGTGCCTTCCGCTACCAGGCGAATGCTCAGACAAAACCCAACCTGATTTTGGGCCGTGAAATCGCAGGCAGAAATCCTCAGCGCTAAGCGAACTGTGTCCGCCGAGTCTCGCTCCAGGAGTTCTTTCAAGCCGGAAGCGAGATCCGCGTAAATTTTCCGCTCCGAGTTGAAAGAAGGATCTACAAATACAATCATCGTCTGCGATGCAAATTCGTACGCCAGCCCGGCGGAAACAGCCGCGGGCAAATCCGATTTCGTTGTCGCTCCAGCCGATGCGAAAATCGATTCCTCGCTATTGACGGATGTTAAGAAATTCCGAAGCGGCAGATACTTCCGTGCAGCAGCAACCCCCTCGATCGCATGGGGATTCGCGCGAAGGTCCAAATAGCTTTCTACCGGCGGGAACACCTGTGCGGAGGCGTTTCCATTGCCGTCTTCCACGATCTCAACCCGCATAGGCAGAACCTCTCGGTATCATTTTTTAGGCGCCGGCAAAATCGATCGCTATTCGAGGTTCTGGTGAAGCCGCTCATCGTAAGGGCTTCCGAGCATGGGATCAAGTTGCTGGCGGAATTGACGCGTATGCGAGGCGGCCACGTGTTCGTCGAAAGCTTTCTTGGTCTGCCAGACTTCCAGGATCGAGATGTGATTTCCTCGCGAGATTTCCGAGCCCGCTTCCACCCGCACGAGGCCCTGATCCTTGCGTGTATCGGTAACATATTGCTGCACTAATTTAGTGCCCGCGTCCTTTTGCGGTGGGATGATGTCGACATGCGTTACGACGTAAATCCTGTCGCGCATCGCCTGGTCCTGTGCCCGGGCGCGCCCCGCGAGGCTAAATGAGGCCAGAATCAGCGCAATCGATACGCAAAGCATCGGCCAATGCCTGGAATTAAATTTCGATTGAATCGGCATTTCCTCCACCTCCGGTAAGTTGGGTGTTCCTTCAGTGAATCGTTCTCGTCCGGTTAAGCATCCAAACGAATCCCCGCCCGCATGTATATCATGTTGGCAGGGCTATATGGATCAAGTATGATGGAAAATTGTCCGCTGACCAAGCGACGCGACTTTAACCCCGGTCAATAACCGGAGTCGCGCAGACCGGCCAGACGGCGGGAGAACTTCCATGAAACCGAACATCCATCCGGACTACCACCCGGTAACCGTGCATTGCGCCTGCGGGCACACATTCCCCACGCGATCGACGATGAAGGGGCAGTGCCGGCGCGTCGAAATCTGCTCGAACTGCCATCCGTTCTTCACCGGCAAACAGAAGCTGCTCGATACAGCCGGCCGCGTCGAGCGCTTCACCAAGAAATACGAGAAGGCTGCCGAAGTGCAGCAAGCCATCAAAGACGCTAATAAGAAAAAGCGATAGTACAGCTCGCAGGCAGGCGTCCGCGTGCGAGGCGACTTCGGCTTATCTCGATTCTCTTGGCCAACCAGATTCAATCAAAGCCAACGACGGGTAGTGACTCAGTTTGACCACAAGATGCCCGTTCCGTCCCGGAAAGCACGGGACGGAACGGCCGCTACAAAACCAACATGTGCTCTTGGTGGCAGGTTTTGTAGCGGCCGCCCGTTTTCTGGGCGGGCAGCCTTTTGCTCCGTCAAGTACCAGGCGGAGTCACCACCCAACGACGCCATCGAGCTTCGCAATTTCCACCTGCTTCTGAACTTCTTCACGGCTTGCCCGAACACCCATTGACAGACAGCATCGATGCGTCCAACATCTCGGTGCCACAACTCTACAATTAGGCGGGGAGGAGTCCATGCTCAACCGGCGCCAGTTTTTTTCCGCTGCCGCGGCAGGTGCAGCGATGCTTGTTCGCGGGCCGAAAGCGTTCGCGGCGGTGAAATACGACTTAATCATCCGAGGCGGGCGCGTCATCGATCCTTCCGTCCGGCTCGATGCAATTCGCGACGTGGCCATTTCGGGCGGGCGAATTGCCGCGGTCGAGACCACCATCGCGGGCGATGCAGCGGAGACGCTGGACGCGCACGGCAAGCTCGTCGTCCCTGGTCTGCTCGACATCCATACACATTGCGGGCGCAACCCAACTGGCCCCGGCCTCGTGCTGCAGGATGGCGTGACTGGATGGGTCGATGCCGGATCGAAAGGCGCCGATGGCATCGGCGAGACGATTGCCGTTGCGAGGATGTCGCCACAGCCGGGGCGCGTGCTGATCAACATCGGGCGGGCCGGGATCCTTCCCGAGGGTGACACGATGGACCTCGCGCGCGCGGATGTCGGCGCGGCGCGCGAGGCGATCGGCAAAAATCTCGATTTCATTGCCGGCGTCAAGGCGCGGCTGTCGCGCGACGTCGCGGGCGAGAACGATTACGAAGTGCTTCGCCGCACGCAGGAAGTGGCCACCTCATTCAACCTTCCTGTAATGATTCATATGGGGCAGACGATCTCGCCGCTGGGCAAGCTCGTCGACCTGCTGAAGCGTGGCGACATTGTCACGCACCTCTTCGCTCCGCCGCCCAACAGCATCATCGACGATAGCGGGCACATCCTGCCCGAAGTGCTGGCGGCGCGGCGCCGCGGAGTCTGGTTCGATGTCGGCAATGGAGTGGCCGGCCATATGAGGTGGGACAACATTACCGCGATCATGAAGACTGGCTTCTGGCCCGATACATTTTCGACGGACTGGAACGTGAACGCTCACGAGACGGGTGTCATCGACCTGCCGAACTGCATGTCCAAACTGTTCGGATACGGCATGACGGTCGACGAGGCCATCGCACGCGTCACTATCAACGCCACGCGCATCTTTCCCTTTCTCAACGACCGTGGCACGCTCAACGTAGGCGCACCCGCCGACGTAGCCGTGCTCGAGCTGCGTAAGGGCAATTTCGAATTCCTCGACAACTTCAAAAACAAAATCACCGGCCACCAGCGGCTCTTTCCAAGCGCCACGGTGCTCTCGGGCAAGCGGGTCGTGCGCGCATAGCGCCTGCGACGCGCTCAATTCATTCGCCCGAAGCTATTGTTGAGTCTCGAGCCTTGCTGTCAACAGCCCCACCTTTTGGATACTGGAGCTACGCATCACATCTATCGCCCGGGCGATCTCAGCGAATCGGACGGTATCCCCACCGGTTACGAAAGCGACCTTCTCCGCGCGCTGCTTGAAGATCTTATCGAGTTGCTCGCCCAGACTGTCCCAAGTCGCCGTATCTTCGTTGATCTTTAAGCGGTCGGCTCCCAGCACTTGAACGACGACGACTTTGTACTCTTTTACTGGATCGACGTCGCGCGAAGGCTGGGGCACCACCGTTTCCAGACCCTTGGGTGCCAGCGGTGTGATGACCATGAAAATGATGATCAGTACCAACAGAATGTCAATCAGGGGGATGACGTTAATGCTGGCCAGCGGGCCATTCTTCTTTCCTCCAACGTCCATTCCCATAGTCGTAGCTCCTTTCGCGAGTACGTCCATCACTTCCTGAGGCATGATGCGATGGGGGCGGTCTGAGAATGCCGTCCATATTTTTGGACACCAGTAGGGAGCAAACTGTTCCCGGCAAAATTGATGGGAGAGTGCGCAACTCCTCTTGACGTACGAGAAGCCTGGTCGCTATTCAGGTTTCATGCGGCGGTGTAGAATGTCGCGCGAGACATGGCCGCTCAACCGATGACCCCTCCGCAGCCGGATCGCGTGCCGTTTGAAGCCGCTGTGCCGCGCGTCACGCTGCGCAATCGCTTCGCGCATCCTTACGATTCGGCCATCGCCGCGGCGCGCACCTGCTATGCGCCGCGCCTCATCGGACCCGAAGAGATCACCGACAAGCAGCGCCTGCAAATCGGCTCGTCCACGTTTTACGGCGGCCATCACACCGTTTACCAGCACGCGCACTTTGAATTTGGCCTGGAAAACGTCAGCCGGCAATTCGTCTGGTCATTCCTGCACGCGCATCCGTTTTATAACTCGGAGCAGCAAAGCCAGCGGTATGTGCGGCTGGATCACGCGCTTGCTTATCTGCCTGCGTCGGCGCCGGGGTTCGGTCCGGCCGAGCGCGCGATTTACGAAGGTGCAATTTCACGCGCCTGGGGTTATTACCGCGAGCTGACTTCGCTGTTGCAAGGCGACGCCCGGGAAATTCTCAGCGACATTTGGCATATCGGTCCGATGTCCCATGCCAAACGCGTGCAAAAAGTAGACCGGCAAGCCGAGAAACGCGCGATCGAGGTGGCGCGCTACGTCCTGCCCGTTGCGGCGGCCACGACGATGGTCCACACGCTTTCCGGAATCGTGCTCCACCGCTTGTGGCGGATGGCTGCGGCGTCCGATACGCCTGCGGAAGCTCGCGCGGTGATTGGCGAGATGGTAGCGAGAGTGCGCGAAGATGATCCGCAGTTCTTTGACCGCTTTAATAACGCGCCGATGGAACCGGAAGAAATGCCAGAGTGGTCGCTGGGGAGCGGCTCCGGCGGAGCTAGCGAAACGGAAGCATTCGCCGCGGAATTCGACGCGCGCCTCGCGGGACGTGTTTCGAAGCTGGTTGATTTTTCGTCGTATGCGCGGCGGGTAGTTGCAGACGCATATCGCGCCATTGTCGGGGTCACCGAAAGCGCCTGTCCTGATAGTGAAGCGATCGATCGGTTGCTCAATCCGGCGCGCAATCCGTACCGTCTGGAAACGCTGAATGTCGGCGTGCACTCTCCCATCATGCGCGCGCTGCAGCATGCGAATTTCACGTTCGCGAAGAAAATCAGCCACACCGCGGACAGCCAGGATCAGCGCCATCGCATGGTTCCGGGTTCGCGACCGCTGCTCACGCTGGCCGATACCCGCGCGCCCGATTTCTTGACGCCTATGCTGATTGCAGGAAACCCGCGGGCCCGCGAGGTTTACGAGCGCGCTATGGCTGACGCTTGGACGGCGAAAAACGAATTGCTGGACCGCGGGGCGCCCCCTGAAATCGCCTTATACTTGCTCCCGAACGCCAAGGCCATTCGCCTCATCGAGACCGGCTCGCTCCTTCACCTCTTGCACAAATGGACCATGCGCACCTGCTTCAACGCGCAAGAGGAGATTTACCAGGCGTCCATGGAAGAGGTCGAACAGGTGCGTGCTGTGTTTCCCTCCCTGGGACGTTATCTCGGGCCGCCGTGCTATGTCCGCGCCGGGATTGCCACACCGATCTGCACGGAAGGCTCTCACTTTTGCGGCGTCAAAGTCTGGCAAGAATTTCCAAAAATCGTGCGGCGAATTTGATCGCCGCGCGTCTGAGATTCTGATGACGCGCCGCGGCAGCCTCGTCTACTACCTTGCCTCGTGGATCTGTGGAGGACTCTTCCTGACACTCGCGATGTACTTGCAGGAGCGGGCGTCGCCGCAGGGAATCGGGATCGGCCCCACGGGGGCTGGCGTCGCAATCATCACGACCTATTTCCTGGTCCTGGTTTTTTGCGCGTTTCTTTCCGTCATATTTGCTTTTTTGCTGCGGCTGTCCATGGATTGGCTGCGCGCCGAACGCCTCTGGCAGTGGGCGCTGGCCGGAGCGATTCTCGCCATGCCGATGACCTGGGGAGTGCGCCTGGCCTCACGCGCGACGGACGCAGCAGGCGTGCAAGGCGCTGGCCGCCAAATAGCCGTTTTCCTGTTCCTCGGCGTGCGCGGGATTGCTGAAAACCATCCTTTCCTTGGGCTGCCCGTAGCCGCCCTCACTGCCGGGGTTCTATTCCTAATCCATCGCGCCTTCTCGCAAAAAGCCGAACCGTCAAGCGGGAACTAGTGGCGCAGGCTTCAGCCTGTGGGTGTTAGTCGGAGAAAGTTCGCGTTTGCCGCAACTAACCCCCACAGGCTTGAAGCCTGCGCCACTTTAGCTGCGCCACTTCAGCGTTACTGGGCCGTCGAGGGGATGCGCCATCGGCATGCCGTTCTGCTGCGACGCCACATACGCGGCTTTCAACTGAAAATACCAGCGCGCTTGCCGGTCGGCATCGTCGATCAGCATCATGCGCGGCTGTACTTTCAGGCCCGGCTGTTGCCGCTCGATCACCTCCTGATCTTGCGCGATGAAACGTTTCCCAAAGAATTTCAGAAAAGGCGTCACTGGAAACCAGCGGAACAAATTCCAAGCAGCGACAAAATCCAGACGGCAAAGGTCGCGCCGGACCGGCGTGACCGTGGTGCGATTCGTGAACCAATAATCGCCGCAGCGCACTTGCTCGGTGCGCATGTTCGGAAGCACGAAATCAATTTGCGTCGTCACTTCATCGCCGTAAAAGCGCAACAGCTTGTAAGGACCGCTGTTGGCCGAGGGCGCATGCGAACTCATCCGGAATCCCTGCGGAATCGGCTCGAATGTTTTCTGCTTTTCGCGGATGCTGCGGCGGCTGCGCCACCACCAGGATTGGTGCACGAAGGGTCCATGCGCCGGGTCCATCAAGCCGACGATACCTGTGTCCATACTGCACGAGAGGTCGGCGGTAAGATGCGCGATGCGGTAGCGCTCGCTGAATTTCGGCAGTTCTGGTGCTGCCGGAATCGCTGCGCGGTCCACGGCGCGCCCTTCGGCATTCGCCAAATACACCCAAACGTAGCCGTCGCGCTCCTCACAGGGAAAGCTGCCCGCGTGGATGCGATCGCACTGCAGCTTCGAATCTGCCGTAATCGATGGAATTTCGCGGCACTGGCCCGTATGCGCGTCAAAGCGCCAGCCGTGATAAGTGCACTCGACGGTCTGCCCGTCGCTCGATCCCGCGGAAAGCGGAAACGCGCGGTGCGGGCAAACGTCGCGCAGCGCAAACGCTTTTCCCGCGGCGTCACGCCCGAGCACGAGCGGAATTTCCATGCGCATCGAGGTCACGAGCGCACGTCCGCGAAGTTCATCACTGCGCAGGGCGGGATACCAGAAGCCCCACAGCAGTTCGCCATCGATGCTCGAAGCGGTCGTGCCCGGAATGGAAACTGGTTGGCTCATCGTCATACGCATTTGCACCTATGATATACCGAACACTCTGTTCGGCAATCCCGCGCCGACTGCTCCTCGTTGTCGCGTAAAATTAGTAAATACGTCCCCCGTGCACACAACGGAGGTTGCCACGTGAATCCGAAGATTGGACAACGGGCTGTGCTGCTTCTACTGGTTCTATATTCTTTGGACTTCGTCTGGAAACTGAGTCACTGGGGTGCCCTCACGAAGCGCCTAGACTGGTGGGCACTTGCGATGGCGCTTACGGTTCGATTTGCGTTCATGGGTGGCTTGCTCTACGCGCTCTTCCGGCTCAAAAGAGCATTCCAAGAATCCAAATGACTTAATATTCTGCCGGCCGGATTGCTTTTCCCGCGATTTGAGACTATTCTGATTTTAGATAGGAAAATGTTCACCGCGTTTTATTAGCCGCAACCCTTCCCGGATCCCGCTTCGCGGGGTCGCCGCACGAATTTGTTCTCTCGAAACGAAGCTCTACTTCCGATTGGAATTCTATTTGACAGGGGCAAGCCATGGCAGGGTTAACGCTTTACGAAAAGCTTGACCAGATTGAACACCGCTACGTGGAAATGACCACGGAGCTTTCATCGCCGGAGATTCTCAATGATTCGGCGAATTATCAGAAGCTCGCGCGGCGACATGCGGAGCTTTCCGAGATGGTCGAAAAATATCGTGAATGGAAGCAGATCGACAAAGGCCTTGCTGAAGCCAAACAAATGGCCCTTGAAGCGGATGACCCCGAGATGAAGCTGCTCGCGCAGGAGGAGGAGAAGCAGCTCGCCGAGCGCAAGGAAACGGTCGAGCGCGAGCTGAAGGTCCTGCTGCTGCCCAAAGACCCGAACGACGAGAAAAACGTGATCGTCGAAATTCGAGCGGGTACGGGCGGCGATGAGGCGGCGCTATTTGCGGGAGAACTCTTCCGCATGTATTCACGTTATGCGGAGTCGCAGAAGTGGAAAGTGGAAATCCTGGAGAGTTCGCCAAGCTCGCTGGGCGGGCTGAAGCAAGTTGTCGCTTCAATTCAGGGGCAAAAAGTTTACTCGAAACTGAAATATGAAAGCGGCGTGCACCGCGTGCAACGCGTGCCGGCCACCGAGCAGCAAGGGCGAATTCACACTTCGGCAGCCACGGTCGCGGTGCTGCCCGAGGCCGACGAAATCGACATCAAAATCGAAGCGAAGGACCTGCGCATCGATACGTTCTGCTCCTCGGGGCCGGGCGGGCAGTCGGTGAACACCACGTATTCGGCCGTGCGCATCACGCACATTCCGTCGGGTTTGGTCGTTTCGCAGCAGGACGAAAAATCGCAGATCAAGAATCGCGCCAAGGCCATGCGCGTGTTGCGCGCGCGCCTCTACGAAATGGAGCAGACCAAGCAGCACGAAGCCATCGCCGCCGAGCGGCTGGGACAGATCAAGACCGGCGACCGCTCGGAAAAAATCCGCACTTACAATTTTCCGCAAAATCGCGTGACCGATCACCGCATCGGCCTGACGCTGCATCAGCTCACCGAAGTAATGGATGGCAAGCTCGGCCCGTTCGTCGATGCACTGGTGACGCACTTCGAAGCCGAGCGCCTGAAGCAGGAGCTGGTCGAGGCGTGAGAGTGGCGCATGCTTTAGCTTGCGGGGGTTGGTCGGGGCACGGCCGTACTTGCCGCAACCAAACCCCGCAAGCTAAAGCATGCGCCACTTGGAACGCCTCCGGGCATTGCACGCATGAGTAAAATGACGCCGCGCATTTCACCCATCACGAGCCAACAATTGCTGCGCGCTTCACTTAGTGATGCCATCGCGCAACTCGAGCGCGAACACGTTCCCTCCGCCGCGCTGGCTGCGGAATTGCTCCTGATGCACACGCTCGGGAGGGACAGGACATGGATCTACGCGCACCCGGAACATCAGCTCGACCCTGCTGCGCGTGAGCGATATTTTTCCCTGATCGCCCGTCGGGCCGGCGGCGTCCCAACGCAGCATCTCACCGGCCATCAGGAATTCTGGGGTCTCGATTTCCAAGTCACGCCCGACGTTTTGATTCCAAGACCTGAAACCGAGCACGTTATCGAGGTCGCGCTGCAACAAGTGGCGCGGGCTTCAGCCTGCGGGGGTTGGTCGGGGCTCGGCCATACTTGCAGCAACCAAATCCCACAGGCTGAAGCCTGCGCCACGGGGAAATTTCGCATTGCGGATGTCGGCACGGGCTCCGGCTGCATCGCCATCGCTCTGGCGCACGAATTGCCCGCCGCGCAGATCGTAGCGACAGACATTTCAGCCGCCGCACTCGAAGTCGCGCGCCGCAACGCCGATCGCCACAACGTCAGAGAGCGAATCAGTTTCATTGAGTGCAACTTGCTGGATGCGTTTCATCACCAGTCACCGGTCACCAGTCACCAGCCAACTTATTTCGATCTGATCGCCAGCAACCCGCCTTATATCAGCCTTCGGGATG
>Ga0210401_10003198_pt1 | contig 17606 bp, 19 predicted proteins | sample IncBWH32MmetaG_FD_150866 | JGI IMG/M metagenome (GOLD analysis project Ga0210401, IMG submission 150866) | Forest soil microbial communities from Barre Woods Harvard Forest LTER site, Petersham, Massachusetts, United States - Inc-BW-H-32-M | ecosystem: Environmental > Terrestrial > Soil >... | reverse complement strand
CGTCAGCACCGTGACCTATGAACGAAAGCCGGTCAAGCTGTACCTGCTGAACAACGGCTATCAGTTGGTTTCGATCTTGGCGATGGGCGCGATCCTGGCGGTGTGGGCGTAAGTACCCCTATCCCAGTCGTCCGCCGCCCGCGAGCCGACATAATTGATAACCTAATAAGGCTACTTTCCAAAATGAACAGCTGGCTTTTCAGCAGACGCGTCGCCGTTTTACTGCTTCATATTTCAGTTCTGACCTTGACTAGCCGGAATATAGCAGCAGCCACACAATCCGATAGCGAAATCGAACTGCTGGAGACCACCTATCGACTCGACGCCAACAATGCGGCCGAGATCACTATTCACCTGCGGTGGAGAGCGCTCACGGCGCAGGGCCGCCTGGCTATTAGTCAAATCAAAATTCCCTACATCGCAGCATTCCAAGATGTCGAAATAACCTACATCAAGACTATAAAGAAGGATGGTTCTGTCGTCAATGGCGATCCAGCCAGCGCCTTCGACACAGCGCCTTTGGCGGACCCCCTCGCCCCTTTGTTCACTGATGTGAAGATGAGAACCCTGCTGCCGCCGAACCTCGAAACCGGCGACTCAGTTGAGTATGAGGCCGTCTTACATATCCGCAAATGGCCCAAGCCCGATGACTTTTGGTTTGTCCACGCTCTAACCAACAACGTTCCGGTTATTTCTGAGACGGTCGTACTTGATTTGCCGTCCGACCGCGACGTTACTCTATACGAAAACACTGCTTTTCCGGGAAAAACGGAAACCATTAACGGGCGACGTATCGAGCACTGGGCGACTGCCAATCCCGAACCGTCAAAAGCCAGCTTGGAAACAGCCACGCCCCTGTTCGCCGTGAGTTCGATCCGGTCTTGGGATGCGTTCGGCGAATGGATGTATTCTCTGAATAAGAACGCAGCCGAGCCGACACCCGAAATCGCTAGCCTGGCCGCGAAACTGACAGCCGGAAAGTCCACCGAGCAGGAACGCATCGCTGCGCTTTATGCATATGTCGCTACGAAGATACGTTACATTAGCATCTCGTTCGGCCTCGGGAGGCTCCAACCTCACCAGGCTTCAGTTGTGCTCCACAATGCTTACGGCGATTGCAAGGATCAAACCGCTCTACTCTCCGCCTTGCTCGCGGCCGCCGGTTTCAAGGCGCAGGCTGTGCTCACTGCACCCATGGTTGGGGTTCACGTCCGTGATGTACCGACGCCTGATCAGTTCAGCCATGAGTTCACGGCCATCGACACCAAGGCGGGCCTGGTCTTTCTCGATACCTCGACCGGCCCCGTACCCCCTGGCGTTTTGCCCGCAGGTGTTCGCGGACACAGTGCGTTGCTCGTCGGAGACAAGACCTCCTCAATCATCGATATCCCGATCCAGTCTCCTGTTCCCAAACGAATCAGCGCCGCTCTCAAGGGTACAGTGACACTTAGCGGTGCATTTGAAGGATCGTCACGGTTCGAGTTCCAGGGTGTCGCGGAGGCGGAGATGCGTCGCGTCTTTCTCGATGCCAGCGAGGTCGAGAAGGAGACCATTCTGCGAGCGCTCGCCGGCCCCGAATTTAGAGCTGCGAACTTGCGTCAGATCTCGAGCGGCAATCCAAGTGACCTCACCAAACCCTTCTGGGTTCAGTGTGAGATCAGCGATAAGGATTTCTTCCCTTCGGCGAACAGCTCCATGCGCATCACTTTCGAATTACCTGGCTCGCCGGCAGCGCTTTTTGAAGGTTTGGGGAAGCCCACCACTCCCCTGCCTGTTGAATCATTCGCTTTTACCAAAAGAATGGATCTCATCATCGATCCATCACTCACGATTACGAATGGAATGCCCGTTCATCGCAAGGCGGCATTCGGGGGTTTCGACTCGGAGTTCTCTTACCAGGACGGTCATTTGCTGCTGGCGCGGACGTTCGAACTTAATGGCGCCCCAATTGTCCCGTCGGATTGGGACGCCTTCCTTGATTTCATGCGAGCATCCTCAAACGAGACCGCCCGGGGCTTTACGCTCGAACGGCATTCAGCAATAGCGGTTTCAAATCTCAACCAGGCCATGCACCAGGGTGCAGAAGCCTTTCAGCGCCGCGACTTTCCCGCGGCGAAACGCGCCTATCTTGAAGCGACCAAGCTGGAACCAAAGAGCCGTTTGGCATGGAATAACCTGGGACGTGTTTACGCTGCGCTGCATGAATACAGCCACGCCGAAGAAGCCTACAGGCGGCAAATCGAAATCAATCCCAACGATCCCTATGCGTACAACAATCTCGGAATTGTCTATCGTGCGCTGAAGCGCGAAGACGATGCAATCGTCTGGTTCCGAAAACAGATCGCCGTGAGCCCCCGCGACCGCTACGCGCATGACAATCTCAGCATTTCGTTCGCGGTCAAGAATCAGTGGAAGGACGCGCGCGATGAGGCGGCCATCGCTGCCGAAATCACTCCGGAAGATGCTGCGAAATGGGTTCGGCTCGGAAGAGCTCAGCTCAAGACTGGCGGGGTCGACGAGGCCGGCAAAAGCTTCGACCGGGCGCTTACGCTGGTTCACGACGCGATGGCCGAGAATAACATTGCCTACTACCTGGCCGACACGGGAATCAAACTCAACCAGGCATGGCAATTGGTGTCCGGTACATTGAATCCCGAAGCTCGGTTGGCCTGTCAACCGGAAACCTTGTCCGAAGACGACAAATGTAATGCCGAATTGGGCCGCATAGCAACCATGCTTGATACCGCCGGCTGGGTTCTCTATCGGCAGGGAAAATCGTCCGAAGCCGAGCCTTATTTATCATCCTCGTACGCCATCGCTCCCCGCGCCGCAATCGCGATCCACTTGGCCCTGATGCTTGCGGCCTTGGGACGTCTTGACGAATCGTTGAAATATTTTGCGGACGCCAACTCCCGTGCTGATTTCTCCCGAGTTGATTCGAGCGAGGCGCGCCGCGAACTTGCGAAAGTGCTTGGAGGAGAAGCGCAGCTCGACTCCCGTTTAAAACAGATACAAGATCACGTGGCTTCTCCTGGTGCTAGGGCGCGGGTCATCGCCTTGGTCGATGGACAGGGAAAAGTGTGGGACGCGAGATCTGCCGATTCGCAGACCCCAGCTGCGCTGGTCGGCGAAGCAAAATCTCTGACGTTATTGCCGATCTCTTGGCCCGAACACTCGATCCGCTCCATCCGGACCGTTGAGTTTCGCCAAGATGGAACAAAATGGTCGCCCGTTCAATCGTACGTTGCGCCAAGTGCCGAACCGCTGGCGCCGGTCCGTTAAAAGGATAGGTAACGATTTCCGAGCGGCCGTTCCCCCTAAGCTGATTTATGTCGTCCGTTCTCTCCCCTGCTCCTCCTGATCTCCCGCCTCGCCTCCTCCGCGCCTCCTACCTCTCGCCGTCGCCAACGTCAGCACCGTGACCTATGAACGAAAGCCGGTCAAGCTGTACCTGCTGAACAACGGCTATCAGTTGGTTTCGATCTTGGCGATGGGCGCGATCCTGGCCGTGTGGGCGTAAACTCGGGCTCAACGGCTTCTCTGGGCCTCTATAATCCGACCGTGCGATTCCATGAGCGTTACGTCGCCGGTCCTATTCAAGTCCCGCAAAACGGCCTCGACGCTCGGGACAAAATCTCCGGGGTAAAGTTTCACGCGGTCGTTGATTTGCGACACACGCAGCCACGGTGTACCTGGACCCAGGGCGAAAAGTATCCGCTGATTTGTCGAGGTGCTCGATTGAAATATCTGCCTGGCGCCGGTGACTACCGCGTTCGGGTCCAACTCAGCATGACAGCACCAAGGGTGTTGATCCGCTGGGCTGGCCTCGCAATGCTCGCGCACGTGCGCTCGGTCGGGAGGGATGTTGAGCAACTTACATAACCATGACACCAATTCTGCACTCGCCTTGACCTGTGCCGCCGTGGCAGGCATTTCCACGCGGTTACCGTTATCTAGACTGTTGTAATAGTCCGCCGCTCTCTGAGTCATAGCGACGTGCTCAATTCCAACGCTATGGCCGTTGACCTGGCTTGCGTGCCAAGCCGAGTCATTTAGATCGACGTACTGATATACGGTCCCGTCTTGTTCAATACAAAAGTGCGCCGACGAGGCACCCTTACCTGTCGAAGCCTGAAACTGGTTAAAAGCGCCGACTTCGGAGTCACCATCTGTAATATGGAGGATCACTTCAGTGCGCTGCGCCAACGTTCCAGCGCTCGAATGGCCCTGCAATGGCTTCCACGTGGCTTTTGGGTATTGAACCATAACATCCTCCTTGGGCGAGCGCTGCACGTCGGGTTCCTACCATTCTCAGGATGACTCTTCAACGGGTTAGCGCTTTGGAGGGAAGGATGGAAGAATCAATCGGGATCAATGTTTGAATCGAACGGTTACCCCGCGTTGCCAGTTGAGCCGGACTCCGGGGGCTAAATATTCCTTGACACGTATATACTCTGTAGAGTATATTAACAGCGTGGAATCTGTTTTTGAAATCATTGCGGAGCCAAACCGCCGCGCGATATTGAGCCTCCTGGTCTCTTCTCAACAGTCCGTGGGAGAGATCGAGCGTCAACTTCGGATGCCCCAGCCGACCGTGTCAAAGCACCTGCGAGTGCTGCGCGAGGCCGGTTTCGTCGAATCCACGGTGGACGCACAGCGCCGTCTCTACCGGCTAAAACCCGAACCGCTTCAGGAGATCGATGCCTGGCTGGCTCCGTTCCGCCGGTTCTGGTCCGCTCACGTAGATGCTCTCGAGCGCCACCTCGACCGCATGGATCACACCAAAGAAGTTCAATCCACGGGAACGAAAAGTAAGACAACCAGAAAACGGCGCGGCACAAGCCGCGAACATCACAAAGGAGAAACGAAATGAAAATCAAACTGACTAGCGTGTACGTTGACGACCAGGGCAAGGCCCTGCGCTTCTATACGGAGGTTCTCGGCTTTAACAAGAAGGCCGATTTCAGTAACGGCCCATATCGCTGGCTGACGGTAGGCTCGCCCGAGGAGCCGGACGGCACTCAGCTGCAGCTGGCGCTGAACAACAACCCAGCGGCCCAAGCGTATCAGCAGGCCATCTTTCAACAGGGCCAGCCCGCGGTCATGTTCTACACCGACGACGTTAAGGCCGATTACGAGCGGATCAAAGCCCGCGGCGCCGAGTTCACCATGCCGCCCACCGCTGTGACCGGCTCGACCATCGCGATGCTGAACGACACCTGCGGCAATCTTATCCAGCTCACCCAACTGGCGCGCTATTAAATGCTGTTCCGCACCTTGGCGCAGCTCCGCCGGTTCTGGTCCGCTCACGTGGATGCCCTCAAACGCCACCTCGACCACATGGATCAATCAAGAATGGATCAATCAAGAATGGATCAATCAAAACCAGCGAGAAGGAAAACAAGGAGCAGAAGATGATCGATCGCGAGCAGTACACACCCGGTCCCGCCAGCGGGGCGCAGGTACGCAAGGACGGCGAAAAGTGGACGCTCATTCTGGTCAGGGAACTGCGCCACCCGCCGGAAAAAGTCTGGCAGGCGCTAACCGACCCGGCGCATCTGCGCGAGTGGGCTCCCTTCATAGCCGACGGGAGCCTGGGTACGGTTGGAGCCACGGTGAATCTCACCTGGATGGGGGCGCCCAAGCCGCTCGAAACAAAAGTGACGCAAGCCGACGCTCCCAAGTTGTTGGAGTACGGCGATATCCGATGGGAACTCGAAGCCCTTGGTGGCGGCACGCGCCTGACGCTGTGGCACAGCATCGATCGCCGCTTCATCTCGTGGGGCGCCGCGGGCTGGCACATCTGCTTCGATGTCCTGGATCGCCTTCTCAGCGGAACTCCCCTCGGCCGCATCGCTGGTGGTGATGCGATGAAGCTCGGCGGCTGGCAGCGGCTGAATGCGGAGTACGCCAAGCAGTTCGGTATGGAAGCGCCCAACTGGCTGCCTAAGGCAGCACAAAAGTCGTGAACAAGGAGGTCCCAATGAACTGGAACAAATGGATTCGGCAGTCGCACCGCTGGCTGTCCATTGTCTTTACGGTAGGCGTCATAGTCAACGGCGTCGCCGTCGTACGGGGGAAGTATACGGGCTGGGTGGGCCTCTTGGCGCTGCTCCCGCTCGCCTTGCTCCTGTTCAGCGGTCTGTACTTGTTCGTGCTGCCGTATGCCAACAAGTGGGGCAGCGTGCGACGCGCCGGCTGAACGGGCGGCAAGCCGCACCTTCTAGCGCCCCCCTGCGCGCCACGCCGGCTAGCGGGGCGAGAATCGGGCGGTGCTGCCCATCAAGGCCAGCGCTCGACAGCTGCCGCGCCTTGTTATGGCGCAGAGAGCGCACTGATCGTGACGTAATATCCGTCCGGATCTCGGAGCGAGAACTCCTGGGTTTGAGTGTTCGCGTTCACGTGTGGCTCCTCTTCGAGCCGAGTGACCAGAGAGCGTGCCCTTCGAAGCGCCAAGTCGAAATCATCGATACGGAAGAATAACAGTAGCCCGTTGCCGGGCATCCCGTGATCGGGGCTCATCAATGAAGGATGCTCGTGGGCTCCCCACTCGTGGAGGCAGAGCAAGACGGTTCCATCTGAATCGAGGATTTGCCCAAAGTAATCATGGCCAGGAAGCGTAGCCGGTTGACCGAACAGCGCCTGGTACCATTTGAAGCTCTCCGGCACGTTACGTACCCCTATGATCGTCCACGTGCGCTTCATCGGGTCCCCCTCGGCGAGCTAATTCTTGTTTAGACCAACCTGGATACAACATACTATTTTGTCAGCTCCGCCAACACGCCCAGCGTAATCGCGAGCGCACCGATCAGCCGAGGAAGCGGCGCCAGATAGAACAACTGCGATTACGAAGCGTTCACCTGGCGGGCGATGAAGGCCTTCACCATCTCCCGTGCGCGATCAGTTTGTGGCCCCGGCTGCGCAACCCACTCGTGCTCGCAACCTTCGAACAGCTGGTACTGGACATCGCCGCCGGCATCTCTATAGGTCTGCGCGAATCTCTCCTGTACCGCCGGAAGAACGTTGTCGTCGAGAGCGCCCTGCATTATCAGGAATGGCACCTTTGTGATTGTCTCGTGCCGGTCGAGGATCTCTTGCGGATTGCTTTCGTGGATCGTGTCCCAGGGGACGAAGAACGTCGTGTTGTTCTTGATCATGCCGCTGCGCTTCAGCTTTTCAGCATTCTGGTAGCGGGCGAAGGTATTGCTGATGGGCGAGCGCATCGCGACGTATGCGACCGAGGCGTCGGCTCTCGGTGCTTCCGTTAACGGAATCGCATTGTACCGGGAATCCCGCGGCCGCATGGCGAGCAGTTCCGCAACATGGCCGCCGCTCGAACTGCCGTAGACGCCGATCTTCGCCGGGTTGCCGTTCCACGACGCCGCTTTCGTTTTGAGCCAGCGGACCGCATAGTTGGCATCCTGCACGCACGCCGGATACGGCGATTCCGGCGCGAGCGTCAGGTCGACGGCGACGACCAGCACCCCGCTTTCGGCTATAGCGTGATCCATCGGTTCTTCAGCCTTGCGGTCTTTTGCGTTCCACGCGCCGCCGTGGAGATCGAGAACGGTTGGAAACGGTCCCGTCCCTGCCGGCGCATAGATGCGGGCCATCAGTTGCCGTCCGGCTTTGTTACGGCGATACTCGACTTCGCTGACGTTAACGCCGAATTTCGCGGCCGGATTGTAGGACGCCGCAGCCGCTTTGACCCCGGCGGCAACGCCGAGGAAAGACACGCCCCTAATAAAGTCCCGTCGCCTTAAAGATTCCATTTTGTCCTCCGTAAGTGGCTCCTCCGTACTTTACTCTATTTTGCCTTACCCTCATTCGGCATCGAAAATGGGACCAGTATGAAAGCGAGGCTTCCACTTGCGACGCCTGCAGGTTACGTTAAGCGCGGCTAAAATAGGTGAGAGTTGGAGCTAGACATGAAAAAGCCCGTCGCGGGGGAATCCGCCTCTGCATTAATCGACGACAAGATCAGGGAACTTGGGGACTGGCGCGGGAAGATGCTCGCGAAAGTGCGCGACATCATACACCAGGCAGACCCCGAGATAGTTGAAGAGTGGAAGTGGATGGGGACTCCCGTCTGGTCGCACGGCGGCATCGTCTGCACCGGAGAGACCTACAAGAAGGCCGTCAAGATGACATTTGCCAAGGGAGCTGCGTTGAAGGACCCTGCACGTCTATTCAACTCCAGCCTCGACGGGAATGTCAGACGCGCCATCGACATCCACGAAGGCGGCAAGGTCGATGAGGCGGCCTTAAAGGATCTCATCCGCGCAGCAGTGGCGCTCAATCTCCAGGGCAAGAGTAAGCCGAAGCCCCGGCGAGCGAGCAGCCAGCGGGCTGGCTAGCTTCATCGGGCTGATGGTACGCGCCCGGTGCACTGTCAGCGATGCCTGCAGGCCGCCTTCCGTGATTCATAATTTACCCGATTGAGTTCGGGTTACGGCGGCGAAATCCACAGAGAGCCGCCAAGCCGGTCGCGAAGAGAGCGAGCGACGCCGGTTCCGGCGTGGCCGTTGTCGCTACAACGTTCAGGTTCGTGAAGTTTATTGTTTCACCCGCAATACTACCGAAGGAAGTGAGGTCGAGGCTGGAACCTCCCGAGAGGCCGGACTGCTGGTAAAGCAGGTTGTACGCGATGCCGTCGGTAGAATATTCTGCCGAGAAAGCGCTACCGGACCTGATTAGCTCCAGGAATAAGGGGCCGCCAGTATAGCCGGACAAAGCTTGGTACACTGGAGTGCTGTTGTTAAAGCCGTACTGTTCCGCGAGTCGGGAAGCACCAACGCCAATCCCGAAAAATCCGCTACTAGTATCAATAAAAAACCCACCAAACGTGCCGGAGAACGAGTTGGCCAAGGAGGTTGTTATTTGAACGTTTGCTACAACCTGATTCGCAGTCCCGAGGTTAAGGTCGTTGTGCGGCCCATCTGTCAGCGTAGAACCATTTGAAATACTAAGTAAATTGGTCGCCTGAATATTTGTCCACCCGGGTGGCACGCCAGGGACAAAACTCGTGCCGTTATTGTAAATAGGCATAAGAGTGGTCAGGTCGATGAGGGCCGCGCCGGCCTCTAAGGCGGTGACCAATGCGATTGAAACGCAAACGATGCTTCGCGCGATTATTCGTCCAAACTCTACGTTCATAGTCCATTCCCTTCCGATATCACAGTCGTCCGAAACAGGTTCTTCAGTTTGAACCGGAATTTCCCATTTAGGCTTCCGATCTCGGAATATTGTACATCCATATGAGTCGCCTACTCAACCGCCGGGCTGGCTGAAGCTCCATCTCTAACCGTCCTCGCAAGCCCAAACCAGGGAATAGCCTTTGGTTCCTCGCGAGCATCCTCACCACGTTCGAAACCTGCAGAATAAAAGGCGTCGGAGGCCATCGCAGGCTAGCGATGCTTAACGGCGTCTTGTGCTGCTGTTTCGTGAGACTCAGCAATTCGATCCAGTTCATCGGCTTCTCGTGAGCCGATCAAGGCCATTTCCGGCTTGGCCCTCACCGTCTGGATGTCCAATGCCTATTAAAGTATGCGCCGTCCTTGATGATAATCCGCGCTGTCTTAACATCCGACCAACCGCCTGTGGTTCACGGCTGGCTGTCATTGCGTTCCTATGTCTACATCACCGTTAGCAACACTCCTCTCCAGCCGTTCCCGCTAAACTGATTATGTGCTCCGTTGTCTCCCCCTCCTCCTCCTCGTGATCGCCCGCCTCGCCTCCGCGGCCGCCGCCGCCGACCTCTCCCGTCAGCTCAAGCAGCTCACCCTCGACCCTGACCTCTGCTACCGCGTCACCGAGTTGAACTTCGCCAAAGAAGACATCAAGATCTATCTCACTTCCGGCTACATCATCTTCACCAAACCCATCAATGGTATTCGGCCGGGTGCCATGTTTGCCGCCACCGCCGAGGCCGGCGACGCCGAAGTGCTCCTGCTCCCTCCCGTCCGCAGTGAACGGCTGGCGCTCGCCACTTTCACCGATGCGCCCAACCTCGAAGAGCATCTCAGCTCGGCCGCCTTCCTCTTTACCGACGGAACCGGCGACGACCTTCTGGCCCAAATCCAATCCAATCCCGCAGCCAGGAAAAGCCCCGAAGTGGGACATCTTATACTCGAGCAGTCCGGCCCCACCCTGCGCAATCTGTTCGAGAGCTTCGAGACCAGGCTGGTCTACGATCTGCTGACCGGCGACCGCAAGACCGGTTTCTTCTACATGGCCGTCTCGGGCAAGAAGTTCGGCAGTTTCGATCTTCTTCACGATCCGCTAACGCGTGAGCAGATCTTTGCCGGCAAGCTGGTCTATCGCGATAATCGTACTTTTTTCGACACCTGGGCCAGCTTTCCGTCACGGTCGGTGCGGAACGGCGAGCCCCCGCGCGCCGCGCGCTTTTCGCTCGATAATTTCCGGATTGAATCCACCATAGATTCCAGCCTGGTTTTGAAAGCCGTAACGCGCGCTACCCTGACGCCCAAGCAGACCCTCGGCGCCGCCCTCCCCTTCAACATCTCGCGCAACATGCGTGTGACTGAGGCGCGCATCGATGGCGAGCCGGTGGAGATATTCGAGCGCGAATCGCTTCGCTCGAATCTTATTGCCAGTAACGATAATGATCAGTTCCTGCTGGTCGCCGCCGCCCCGCTCGATCCCTCCAGACCCCATGAAATAGAAATTCATCACGAAGGCGAAGTGATTCAGAAAGCCGGCGACGACGTCTTTTACGTGACTTCGCGCGGCACCTGGTATCCGCGGCTCGGGATGGAGTTCGCCAATTACGAGATGACCTTCCGCTATCCCAAAAACCTGACCTTGGTGGCTACCGGCTCGCCGGTCGAGGACCGCACCGAAGGCGATTGGCGTATCACTCGCCGCAAGACCGACTCCCCCATCCGGTTGGCAGGCTTCAACCTGGGAAATTTTCAAGTGAATTCGATCGCGCAGAACGGCTATAAAATCGACGTCTATGCCAATCGCCATCTGGAGCGCGCGCTGCAGCCCAAAGCCGGCTTGGCCACCATGCAGGCCCCCAACACTTTCCCTATAAGGACGCGCCGTGCCCCGGAAGGCATCCTGTCTGAGGCGGCCTCGCCGTTGCCGCCGCCGCCCGACCCTGCTGCCCGCCTCGACCAGTTAGTCAAAGGCGTCGCCGATACACTCGAGTTCATGACCGCTCAGTTCGGCCCGGCCCCAATCCGCAACCTCGCCATCACTCCCATCCCCGGCGGATTTGGCCAGGGCTTTCCGGGTTTGATTTATCTTTCGACGGTGGCCTATCTCGACCCTGGCCAGCGTCCGCAGGGTCTCCGCCAGCAAGGGGAGCAGACCTTTTATTCCGAGCTCTTGGAGAACCACGAAGTCGCGCATCAGTGGTGGGGGAACATGGTCGTTTCCGCGAGCTATTCTGACGAGTGGCTCATGGAATCGCTCTCCAACTATTCCGCTCTACTGATGCTCGAAAAGAAAAAAGGACCCAAGGCGGCGGATGCCGTGCTGGAAACTTATAAGAATCATCTTCTGACCAAGTCGGAGAGTGGCAAAACGATCGAGTCCGCCGGGCCCATCACCTGGGGCTACCGCTTGCAATCCTCAGTCGTCCCCAACGCCTGGCGTCCGGTTACCTACGAAAAAGGAACGTGGATCGTTCATATGATCCGCCGCCGGCTGGGCGACCAGCGCTTCATGGCCCTGCTCCGCGAAGTCGCCACCCGTTATCGCTTCCTCCCCATGAGCACCGAGCAGTTTCGGGAATTGGCGGCCGGATACACGCCCCCCAAGTCCCAGGACCCGGCTCTCAAAACTTTCTTCGAAAACTGGGTCTACGGGACCGGAATTCCATCGGTGAAGCTGGCCTACACTTTGCGTGGATTGAAGCTTACCGGAACCGTCGCGCAACGTGGCGTCGATGAGGACTTCACCGCGCTGGTTCCGCTGGAGGTCCAGACTGGCCGGCAAAGAGCCGTATATTGGCTCTCGACCGGCGCCGATGCGGTTCCATTTTCGATCCCTTTGAAGGCGCCCCCCACTAGAGTGGCTTTGCTCACGAACGATTCCTTAATCACAACCTGGAAATGATCACCCTGCGAGTTGCTCTTCCCTGATCCATGCCCATCGCAACCAAACGAAAGACCGAGGCGAAGAAGTCGGCGCCCATCGTCGAGGCGGAGCCCGAGCCCAAACCACAAGAAGTAGAGGCGGCGCCGGCGCCGAAGGTCACCGCGTTGATCTTCTCCTACGACAGCGCCCCTGCGCTGCGCCGGTGTCTCGGGGCGCTGGAAGGTTCTAATGATCGCGCCGTGATTGAAATTCTGGTGGTGGATTGCGGATCCCACGACGAAAGCCCGCAACTCGATACCGAATTCCCGCAAGTGACCATTTTGCGGCTTCCCCGTTATTTCGGCCGCACCAAGGCCCTGAACATCGGTACTCGCACCGCCGCCGGCGAATATCTTTTCTTTCTTACGCCCGAAGTGGAAGTCCTGCCCACTACCATTCCCTCGCTGCTGGCGCGGATCGAGTCTGAGCCGGAGGTGATGGCAGTTTGCCCTCTGCTGGTCGACACCGAGGCGCACCCGGCGCGGCAGTTCTTCCGGCTCCCTACGCCGGCCACCGGTCTGGACGTCGCTCCCTTGACGATCGACCTCGCGGCTGAAGCCGTCGAAGTGGAGTATGCGACCTTCCAGGCATTTTTCGTACGTAAGTACTTCGTCAAAGGCATCAATTATCTGGACGAGCGATATGGCGAATCCTGGTCCGATGCCGAGCTGTGTTATCAGATTCGCCGGTCTTCCCGCAAAACGTTGGTCCTGCCCCGGGTGACCGCCCTTTACACCCGCGGCTCCCCTTATTCAGAGGCTTCCAATACGATATTCGAAGCCGACCGCATACATGGCGCAGCCGTCTTTTTCGGCAAGCATTATGGCTTTGCAAATGGGCTCTTTTTTCGCGTCAAAGCCGTCCTAAAAGCGCTTTTTACGCTCCGTTTGGGCCTCTTTGCAGCGGTGGTTTCGGGCAGCAAGATCGACGGGTCGCAATCCGAAATATTGTAATACGAATTACTATTGGTGGTACCTAAGGTTCCGCAAGTCTACTGCCGATATGACGAAAGGTATGCAGATAGAACCCTTACTGTGGATTCTCCTTCCGCTATTCATTGCCGCCGGCTCGGCGCTGCTTTCCTATTACATAATGCAGGCCCGCATGGACGTGGCGGTCGCTAAAGAGCGGGAAACGCTGGCCGAAACCCGCGCCGAAGTCCGCACTGCCAAGAACACCATGGAAGAGCGCGTCAAAGCCACCGAGCAGGAAGCCCGGCGTCGGGCGCTGGATGATTTCATGCAGGATTTCCGTGTTGAAGAACGTCATTACTTCCGCGAGAACAAGTCGCTGGCCGCCCGCAAGAAGTCGATGGTTCTGCAGGAACGGCTGTATTTCCGCAATATCCCGCTTTCCAACTGGGTTGAGCACGAGATGACCGTCGAAGAAGAATCAGGCGACGTTCAACGCATCGCCAAGGGCTGTTCGGTCTTCACCACCAAGTCGTTGACCGATGAAAAGAAAGCGGCCGTGTCGCGCATGCTCGGTCAGGCGCCAGTCACCAGCGTTGTTCCCGAGTTCGCTGAAATGATGAACGACGCCCAAGCCGGCTAAGCCGGCCAGTTCTGGCACTTTCCCACAGCAGTCCTGGTACAGTTCTGAGCCCAAATCGCGCTGAAATTCACCATCGACGTGATATTCTTGAGCGCTATGAAAAACATCGCTTCGTTCATGCTGTTGGTTGCTGTTCTGCTTCTTTCGGTTGTTTCGCCTGCGCTGGCTAGCACTAGCCCTGCTGCGCAGACTCCGGAACCAGGAACTGTTCTTCTCATCGGGGGAGGCATTGGCGCCTTGGTTCTTTATCACCGCAAGAGACGTTCTTAGGAAGTAAGGCTTGTACTGGGAGAACTGGCATCCGCTGTCAGCACAAGCAGTTACGAGTTGTTGAACCGGGGTTTGCCCCTTCTGGCTTCGTTTTGTCGTTGGGTTTGTTTTGTTAGATCCGCTGCGCAAGGGCAGCATCGCCTCTATCACACCATACCAGCGCTCCCTATCGGTTAGCAGTGGAATAGACGAAGGTGTCAACCGAATCGGCCGGATTTCGTCCAGAAGATATGATGGGCGTGATGGCCGATCGGCTGGGGGCGAGTCTGGACACACAGACGAGCACGCGCGAATTCGGTTCGTGGATGGCCTCCGAGCAGAAGCGTATATTTCTGCTATGCCGGCGGCTGCTGGAAGATGTAGAAGAGGCGGATTCGGCCACCCAGGATGCTTTTCTAAAGGCCTGGCAGGCTCTCAACCGCCCTGAATTGAGAGAGTTGGAAGACGCCGGGCGGTGGCTGACCCGGATCGCGGTGAATACCTGCCTGGATCGGCTGCGGTCCCGCCGCTGGCAATTCTGGCGAAAACGGCCCAACCAGCAGGACGAGCAGGCCATTCTAGAGCTTGCATCCGCAGGTGGGCCGGACGCGGAAGATCGCGTCTTCGCCACTGAAATTACCCGGCGGTTAGAAAATGCCCTCCAAAAGCTAAGCGTCCGTCAGCGCGCGGCGTTCACGTTGAGGCATTATGAAGACCGGAGCTTGGCGGAGATCGCCGAGATTCTGGACCTGGATATAGGGACAGTGAAAGCGCATTTGTTTCGTGCCATCGCAAAGCTTCGGGAGGAGCTGCACGATCTATACGGCTTTCACGATCGAGGGAGAAAATGAAACACTGGAACGAAAACGATTTCAAAGAATGGCTGTACGGTTTGAGGGACGAGGACCATCATCTGGAGGAGTGCCCTGAGTGCCGCGGTGAGATGGAACGGCTGCGGATGGCGCGCGCGCGAATCACGGAGCAACCAGAGGTTTCGCAGGACTTCCTGGCTGCGCAGCGTCGCAGCATCTATCGCCGGTTGCATGAGCCGCGGCACAATTGGGTGGCGCTGCGTTGGGCGCTGCCGGTGGCCATGGTGCTGGTGATGGTTTTCGGCTTGACCCTGCAACGCGATCGCCGATCGGCCGCCAACATCAGCGACGAACAACTTTTCTCCGATCTCACGGCCATGGAGCAGAGCGCCGAGCCTAAAGCCATCGCACCGATGCACAAGCTCTTCGAGCAATAGCCATGCGGCGTACCATTCTACTCGCTCTGTTATTGAGCAGCTCCGCCTTGGGGCAAATGCCGAAGAGCCTCTATGCCTGGTGGAGCAAGCCGGTCGTCGCCAGACAATTGAATCTGACCAATGTTCAGCGGCAGCAGATCCGCGCGACGGTGGTGCAGTTCCGTCCGCATTTGATCGACATCCGTGCTGAAGTCAATAAGGCGGAGATCGATCTGGAAGCTCAATTCGATCACGATCCTGTAGATCAAACGAAAGCCAACCAGGCCATCGAGCGTCTGATAGCAGCCCGCGCCGATCTGACGCGCACGCTGTCGCAGATGAGTTTGAAACTACGGAGTGTGCTTACCGAGCAGCAATGGCGTGATCTGCAGCGTCTCCGCCCCGGCAAGGACGAAGAGCAGCCTGCGGCCGAGCCCGCCCGCTAGACTTCGCCGTCCCTTATCTCCACAGCATAGTACTTCAGCGGCGCGGTCAACTTATAGGCCGCGATACATGACGAACGCATCCACGTAGCCAGCCGTTGGATGCAGAAATGCTCCCGGAAGCCGGCCAACGATTTCGAACCCGAAGCTTTGCCAAAGCCCGACGGCGCGCTGGTTGGTGCTCACCACGAAGTTGAACTGCATGGCGCGGAAGCCTCGGCTTTTCGCGTATTCGAGCGAATGTCCGCACATGGCGCGCGCCACGCCTCGGCCGGTCGCTCCTACCGATGTAATGTAGCCGCAATTGGCTACGTGCGCGCCCCCGCCTTTTTGATTGGCGTGCATAAAATATGTTCCAACTACTTTCCCGTTTTCTTCCGCGACGAAAACTTCATGGCCCGGCGCGAACCAGTAGGCGAGGGCTTCTTCCTGAGTCATATCGCGAGGCAGAGTATAGGTTTCACCGGCACGAACGGTGGGTTCGAGGATTTCCCAGATTGCGCCCGCGTCGGCCGTAGCAGCGGGCCGGACGGTTATCATGGAACCAACATAGCGCCTTGATAAAGACAAAATCCTGATGACGAACCTCGAATTTACGCCGCTGGTCTTTTTGATCTCGGCCACGGCGGGTTATCTGGGAGCGCTGACGGGACTCGGCGGAGGCGTGGTGGTGACGCCCGCGCTCACGTTGCTGTTGGGCGTCGATATCCGCTACGCCATCGGCGCCAGCCTGGTTTCGGTGATCGCGACTTCCTCGGGCGCCGCGGCCGCGTTTGTTCGGGAAGGATACACCAACATCCGGATCGGAATGTTTCTGGAGATCGCCACCACGCTGGGAGCGCTAGCGGGCGCGTATCTCTCCTCGCGAACGCCGACGTCGGTGCTCTCGATGATCTTTGGCGTGGTGCTGCTCCACTCGGCCTGGCAGTCCAGCCGCGGGCACTCCGAGAACCTGGCGAATGGCACGCCGGATCCGCTGGCGAAGCGTCTCAAGCTGAACGGCAGTTATCCAGGCGAGCACGATCTCGAGCAATATAACGTAAATAACGTGAAGACCGGGTTCGGGCTAATGTTCGGTGCCGGCGCAATATCGGGGTTACTCGGCATCGGCTCCGGCGCGCTGAAGGTGATCGCTATGGATCAAGCGATGCATATCCCCTTCAAGGTGTCGACCACCACCAGCAATTTCATGATCGGCGTGACTGCGGCGGCCAGTGCCGGTATCTACCTTAGCCGCGGTTATGTCGAGCCCGGAATCGCGATGCCGGTGATGCTGGGAGTGCTGGCCGGCTCGCTGCTCGGGGCGCGGCACTTGATCGGCGCGCGCGTTCGAGCGCTGCGCTGGACTTTTGCGATTGTGGTGGCGGTGATGGCTATCGAGATGATCGTCACTGGAGTGGGGAAGCTCAGATGAGTAACTGGAATGACCAGAGCATGGAACGGATTATCAGCATCCTGCTGAGAACCGGAGTGATACTTTCGGCAGTGATCGTGCTGCTGGGAGGGGCCTGCTACCTGGCCCGCCATGGGAATGAATTACCGAATTACCACGTCTTTGAAGGCGCGCCCGAGGAATATCGAAGCGTGCGCGCAATCGTTCATGCGATGGGGCCTTCCAACTGCCGCGCGATCATTCAATTCGGACTTTTGCTGCTGATCGCCACGCCGATCGGTCGAGTGGCGTTTTCGCTGGTGGGTTTCGCACTGGAGCGCGACCGTACTTATGTGGTGCTCACGACGATCGTGCTAGCGGTGTTGATTTACAGCGTGGCGTTCGAGCATTAGTAGTGTTCGGACTCAACGGACGCGGGGAGCGCAGCGTCTGTCTTTAAAACCGGAGGATTCATGTCAAAGCTCGTTTCTCGCCGCGTTGTCGTAAGCGCGGTTTTTATGACCTCGCTGAGCCAGACCCAGACCTTGCCCAAGGAATTCGACGTCGCCACAATCAAGCCAAACGCGGCGAACGACAATCGATTTATGATTCGCCCCTTGCCGGGAGGAGGCCTTACGATCACTGGCGTGCC
>Ga0210401_10003195_pt1 | contig 17624 bp, 28 predicted proteins | sample IncBWH32MmetaG_FD_150866 | JGI IMG/M metagenome (GOLD analysis project Ga0210401, IMG submission 150866) | Forest soil microbial communities from Barre Woods Harvard Forest LTER site, Petersham, Massachusetts, United States - Inc-BW-H-32-M | ecosystem: Environmental > Terrestrial > Soil >... | reverse complement strand
CGAATAAAATCCGACGTGGTGAAGGCGCTGGACGATTGGAACGCCGGTAAACCGGTGCGCTCGATCGAGCTCGGCCACACCCACCGTATGACGCACAGCGAAGAGTACCTGCAGTCGAATGCGAATGCACGAAATTCGGTGGACCTATCGAAACGGCTCTATAACGATCAGGAACGCGCGCACGCCTATTGCTTCGCGCTGATCGAGCATTTCGACGCTGGCGCACCGGATCACGCTGAGTTTCAAGAATTCGCGAGAGACTTAGCGGGGCAGTGGACAGATCTCACGTCCGAAGAGGCAATCGGTGCAGAGTCTCTTGCGTGGAAAGCGTTACTAGTCGGATGGGCTCGCGCGATCGACGGCCACAGAGAAGCGCGTTATATCGAAGTGTCACGGCCACAGGTGGCGGCGACGTGAGATACCGAGTAACACCTCCAGTGCCCGGCGGATACGACTGGTGGAACGTGATCGATACGCGTGCAGAGGAATACGGCCAGGAAGATAATTTCGCGGTCGCTGAATTCTTCGCAAAGATTCCCAACGCCGAGCAGGAAGCCCAAGGGCTCTGCGATCGCCTGAACGCGCATCAAGCGCAGCTCGAGGCGCAAAGATAGATGGCCAGCCGATACAGACACGAAGACGTTGCCGCGGTGCCGGGCGGATGGAAAGTGCGCACGGTGAAAGCGGGATCGCATCGCGTGCGCGTGGCCTTTCCGCCGGGCAGGAAACAAAAAGGATCCGGGCGCCTCGTAAGCGTGTTGCATCCGCTATTTGGCGGCAATCCGTGCGCAAATGCGTGCTCTATGCGCGCCGCAAATCCCGCAGAACTCATGGTGATGAGTGCCAACCATCCGCCGCGCCGGCGCAACGCCGAAGCCCGCCAGGCGCGCGACGCAGACAAACTCAGCCGCAAGTTGACGAAGTGGGCCAGCAGAGAAGAAAAGCACGGCCGTGGCGACATGGCCGACGCCTATAGATCAATGGCTCGCCAGAATCCCGCGGAGTTACTCATCATGGGCGCGAATCCAGGCGCCAGGGAACTAAAACGGCAAGCGCGCGATCGCGCCGAAAGAATCCGCGCGGCGCGTATTAGCGGCCACGGGCACAACCCGCGCGTCGAAGTGGTAGCGGCGCCGAATCCTCCCACAGAAGAGATTGTGGAAGAGTTTACGGGCCGCGAAGTCGAATTCATGGACGTATACAACGAGCCCCACATGCCGCGCGGCCGTTACGCGAAACTCGGCCCGCTAATCGCGCTCTACATCAAGCCAGCAAAAGGCGGCCAGGTGGTTCGCCTCGGCGCACCGGAAGCGGTGGGCCATGATTTCGGAAAGTATTGGGGCGGCAAGCCGCCATTGGTTGTTTGCGACTCGAGCGCGCGGCAGATTTATTTTGTCGACGGCGCGCAGGACATTTCAGAAAGCCTTACGGCGTTTGGAGCGATCGACAAAGGAAATGGGATTGTCGAGCTCGGCCAGGGACGCCGCATCGATTATCAGTGCCGTAAAGAACACGTAGCCGAGCCGGATGAAGATCTGTGGAAGCACGCACACGGCGAAGAAAACGGCGAGTTGCCCACGGTTTTATTCGATACGCGCAGCAAACGGATCCTTTATGAAGGCGGAGACTACCGCATCGAAGGACCGTGGATCAGAAACTAATGAAAAAACTATTTTTCAAGCTTCGCTATCTCGGATGTTTTGGTGGCCAGCATGTGGCCGAATGGAGCGGAAGCGCAGTGAACAGATCGTTTGTCGTAATCATCGGGAAAGAGAGTTAGATGTCGACAGCCACACCAGCAGTAAACCGCAGCGCATCAATCGTTACCAGTTCGCCTTTTACGCTTACGGATCGGCTGCGTATCCAGCAGGATTACATCCGCCAGGGCAACTACACCAAAATTGGAAAAGTGACCTGCATCGTCTGGGAAGGCCAGAAAGACACGCGCGGCCTCAGCCAAGATAAACAACTCGGCACCGGTATGATGGCCGGCTTTGGCCAATTCAAACGCAAACTCTGGGCTGGCTGCACGCTCGACTGGTTGAACCATGCGAACGCGCCCATTCTGGCTGTCTCTCGCGATCGTAACGATCTACTACTGCCTTTCAAAATGAACGCGCTGCCGGATATTCCGGATCCGCGATGGAAAGGTTTCGGCGTTCACGAAGTGCCAGGGCCGAAAGAAAAGAATCCGCAGATCCCGCGCATCGCGCAGCTTATGGCTGGCTGCCCGGTAGTGGGCGATCGCGCGTGTGGCACGATCAAAGACCGCATTAGCGGCAAAACGTATTTGATCTTTCAGCCCCTACTCGAGTTGCAAGTGATGTGCGGCAAAGGAAAAGATTCCGGCTTTGGGCGCATTCGCTGGATGACGGATCCCGCTACGCATTTGCACGGGGCGCTCTTGGTCGAGATCCATCCAGACAGCGATGGCAAGTACGAGGCGTATTTTGTCGGAGGATCTTTCATTGCAGGATAGGTGCCGACACAAGTGGGAAGCTAACGGCAAACCGTGCTCTTGCGCACTAGGAAAAGGACACGGCGGGCCGCACTCCACTAGACGATCTGCAGTTAGCACGGAAGGATACGAGAAATGGCGGCGAAGGTATCAAACGAAAGCCTGATGTGGTGGACGGTTGGCGGGCTGATTTTGTTTTGGTTGATCGCCATACCGGCGCTTGCCATGAGCAATCCTTTCGGGGAATTGCCGAGAAAAGATTTTCGCAGTTAGCTTTGCCAGGAAGGGAGGTGGATAAAAATGGCATATCACAGAAAGCATCATCACAAGCACCACCGGAGGAATCCTTTCGGTCTTTCCGGCGGCATTGTGAAAGAAGCGGCATTTGTTGCTGCGGGCGCAGTCGGCGCCGCCGCACTGCCGGGGATGGTTGCGCCGAGTTTCAGCGCGGGCTGGGCGGGCGTAGCAGCTTCGGCGGTGGCAGCGATCGGCATGGGCTTCGTGGGCAAGATGATCGGCGATCACGGTGGCGACGCGCTGAAAGGCGGGCTCGCGATCACAGTGCTAAAGGCTCTAAAGCAGGCGGGCATCAATACGCCTGGTCTGGGTCTTTACGCGCCGAGTTGGTTCGGCATTCCCACGGCGTCCAGTCAGTATCTAGTCGCAAGTCCGGGAAACATTCCGGTCAATCGCGGCGCAGGTACACTCGTTGCAACTCCGTCCGGCCCCGTGCTGGTAGCACCAGCCGCGGGAGCCGCAGGCAGCCACGTAAGTGGCCGGCTTGGGTATCACCGCTTCCGCAGCCGCTACGCAGGCAGCTACGGATGATTTCCCCCGGTGCGTAGTAGCGAAGACGCACCGGGCCGGCTCTAAGTGGAATGAAAATTCAAACTCAGAAGGCGGGGTGATTTCAAAATGAGTAGCAGCAAACATGCATCACGGTACGAATCGCGTTACGCGCATCTACCGGTCCTCGAGGAAAAGGAAGTGGGACGTCCTAAATTCGTAAACTTCCGCAAAAACCCGATCGTTGCAGGTCAGTTGGAGTACCTTGTCCAGCCGATCTACGACTTTTACGGCGTAGCGGTGGCCACGCAGGTGACGAAGCAGCAGCTCTTCGCCACGGCCATCGGCACACAGTACACGCCGGCGGGCGGCGCGGCCTTCACGAAGACGGAATACCACACCAACCTTGTCCAAAATGGCATGCTCGACGCGCCGAAAAAGTTTCTGGTGAAGGCACCAGCAACAATTCTGCGCTCGGACATTGCTCCGATAGACGCGAACCTTTTCGCGGGCACCACGCAGTTTGACCTATCGATTTCCGGAAAACTCTACTGGCAATCGCTAGTGAGCAAAACCCCTGCAGGTGCTGGCGTATTCGCGGGCGGCGCTGCAGTTACCACCGCGGTGGCCACCAACCAAACGCTGATGTCTACCAGCAACGGCTGGCCAACGGCGCAAAACGTGGCGTCCATCACCGATCCCATGCCTCAGATTCCGGGCTTGGATCCGATGGAGCCGATCCTCGGCCAACTGATCGAACAGAACCAGAATTTCAGCGTGATTCTGGATCCAACGATCACTGGCGTGGCGGCTTTTACCACCATCGCGTTGCTCGCGGGCGCGGCCACTGGCGGCGTTCAGGGCTCGGGCATCAACGCCCATGTGTATTTGGAAGGCGTGCTGGCGCGCGCAATCCTTTAATCTGTAAAGGATTTGTTTCAAAGAATGTGACTCGATCGCCATCAGATGATGGCGAGAGTGAGCATCGGCGACGAGTCAGTATTTCAAGCGGCTCCAACCCGCTTCGGAGATAGCAATGAATTCAGCTTTAGATGATCAATTCGAACGGCAGTATTTCAGCTACGTTATCGATCGCACCGTGCCGGCGAACGCCGTGCAAGATCCCAACGCGCTGCAAATTCTCTCCGACGCGGATTTCGAATGGTGGTGGACGCTCGCGAGCCGCACGTCCGGTTTGCTAAAGGTTTTGATGAAGGAACAGGCCACGGGCCGTGATTTTATCGGCACGTCGCCGCAAGCGCAAGCCGGCGGCGCCATCTTCAACGGCATCAACATCGATAATTGGGCCGGGCTCGCCACGCTTAACGGCGCATGGCCATTGGCGGTGCCGTATGTGATGCCGGCGACGCGCGTGTATTCACTTTTCTTTACGGATACCAGCGGCGCGCCCAACGTCACGGAAATAGTTTTCAGCGGTTTCAAGCTCTGGCCGCGGCCGTCTGTCCAGTAAAATGGCACGGCTGAACATCAGCAAAGAGGCGCAGATCAAGGGACTGCGCAAAGCGATCAAGAATCGCCGCACGCCGCGGCAGTTTATCCCTAGCATGAAAAAGCGGCTCGCGAAGTTGACGAGGTAGCGAATGTACGCAGGCGACGGCAAGGGCAATTCGAACGCTTCCGGAAACACCAGAGCTAGCGCTGCGAGCCGCTCAGCGTCCTTTCATCAGCCGATGAATCCCAGCAAGGATCCGAACGTCCTCGTAAACTACCTGGCGCGCATGCTGCCGCTACACAATTGGCAGCACGCCGTCTATCGCCTCGGCGAAAAACATCCGCCGGGCTTTGAAGACGGTTTTTGCCCAAGTTGGGAAGTGGGCACGGCGCTACTTCCTGCGCGGCAAACGACGCAGCTTCGTATCAACTTCCAGCGCGAATTCCATCTTTTCGGCCTCACGCAGACGTCGACGCAGGCGGGCGGCTTCCGCATGCAAATCTACGACACGAAAAAGCGCTATTACACCTGGCAAGACGTTGGCCGGCGGATCGTCGGCGATCTGGCAGAGAAACCCGGCGTGCGTCTGGCAGGCCGCGGGGTGCTGAACGTCTTGCAGTGCGGCGGCAGCGGCACGCCCTCCGTGCAGCCGTTTTTCTTGCGTGAGCCGTATTGCTTTGGCGGGCCGAATTCGCAGGCGCTGATCATTGTCCAGAATCAAGACACTGGCGGCGCGAGCAACGAATGCCAGGTGGCGCTTTTCGGCATGGTGCGACGGTTTAACTGGCCAGATTAGGAAAACGATGGGTTGCGGATGCGATACCGGTCACGATTGTGGTTGCCATTCTAATGGGATGAGCCATTATCCCGGCGGCGGGCGATCTCTCGGCGTGTATCGCAGATTCCGCGGAATGGGCGCGATGGATCCCAGCGCGGCCGCCGCGCAAGTAATCGGCTCGGATTCCCACGTAAACGCGGGAAGTAAAACGGCCATCGCCGCGGCCGCCGCCGCTGGCCACATGGTGGGCGCCGCCGGCGAAGTGGCCTACATCCCCGGTACGGTCGATTGTGCGGCCGCGCAAGGTATCCCCACCGGCGCACAGACGGATCTCAAACTGGCGCAAACATCCACAGGGCTAGCATTGACAGGGGTACAGCTCGCCGCTTCTGCCGGGATCCTCGCCGCGCCCGTGACGATGGGCGTCTCGATCGCCGTCTCGGCCATCGTGGGGCTGTTTAGCACGCTGATCAATCATCACGCACAAGCCGTGGCCAAAGAGCAGACGGTGCTCTGCTCGGCCGTCCCCGCAGCGAATAATTATCTGAATATCATCGCGCAAGCCGTCTCGAGTGGCCTCGCCACGCCGCAAGATGGTATTAGCGCGCTCGAGTCGCTGAAAGGCGATTTCCGCAGCGCGGTGGGCTCCATCTATAACGATTGCAACGCCGCTTGCGTAATGTACATGGAGCTCGAGGCGATTTGCTTGGTGATGGAAAGCCAATATCAGGACGCGATCAACGCGGCGGCCACTCCTCCTGCCCCGGCGCAAGTGGTGACGGCCGGCGGGCCTAATGTGTCTTCTCCCGCCGGTGTCGTAGCGCCGGCCAGCAGCTACGCGCCGTTCTATTCGCAGGCGACCACGCCCGGCACGCCGGTTACTCCCAACACCGTGGCGGCGCCCACCAGTTCTGTGCCTTCGTTCACCACGGCCACGCCAGTGACGGCCACAGCGGCGGCGCCGGGAGCGTCTGGCGATTGGCTCCCGATCGCCGCTTTAGTGATTGGCGGATTCTTCCTGCTGAGAGGCTTATAAACCATGTCGAGCATCCTTCATCTTCCGCGTAGCCGCCACTTTAATCCGCGTGTACCGCTCGCCGGTTTGGGCGACGGCGTTACCTGCGTTGACGCGGCTGCAGACACCGCGCAAACCTACTCTGAGCCGGCAGAAGCCGGCGCAGGCAGCGACGCTTCCGATCAGCCCGATCAACCCTCGAGGATTAAAGTTGACGGAATTAACTACGTCACCTTCCCGCGTGGCATCCAAAATTGGGAAAACATCGATCAGGATAACTACGTCCTGCTCGGCGCGATCGGCACCACGGTGACGATCATTTCCTACGTGGTTCCCCCTGGCCGCAACGCCATCATCTATAAAGTGGCCAACAATTTCGTGGGCGGCGGCTGGGTCGAAGGTACGGGCGACGTAATCTGGCGCATCCTGGTGGATGGCAGCCCGCCGCCGGGTGCCGTGTCTTACGACACGCTTCTGGCTTCGCTAGGGAATCCTGCTAGCCCTACGGAGATTCCCGGCTTCCGCGTCTTCGAAAATCAGGTGCTCACGCTGGTGGCGCTAAATAATCCCGCCGGGCCGGACGGCGGCGTAGTGGTTGCCGGCCAGCGTGTGGGCGCTCGCTTCGTTGGATGGAACTACCCAACGGATATCGAGGCTTCGGACATTTGGCTCTGATGAAAGTAAAAGCGCCATTCATGGGCAAGCGAAACCCCAAGGGATCGCTTGTGATCGCGGTACGGATAGGCACGGCGCACATGGTCGATGGTCGAACGTTAGGGAGATTCGATGTGTGCCTAGTGATCAAAAAGGATGGCACTCATGTCCAAACCTAAGCTAATTCTCTCCACGCTTTTCTTATTGTTAGGGATGTGCTTCCCGCAAGCCGCGCGCGCGCAGTTCATCGGCGACGTTGGCCTACAAACCGCGCAGCAAGTGCTCGCCTCGAGTACCACCTGCAGCGGCGGCCCGCAAACCTTTCCCGTAGCTAACCTCGGGCAAATTTCGCATCAGGCTTCGGCGCTGTCCACAGCGGCTTCTTTTGTGATGGAAATAGACGGACAAGACGCCGTGGCCACCTACCGGATGTCAAATCCGCAAATTTCTTTTCCCAATGCACTCGCCGGCGGCACCAGCTATATCGTGCAGGCTTCCGGCTACTACCCCAAAGTGTCCGTGGTGGTGACGTGTACCCCTGGCGCACTGTTTAATCTCAGCTACGCCGGCGCGCAATCTGCGTTTGCCGCTCTAGTGGGGCCGCCTGGCGGTACAGTGACAAACCCCGGCGGCGGGATCGCCGCCAATGTGCAAGGCGTTGTTACGCAGCAGCAGAGCGGCGGCGCGGTGCTGCCTATCATCGACGGCGGACTGCAACTCCCCGTAAACGGAAATTTTCTTACGGCCGGCATCGATAATTTCAACATTACTGGCGCGAGCGTCACCGCTGGCGCTGCTGGGACGTTTTCAATGGGCACGGTACCCACACCTACTACCAGCGGCGAATTTGCCCTGGCGTTTGAAGCCAATCAGTCCGACGCCGGCTCTGGCACGTCCATCGTTGCGCCGTGGACGTGCGCACCGTCGCTGCCCGGCGCGTGCGGCGGCGGCTCGCCGCAAATGTCTATGGCGTATCTAGCCAACGTTTCGGCGGGGCAAAGATACTTTCGCAGCTTCTCAAACGCTACGCCGGGCGGCAACGATATCGTTTCCTTTGTTCTTTTTACGTCCACCACGGGCGCGGCGGCAATCCGCCAGGACAACATCGCTGGCGGGTCTGCGGCCGTCTCTTACAGCGCGAACACGCTGGCGGGTAGCGTCAAAATAGCCGCACTGCGCTGCGCTGGCACGGTGCCTTGCGCCGTGAGTGGCGTCACGGATACGCAAGGCGGCACCTGGCTTGCTCTCACCGGCGTAACCTTTAGCGGCGCTCAGGCTAGCGGTCTTTACGTGTACGCCTCCACCACGCCGGCCACTGCCGCGGCGGATACCATCACGTTCACGCTTTCGAGCGGCACGGCGGCCGGATCGATGGCCGCCGAGATCACCGGAACTACCACATCATCTTTGACGCAGCCAGCGATCTCGATCCAAGCGGATCCCACGGGCGCGCAGGTTAGCCGGCAAGACGCGCAATTCCCCAATCAGTTTGTGTGCAGCGTCACGGTGACCACCAACACCACCACGCAATGCCAGGCACCGCCTACCACGATCAACAATGTACCTGTGCGGGCGTATGTGACGGACTTCCAGATCAACACCACGGCGGGGGGCACCACCAGCACCATCCAGCTAAAGACGGGCACGGGATCGAACTGCGGCACGGGTACAGCGAATCTTTCGGCGATCACCTATGCCGATACGGTCGTTTCGATCACCAGCGTGATCGGTATGCGCACGCCTTTATTTGCGCCATTGCAGAGCGCTGTATGTGTCACGCAGGCCGGCGCCGTGGCGGGCACGTCCGTGGTAGAAATTCATGGATTTTTTGCACCATAGGGGTTCAAACATGCGGAAGATACTTTTACTGCTCGGCATCTTTTTCATGTGCGCGCTTACCGCACGCGGCCAGGGCGGCTTCACCACCGTTACCGGCACTATCACCGGGCCGATCGATGGCATCGTATGGTCTTGCGCCACGATCTCCGCGCAACTTATCACCGCCGGCGGAGTAGCTCCCACGCTGAATGGTGGCGGGTTTACTACGTCGACGTCGCCCGTTTCTCTTGGCTGTCCTGGGTCAAATGGCTTGGCACCGGGCAGCTTTTCGATACGTCTGGCGGATAGCGGCGTGATCTCGCCGTCTACCACTACGTGGCAATTCACCGTCAACATGGCGCCGGGCATTGCGCCGCCCGCCGGCACCGGCCCACAGAGTTTCACGTACACCACGGCGATCAATTGCAGCACGAACACGCCTAGCGTTTGCACCGCCAATTCCATGAGCATCAGCGCGCAGCTTTCCGCGCTCGCACCGCGGCTTTCGAATGCTGCTGGCGGTGGTGGCATAACTCAAGTGGCTACTCTTCCAGGAACCTGTACGGCAGGCAGTCAATATCAGCTTACCGTTTCACCCTACACGGTTTATATCTGCGGCCCGGCAAATACTTTCATTCCCCAGGGTCCTAGCGGCGGCACTTTCGGGGCTAGCCCTTCAAGTGGCTACACATTCACAAGCACGCCGATCACGACGAATCCGTTCAGCGGGAATTTACTCATCGGGGCGAATATCAATGCCGCTGCTTCGGGAACGTACACTGCTGGCGCTGGCTACACATTAACTGCGGCAGGGACGGCTACTCTGGCTGCGGAATATGCGACCGCCGCGTCCGCGACAAGCTACTCTGCTCCATTCACCTACTCCGTAAATTCCGGCAACTGGGGCGGAACCATTGCGACGTTTTCTTCACCGGGAAACAACGCTGCTTTCGTCCAAGGGAAAACGACGGCCAGCGTTACCGCGCTCGCGTATACCTCCAACAATGGTGTAGGGAATTTGCTAGTCGCGGTCTTCCGTTACAGTGGGACTCCGGGAACTGTTGCGCCGATTGCGTCAATCGCAGATACGGCGACAGACACGTGGGTTTCGGCTGGCGCACGATGCTTCGAGGGCTACGCCAAGGGCGTTAGCGACGGAAACTATCTAGAAGTCTGGTACTCCATGAATAGCAAGGGCGGCGCGAACACCGTGACGGCGACGATGGGGGCGGGAACGACGGGCGGTTCTACCAACATGGCGATTGCCGAGTTCTCTGGCATAGCCCTGACAAGCGCGTTAGTGGATTACAATTTCACCGGCTCGACAACCGGGGCGACAAGCATCCCTGGCGCAACGACCAACACACAGTACTTGATTCAGGCTATCAACAACGCAGCAGGCACGGTAGATTTTTCAGGACGCGACGCCGGGGCGGTTTTTAGGAGTGCAGGCAACGCGAGAGCCAGCACTGGCGGCACACTTTACTTCAAAAACGGCATTTATCCCGGCCAAACTTCCGTACAAGAAACCCTTGCAAGCCAAACGAACTGGTACATCTGGGGAATTCCGGGACCTGTGGGGACTGAGCAAGTTTCTTTCCATGTAGTGTGCGAGAGTTTCACGCAAATCCTGTATTCCAGCATACAGACAGACGGTTGCATTCATCTCATCATGCCTTCGGCGTACGCCGGCCCGCAGCCGTCAAGCAACACGTTGTCTGGCTTTTGGCAACGCCCGACCACCAACTTTGGCTCCGTAAATAACAATTCGGACTTCTTCGTGAATAATGCCGTGCGCATTCCAGACAACCAGCACACGCCATCTAATTCCTTCGACACTTTTACGGCTGTCTACTCATCGCATATTGGCGCAGTAGCAGACACGGCAATCCCGGCCACGGATCAATTGTGCTCCGGCCTAACTACCGGCCTTACGGGAGTTAATGGGTTCCGAACGAATCAAACATCGACCGACGAAACGTATTTCGAGAACACCTGGGCGGAAGGTTACACCATTCCGTACAACATCCTGTCAAACCACTTTATCTTCATAAATGCTCATGCCTCCTGCAACTTCGGCGCGGGCACCGTAACGATGGGTGGCAATGTATACGGCGGGATATTCATCCATTTTCAGGACATCCACAACCTCAATGGGTTTACGTGGAACTGCACCCAACCAGGGACGCGAATCGACTCGCTGAATCAGATCACCGAGTTTACGCTGAGCGGTACGTTTAATCGCAATCAAAACACTCTTGAATCAGCGCCCGGCAACTGCGTGGGACAAGTCACGACAACCACGCAAGCGACTACTGGCGCAATCTCTCCAGGCTCTTACTTTGTCGCTGGCAGCGGTGCGAATTATCACGTCAATGAGTCTGTGCGTCTTTTACAAGTAGGACTGCTCACTTCTAGTTTCACTTCCGCTGCAACGACTGGTTTAACAAAACAGACGCTGGCAACCTACACATTCCCTTATGCTTCGTCTTCTGGACCTTTCCAAACCAACTCTGGTGCAGTGTTCGAGATTGTGGCTTGGGGAATCACAGCAGCAAACGGCAATGCCAAGACCGTTGAGATTGACTTCGGCGGCACGACTATCGCCACCATCACATCGACGGTCAACGCGGGAACGATTCGTTGCAAAGCTCGCATCATCGTTAGTTCTGTCGCCAACACGCAAGAGGTTGAAGGTGAATGCGACGATGGAACAACGCGCACAGTCACGCGCACGGCTCCGGGGATCACCGGCACCGCAGCAATTATCACCAACATTGCGGCTACGACGGGGACAGCCATCGGGGACTTCACGTTCAAGGGCCTGACGATTGAATATGTGGGAGGGAATTAAAATGAAACGCTTTGCGCTTCTCGCATTGCTATTGCCGCTGCTCTTTATTTCTTCTCACGCTCAGACACAATCAATCGGATTGCTCCGCGCCCCCGCTGTCTACTGTTCCGGCATAGTGAACAATTGCGTTTATCCATTTGTGCGCCCAAAAACGACAGGAATCATCGTAGCGCGGCAATCAGCAAACGGAACGCTCACCGATAGTATTGGAGACGTTTGGACGAAAGATCAATGTAACCCTTACGACAACGGCGATTGTATTTTTAGCACTCGTTTTAATGTGTCGGTCCTGACTGGCAACGTCCAACTCACTTTCCCTGCGAACGAAGGCAGCGAAGTCTATCTTCTGACATACGACGGTGTATGGACTTTCGATCAAGGAAACTATGGAACGTACGCTGCGCAGAATTATCCATTCCCCGATTGTGCGAATGTAGGCGACTGCCCGTACGGATGGACCGTTCCCGTCGAAGTCAACTCCGGAGAATTGCTAATCACATGGGCCTATTCGAATACGAGTGCTCAGCTTGCCCACGCTGGATTTGGTTACACCGTAGAAGCGAGTAGTGGCACGTTTGCGGTAGAGGACATGTTTGCACCTACCGATAGCGTGTACATCGGGACGCTCCAATGGAAAAGTTTAGATGGTACGTTCCCCCAGGGGGCAGGGGGTAGCCATTGGTTAATGGGAGTCGCAGCGTATCAGAGGACGCAATGAAAAAACTACTTCTCTTTGTTTTAGTTCTTTGTGTCTCACTAAGTCTCAGCGCCCAGCAAGCACCACCGCCTGACATCATTACGCCCTCAGCGGCTTACTCTGTCGCTCTGACCGCGTACAAGTCTTGGGCCGAAGGGCAAATCACCGGGCTCTGGACGGGCGTTATCCAGCAGCAAGCGCTAACATCGAATCTACCGCAAGATGAAGCGAACATCGCAGCGCTTCAAGCGTCCAACACGCAAATGGCGGCGCAGATCGCGACGCTCCAAGCACAGATCGCAGGACTCACTCCGCCGCCAACGACTCCCCCGCCCACGGGAACGGTTACTGTCGTTTCATTCGCTGTCGGAGCGCAAACTCTGAACGGCTTGCAGCCGAGTTTCGGTAACATCGGCTTCACACAAGGCAATTGGGACATCATCAATCATTGCCTGGTGCCCGCTTCGGCCACTGTCATTTCTCCTACGCTTACGATCCCATCAAATATGGCGCTTGTCGGCGTGACAGCGGCAATCGCTTCCGGATCGTCGGCGGCGTCGTTTACGGCTACAGACGCAAGCGGTCACACAATATCCGGAACGCTTGGCACGGGGCCGATACTCTTTTCTCCGACAGCCCCCGCAACCGGACTCGGCGGGCTTATTACCTTCACATTCACAGGCAGCGCCTGCATTTCATCGTTGACGCTCGAAGGGCCGTGACGTGAGCCACTTGTGCGGAAAGCCAGTACACTCCGATGGGAGAAAGGCCGGCTGATCGTGGAGATCCACGCCGCGATCCGCGTACCCATTGAGATCGAGCCGATCACCTCGAGCGCCGTCAGCCGCATCAAACTTACCCCGCGCGAGCAGCAGACACTGATCGAACTCCTGAAAAGCAGCAGCAACAAAGAGATTGGCAGCGTGCTGAACCTTAGCGAACGCACTATCAAATTCCACGTAAGTAGCCTACTACGGAAATTCGGCTTGCGCAGCCGCATCGAGCTGGTGATGCTCTTCCCCAACGGGCTTAAAGTGGAGCCATGAACGAGCCGCCCACACTTACTGAACGAGAAACGCAGGTGCACCACAAAGAGATCGCCGCCGAGCTCGAGCTAACGGAAAACGCCGTAAAAATCCACGCTCACACTCTTTATCAAAAGTACGGCGTCCGCGGCCGCGTGCAGCTTGTAGCCAAAATCTTTGGGGTCTTGCCATGAGGAGCGAACCTACTGGACAAAAAGGCGTCGACAAAGATTTTGTGGATCGCGCGATCGCCGCGGAGCGCACTTTGACCGATGAAAAGTTTAAATCTCGGGACAACGCCATCAAACTGCTGGCCGACGGCGTAAGCGGCCAGCGAGCGATCTATGTGGCCATTGGCTTATCGGTTCTCTCTGCCGTGCTGGCTTTGGTGTTGAAGTTTCTCGTTAAGTAGGAAGAGGGTTGACACAAACAGAATTTTTAACTAGAAGTGTCTTCTATATAAGGGGACTCGTTAAAAACTCGATATGCCCATCGTCCTATTCAGCTTCAAACAACTTGCCGACGGCGCGATCATGTTCCACGGCTTTATGCGCCCGGCCAAAGGACGCGCCGAAGCCGATCTAAAGGCGCACGCCGGCGGCTGTCCCGACTTCGGCCCCGCCTTTCGCGCAAACCAAACCATCGAATTTGCTCGCGAAGTGGAATCTCTTCCTAGCTTTGACGGAGACGCGATCGAGGAGTGGCTCGAGGAGATATTTGCATCGGATGGAGCCGACGAAGCAGAAGACGATGTGATCGACTTGGTGCCAGATGAAGAATGAGCGGCGCGTACTCCGCGGATGGCGATGGCTCAAGCATTTTCTTGGTATAGATCGGTGGATCGAAAGAAGGCACAGTGCCAAAGTGTCCTAACTGCCGCGCTCCCGTCTCTCTTCTAGGGCAATGCGTTTGCAAATTTTGCAAACATTCCTTTATCTCGCCTAAGCCTAAGCTCCCGCGCATACCTGTCCTCGGCTATTATCGTTTCAGAGCTCGCTACGCAGGACCATACGACTGGTGACACAATGGGCACCGCCGCTAAACTCGCCGTCTTCCCGGCCAACAATGAGCCCCTATCGGCTGCGGAAGAATACGCTCTGCTCACCGGCGAAGAGATTTTCGCGGCGTCGCGAGAAACTTCCCGCGTCTATAACGGATTGGTGCTTGCCAAAGCCACAGTGATCGTGCAGACGCGGCTGCGCCACTCTTCTCTTAAATCGTTCGCAAAGCGTTTGGGCATTTCACGGCCTACACTCTATCGGCACGTCCAGGCGTGGCCGATCTCGGATCAAATCTTCGCCCGTTCGATGCGTGATCTTGCCATTCTGCTCGAAGAGGAGCACGCTTCAAGCGTGCGCGTGTAAAATGACTGTGCAAATAAAGCCAGGCGATATACTCAAAACGAAAAGCCTGGGGCTGTGCGTTTGCGGCAAGCGTATTGAAATGGTGGTGGGACACTACGCCGTGCTCCACGATCTCCCGCCGTGTGCTAAGTTTATAGAGCTCGAGCCGGATGAGTTTCTAACCTACGTGCGGCGCTCGCGTGGGATCCCTGATGCAGCCGCGGAGAGGGTACATTGAATCTCTCTGCATCACAGATCGCGCAGTACGCTGCCGCGGCCGGCTTTACCGGCAACGATCTGGCTGTGGCCGTGGCCATCGCGATGGCCGAATCAAGTGGCAACCCCGCGGCGTACAATCCGGAAACGGCGGCGGGCGCCGCGCCTGGACACGGATCGTACGGCCTTTGGCAGATTTTTCTAGGCATGCATCCGGAGTTTGCCGGCGAGGATCTCACCGATCCGCAAACCAATGCCAACGCCGCGTATTCGATCTACGCGATCGCCGGCGGCTTCACGCCGTGGAGTACGTACACCGGCGGGCAATACCAGCAATACATGCCAGCGGCGCTTTCCGCAGCGGCTTCTTTATCCCCAGCGTCTAATCTCCCAGGCTCCCCTTACCAGGGACCTGGGAGCCCTAATATGCCGCTAGTACTCGACGCCGCCACAGGGCAGCCCATCGCGCCGGCAGACGTTGCGGCAATGGTGGCGGCCACGGTGCCTGAGCCGTCCCTAACAGACGTTTTGCTCTTGGGCGGCCTTGCCATCTTCGCGCTGTGGATCTACGCAGAAGCTTGACACTCACGCTTTTTAGTGGTTATCTCCTCGCATTCCCATGATCCAGTCCAATACCTACATATACGGCGATACGCACTCTTTCCGGTTGCTCGCCGAGTTTTCACTATTTGAGATGAAAGTGGAAGTGCGCGACAAAACCGGTATGCACGTGATCTCCGAAACGGAACTAATTAAATTGACAGAGTTTAAGATTTTCGGTGCAACCTGGGTAAACTTCTGGCAGCGTCAGGAATCCGACGAACGCGGGCCGTATATAGCCGTTGGGCTGAAAATGAAATGACTGACACCGAATTGATGCAGTCGATCAAAACGAAGTGGGGCGCGGCGATCGCCGACGCCTGCAGCACCTCGAGTGTGCCGGCGGCGTTCCTCGCGGCACTGATTGCTAATGAGACGGGCGGTGATCCCAATGCCAAACGGTTTGAGCCGGGCGTGCTATCTTCTCTCTGGCAAGTACTTCTGGGACGCAAAGAGGCTTACGGCAGCATCAAAAGAATGGTGCTGGTCGGATACGTCGCCAATGTTGCTGCCGTCCCCGTCAACGCCCCAACCAATCTACCGGCTGACGCCTTCCAGCGTGTTGACGCTCTGGCGACAAGTTGGGGACTTACCCAGATAATGGGTTACCACATCCTCGAGGGCAACGCGCCCACTAAGACCATTGCCGCCTTGCAGGATCCCGCGATGCATCTAGCGATGGCGCTGCGCATGCTCGCGCAGTTCGCCGCCGAGTTTCAGCTCGACGTGACACGGGATTTCGATCAGATGTTTCGCTGCTGGAATGGCGGCCATCCCACCGCACAAACCTTCGATCCTAACTACGTACCTAACGGACTCAATCGCATGGTGCTTTGGAATGGCTTGCCGTGAGTGAGTTTTTCCAGATGCTGGACGCCGCGGTGAGTGGCCTCGCCGCCGACGTCGCTTTTGGTTTGATCGTTTTAGTTTCCGTTGGGATGCTACTGCTCGCGATTCTCTTTTTTCTTCTGGCGGTGCGCGGCGTCTGGCGCTTCCTCACTCGCCACACTATGAACGATGTGGTACGCTCTGCCGAACGGAAGGCGCTTCTCGCCGGCAAGGCGAGCCAAGGAAGCCGATGACGATCTGGCACTGGCTGCAAGAAAACACGCTGACATTCTTTGGTTTGCTCATTGTTTTTTTTCTTCTCGCGCGCAATAAATTCCCAAAGATCGAAGGTTGGCAAGCGTTTCTAGATAGTTTTGAGAGCAAAGGCGGCCAGCTCTTACTGCTGTGGATCACTGATTTGATTTTTGTTGCCGTGCTCATCCGTTACTGGAAAAACTTCGATCCGACAGTGCAAACCACGGTGGTGGGGATCCTTTCGGCGGTAAACGGCGCGTTTCTCGGCGCAGTCGGCGCGCGTCCCACTACCAACGGCGGAAATGGCAACGGCCACGCGCCTGTGCTACCACTTCCGCAAATGCAGGCAATCCCGCCGAGTAGCCAACAAATTTCCCCCGCGCCAGCCCCCACTGAGGAGAAAAAGTCGTGAAGATTTTCAACGTCTCGCTTCGCGTGATAATCACGCAGATCGCTGAATTGCCAGACCACCAGCCAGAGACACCGCCGAAGGCTTTCAACGATAACCCGCTAAAGCAGGCAGAAGCGCTCTTCCAACGCGCTGAAAGAATCATGGCACCGCGGGCTATGATGCCTGGGCCTGGAATGTACTACCCTGGCGGCGAAAGCAGCGACGGCGCAGGGCTTACCCAGAACGTCCGCATCCAGGCGGAAACCTACGAAGATCTGCAAGCCGTCCTCAAAATGTTTGCGGATACAGTGAAAGCCATCCACACTGTGCCTGATTCTATCTTGCGTGACGCGCTCGGCGCCCCGTGAAAACGATCAACGAAATTTTGCTAGCCATACTCCTCGTGGGAGTAATCGGTGGAATGATTTGGCTGCAAGGCGAACTCCCGTTGAT
>Ga0210401_10003193_pt1 | contig 17642 bp, 15 predicted proteins | sample IncBWH32MmetaG_FD_150866 | JGI IMG/M metagenome (GOLD analysis project Ga0210401, IMG submission 150866) | Forest soil microbial communities from Barre Woods Harvard Forest LTER site, Petersham, Massachusetts, United States - Inc-BW-H-32-M | ecosystem: Environmental > Terrestrial > Soil >... | reverse complement strand
TAGCACATCCAGCCGACCGAAGGTGGCAAACGTCTTTTCGACGGCAGCTTTAACCGCGTCGGCATCGGCGGCATCCGCCTGAATTGCGATCGCCTTTCGGCCTGCGCGTTCAATCTCCTTGACGACTGACGCGGCCGCTTCGGCGCCCTTCGTGTAGGTTATGGCTACGTCTGCTCCGTCCGCTGCCAGACGCTTAGCGATCGCGGCGCCAATACCGCGCGAGCCGCCCGTAACAAGTGCAATCTTTCCTTCCAGTTTGTTAGACATTTCTTGTGCTCCTATTCTTATAACCTCGTTCTTTGCCGATCCATTCGCGTATGTAAGGCGAACAGTTATGCAGTGTGATCCCTTGTGTTTCACACTTGCCCAGGAAGCGAACTGCTTCAACGTCGACTAAGTTCAGTTCCTCAAGATCCAGTACGATCTTCGATTCGCTCTCCTTGATCTGCTTCTCCAACTCGGATAAGTTCTCCGCCCGCATCCGCCCTATGAGTCGAATAGTGGTGCCGCGCCCATCACGGTGCTTCTCAATCTTAAAGGTCACGTTTGACCCGCCGGACGATTCACGTCTCACAGAATGGCAATCTCAGCACCACTCGCAATCAGCTGACATATCTGTGTTTAGCTTTCGCAGTTGTGCCGCAATTTCAGCGTTTGCTGGAAATTCAGCATCGACTTCGGGCTGGGTCGCGCCAAATCCCGTCGTGCCGGGCTTATCCAAGAGGCGCGCTACGCCGGATTGAGAGAGAAGTCTGGAAACGGCGCTATAAGCGAAAGGATGCCTGAAGAATAGACGGGGATCACGGCGTCGAAAAGTGATTTTTAGAATTCGTCACATGTGCAGAAAAACTGTTGCTGCATTTTTAGCGTTTGCGACTATCAGCACTCAGTCTGAGGACCTATGATCCGTTGCCTGACTTGAGCATCTTGCAGTTCATGAGCCTCTTCATCCATCCTGGTGTAACCATGTTCATAACTCGATTCAACCTGCCCGGAATAACTTCCCATTCATTCACATTCAACGGCTGGAGACCTTCGCGTACACTCTGCTGAACGGACAGTCGCTCGATAGCCCACGTTGCAAATTCCTTCTTAGCCACCTTAGGCTACTTTTTTAGCATTTTTGCCTCCATCTTTTGAGCTACGGACGGAGGAACGAGGCAATTCATGGCTCGATTGAGCAGTCCTGGAATGTACACAGCGCGATTGGCTCGCAGCGCTTCGAGCCCCTCTGTCACGCATCTTTCGGCAGACATTGGCTTCATCGGGAGCGCTCCAGGGTCTTCGAGGAGCTTGGCAAGCACGGGCGTATCTATAAAGCCCGGAGTCAGGACCGTCACATGAACTCCCAGGTCTTTCAATTCGTAGTGAAGAGCTTGGCCTAACGCCGATACATAAGCCTTAGCCGCACCGCTATTCGCCATATAAGGTACCCCGTGGCTCGCTCCCATCGCTCCAACGAGAAGAATCCCGCCACGTCCACGCTTCACGAAAACGGGCGCGAAGTGGTGACACAGCTCCATGTGGGCCGTCACACTGAGTCTCACATCTATCAGTAAATCATCTCGGTTCTTTTTGATAAAAGATCCTGGATTTCCGGTGCCAGCATTTGAGACGACAAGGCCGATGTCGAGATCACGCGTGGCATCTGCAAGCACCGGGAGGAAGTCAGGCTCGGAAAGGTCGAGAGGGATGATACGATGCTGGACACCAGACACCCGGGTGCATTCAGCGCCAACCGTCCGTAACAAGGACTCTCGCCGGCCGACCAAGGCTACATGAATTCCTGAAGCTGCGATCTGTCGCGCAAATTCCTTGCCTATTCCGGACGAGGCACCCGTGACGAGTGCCCAGGGGCCGAACCTTTTTTTGTCGAGTGCCGCTTTCATCTTACTTGCTCCGTTCTGCCTGCTTAGGGCTTGTTGTGTCATAGATTATTCGGTTGAATTATTCTGTGTTCTGAGCATGCGATCAACCGATCGGCTCATTTGTTTCAAAATAAATCCAGGCGCCAAGCGATTCATCATTTTGAGCTGATTCGCCTGACCAGGACGAATTTCAAATCGATCGGTTTGCATCCCTTTGACGGCGACTTGAACCATTTCTTCCACCTTCATGACAGAAGCGCCTTTCATGTCTTCTACATCAAAGTCACCCAAGAGTTCGGTTTGTGTCGCAGGCGGTGTCAGGTCAAATACCTTCACTTTGGTGTTTTTCAGTTGCACGCGAAGAGACTCGGTGAACGAATGCAGACCGGCCTTGGTGGCGCTATAAACCGGTGAAATGGGCAAGGGAACAAATGCCAAACTCGATGAAACGTTCATGATTGCCGCCTCTGATTTTGTTTTCAAATGCGGCAAGAATTGCTTCACCATGCGAATCGGCCCGCTCAAATTGATTTCAATCTCTCGAGTGATGTCTTCGAGGCTTCCAGCTTTGTCGTGAACATTGATCTTACGCATGATGCCGGCGTTGTTGATCAAAATGTTGAGCTCGGGAAATTGTTTGGTGACATCTTCGTAAAGAGTGGCGATCGCTTTCGGATCGGAAACGTCGCTTCGAAAGGTGTGAATTTTTGGAAAGGCCGCTTTCGCACGGTCCATCTTTGCCTGATCGCGGCCCGTGATAAGAATCGTGTTACCAAGCGCCGTGAGTTGTTTGCTGAGTTCGTAACCGATGCCGCTGGCACCGCCGGTGATCAAAATCGTATTGCTCGTGAGTTTCATGATTTTTCCAGTCTGGATGGTGTGACCCAGCGCGCATGCAGGTGAGCGGTGCTATGACGATGCGATTGGGCAGATCCAGATCGCCCATTCGAAGCGGGATAAAAAAGAGGCTGGACGGACATGACGGTGCTCTTGGACAAGAGATCAATCCTTTGACGGGCGGGCAGATGCGGCCTTGCTGAAAAGCCCTTTACCAAGCAGGTCTGCCAATAGCTTGCGCGAAAGAGAAGCGGGCACGAGGGCGTTCATGATGCGGTTCAGCCGGCCTGGAACGACTCTGGAGCGGTTTTTGAGCAGACCGCTGAGGCCTTCAGATACGCACTGCTCGACCCTCATCGGCTTCATCGGCATGGTCTTCGGGTTGAGGCCGAACTTGTCGATCACCGCTGTGTTCGTAACCCCGGCCGCCAGTACAGTGACATAGACGCCTTGAGGTTTGAACTCGTAGTGAAGCGCCTCGCCAAGACTGTGTACATACGCCTTCGCGCCTCCGTCGTTCGCCATATAGGGAACGCCGTTTTCCGCACCCAGTGCCCCCACGAGGATGATTCCGCCTCGGCGCCGCTCGCTGAGTTTCTGACCGAAATGGTGGGTGATGTCCAGATGCGCGATCGTATTAAGCCGCAAGGTCTCGTGAAGCAACTGCCGATCATGCTTCAAGAACTCGCCGGGATTTCCGGTGCCGGCATTGGAGACGACAAGACCGATTTCGAGATCCTGTGTAGCTTCTTTGATCGTACCGATAAACTTTTCATCGCTCAGATCCACTTGAACCGCTCGACACTGTACGCCAAACTGGTTCTCGAGATTCTGTCCCAGCTCATTAAGCAGTTCGAGCCTTCTGGCGACTAACACGATGTTTAAGCCGCTCGCGGCGAGTTGCCTTGAAAACTCTTTTCCGATCCCTGAAGAGGCTCCGGTCACAATAGCCCAGGGTCCAAATTTAATCTTGTCGATCCTTTTTACACTTTGATTCATTTAAGGTAGAGAAAAGCAACATCAGTGCCACTCGCAACCGGTTGAGATATTTGTCTTTAGCCTTTGTAGACATGCCGCAATTTCAGCGTTTGCTGAAAATTCAGCGTCGTCTTTGGGCCGGGCCAAACCCCTCGGGGCAGAGTATCGAAGAGGGGCGCTACGTTAGATTGAGAGAGAAGTCTGGAATCCGGCTTCTAATCGAAATGGCGCCCACAAGCCGAGACGGGGACTACGACGTTCTGAAGAGATGCCGGTTAATTTGGAGTTTCCTAATCTTGGATTCAAGCGTCTGTCTAGGTACACCTAGTCTCGCTGCAGCGCCGGAGGGACCCGAGACTTGGCCTTCAGCCTCACGGAGTGCGTTTTCGATCATCGCCCGCTCTCGTTCCGCAAGATCTGAGACCAAGGGCACGGTCTGCGTAGTCGGATTGGAGGACGTCGGGCTTGAAGGCGCAGGCGCGAGCCAGCTTGGATCGACACAAAATATCTCCCCTTCGCAAAGCACCACGGCGCGCTCGATAACGTTCTGCAATTCCCGAATGTTACCAGGCCAGTCATAGCGCTGGAACAAATCCAGCGTGTTCTTGCTCACACTTCGAATTCGCTTACCGGCCTTCTTTGCGTAGCGGTCCACCAGGTATTCCACCAACAACGGGATGTCATCAATTCGATCACGAAGTGCTGGCACTTGAATTGGGAATACGTTCAGCCGGTAGAATAAATCCTGACGGAACGTCCCGTCAGCTAGGGCCCCGCGCAGATCCTTATTTGTAGCCGCAAGTACTCGCACATCAACCCGAACCGTTTGGTTCCCGCCTACTCGTTCGAATTCGTGCTCCTGAAGAACTCGTAGCAAAGCAACTTGTGTCTCTGGAGGTATCTCACCAACCTCATCCAAGAAAATCGTTCCGCCGTCCGCCGATTCAAAGCGACCGAGACGCCGCTGATGTGCCCCCGTGAAGGAGCCCTTTTCATGTCCGAATAGTTCCGAGGCAATGAGTGAAGGCGAAATAGCCGCGCAATTTACTCGAATGAAGGCTCGCGTTGAACGATTAGACCGGCTATGTATGGCGCGAGCGATTAGCTCTTTTCCCGTCCCAGTTTCTCCCGAGATCAGGACTGTCGAATCCGTAGGCGCAACTTTCGACACTTGCGCCAACACTCGCCGCAGGGCTTCGGAAGAGCCAACGATCTCCTCAAACATCGAAATGTGTTCGATTTCCTCTCGCAGCGCGACGTTTTCGTTTCGTACGCGATTTTCAGCCTGCTTGCGATCTTCGATGTCGGTCGCGGTTCCGAACCACCGGACTATGTCTCCGGCTTCATCGAGCAGCGGATTGTAGCGACAAAGGAACCAGCGATACCGCCCATCCTTCCCGAGCAGTCGCTTCTCCATCTGGAAAGGCCTTCCCTTTGAAAGGCCAGCGCTTTGTTCCTTTTCAAATCTTTCCAGATCCTCTCGAGGAACGTGCCTACTCATCTGCTCCCGCGTTTCCGCAGCTTTCATTTCTTCCAAGGTGAAGCCCGTATAGTCAAGCAACGTTTTGTTCGCCTGAAGCAACGTGCCGTCTTTGTTCAAGACAACAACGTGCTGAGGAAGGAGATCTATCAGTTGCCGAAGCTCTGCTTCGTCTTGACGGAGCTTTGCTTCAGCGCGCTTCAGGTCATCGATGTCAGTATCCGTTCCATACCAGTTGACAATGTTGCCCGATTCGTCGCGCAATGGCTCAGCTCGAAACAGAAACCATCGATACGTTCCGTCGAATCGACGCAGCCTTCCCTCGACTTCGCCCGGCTGGCCAGCGGCCAGAAATCCGAGCCACTTATCCATGATTTCTTTCAAGTCCTCCGGGTGAATGGCATCCTGCCATCCCCAGCCGCGAACCACTTCAAGAGTTAAGCCGGTATATTCATGCCATCGCCGGTTCCAAAATATTCCCGTACCATCCGGCAAGCTACACCACGCGAGTGTCGGGATCGTGTCGATGATCTTCCGAAGTTTCTTTTCCGAACTCCGGATCTCCTCAAAGGCACTTCTTAATGCTTCCTGCGATCGCTCTCCCTCGATGGCGATTACGGCGATGTGATCTGCGCCTTCGATCAGTCGCAGATCAGTCTCGTTCGCGCTCCGAGGCTCCGCATAGTACAGGCAGAAGGTGCCAAGAACTTCCTGGTTTTTGGAGATTAGCGGCTGAGACCACGCGGCGCGCAACCCGTGACTCAAAGCAAGGTCTCGGTAGTCAGCCCACAGAGGGTCCGTTGCAATGTCAGAAACGATCACCCGCTGCTTCCGAGACGCGGCAGTACCGCATGAACCTACACAAGGGCCAATCTTTAATGGAGTGATGGCCTCAACCCAGGCCTTGGGGAGTCGAGGACCGGCTGCAGGCCGAAGGTGCATGCCGTCCGGGTCCATCAGCATTACCGCTGACTTGATGTTGCTGGCCTGAGCATCAATCGTTTCGCACAACCTTTCCAGGATATCTGTTAGGCGAGCCCCGTTGGCAATCATTTCCAAGGTCCGTTTTTCGGCGGCTAGTAGGGCCTCGGCGCGCTTACGATCCTCGATATCGGTATTCGCGCCATACCATTTGAAGATGTTGCCCGATTCGTCGCGCAACGGCTCAGCCCGAAATAGGAACCACCGATACTCTCCATCGTGGCGGCGCAGTCGCCCTTCCATCTCGCCGGCCTTGCCAGAATCTAGTAGATGCCGCCAACAATCCATAACCCTGTCGCGGTCTTCTGTGTGAAGAGCCGCAGTCCAGCCCCAGTCCGATGCCTCTTCCGCAGAGAGGCCGGTGTAATCCAGCCAGCGCCGATTGAGGAAATCAGCCGAGCCGTCCGGACGAGCGGCCCACGCCAGAGCAGGAATGGCGTCAACGTCTCGCGCCTGCCTAGCCTGCTCGGTACTCTGCCCTGCGGATGCCATCCGTGAATTATAGTCCCACTGCCTGATTCCATGCACTCCAGGAACTACCGCAAAGGTGGACCGAATGCACGCATCATCTTCTGACGATTGCGATCGGATCACGGACAAACCGGAAGTTGTTCGAAACTCGGAAGGATTGGATCGCGGCGCTCGACAAAATCGAGTCCCTCAAACCCGTGGCCGTTATTGCGGGACACAAGAGGCCAGGGGCGCCCGATACGCCGAATAACATCGAAGAAACACGAAAGTACATTCACGACTTTGACAGGATCGCTGCCAACAATGAGACCGCGCCGGAATTGTACAACCAGATGCTCGCGATTTATCGCGAGCGCGTGAACGCGGCAGTCTTGTGGCTTTCGGCAAGGGCAATGAAGCCGGGCTCCTGAACCCGGCGACGCTTCCAATGAAGAAGTCGAGCAGGAAGGTCTCCTTGGCGTCGGCGACTGCCGAAGCAGTCCGGGCTAATTGCCTACCGTCAGCGGGGCAGCTATTTCGAGACCGCGCTCGCGTCGCTGTAGTCGGCTCGGTCGTCCTCTCAACTGATCATCTTCTCACCAGGCAGGCGCTCCTCTTCTCATTTGAGGGCTCCTGCTTGGCAGGAGAGCTGGTCAACTGAACTACACGCTCGTATATCTCGGCCATCGATTCTGGCCGGATTAAGGGCAATCCGCGGAATAATCCAAGTTGACCGGAAAGCGCGGGGGAACTGAGGAAGAAAGTGCTCAGTAACGTTCCAGCGCGTCGAGAACGGCCACACGGTGCCCACATTGGAAACTCTGGAAAAGATGGCGCGCTTAGGAAGAGCAATTTGGGCCTTGACAAGCATTAGAGTACGTGCGTACTCTTATGGAATGCGATACTCGCTCGAACACAAAGCGCAAAACCACGAGAAAATTCTGTCCGTGGCTGCTCGTTCTTTCCGCGAACGGGGTGGCGACAGCAGCGGCATCGGCACGGTGATGAAGAAGGTAGGCCTCAAAAAAGGCGGCTTCTACCGGCATTTCAAGAGCAAGGACGACCTGTTCGTCGAAGCGGTAGCGCGGGCACTCGACGAGACGGGAAGAGGTATGGTGGAGGTTGCAAAGTCCGCGCCTGAGGGTCAGGCCCTGCAGGCCATCATCGAACGCTATTTAAGTGTAAGCCACGCGAATTCGCCGGGATCGGGATGCGTGCGCGCCGCCCTAGGGCCGGAACTCGCACGAAAGCCGTTGTCCGTGCGCAAACGGATTGAAGCGTCGCTCGAAGCGTATCGTGAGCGGCTATTGCCATTTGTTCCTGGTCGAAGGCGAGAAGAAAAACTAGCGAAGATTAGGTTGTTATTCTCTAGTATGGCGGGGGTGTTGATGATGGTCCGTGTTACTCCAGACCCTCAAATGCGTGAGCAAAGGTTGATGGAGGCAAGGAAGTTTTTCATAAAGAGCTTCGCTGGAGAGTGATTTTTTTTGCATCCTAAAGAGTACGTTCGTACTCTTATTAAGCGTGGAACAAACCAAACTGAATGGAGGACGTAACCCGATGAAAGACATGATGGCAGCGCTTCCCGCAGCGTCTATAGCGCAATCAGAGTCCGGGGTCGCCTCAGGCGTCCCCAGCATTCCTAAACCTGAAACCACCGCAGTACTGGTCATTGAGACTGCGAAGCGGGGCGTGACCCCTCAACAAATCATGGCCGTAATACCGGCAGAGATTCGCGCAACTGTGAAACTCTACCTCGACGGGAAAATCAGCCAATGGTATTCGCGCGGCGATGGCAAAGGCGTCATCTTCCTGGTCGATGCGAAGACCGAGGACGAGGCACGAGCCCTCATGGAGACCCTGCCTCTGGCAAAGGAAGAGTTGATCGATCACGAGTACATTCCCGTCGGACCGTTGATGGCGCTTAGGGCATTGATGGGCACAGCAGCGCAGCAGTGACTCTCCTCGCGAGAGCGCTACTGCTGCAAGGGAACCCTCTTGGAGGAAACCATTATGAACAAGCCGAGAATTATTGTGACTGGCGCGACGGGGAAGACGGGCAGCGTTGTCGTCACCGAACTGCTGAAAGCCGGCTATCCTGTCCGCGCTATGGTGCACCGTGAAGACGACCGCAGTGCGCGGCTGAGGGCTCAGGGAGCCGAGATCGTCATCGCCGACATGAGCGATGTTGAACGCATCGCTGATGTGTTAAGGGATGTTCAGCGCGCCTATTATTGTCCGCCTTACGATCCCTACATGATTCAGGGCGCGGTCGCCTTCGCGGTTGCCGCGAAGGAATCGCGGCTCGAACAGGTCGTTGGCCTAAGCCAATGGCTGGCGAGTCCCTCGCATCCCTCACTAGCAACTCGCCAGAGCTGGCTCGTGGACCGGCTGTTCTCAATGACGCCGGGAGTGGCGCATACGATCGTCAACCCGGGCTTCTTCGCTGATGCTTACCTAGTGACGATTGGTTTGGCCGCGCATCTCGGCGTGCTTCCCTGGTTGTACGGAAACAGCCGCAACGCGCCACCCTCGAACGGGGACATCGCGCGAGTTGCCGTCGGGGCCCTGATGAATCCGGCGCGACACGCCGGACAGAGCTATCGTCCCACCGGGCCGGAACTGCTTGGCGCGGACGACATGGCCCAGGCAATCGGCAGAGTCGTTGGACGATCGGTCAGGGTTGTGCCGACGCCGGCGTGGCTGTTCATGAAGGCCGCCCGGATGGCCGGCATGTCCATCGATCTGATGAGCAATGTCCGCTACTACATCGACGATCACAAGCGCGGTGCCTTTGAAATGGGCGCACCCACGACCGATGTGCTCGATGTGACCGGCCGCCCCGCCGAAGACTTCGAGACGATCGCTCGTCGATATGCGGGATTGCCCCAGAATCGGCGGACCTTCGGAAACTGGGTTCGCGAGTTGGCGCAGTTCATGACGGCCCCACTCACTCCTGGCTTCAATTTCGATCGTTACGACCATGAGCTGCGGCGCCCGTTCCCATTCGAGCCGCAGTCCGCGCCCGAGTCCAAAGTCTGGCGGCGTGAACACCGTATCGCCGACCTTGCCAAGCCGGCAGCGTCGGTCCACGACATGGGCACTTCTGGCACCAACCGCCCTAAATGGTTGGAATCTCAATAGGAGGTATTTATGCAAATGCAACTCTCTTTTTTCGGTAGCATCGCATTCAGCTTGATCGCGTGGGGAATCGTCAGCACCCGATACATCTGGCCGAAACTCCGCCTCCGGCCACGGGACGAGGCTTTGCCGCCTCTGCTTATCCTCCACAGCTTCCGCTTCATCGGGTTGGCATTTCTAGTGCCAGGGGTCGTGTCTCCTAACCTGCCGTCTGCCTTCGCGCGTTCAGCGGCGTATGGGGACATCATTGCGGCGATGCTCGCCTTGCTTGCGCTAATATCGCTGCCCAGTGCGTCCGGCGTTGTCATTGCATGGATCTTCAGTCTCTGGGGTACAGCCGATCTCTTCAATGCTTTCTATCAGGCAAATCACGCCGGACTCATGGCGGGACAGTTGGGTGCCACATATTTCATTCCGACTTTCATCGTGCCACTACTGCTGATTACGCACGGACTCGGTTTCCGGATTCTTCTGGGACATGAGAAGGAGTCTGTAACAAACAAAATTCAACAGCCAGCACAAGGTGCAGTAGGGCAGTTCTGAATTTGAGGCATACAGCACTGAACTTATAGGAGGCAGCCTTCAACAGGCCTGCCAGCGCCCATGCTCGCTGAAGTATTGCAGTTGTTCGCGAGTCGGGCTTGCTCCGTGCATCGGCGAGGCGTTCTGCGTGAGAGTAGGTGCGGCTCTCGCGCTCAAGATCGTGAAGCCCTTCGTCGTTCGCTGAAAAGTGGCGGCTCCCAGCTTCCTGCAACAGACTGTCAGATTACAATCCTAATGCAAAAGGCTACTTAGAAGGCAGACGCTCTATCCACCTGAGCTACGGGCGCGTAGATTGATTCTAAAAGATTTTGCACCTTCGTGACCATCCATTTGTAACCTTTCGTATCACATGGAGTGAACCCCTATTTTGAGACAGCTTTGCCGGGCACGCTCCCGAAGCGCCTTCTCCGTGAGCAGGCGGCTCGCTTCCAAGTACTTGGCATCGTCGTGCGCAATGCTACAGACCTAGATGGCTTCCTCATCGACCTGCTGAAGTGGTTCATCGCAAGCGATAAAACAGTTACGCAGCCGCTCAAGTTCGGCGGCGGTGATACCACTGTTATTGTAGACGCCCTCCCAATTTGCTTTTACTGTTTTCTGAATATCGAGAGCAAACGCTATAGCTTCTGATTTGGAGAATCCAAAGCTTGCCGCTTCGCTTAATGCGTTTTTCAAAGTTGCTTGGCGGCCGTTACTCCCAACGCCGATCGCAAGGTCTCGTTCCAAACTTACTTGTGGATACGGCACAATGTCATACGCGGGAGAAAGTCGCCACCCTTTGCCATCCCACAAGAAACCGTGGTTTCTTAGGTGATCGTCAGTATTGTTACAGAGGATATTGAAAAGCATCCTCCGCCACAATTCCTTCGAATCCTTCACCGGGTCGGAGCCGAAAAGCCGTAGTTGCTCCGCCAAGCGCCGGTAACTTTGCCGCGAAGACTCGCTTTCATGCGCGCCGGTAATGGTTAGTGCGGAGATGAACGGTAGGCGTCGATAGGTCGCGCCGTTCGGTATTCTGTCGAAACGCTCAATGAGATAGATATCCTGTCCGAGTACCCTTTCAATGCGGACAGGTGGGACATCTATGCCTGCAACCTGCGCGAGCTTCATGTTTGCGTATTCGGTACGGCACATTGGAAAGTGATCGTCGGCGCGGCCGAATTTCGCTATCCATTGTTTTCCGCCGTATTCAGTCGTCGCCTTGGGACGCGCTCCGCCTAACGAAGAGCCGCGAGCGAGGAAGCGCCCATGCTGACGCGGCAGATCGTCAGCTGTGTCCACCTCCTGCACAGCCTCTAGCATGCCCTTTAAATCGAGGTCTTCGCCGTGCAAATTCTGTTCACTCCACGGCACAATGCGTTTAGGACCGGAAAGGTCCGGCCCGAAGGCCAGCGCACCGACGCGAGTGTCGCCGGTTGCTACCAAGTAATCGAATTCGGAGAGAGGGACTGCGCCAGCGGCACGATCCATAAGATGCCTTCCCCAGCCGTCTGGCGCAGCATCGCGGATGCCATTGAAAAGAATAAAATCCTCCGGAGTAACATAGTCACGGTCAGGGTCGGCGTCGGGTAAGGGCAACTGAACGGGGTCAATCGTCAGCCGATCTTTCCGCTGAAGGTATCTGCGACCGTAACGGAAGCGAGCGGCCGCCTCTCGCCCCGAGCCCATTGTCTCTAACACGCCGACTGGCACCGGTCCCTCTTCAAGGTAGACGTAGACGTATGCTTCTGGCATGGCTGAGTTAAAAATCGTACTTGTCGTTGCGGCTCTTTGTTTTCCGAAAATCCCTTGGTAAATTCCTAATGTCTTCTTGCAGTCCGGTTGTATCAGTTTCCGGTGCGACTAAATCACCTAGACGCCGATGCATACCGAGAATCCAGAGCGCCGCGGCGACAATTCCAATTCCCACTGCTGGGTCGCCTTTTTCCAGTCTCTGCACAGTTTTTAGGTTAACCATCATGCGATCGGCCATTTCGCGCAACGACAGATGTCGCCGCTTGCGGGCCACAGTGAGATCCCGGCCAAGCTTTTGTAGCTGGTCAGCAACCACGACGGGAAGCGCGGGATAAGATTGGCTCGCTCTGGCCATGTGGATGATTATACCTATATAGAGGTATATTGCAAGCTAAACTTCCCTTATATGGGTACGATTGTAAAATAAAGTGACTGAGGATGATGTTAGGTATATATACCTAACATCATCCGCCATCGAAGAATCGCGTGTAAAGCCATAAGGTGTGGGGTATATATACCCCACACCTTATGGCTCGGCCCTCTTTAAAGACTCACGTAACCCAAATGCTAAGCAAGAAGCTGATTTCGTCCCCCAAAAGGCTATTTTCCCCTGCTGATCTAACAGAAATCTTCACCCAGATCCGCGCGGAATGGGGTCTTCCACGGAGCCTCACCCTAAAGAAATTTCGAGATTTGGCTCTCGAAACCAAAACGCTTCAGGAAGCTCACCTGACCTCCACTTATCCTCTTCACACCATTCGCTTTCACACGGGCCAATTTACGCCATACGAGCTTGCGCTCTCTTTGCGCCCGTATTCGTATCTCTCTCACGGATCCGCCGCTTTTCTTAACGGTCTTACGGACAATCCACCCGAATTCGTCTATGTGAATCAAGAGCAGTCCGCAAAAGAACAGTCCGGCTCACTCACTCAAGCAGGTCTCAACAGGGCCTTTTCCGGAAAACAGCGACAATCTCACTTCATCGTCACTCACGACGAAACCAGAATCATGCTACTGAGCGGGAAAGACACGGGCCGGCTAGGCGTCCAGGAGATTACCGGAACCCAAGGCGAGACACTAGAACTTACAAACTTAGAACGAACCTTGATCGACATGACAGTGAGGCCCGGATACGCGGGAGGCACAGAAAACGTTATGAAGAGTTACGGCCGAGCGATCCAAAAAATATCGGTCGACCGTCTCGCGGAAATGATTCAGGAACTCGATTACGTATATCCCTTCCATCAAGCCATTGGGTTTTACCTACAGAGAGCGGGGATCAATTTCAAATCACTTTCAAGTCTCAGAAAGCTTGAATTGAAGTACGACTTCTTTCTTGCACACGGAATGAAGAAGACCAAGTTTGATTCTCAGTGGCGAATTCATTACCCGGATGACCTTCCGCAACCGTAGTTGTAACGAGTCGTCGTCTAGATATTCTTGCGGTGATGATAACTGCTCCCTGCGGGCGGATGGCAGCGAAAAGCGCGACATTACCTGCAGCTCTGAGGGCCGTCAGGCGCGCACCCCCAAGAGCGACGGGTGACAGATAGCAACTAAAGGGTAGCCGCAACAAAAAATGGAGTGAAACCCCTTTTTGAGACAGTCAGTGTGCTAAAGCTCTCGAAACGAAATGGATTTCCGAACCCGCAAACCCTCCAAAGCTGGGGCGTCGCTGTGCAAGGACGGTGCAGGAATCCACGAAGAAAAATAGGACGACGCCATACAATGTAACGCCGTCCCGCAGTTGTTTTATGCAAGTGGCATCTGCTCCAGTGCACGAATGTATTCGACAACGGCCTCACTCCACCCGTCGATGTGCGTCCATGGACCGTAGCCGACACCGTTCTTGTTGCTAGCAACGTTAATCACGTAGCCTCGGCCACGCGGCCCCGGTACATGATCGTGAGCCTGCTCATCCGTGATCACGATGATCCGGTCGTACTTTTCCCCGATCTTTTCGAGCGCCCGGCCGAGGTAGGTTGCACCGTGCGGCTGGCTCGCGTCCAGCGCGTCGCGCAACGCAAATCCTCGTCGCGGAGGCACCTCAACCAAGTCATTCGAAAAAGTGAAGGTGACCGCCTTCTCGCAGATTTCCCGAAGCAGAATGGCGAGGCCGTAGGCTGCGTCAGTTCGGAGCATCTCCGACCGGCGAGACAGCGCGGCCATCATGCTGCCCGAAACGTCTACGAGGAGTACAGTTCGACCGGGCAGCTTTTCCTGCGCCTTAAGCGAGGAAAGCATCGCCCGTTCGAGCGATTCTTCCCACTGAGACGCATGTCGGGCCGCAGAGAGAAACCGAAATGGCAAAACGCGCCCGGTGTTCATGGACTCGATGCCGTCGACCACAAGAGACTCGTCCACGCCTACCTGCTTCATGTTCCGCAGATTACGAAGCAATGCAAGAGCTCCGAGTTTTCGTTCTCGCAGCAATCGCTCCCATGCTTCCCGCTTGTCCGCACCGGAAGAGAGGGCTACCTCCCAAGTGTCGGGAGTTTGCAGTTCTCCTTCGATCAGTCGTTTCCACAACGCTGCCTGCTCCCCGTCACGCGGTTTCGCGTGGCAAAGGAACAGAACGTCGCGGAGGCGAATCGGCCCGCTACGGTCATACTTGGCGAGCTGGTATTCGTCGAACTTGCGGAAAGCCTCGGCCAGGCCCTTCTTCGCCTGCGCGGAGAGCGGAGCCTTGCCATCCTTCCAGTAAATTGCGACGAATTCCGCAAGCTCATCTGCGCGCTGGATCACCTGCGAAAGCGTCCGCGAAACAGATTCGCGGTGCGTCTTCAGGCGCGCCATTTCACGAACGAGCAGAAGTGGAACGTGCCGGAGCTTCATCTTGCTCCGTGCCTCGACTGCAAGAGCCGCTACCGTCTCGGCCTTCACCTTTGGCACGAGCGACTGGATGCGGCCGGCAATCTCCACTCCGTCCTCATAGAACTGGTCCTCCCAGAGCAAGCATGCGAGCACCGATCGCCGCAGTTGAAGCTCGGAAGAGATATTTCGCGCTGGAGCTCCTTCGTGCGTGCGAGCCCCCCACGGAAATGGAATTTTCAAGATGTTCAGTCTTGCCATTGTGTCCTCCTTTCCTTTGCCAAAATCAATCGTCGGGGAATTAGCGGCAACGGATGCAGCGTGGGCTGCCGATTGCTCTACCCTCTGAGCTACAAGGAACCGCATTTCGGCGGTCCCGAGGCAGGATTTGAACCTGCGACCCATCGATTAGAAGTAACCGTCACCTTCGCCACCGACGAATTCTGTTGTTGCTAATGTTTAAAATCTTTCACAGGGGAAAATCGGACACGGCGCTTTTCTGTGCGGTTTCCCGCATTGAGCTATCCCGATTCCCGGGAGCAGGAGTTGAACCTGCAACCTCCCGCTGGTTTCGCAACGGGCGCTCTACGTCATTGAAGTATCCGTGCCCTTCGCCACCGGCGAAATGTCATCGTGAGTTTTCGTCGAGGATGAGCTCGATTTTCTCACCGCTATTTTCAGTTTCATCGGGGCGCACAAAACCAGCGTCCCGTTTGAGTGCAACCCTGTCCAGAACGATGGCCATATCTTCCATCTCTTTAAACGTCGGCTTATTTTTCTCGACGTACGCACTGCAAGTGCGCACGGGGAAGTGCATCCGACGTTCCGGCCATAATGCCTGGCATATGGCGACCAATTCGGTTTCGCTGTATCCGCGAGCAATGAAAGCTCGCGAACAGGACTCGCACAAAGACTCTGCATTCACGGGAGTGCCGTTCTTTACATAGATGCCCATGATTTACCTCCTTTCTAAGAAGCGCGGATATTGCGCCTCTGCATGCGCGAGAAATCTCGCTCGGGCCTGCCTCAGAAAATTAATCGCCGGGGTACAAGCGCCTAGGGTATGTCTCAAGGCGGCTCCCAGTAGGTACCTTGTGCTTCGGGACAACGCCCCCGTCCCTACAGTTCCTTTCCTTGGCAGGACTTCCGGTCCTGCGCGACGTTGGCGGAGGAAGTAACCCTCGACTACGCCACCGGCGAAACTTATGGCCAGGGAAAATCAGGCACGGTTTAATTGGGGATTCGAACCCCGCCACCCTTGGTTTTCGCCAAGAGCAGTCTTCGCCCGAGAAGTATCCGTGTCTTACGCCACTGGCCGCGTGATCCTGGGGGATTGACCGTCTGCGGTCTTTTTTTCGAGTGACAGTCGATGGAAACGCAGACTGCGCCACCCAGGCTCAGGAAATTGAAATCGGCAAAGAATTGATGTGAAAGAAGATAACTATCACGAGGGACTGGACCACGTTCGGGCACAATCCCGACCCAGCATCAATGCTGCTTGCCGATTCATCGAATTGTGTTTATTGTGCTGCATTCCGAACATTCTCCAGAGCCGCGAATTCTAGATGAACTTTTCGTTGTGCGCAACAGCAATTATTCGATGCCAAATTTGGAAATCACGACGGCAACTTTCACGCTGTCGCGATCACTTCGACTCTCGTACGCCCACTTTCTTCATGAATCTCGAAGCGGACGGGCAAAAAGGTGGATACGACATCCATATTTGTCCGTGCATGCCGGTTTAGCTTCGAAGCTGTGAACACTCCGCCGCCGGCCAAAGCAAAAGGCAATAAAAGTTGATCGGCCAAATGCTCCCCGACCGCAGCTTCAGACGCGATGTAAGCGCGCGCTTCCTTGACGGCCTCCGTTGCGACGCTCTCCGCGCTTGCCCCGAGTCGCCCAAATCCGCAAAACTGTTCTGTCATCCCAGTAGAAGTTCCCACTTCGATCAACACAACGTTTCCCGGTCCGACGGAATTTCTGGTTTCGACAAATTGCATACACTCCTTCTCCCAATTCAGCAAGTGCGCGACAGTGTCGATTTCGCGTCGTGCAATCGCGGGGGACAGGTTCGCGACGATTGCCAGAACGCTTCGACGCGTGATTTCACCACGCTCTGTCAGGTCAATCGCCGACAGGCGTTCGCACGGCTCGATAGTCGCAGTGAAGCATCCACCCCCTGCGGGATAAAAGCCGTATCGCATCAGATTCACACTTACTTTCGGTCCGAGCCTATTGATAACAGGCAAAAAGCACTTCTCAAGAAAATCAAAGGGAGGTGCCGCCTGATTGTGTGTTCCGCCCTCGATCGTGATATTGCTCGGTCCGGACGTTATCATCAGAGCCGGCAGAATTGTTTGAAATACCAAAGTGCTGCTTCCAGCCGTTCCGATGACGAAACGATGCTTCCCGGGCTGCACGGTTCCGGGATTGAAAATGAGAGTCTTTGATCCCAGAGTTGCACCTTCGACTTCGGCCCCTCCAATTTCGGACGCAGCGAGAACCGCCGTAAGATGCTGCCGTAACAACCCTGGCCTTTCTCGCTTTGTCCGGATGTTCTCAATACGGAACGGCTTTCCGGTTGCGAGCGACAGGCTGAGCGACGAGCGCAGAATCTGCCCGCCGCCTTCGCCCGAAGATCCATCAATCCGAATCATGGTTCCGCTCCGTTTACCTTCTGTCATCCCTTGACACACACAACTTGATGCAACGTGTGAACGATCTCCACCAAATCGGCTTGTGCCGCCATTACGGCCTCGATTGATTTGTACGCTGCTGGAGTTTCGTCGATCACGTCAGCATCCTTCCGGCACTCTACG
>Ga0210401_10003192_pt1 | contig 17643 bp, 15 predicted proteins | sample IncBWH32MmetaG_FD_150866 | JGI IMG/M metagenome (GOLD analysis project Ga0210401, IMG submission 150866) | Forest soil microbial communities from Barre Woods Harvard Forest LTER site, Petersham, Massachusetts, United States - Inc-BW-H-32-M | ecosystem: Environmental > Terrestrial > Soil >... | reverse complement strand
TCTGGGCGACCCGCAGGATAATGCCCGTTGCCTGGAACTTCTTGAATCCGGGCGCGGCGACCGTGAGGTTATAGGATCCGATGGGCAAGACGGCGAACAGGTAATCTCCGCTGGCGTTGCTCGTGGCCGAGCGGTTGATGCCGTGCTCCTGACCGGTAAGGATCACTTGCGCGCCAGGAATCGCCGCCCCGGTGGGATCAGTCACGGAGCCAGTGATGGAAGCGGTATCCTGCGCGAAGAGCGCGGCCGGAAAGCAGAAGGTAAACGCAACGATGCAAAACCACACGAGACGGGATTTCATGCGCAACTCCTGAAATTTGAAACTTAAATCGAAACCGGGCCAGGTTTCACCCCTGAAACCCGGCGATTAGCTCCACTCTCTAGCCGGAAAACATCTGCCTGATAAAACCACTCCGTACGCACTCACAAACCGTTAAAAACCTTTTATTAAAACGTGTTAATAGTGATGTAGCTCAACCTCCGTGTCAAGCAAAAAATGTCGGGAAAGGCAACCATAACACAGAGCTTCCGGGTCACAACAGGCTTCTTGTTGATTCTCGCACTGCCAGCTCGGGAGCAACTTTGCGGTGTACCGCGGTGACTTCTCGCTTCTCCTGAACGGCATTGATTCCTTCGACGACAATGTTGACCGCCAGCGTTCCCATGACTTCCATGGGCTGGCGGATCGTGGTCAGAGACGGCGTGTACAACGTGGCAACGGCGACGTCATCGAAACCAATCACGGAACAGTGTTCGGGAACACGCAAGCCAGCTTTCGCCAAGGCACGGATCGCGCCAAATGCGGTCATATCGTCGAAGGCCATCAAAGCGGTGAACGGCCGTTTCTGTTTGAGCAGGTCCTCGGTTAATCTGTAGCCGGCTTCAAAACTTGAACTCGGGTCCCGGGATTCGGGCAGGTCGAGAATCAGTCGCTGATCCAGTTCGAGGCCGCTCGACTTGGCGAACGAGCGAATTCCCTTCCAGCGCGGAGCGCTATCTGCCAAGGTCTTGGGTCCGCGGATGAAGGCAATCTTGCGATGCCCCAGGGAGTGAAGATGTTCGACGGCGGCATGACCTCCGAATTCGTTATCGACGATCACGGAACTGACCGAGTCGGTCCGCAATTCGCGTCCAATCATCACGGTAGGAATGCTACTCTTTTGGAGATCGGCAAGAACATCGATGTCCACAAACAGCCAGTTGGCCACCACGATGAGCGCCTCGACCTGCCGGTCCAGCAGCATCTCCAGGTAACGCTCGAAACGGCTGCGTTCATTGTGAACATCGGTGAGAATCGGAAGATACGAGGACTGATACAGAGTGTTCTCGATGCCGCGGAGCACCAGAGTACAGAAGGGATCGGTCATGTCAAAAACCATGACTCCAACCGTGTGGCTGCGCTTGCTGCGTAGCGAGCGAGCGAACAGATTGGGGCGGTAGCCCAGCTTCTTGGCTGCCTGCTCAATTCGCTTCTTGGTAACGGCTGGAATGTAACGCGCCAGCGGCGCGTTGTTCAGGACAATGGAGACCGTAGTCGACGAAAAACCGCTATCCTTCGCCACATCCCGAATCGTGACTGTTGCACTTTTCATTCTGATTTTTTCATCCATGGACGGCGCAGCAGCGGGTGATGGTGGCTTGAATTCGCGCCGCTGCTGGCGGACACTACAGCAGAGAGTGACACAAGTGTCAAGTTCGACGATGCGATTTTTGCTCATTTTCCTATTGCTGATTTCGTCGCAAGTTGCGTTTCCGCGAGTCATCCAGCAGGCTCCCGCGCAAAAATCGTTGTCCGCGACGCCCTCGAAAAACGTTGATCCTCAGCGGCTTTTTCAGCAAGGTGAAGCGGCGCTCAAGAGTGGCAATCTGGATGAATCTGAACGTGCGTTTCGAGGTGTGCTTGCGATCAATCCGCAGGTTGCGGGCGCGTACGCGAATCTGGGAGTGATCTACATGCGGCGTAAACAGTGGCCGCTAGCGTTAGAAATGTTGGGCAAAGCCGAACATCTGGCGCCGCAGATTCCAGGGATACGATTGAATGTTGGACTGGTCTACTATCGTCAAAACGACTTTCAAAAGGCAATTCCTCCGTTTGAGTCGGTCGTGCACGATGTGCCAGACTCGTTCCAGGCAAGCTATTTGCTGGGATTGTGCTATTTCTTCGTCGAGCGTTATAGCGACGCTGCAACTGTTCTGGAACCGCTCTGGCCGCAGGCTTCGGGCCAGTTGAACTATTTGTACGTGCTGGGCATTGCGGCGAACAAGGCCGGGCGCGCCGATCTGGAGCAGCGAGCCTTGACCCACCTGGTTGAGGTCGGCCAGAACTCTCCTGAGTTTCATCTGCTGATGGGTAAAGCCCATCTCAATCGCGAAGAATACGATGAGGCCATTACAGAGCTGGGACTCGCGGTCAAAGGAGATCCCGCCCTGCCCTTCGTCCACTTCAATCTCGGAATGGCTTACCTGAAGAAGCAGGATCTCGAACGCTCCAAGGCGGAATTCCTAAAAGACATTGCCATCGAACCAGATGTCATCTACAACTACGACCAACTGGGACAGGTTTATTACCTTCAGCAGCAAGATCAGGATGCGGAAAAGATGTTTCGCGAGGCGCTACGTCTCGATCCTCAACTTGCCAGTTCGCATTTTCAACTGGCGAGGGTGTATCAACGCGAGAACAAAAATGTTGAAGCATTGACCGAGATTGATGCAGCCCTGAAACTGGATCCCGACAGTGCGAGCATTCATTACTTGCGGGGACAAGTTCTGCAGCGCCTGGGACGCATCCAGGACGCGAAAGCCGAGATGCAGACGTTTACGCAAATGTCGAATGCCGCCCGCGAAAAACGGCATCAGGAACTGGAGGCGGGACCGATGCCGAACCCCGAACTTACTCAGGAACCTCAGTAGCCGCAAGGCAGGGTGGCTCTTTGTTATCGTGGTACATGACTCTGATCACTTGCAGCGCCCTTCTCTTTGACTTGGACGGCGTGCTGATCGACTCCACACCCGCAGTCATTCGTGTGTGGTCCCGGTGGGCGATCGCGCGCGGTTTGGATCCCGAGGAAGTTGTTCGTGCAGCGCATGGGCGTCCCAGTATTGCAACCATACGCGACTATCTTCCCCACGCTGACCATGAGAGCGAGAACCTGGAAGTCGAACACGGCGAGCTCACGGATCTGAATGGCGTTGTGCCTTTACCGGGAGCCCGCGAACTGTTGAGCGCCCTTCCTTTAAATCGCTGGACAATCGTGACATCGTGTACTCGTGCTCTGGCAAAGGTCCGTCTGCGGGCAGCCGGGCTGCCCATTCCCGAGCGCCTGGTTACAGCGTCTGATGTGAAGAACGGAAAACCGGATCCCGAACCATACCTGAAAGGTGCATCGTTACTGGGAGTATCGGCGCAGGATTGCGTCGTGGTGGAAGATGCTCCTGCCGGGATTCGCGCGGGAAAAGCTGCGGGTGCTCAGGTCATTGCTTGCATAACCACCGCCCCGGAGTCGGAACTCAAAGCTGCCGGCGCCGACTGGATTGTAGACGACTGCAAGTCTATTTCAGTGTCGCCGTCAGATTCACACGGCCACTTGTGCATTGAATGGACAGACAACCGCAGCGTCCCCGACCGGTGAGTCCAACCTTGTAGATTCCTCCCGCATCGAAGGGCGATGAGAATCACTGTCATTTTTGTGTTATTTCTAATTCTGCTGGCAGGCAGCTGCACTTCCCAAAAGCCCAGTCCCGATGAGCTCCGAGAGAAGACTGCTCAAGCCACATCAGACTTCAAGCGCAACGCCAAAGCGTTAGCCGAGGGCGTGAAAGAGGGATGGAGTCGCGACCGACCGCTGGATCTGAACGAGGCCAGCAAGGAGCAGTTGCTCAGTCTGCCGGGAATCAGTAGCGACGAAGCAGCTCGGATCATTGCGGAGCGACCTTATAACAACGCCTCCGACCTGGTCAGCCGGCGCGTCATCTCGGAACAACAATATGACAAGATCATAGATCAGGTAACGGCAAAAAATTGATGGCCGATCGTGCCTCGCCCACAAGTCTCACTCAATGAGCCATTACAGCTTTGCCCTTCTTCGCCTGATAGCCATGTACCCCATCCTTCCGCGCGGGCTGGACAGAGCACCGCCGGCGCATGGTATCCACAAATCGAGTCTAGACCGGGAGATGCGCCCCCTCAGTGCAGCAAATCACAAAGGGATGCGACGTAATCACAGAAAATGGTTACGTACTTACACGGATCGGATTCATCGTTTCCCCGCTGGCATGGGGAGCTCGCGGTCCGTATCCGGGTACGCCTTCAGGCATATCATTTGCCGTTGGAAATAGGTTTGGCTTCAGGCGCGGCACGGCGGAAACCCCCTGCTGCTTCTTCTCGCGCCTATAGATTCTGCTTGGTCCACTGATCCACACGCTCCAGAGCTTTATTCAGATTCTCTAATGAATTGGCCACGCTGAAACGCAGATAGCCTTCCCCGTAATCGCCAAACGCCGTCCCCGAAAGACATGCCACGCCTGCTTCTTCGAGCAAAGCATCAGCCAGCTTCTTCGACTTCCATCCCGTCTTAGTGATATTGGGGAAGACATAAAACGCGCCCTTGGGCACGCGGCAGGAAAAGCCTTTGATGCGGTTCAGCCCTGCCACGAACACGTCGCGGCGTTTCTGGAATTCCGTCCGCATCCGATCGACTGGCGATTGATTGCCGCGAAGAGCCTCAATGCCGGCGATCTGCGTAAAGCTGGCCGTACACGAATTCGAATTCGTCATCAATCGCGTCATCTGCGCCGCGAGGTCCGGCCGCATAACTCCATACCCCATCCTCCACCCGGTCATCGCATAAGTCTTCGAGAAGCCGTCCAGGAGGATTGTGCGGTCTTTGAATCCGGGTTCGGACATGATGGAGTGATGGCGGGAGCCGTCGAACATCAGACGGCTGTAGATTTCATCAGAGAGAACCATGATGTTTCGATCGCCCACTATTTTGGCGATGGCCGCGATGTCGCGCTTGCTGATGGTGCCGCCTGTAGGATTGTGAGGAGAATTCAAGATGATTAGCCGGGTGCGGTCCGTAATCAGTTGCTCGAGTTCTTCCACATCCAGACTGAAATCCTTCTCCTCGTGCAACTGGATGGGCACGGCCTTGGCGCCGACGTAGTGAATCATCGATTCATAAATCGGGAAACCGGGGTTAGGATAAATGACTTCGTCTCCGACATCGGCAAGGGCCAGCATCGTAAAGAAAATAATTGGCTTGCCGCCCGGAACCACGACTACCCAATCGCTCGTGACTTTAACCCCACGGCTGCGCTCCACGTCCTCGGCAATGGCCTGGCGCAACTCGGGCAGTCCCGCGGATGGACCGTAATGAGTCCAGCCCGCTTTGAGGGCTTCGACGCCGGCCTCGACGATATCCTTGGGCGTATCAAAGTCCGGCTCGCCAATTTCCAGGTGAACGATATCTTTGCCCTGACGTTCCAGGGCGCGCGCCTTGTTGAGTACTTCAAAGGCACAGTCTCGGTGCCCAGCCGCGACATGCGTTTGGCCAGGCGGAGTTCGTACTGCATAGCTTTTTCCATGGTTGCAAAAGGTGTCATTATATCCCCTCGGTGGCGAACTGCCTCGGCCAAGCGCAATCGGGTGGCAAGACCGTCGGATAAGGAAGCGAGCCAAACGCGCGACTCATGGGTCGCAATGAACGCGACCCTTCGCGCGGCTCGCCAGATCCTTCGCTGCGCAAAGAACGCTTGCTCAGGACGACAATCCTACTACCTTCAATCGGTACGGCCCAAACAATAGTATGCCACGTTCCGGCTGTATTCATTGTCTCGCCGCTATCGGCCGCGCGTCACGCTCACAGATCACATCGCAGCGTGATGAGCCAGCGTGGTTGTCGAGAAGCCGCCTGCCCGGAATCCTTCGGGACTTCGCCTCGCTCGCGATGGCCGGAGCGATGTAAATATCCGCCACGGTCAGCAGCCCGCGGTCATTTACTCGTAGCGCAGCGCTTCGATGGGATCGAGATTTGCCGCACGAACAGCTGGCAGCATTCCGCTGACGATGCCGACGATGGCAAGAATTGTGGTGGCAATCAGCAGGATTTGTGGAGCGACGATGAGGCGGATGTCGCCGGCTTCGGCATGCGACGCCATCGCGCTATACAGAGTCAGCTTACCCACGGAAAGCGAAATCACGTAAGACAGCAGGATTCCCAACACTCCGCCGACGGCCGTAATTACCATGGCTTCGGCGAGGAACTGAAACAGGATGTCTCTGCGGCGGGCGCCAAGGGCTTTTTCGACTCCGATCTCGCGGGTGCGCTGGGTGACGGAGACCAGCATGATGTTCATCAATCCGATGCCGCCGATGCCAAGCGTAATGGTGCCGATGAACGCCAGCAGAACTTTCAGTCCCATGCTGATGATGTTGAATTGATCCAGCTGCTTTGCGGCATCGAAGACGAACACGGCGCGCTCGTCGGTAGGCTTGAAGCCGTGCGCAAGTGCGAGGGACTCGCGAATCGTTTTCGTAAGCTTGTCGTGGTCCAGCCCCTCGGAATCGAGCCAGATTCCGCCCAGGTAGTGCGTGTCCTGGAGAACATCCATCGACGTGAATGGAACGTAGACGACGCGGTTGTCATCGTCGTCGCCCTCCTGCATGCGGGGTGCGAGCACGCCCACGACCTGGAAAGTCACGCCATCGAGCCGAACCGACTCTCCGACGGCCGGCATTCCCGAGAACAATTTGTCCTTGGCTTCAGAACCGAGCACAACATATAGACCGTGGCTGAAATTATCCTGATCGTTCAGAAAACGGCCTTCCGCGACATGCAGATTCCAGATGTCGAAGATTGCGGGATCAATCCCCCAGAGCGGGAAACTGAAGGTACGCGGACCATGTTGCGCAGTGCCCTGTTTGTCCGATTGACGAGAGACATGGCGAACCAGAGGCACCGTGTTGCGCAACAACTCAACGTCATCGCTGGTGAAACGAATTTGCACTCCGGCTTTATTACCGCCGGCTTGCTCGGAAGTGCGGTTGGGAAAGATTCCCACCGCAGTCGCGCCGAAGCTCTGGAAGATGTTTTCAATGGCGCGTCCGAAACCCTGGCCATAGGAAAGCAGCAGCACGACGGTCGCGATGCCCCAAGCCATTCCCAGCATGGTGAGCACGGTCTTGCGAAGGTCGTGCCGCATGGCGCTGTAAGCCTGTTCGAGCAAGTCACGATTCATGACTACTCCTTCCTCAAAGCGTCGACTGGCTGCAGCATTGCTGCTTTGCGCGCAGGGTATAAACCAGCGACTACGCCGGCGAGCGCGAGTGAACCGATGGCCAGCGCAGCGGTCGCGGGAACTAATTTGGGGGTATCCCATCCCGGAGGCGACGGTAGAAAGGACAAAGCCTTCATGATCGCCGCCGCCCCACCCATGCCAATTCCTCCGCTCAGCAAGGTTAAGAATGCGCCTTCGACGAAAAACTGAAACATGATGCTGCGGTTGGTGGCTCCAATCGCTTTTCGCAGCCCGATTTCGCGAGTGCGATCGGCCACCGCGACCAGCATGATATTAATGATGCCAATAGCGCCCAGAGCGAGCGTCACCAGACCAACACTGCCCAGAAACATATTCATGGCATCGAAAATCTTGCCCACCTGGTCAACCGTGTTAACCGTATCCCATTCATCGAAGGAGTCCAGAACGCGATAGTCGAACCCATGATTGCGCGCAATAATTTTGTGCACTTCAAGCTTGGCGGCCTCATGTAATGCGCGCGACTTTGCCTGGTAATTGATAAACGAGATGGCATTATCGATCGATCCCACATTTAGAGGACGAAAGTTGTTCTGCATGGTGTGGAACGGAATGAAAATCCGCAGGTTCATGGTGTTGTTGTCGCCGTGCCCGATTCGTTTCAGCGTGCCGATCACTTCGAAGCGAATTCCGTTCAGCAAGATGGTGCTGCCGACCGAAGGGCGTCCGGGAAACAGGACGCGGCGGGCTTCATCGCCGAGCACGACGACTGATCGCTTCTGCGAATCATCGAGGTCGTTGATCCAGCGCCCATCGGCGACGGGCACATAGCGGACTTGATTGAAATCGGCGGGTATCCCCATCAGGCGACCGCTGCTCTGGTAGAAGTCACTTACGGCGCGAATGTCATCGCGCGCGATGATGGGAACTGCCGCGCCAACGTCGGGGCACTCCGCAAGAATGTCTTGGTAGTCTTTATAGGTTAGGTAGTACTGCCGCAGGCTGGTAAAACTTCCGTTGACGGTGGGGGCGCGCCCGCCAAAGATGAACAGCACATTTTCGCCGATCTCATCGAACTGCTTCCGGTTGCCCGAGCGGAAGCCCTCGCCCAGGCCGACCAGCAGCAACAGTGATCCGACTCCCCATGCGATACCGAACATGGTCAGGAAAGAACGGAGTTTGTGGGCCCACAAAGTGCGCAAGGTCTGGGCGAAGATATCAAAGATCAGACGCATGTGTTGTTCACAATGGTACGCCCAGGCCCAAGGATAGTTCCGCGCGTTGAAAACTCACCCCGCAGGAACGTTGAATAGACTGGGGTTTGCTCAAAAAGTTAGCTTCGGCGGTGCCAGAGATTGCAGTTTTAGGCAAAACATTTGCACCATTCCCAAGGCGTTCGATTTTACTTATAATCGCGGCCTCACCGCTGGTGCTCTGGCATCGCGAAGGGGATCAAAATGCATTGGCTAGGGATGTTGTTTTTGGGATGGCTTTCGCTCGGAGTTTTGACCGTAATTTTCTTGTTCTGGCTCTGTCAGCGAACGGCCTCGAACGTCAACTCAGTATCCAACTCAGTTCCGCTTTCCCCGAAGCGGACGGAGCTTGGCGCGAACAGCCTGTCGAGGGAACTGCGCTCGGCCTGACTTCGTAATCTTACAACTCCCCCCGATCACCTTCGACGCGGTGACTTCGGTAACATCAGGGCGAGGTGGTTCTGCCCTAGAATCACACAGTGCACAGGGGCTTGACCTCGCGGGAAAAGTGTTGGATTTTTGCGTCTGTTATTGTGTCTTTTGAGGCCGTTCTTTCTGTTGCAGTTTCACACACCTACCGCTTAACCGCTCTGGGCGATGTCACCCAGTGTTTTCTTCTGCTTTTCGCTTTGTTCGTCATGCTCGCTAACGCGAGCACAGCCACTGAACCGCGCTCCAAGCTCTTCTGGGCGCTGCTTGGGCTGGGCTGCGGCATGTGGCTGTCCTTTCAAATTCTGTGGACATATTTTGAAGTCTTCCTGCGCGCCGACGCTCCGAATCCTTTTGTAGGAGACGTGGCTCTGTTTCTGCATCTGGTCCCGATGATGGGCGCTCTGGCGGTGCGTCCGGACCGGGAGCGGGACGAGTCCGTAGCCCAGTTGGGCGGCCTCGATTTCGGGTTACTGATTACCTGGTGGCTTTATCTTTATCTCTTCGTGGTGATTCCCTGGCAGTATGTGTGGCCTCACAAAGTAATGTACGGGCGAAGCTTTGACCTGCTGTACTTTCTGGAGCACGTGGTCTTCGTCGCATGCGCGGGCACCGTGTGGTGGCGCAGCACCGGCACATGGAAGATTATTTACGGACATTTGTTCGGCGCCAGTTTGTTGTATGCCCTCGGCTCGGTTACGGCCAGCGTGGCGATTGATCTGGGCAAGTATTACACCGGCAGTTTTTATGACATTCCGCTGGTGATCTCTTTCCTGTGGTTCTCCGCGGTTGGAATGCTTGGGCAGCGTTTTGCCGACCGAACTCGCGTTCTCAAAGCCGGTGCAGACGAACGCGGGGGTTGGATCTCCGGGCTCGCGATGGTGGCAATTCTCTCGCTTCCGGTGCTAGCCGGGTGGGCCCTCTATATGAGCGATGCCCCAGCAAAGGTGCGGAACTTTAGAGTGCTGCTTACTCTTTCCGCCATGGTGGTTATGGGCGCACTGCTCTGGATCAAGCAACACGGGCTCGACAAAGAAATTGCGCGCAGCAATCATAAACTGCGGGAGGACTCCTACACTGATCTGCTTACCGGATCCAAGAACCGCCGCTTCCTCACCGCAACGATCGAAGCGGATGTCCGGCGGGTGGTCCAGGCTTATTCTTCGGGCGCGGACCCATCCGGCAAGCGGAATCCTGATTTGGTTTTCTATCTCATCGATTGCGATTATTTCAAAGAGGTCAACGATCTTTTCGGGCACGAAGTAGGGGACCAATTGCTGGTCGACCTGGCCCACGACATCAGTTCCGCCATACGGCACTCCGATGTATTAATTCGATGGGGCGGGGATGAGTTCCTGGTGGTCTCGCGTTACACGAACCGGGAGGAAGCCAACATTTTGGCGGAACGTGTTCTGCAAGCGGTCGGGGGGGAGCAGCGCACGCTCAAAGGCGGACAGCGCCAACACTGCACCTGTTCGATTGGATGGGCAGTATTCCCATGGTTCGTGCAAGAGCCTGATGCGGTTGAGTACGGAGACGTGTTGCGTCTGGCTGACTGCGCGCTCTATGAGGCTAAGAAGGCAGGGAAAAATCAGGCGATTGGAATGTTGCCCACTCGCGAGCGGCCGCTACCTCTTGTGGAAACGGTAACCGCGGGCAAGGAGACGGGGCTGGCCCAACAATTGGCTGCACAATTTCTAAGAACGCAAGGGCCCGGATGCCAAGAACCCGATGGGCTCGTAAGTGCAAAAGCTGCGGCGGCGACGCAGGGTTTAATTTAGGTTAGACGATCAAACTGGTGGCCTGCACCTGCCGGAGCGCATGGTAGTCCATGAATACGCCGTATATGAGGGATCGAAGGGAACGGCGATTCCGGCAGAATCGAAAATCTGAGATTCGCGGCATGCCTCTGAAGGCCTGCCGCCTCAAACCCGGTGGATGAGCTTGAGGCGGCGAGGTGTGGAGGTAATTTACTTGGTGGTGGCTTTGAAACCGACGTTGCCGCCTGCGGTCGGAGTGTAACGTCCAACCATTTCGAGCGTGTCATTGAGGCCGTCGTTCCGAGTGCTGTTGTTGGCCTTCGGATCCTTGACGTCATAGTACTTGCCGCCGTGATACAGGAAACCAACCGCGAAATTGTTGGAATCGAAGTAGGTGCCTGCTATGTCGCCCTTGTTGTTTGGAGCATGAACGACGGTGCCAAGCGCACCTGCGTTGGGGTCCTTGATTGACTTGAAGGTCTTGCCGTTGTACAGGTACGAGTCGTAATCGCCAGCTGAGGTAATGGCGTAGATGGCGATGTCGCCTGCATTGTTGATCCCGTAGGCGTCCGCGCTGGTATCGCCTTTTATATCGAGGGTCTTATACTTGGTGCCCGTCTTCACAAAACCATGCTGGACACTCGCAGAGTCAAAGTAGAGACCGACGACGGTTCCTTTGTCGTTGATTCCGGTAGCCTCGGTCTGCGTCGCCTTGGGATAGGCAATGGGGGTAAATTTTCCCTTGGTCCAGGTAAAGGCAATGGCGCCGGTGGCACCAGTGCACCAGCCAACCGCGGTACCGGCTGAATTGATGGCGTAGAAGGCAATCGCGGACGAGCATTTCTTGTTGTTTACCGTGGTCAGCGTCTTTCCAGCGAGGGTCATAGCGTGTTGTACGCCGGCGGAGTCGATGTAGTCTCCGGCAATGACTCCGGCGTTGTTGACTCCGTAAGAGTCGGTCTCGGTCGCGGTCTTTGTCGATTTGACATCAGAAAATGTGAAGGTTAACGGTGGGGCCGCCGCGATACCTACAGCGACGAAGGTTAGAACAAGTACTACACCAAGAATGGACCTTTTCACTGGTTTCTCCTCCTAGAGAAAGTTATTGCTACTCTTTCCCGCCACTGGCATGACTTGGCAGGAACAAACACAGAGGGAATCTTCCTGCACCGGGAAGTTACCCTCCAACTGTTTGCCCGCCGGCCCCAGTACGCTCCCGGCAACATCGTACGGATGATGCAGCAATCGAGCGAGAGCCCCTGAGTGCGAGACGGCGAGCACAAAAGTTACTTGGTGGTCGCCTTGAAGCCAAGAGTAGCTCCGGCACTGTTAGTGTAACGTCCCACCATTTCGAGCTTGTCGTTGAGGCCGTCGTCCCGAGTGCTGGCGTTAGCCTTTGGGTCGAGGACATCGTAGTATTTTCCAGCATGAAGCAGGAAACCGACGGATTGACCACTGGAATTAAAGTAGGTGCCATCGATATCGCCCTTGTTGTTCGGAACATGAACGACAGCTCCGATTGGCCCCGCTTTGGGCGGAGAGATCTTAGTCAACTTCGTTCCCTTCCGAATGTAAGAGGTACAGGGGGCGGTGGTGCTGCAACTGATCGCGCCGGCCGAGACCGATCCGGTGTAGACCGTGATATCACCCGCGTTGTCGATGCCCCACGCCTCCGTTGCAGTGGCGCCCTTCACGTCGATTTGCGTGTACTTCTTATTGGCGAGAAGGAATCCATGGCCATTGCCGGCGCTGTCGACAAAAATTCCTACAACATCTCCCTTGTCATTGATCCCGGTGGCCTCGGTCCCCGTTGCTTTCGGAAAGTTGACGGGAGTGAATTTTCCCTTGGCCCAGGTAAACCCGATCTGCACTCCCTTGGTGTTGATACACCAGCCGACAGCCGTGCCGGCGCTATTGATTCCGAAAAACGAAATTGAACCAGCGGTGCCGCCGGTCGTTTGGCAACTCTTATTGTCGATGGTGGTCAGCTTGGTCCCGGCAAGGATCATACCGTGCTGAACGTCTGCAGAGTCCACATAGTCTCCGGCGATGACTCCAGAGTTGTTGACTCCGTAGGAGTCGGTCTCCGTCGCTGTCTTGTTAGCGTGGACGTCTGAGAAGGTAAAGGTTAAGGGCGGCGCAGCCGCGAGACCCACAGCAACGAAAGTTACAACGATCAATACACCAAACACGGACCTTTGCACTGATTTCCCCTCCAAAGGAAAATTCTTGAGACAATCTGACTTCTTCTTCCTGCCGCCGGCACAAAGCCAGGGCAGGAAACGAACGATGTGACGATTCGGCCTACAGGAGCCCCCTCCAAACCAAACCCGCGCACCAGCCGTACCTTGCGCGAGGACCATCGCTCACCGCGCGACAGTGGCGGACAGTCGCGAAGCGGTCAAGGCCGCTAATTATCGTCCCGGTCAGGGTTGCGGTCAAGATGAAAGGTTTTGCACTCACACGTATTGAAGCAGCGAGTTTAGCCCAGTCGCATTACTCGCAAATCATGGCCAGTCATTTCTTTTGGTTGGTCGATTCCCAACATTCCCAGAATCGTCGGCGAAATATCGCGCAGCGAACCTCCGGGCTTCAGGGTGAACTTGTTGCCATTTTCAGCGACTGCGATAAAGGGAACGGGGTTGGTGGTGTGAGCGGTATGCGGGCCCCCGGTTGCGGGATCGATCAGCATTTCGGCGTTACCGTGATCGGCAGTGATGAGCATGGCTCCGCCCTTCGCACGCAGAACAGGCTCTATGCGTCCCAGACAGGCATCTACCGTCTCTACAGCTTTCACTGTAGGTTCGATCTTCCCTGAGTGTCCGACCATATCCGCGTTGGCGAAGTTTACGATGACAACGTCGAATGTTCCTTCTTCGATTGCCTTTACCACGGCGTCAGCGATACCGGCGGCGCTCATCTCGGGTTTCAGGTCATAGGTGGCGACCTTGGGCGAAGGCACGAGCACACGGTCTTCACCGGGAAAAGGTTGCTCCACGCCTCCGTTGAAGAAATAAGTGACGTGGGCGTATTTTTCGGTCTCGGCGACGCGCAGATTGCGAAGATTCATCTGGCCCATCACATTGGCTAAGATGCTATTCATCGACTCTGGCGGGATGACGACGGGAAGGCTGAACTGTTTGTCATAGCGGGTCATACAAACGTAATGCAGATTATTGGGGACGCGGTCGCGGGGAATGACGGCATCAAGATCGTCGGCTCCGGGGAGATCGCGTCCGCCTTTTTCGTTGAGGCCGCTGTTGCGGGTGAGGGCGCGAGTGATCTGGCGGACGCGGTCGGCGCGGAAATTGAAACAGATACAGGAATCTTCGTCGCGAATCGTGGCGAGTGGCTCACCCTTATTATCAACACAGACGAAGGGGACGATGAATTCATCCGTGATTCCCTTGTTGTAAGACTCTTTCACACCCTGCACCGCGTCGACGAATTTGCCGCCTTCACCGTCGCCGTAGACCATGGCGTTGAACGCCTTAGCAATACGCTCCCAGCGCCGGTCGCGGTCCATCGCATAGTAGCGGCCGTTTACGGTCGCGATCTTGCCGGTGTTGTACTCCCGCATTTTCTGCTGCAACTGTTCCAGGTAGCCCGCTCCGTTTGTGGGCAAAGTATCGCGGCCATCCATGAAGGCGTGGACAAAGACGCGATCGACGCCATTCTGCTTCGCCATGCGGAGCAGGGCGTAGAGATGGGTCTGGTAGGAGTGCACGCCGCCATCGGATAGCAAGCCGAAGAGGTGAAGGCGGCGTCTACCGGTGCGGGCGTTCTTCATGGCGGCGAGAAGAACCGGATGGGAGAAGAACTCGCCGTTCTGGATCATCAGCTCGATGCGCGTGCTGTCCATGTGCACGATGCGTCCAGCGCCGATGTTAAGATGGCCCACCTCACTGTTCCCCATTTGACCGTCGGGGAGCCCGACAAAAGGGCCGCTGGTCTGGATGAGCGTGTTGGGATAGTCGCGCAGAAGGCGGTCGTAGGTAGGCTTGCGGGCGAGTGCGATGGCATTGGCTTCGGTTTCGGCGCGGTACCCCCAGCCGTCGAGGATGATGAGGACGAGAGGTTTGGGACGCATTTTAGCTGCTGGCTCCTGGCTTCTAGCTAAACAGAAAACGCCACGGATCTACACGGATGAACGCGGATCTGAATTCTTTTCCGGGAAACAGAACACCGACATACTAATTCTTTTGCTGAGTCTATGGGGCTGCTGGTATGCTTTTCGGTTTTTCTTGATCTTCTCTTACGATTTGCTCGGCCTTTTTCTGTATGGCGTCGATTTGCGTTTGCATGCGCGCGTAGGAGGCCTGCATCGACTCGGAGGTCAAGGCGGGCATTTCTCGTATCATCTTTTGACCCGTCGGGGATGCGTAGAAAGTGCTCATGGCATCAATGTCGATCTTGGAGAAGTGTCTTTGGTAGATCGGAATCATGTCGTCGAGCATGGCGTCCATGGGCATGTCCTTCATGGTTTCCTGAATCATTCGATTGGCGCGGGCAATTTTCTCAGCCGAGGTTTGCGGATAGCGCTTCTTCAATGTTTCGTCGATCATCGCGCTCTGTTGTTTCGTCATGGCGTCCATCACCTGACGCATCTGCTGATGAATCTGCATGACCTCGAACAGGTGTTGGATGTCTTCTTTCGAGGCGGGGGTGTCGCCGGGCAGGGACTGTTGAGGGAAGGCTGCGCAGACTGCAAGAACCAGAACTGCGAGGGAAAGATTAAGCTGTTTCATGGCGCTTCTCCGGGAACGTTCTACCAGATTACCTCGACAGGATAACGCTCAAACTGCGGATCGGCAGTAATCAGCGGAAGTTTTTCTTCGATACTCTGGGCGATCAGGACCCGGTCGAACGGATCGCGGTGGTGCATTGCCAACGATTCGACCCTAAGGATATGGTCCAGATTAATCGGCAGCACTTCGATCCGGTTCTCTGCTGCCTTCTTAACCAGGTACGGGCCTGAGGGCTGTGGCAAAGGAAGTCTGCCCGCCTGCACTTTGATCAGTATCTCCCAGACGCTGGCCGCGCTCAGCCAGAGGTCGTTGGGGCCGGTAAATATTTTTTGAGCCCGGCGGGAGAGCCTCCTATCGTCCGCAATGGCCCACAAGAATGCGTGCGTATCGAGAAGGGCTTTCATTTATAGAAGAGATCCTCGATCTCCTTAGGCAGCGGATCATTGAAATCGTCGGGCACGGTAAACTCGCCCTTGGCCGAGCCGAGCATTCGATTCTTCGGTCGTTTTTCAAATGGCACCAGTTTGGCGACGGGCTTCCCGGCCTTGGCAATAATGACTTCCTCGCCCATGGCAACGCGTTCCAGCAGGCGCGATAGATGTGTCTTGGCCTCGTGGATATTGACTTCCATGAGGTTATTATAGCTAAGTCATGGACTAAGTCAACTGGGGTTCAGGCTTCCAGAGATAGGCTCTGGATGTATTCGCAAATCGATTCCTGCAACAATCTCAGCTCCGGACAGCGATCGAGCAGACCGTCATAGTTGGTCAGCGTTTGCTGGATCAGGAGGTCACGACCTCCCCCTGCTCGCCGGGCATCGCCGTGCTCCTTCAGGAAAGGCACGAATATGTTCTCCTTAACAGAGACATCTGCTCTCACTTCACTCCATGACTTCTCCAACTTGCCGGTGTGCCCAGCCATCAACCAGACTTCCACCTCTTGAACTGCCGCACAGCAGACCAGCCGAACGCCAGCCCGCAGAGCCTTCTGCTCCAAGTGCGCGAATTCGCCCGACCTATCGTTGCCGTCCGCATCAGGAAGAAATAGCAACAGGTCATGGTGCTTGTAGCGTTTGAATACTTCGTCAAGAAGGGTCTTAGCGTGGTCATATCCGTCGGCTTTCGGGTTCGTCAGCACCATTACCTTCGCGTTCGGCCGGCCACACTCGGCTAGAATCCGCCCGACCAAAGGCTTGAGAATGTAACCGTTGAATGTTGGATCCTCGGGAATGACTAAGGCGCGAAAACTCAAAGAGCGCCCTCCAGCCACCCCTCAGCGAACAGTTCTCCAATCGGTTGCTTGCCGTGTATGACCTCCACGAAATCGGGTACTTCCGTCAGAGGTTTGATTGTGGAAGCACCAGAATTCTCGTCGCGTCTGCAAAAGAACGTCGTAGCGTAATCCTGTTCCTTCAGCCAAGAAAGAACCACTGGAGAATGAGTGGTAGCCATGACCTGCCGATTCGACAATTGCGACTGGGACTTTAGAAGTTCAACCAACAATCGCAAACGGGTGGGGTGAATTCCGTTCTCGATCTCTTCGATGGTGAGTGTATCTGGCATATCCGGCTGGAAGAATGCTGCCGCGATTGCGGCGAACCTGAGCGTACCGTCCGAGAGGATGGGTGCCGGGTAGTCCTCCCCCTTTTCGGTCAAGGCAAACAGAGGCTCGTCGAGCGCCCCCCTTAATACTTTGACATCCTCGAACTCCAATGGAGTGAGTTGTTTGAGCCAGGAAAGATATCCGGATCGGGCTTCAGGATCGTTCAAAATTGCTTTTACTAGCGCGGCAAAATTCTCCCCGTGCTCCCCCATGCGCCTCACCAGTTGCGCTTTAGAGTATTCGCGAAGAACCCCCGGGGTTGGGTCAATTCGTTGCGTGTTGCTCAGCGCCCGGATGCATCTCTCGATTACGGCCTTGTCCGACATTGTAACGCTACGATCTTTGAGCATCTGGTGCAAGATCGGACGTGCCTTCTCGTATGTGTTGTGCGGCTGCCGTCCTTTGCGACCCGGGTAGTAACGAACTTGGAAAAATGGAAGCGAAGGAGAATTCTCAATTGGACTGCTGTCGTAGATGTCCCGCCCGCCTTCCTGGAGTCGTTCGTAGCGGACGCTGCTGTGCCGAGCCGACATGCCGATGTTGTATTGGATCGTCTCGGGCAATCCGTACATTTTTTCAGCCGCTGCTTCTTCTATG
>Ga0210401_10003189_pt1 | contig 17654 bp, 17 predicted proteins | sample IncBWH32MmetaG_FD_150866 | JGI IMG/M metagenome (GOLD analysis project Ga0210401, IMG submission 150866) | Forest soil microbial communities from Barre Woods Harvard Forest LTER site, Petersham, Massachusetts, United States - Inc-BW-H-32-M | ecosystem: Environmental > Terrestrial > Soil >... | reverse complement strand
TTCCATTCCTCTGGAGTTGCCCACATACCATAGCAACTGCCTGTTGGCTGGCGTTGGCTGGCAGTGCGTCAAAGCTCTTAGAAGCCTGGCTTGGTTCCGCTGAATATCCAGCCGTTGTCAGCATCACAAATAACAGGAACGAAAAAATCACTTTTGTCATCGCCCGTCCCCTGCAAGCCCATGCCGTTGAATACCCCATCATAGCCGATATGCCAGCGTTAGTGCCAGCAGTCACGATCTTGTTACCCACTTGCCTCAGACGCCGAACAAGTGATACCTACTCTAATGATGGAAGACCTGACCGACCCAGATCATAGGGCGATTCGGGGTATTCTAAACCCGGGCGTCCCAAGGATGTAGGTTCTAATCTCGTAGGCTAGAGCCAACCAAAGCAAAGGCAAAACGGCCCAGCGCCTGCTGGGCCGTTTTGCTTTGCGGGAAAGCGCGGCTCTGTGCAGCCGCGCTTTCGAGCGCCGCCAGGCGCGAAGCACACAAAAACAGGGTGCCGCTATCATTAAGCGGCGCCCTGTTTTTGTGTGCCCAGGGTAGATTTTAGAAGGGAGCCCTTTGGAGCGAAAATTCGCCCTTAGCGGCTGTCTATCCGCGTGGAACAATAGGTTAAACATTCTATCCCTACACCGGGGCCTCTATGACCATCGTCTATGACAAGGCGAAATGGCACTTCGAGCGCTTTGATCAAAAGGAATCCACGAAGCATTTGGCTTCCGAACAGGCTTTTGTTCACACGGGGATGTATTGGGGTTGGATCATGGAGCGTGGTCTCCATGATGAAGACGCTTTTGGCGATGATGAAAAGTTCAGACAGTCCATCCGGGATTTTCGGGCCCGCAAGCTCACGGGCCCCCAAGTGTATGAAAGTCAGTTGGACGGCGTCCTGGCGGACGATCTCCTAAACGAACAAGGGAAGGACTTCACCAACGCCTACTTCGTTTTTGAGAAAGGTTTGTATTTGAGGGACTATGAAGAGCTGCTAGGACAAAACGTTAAAGAGCTTTATGAAGTCAAAGATTCCTGGGAGAACTACGAGAAAATTAGAGCCCGAATTGACGCCCGTTTTGGCCAATGGAAAAAGGGCATTTTGCGATCCAAGGCAGAGGAGATTTACACGAGGCTCAAGCGCAGGCAGTACTGGGGCTATGGCATCGTGCTGGTTTACTTGATCATTCATGTGTTAATTCACTATTGGAACTCGACAAAATAGTTCATCTCATCCTATCCCCCAATAAGCGAAAAGGCCGGAGCACCATTGCTCCGGCCTTTTCTTTTCCCGCGGCGGCGCCATCGCCGTCCGCAGGAACCTCGTTCGGCTGCGGTGGCCTAGACCGCCGCCGTGGCTTCCGCGTTGGCGCCAGTGGTGCGGCGCTGGGCGGCCAGGTGGCGCAACCCCTCCCGGTCCGTGACGTGGATGCTGCGGCCCTTGCGTTCGATCAGGCCGGCGCTCTCCAGTTTTCCCAGCACCCGGCTGACGGTCTCCTGGGCCGAGCCGGAAAGGTCGCCCAAAGCGGTGCGGGTGATGCGGATGCCGTGGCTGTTGGGGGCCAGGGGGTCGGGATGGCCGGCCAGCTCGATGAGGTGCGAGGCGATCTTGCTGGTGGCGTCGTGCTCGGCCCGCAGCAGCAGGTCCAGGCGGGTGGCGCGAAGCTCCTTGGCCGTGCGCTGCAGCAGGCTGCGGGTGAAGGTGGGATCGCTCTCCATGGCCTTAAAAAAGGCCGCGGCGCTGAACACGCAAAGCTCGGAGGGGGCCAGGCTTTCGGCCGAGAGGCTGTAGGGCTCGTCCGACAGCAGGGAGGTGTAGCCAAACAGCTCGCCCGGATGGACCAGGCGGACCGTGGCCTGGTGCCCCGGCTCCACGTCGCGGAAGAGCTTCAGCAGGCCCGTCTGCAGGATGTAGACGTTGCGGGGCGGCTCGCCCTCCTGGAAGAGGTTCTCGTTTTTGGACAAGGACTGGTGGCGGACTTCCAGGTGCAGGTTGCGCATGCCCCGCTGGCAGAGCTCGGCCAGGGGCTTCCGGTAGACCGCCAGGCATTGTTCGCAGGTGATAGTCACGATGGGCCTCATGGATCAGGGAGTTGCGACTATCATCCATGGCTCCCGCGTTTAGGTTTATGACGGCAATCATCTTGGAATGGGAAAACGGATTCTAAACCTTAAAATAAGAAATAAAGGCCCCAAATTGACCCGGATCATTCCCTACTGAAGCCTCCAGGCCTAGCGTTTTTTTTTGGGAAGTCTGCGCCATCGGAGCGCGGATCGATCCCCTGGAGGTGGAACATGGACTTGGTGGAGATGGTGTTCAGCGGGGAAGGCGGCTTGGAGGCCCTGGTGGTCCAGGTGGCCACCCAGGTGGGGGTCATTTTCGACCGTCACGGCATGGTTTGGAGGGCGGATTACCCGATCACCCTGCGCGAGGCCCTGCGTTTGGGCATGCAGCAGCACCTGGTTGGAGCCCACGCCTGCCCGCCTGGGCCGGGAGGTTTGCATGAGTACCGGGTCTGGCTCCAGCTGCCCACGGGCGGCCTGCGGGCCTGGACCGCATTTCTGACCGCGCGGCTCCTGGCCGGCTGCGGCAAAGAGGATGTGGCGCCTGGAAGCCCGCTGCGGAAAGATTTGCAGCGTTATTTGGTGCAGGCCCTGGGTTCCTGCCTGGAGCGGCCGGAGTTGCCCCCGGCGTTCGTGGGGTCAGGGGTCTGACATCTTTTGTTTCTCGCCTTTGCCAGGGCCTTTCACGCCGATTTTGTCTTAATTTATTTGGTGAATTGCAATCCGGCGGGATCGGCCCAGAGCTTGGATGACCTGCATCATGGTACGAACCAGGGCCAGCGGGGCACACTGGCTCCGCATTCAGCCCAAGGGAATGCCTTTGATGCGAGGATCCCATGACCGAGTTCAAGTACCCAGGAAGCCCTTCCACGGCCGACGGCTCAGGCGCCATCGTCTATGTTGAAACCGCCATTTCCGAAGCCGCCACGGCCTACCCCATCACCCCGACCACCAACATGGGCGCGGGTTACCAGGAAAAAGTGGCCAACGGAGCCAAGAACGTCTGGGGCACGACCCTGGCGTTCGTCGAGCTGGAAAGCGAACACAGCGCCGCCACGGCCTGTGAGGGCTTCGCCCTGGCCGGCGGCCGGGTGGCCAACTTCACCAGCGGGCAGGGCCTGATCCTGATGAAGGAGGTGCTCTACACCATCTCGGGCAAGCGCCTCCCCGTGGTCTTCAACATCGGCGCCCGCGCCCTCACCAGCCACAGCCTGAACGTGCATTGCGGCCATGACGACATCTTCGGCGTGATGGACGTGGGCTGGGGCTGCCTGTTCGCCCGCAACGTGCAGGAAAGCGCGGATCTCTGCCTGATCGCGCGCCGCGCGGCCGAAGCCACCCTGACGCCCTTCTTCAACGTGCAGGACGGCTTCCTGACCACCCACACGGTGGAGAGCGTGTTGCTCCCCGAGCCGGAGCTGATGAAGGACTTCATCGGCGACCCCAAGGCCAAGCTCAACGACCTGTTCGACCCGGCCAAGGGCCTGATGGTCGGCGTGGTGCAGAACCAGGAAAGCTACATGAAGGGCAAGGTGGCCCAGCGCCTCTTCTACGACCGGGTCAAGGCCCAGCTGCAGGAATCGATGGCGCTCTTCGGCGAGCTGACCGGCCGCAAGTACAGCCTGGTGGACAGCTACCGCATGGAGGACGCCAACGTGGCCATCGTGGGCCTGGGCACCGCCATGGAGACCGCCAAGCTGGCCGTGGACTACGCCCGCGAGAAGTACGGGTGGAAGGTCGGCCTGGTGCACCCCACCTGCGTGCGGCCCTTCCCGGCCTCCGAGATCGTGGCGGCCCTGCGCGGGGTGAAGGCTTTCAGCGTGATCGAGAGGGTGGACGAGCCCCTGGCCGCGGCCAACCCCCTGACCCGCGAGGTGAAGGCCGCCTTTGCCGACGCCATGCGCGACAGCGGGGCGGTGCCCCACCTGATGCTCATGCCGGAGATCTACAGCGGCGTCTATGGCATGGGCTCCCGCGATTTCCGGGTGGAGGACGCCATCGGCGTCATCCGCAACATGGTGGAAGGCGGCAAGGAAAAGCCGTTCTTCGCCTGCGGCGTGGGCGGCGACTGGGCCCTGCCGCCGGAGGAGCCGGTGGCGGTGCACGCCAAGGGATCCTTCGCCATGCGCGGCCACAGCGTGGGCGGCTACGGTTCCGTCACCACCAACAAGATCATCGCCACATTGTGCAGCGAGCTCTTCGGCCTGAAGGTGCAGGCCTTCCCCAAGTACGGCTCCGAAAAGAAGGGCCTGCCCACCACGTTCTACCTGACCGTGGCCCAGGAGCAGATCCTGACCCACTGCGAGCTCAACACCGTGGACTTCGTGCCCGTGCTCGACAGCTACGCCTTCAAGACCGGCAACCCCATGGCGGGGCTGGGTCAGGGCGGCGTGCTCTACCTGCAGTCCGAGCAGACCGACCCCAGGAAGGTCTGGGAAAGCCTGCCGCCCGCGGCGCAGCGCGCCATCGCGGCCAAGGGCATCCGGGTGCTTTACATGGACATGGTGGCGGCGGCCCACGAGCTGGCGCCCACCTTGGACCTGCAGCAGCGCATGCAGGGCATCCTGCTGCTGGGCATCTACCTCAAGGTCGCGCCCTTCGCCAAGGGCATGGCCGAGGACAAGCTCTTTGAGAAGCTGAAGGGCGTGCTGGGCAAGTACTTCGGCCGCCGTGGCGACGCGGTGATCGAAGCCAACTTGAAGGCCGCCAAGCGCGGCTTTGAAAGCATCCTGGAAGTCGGCGCCAACATCATTCAAGGGGCCGTCACGGCCCCGAAAGGTTGAGCCATGACACCCGTTAACGTATACCGCCCCGGGCCGACCGAGACCATGGAGGCCTTCAACCCGGTGCTGGAAGCCTACGCCACCGGGCGCACCGACGACCTGGTGCTGGCCGACGCCATGGCCGCCCGCTCCATCATCCCCCCGGGCACCGCGGCCGCGCGCGACTTCAGCTACATCGCGCCGGACATCCCGCAGTTCATCGCCAGCAAGTGCGTGGCCTGCCTGGAATGCGTGAACCTTTGCCCCGACACCGCCATCCTGGCCAAGGTGGTGCCCGAGGACAAGCAGGACCAATGCATCGCGGCCGCCCCGGCCGGCCAGCGCGAGGCCTTCGCCGGCCACAGCCTGAAGCACGCCAAGTACTACGCGCCCATGAAGGCCAAGGGCAAGCCCGGCGGCGTCTTCAACCTCTACATCGACCCCAGCAAGTGCAAGGGCTGCGCCGAGTGCGTGGACGTCTGCGGCGAAAAGGGCGCGCTGGCCATGATGTCCAAGCTGGACGGCGTGGTGGAGCAGTCACGGGTGGAGTTCGACTTTTTCAAGAGCCTGCCCGACACGCCGGAAGACTACATGAGCAAGGCCCCGGCCGACATCATGCTGGACACCAAGTCCCAGCTCTTTGTCGGCGGCGCCGGCAGCTGCATGGGCTGCGGCGAAGGCAGCGCCATCCGCATGATCATGGGCGCCACCGGCAAGTACTACGGCCGCGAGAACATCGGCGTGCTGGCCGCCACGGGCTGCAATTCCGTCTTCTCCAGCACCTACCCCTACAACCCGTTCCTGACCAGCTGGTCCAACAGCCTTTTCGAGAACGTGGCCACCTTCGCCATGGGCGTGCGCCTGAACTGGGACCAGAAGGGCTGGGAAAAGAAGCGCCTCTGGGCCATCGGCGGCGACGGGGCCATGAACGACATCGGCTTCCAGGCGCTCTCCAGGCTGCTGGCGTCGGGCATGGACGTGAAGGTGCTGGTGCTGGACACCCAGGTCTACAGCAACACCGGCGGCCAGGCCTCCACGGCCAGCTTCATGGGCCAGAACGCCAAGATGACCTCGCACGGACGGGTCCTGCACGGAAAGGGCGAGCGCCGCAAGGAGCTGGGCCTCATCGCCATGATGCATCCGGATGTCTACGTGGCCCAGACCATCACCAGCAACCTGAACCACTTCTACCGGGCCATCAACGGAGCCAACGAATTCGACGGTCCGGCCGTCGTGATCGTCTACGCGGCGTGCATGCCCGAACACGGCATCCCGGACGATTCGGCCGCCCGCCAAGCCAAGCTGGCCGCGGACTGCCGGGCCTTCCCGCTCTTCATCCACGACCCGCGCAAGGGCGACAAGATCAGCGAGCGCCTGTCCCTGGCCGGCAACGTGGCCTCGGACAAGGACTACTTTGTCCATCCTAAGACTGGCGAGAAGTTCGACTTTGTGCACTGGGCCCGGACCGAAGGCCGCTTTTCCAAGCAGTTCGACAAGGAAGGGAACCCTTCGGAGCTGATCGTGGCGGCCGGAGAGTCGCGGCTGCGCTTCTGGCACCAATTGCAGGAACTGGCCGGGCTGCGCTAGGGGCTCAGTCTCAAGAGGCACGCCAGACCCCGCCTTCCGAGGCGGGGTCTTTTTTTATTTTTACCTTTGGGGGAACGCGATATTTGATTGGGGCCAAGGGAATGTGGAATAAAGCGGGTCCTCCAGGCGATTTATTATGCTGTCTATCATAGATGCTCCAATCACGAGGGGCTATTCTGCGCTGGGTTTCCTTCTGGATTGTCTAGGGTCATGAAGATACTCATCCGTTGCTTGGTCTTCTGCGGCTGCCTCGCGGCGGTCGGCGCAAGGGCAGAGACCCCGCCCCTGTTGATGATGGAACAGGTGGACCTCTCTGAATTGCCGGGGCAGGACCTTTACTACATCCATGGAACCTTCAAGACCGCCGCGGATCCCGCCCAGGTATGGAAGGTGCTCAGCGATTACGAGGGCCTGCAGGGCGTGGTCACCAGCCTGCGCTCCAGCAAAGTCGTGGGCCAGGACGCCGACGGACTTCTGGTGGAACAGGTCCTGGACGGCCAGTTCCTGTTCTTCCACAAGGGCGTGCGGCTGCTGCTGCGGGTGAAGGAACAGGCCCCCACGCGGATCGACTTCAGCCAGGTCGGGTCCGGGCCGTTCCGGCATTACGAGGGTTCTTGGGCCATCGAGTCCCAGGGCGGCGTGTGCCGCGTGGACTACACCTTGGCCGTCAGCCGGGGGGACATGGCCCCGCGCTTCCTGGAACGCAAGCTCTTCAAGGACAACTCCCGGGGACTGTTGAGGGAATTGAGCGCGGAGGTGGGACGGCGGGCGGTCCAGGCGCCCCTGGCCACGGCCAACAAGCCCAGCGCTGGCGGTCTGTGATTTAGCTTAGTTTTCAGAGTCTTTTCAGATCAAGAAAAAGCCAGGCCCTATGTTACGTGTCATTTATATAGGGCAACGGGATAGGGTACATTCTCCCCAGACAAGCCGCCGCTGTGCTTGTGTTCTCGAGGAATCGATCATGACTAAGATGACATTGTGGGCCTGGGTGGCCCTGCCGCTCCTGGCCCTCAGCAGCCCCAGCTGGGCCCAGAACGCGGCCCTGAAGGTCACGGACGCCAAGGTCCAGATCAAGGGCGACAGCACCCTGCATGGATGGGAAGCCAACGCCCAGACCGTGACGGTGAAAGCGGAAGCGTCCCTCAAGAGCGGCGCGCTCCTGGACCAGGTCAAGGCGGGCGCCCTGAAAAGCCTGGTTTTGGTGGTGCCGGTGGAAAGCCTGCAGTCGACCGAGAGCAAGGGCATGGACAAGAACATGCACGCTGACCTGGGCGGGGATAAGTCCCCTGACATCACCTTCACCATGGCCCGCTGCAGCGTGGAGGGCCTGAGCGTCACGGCCCAAGGCAGCCTCAACATCAACGGCGTGGCCAAGGACGTGACCCTGACCGGCTCCCTGTCGCCCAAGGCGGACGGCCTGGCCCTGAGCGGCAGCTACGGCCTCAAGATCAGCGACTACTCGGTGAAGGTGGCCCCGATCATGTTCATGAAGGTGAAGGACGACGTGGTGGTCAACTACAGCTTCAACCTGAACCCCTAGGGTCTTGCGGCGCGGGCCGCAGGGGCGTTGGCCGGTTAGGGTGGGCTTTGATGAGCCCCCTCCTTGAGGCCCGGCCAACGTTCAGGCACGAAGACCTTTGGGCTTCATGCGTCCGGAGGAAAATTGACGTGCTCCCGCAACCGCCGGCTGTCCGCAGCCGGCGGTGTTTTTTTGCGCGGATTGAATGGGGTGGGGCGGAGCTTTGGTCTAGGACTTGCCCGGACCGGTGTTGCGGGGGCTTTCGGCCACAACCCGCAGGCCGGCAAGGTTGGTGAGAATAATGCGCCGCTCCTCGCGGCGCAGGAGGCCGCGGGATTCGAATTTGGTGAGCAAACGGAAGACGGTCTCCTGGGCGGTGGCGATGATCTGCCCCAGGTCGGACTTGGTGAGGGCCACGCCCGGGGCGGAGTCCTTGGGCCGCTGGCCGTCCAGGTGGAGCAGGCAGGCCGCCAGCCGCGACGCTGCGTCGTGGCGGCTGCGCAGCCACAGCATGGATTGGGCCGATTCCAGCTGCCCGGACACGTGCCGGGCCACCTCCAGGTTGAAGGCCGGGCTGCCATGGCAGCGGCGCAGGAAATCCTCGGTGCGGATGCTGCAAACCGCGCTGGGTTCCAGGGCTTCGGCCAGGACGCTGTAGGGTTCGTTCCGCAGCGCCCATTGGACGCCCACCCAGTCCCCGGGTTGGGCCATTTCCACCACGGTCGGGCCCTGGCCGGCGTCCTCGCGCACGAGCTTCAGGCTGCCTTCCCGCAGCACGTGCACAAAGGCCGGCCATTGCCCGGCGCGGAACAGGGCCTCCCGGGTCCCCAGGCGGCGGGGGAAAGCCGCCTGTTCCAGGTCTTGGCGTTCGGCCGCTTCCAGGCATGCCATGGGCGTTTGGTTCAAGGCCGGGCAAAGAGCACACTGGGTCGAATGCAGCACAAGGCCCCCAAAAGGAACCTTATTGTAAGAATTACTGGCGTGGGCCTGCATGATCTACGTCAGGGATGATTTGGTCCCTATGCCTTTTTCCTGTGTTCGCCTTGACCTGCCTGGGTTGTGCTTTCTATCATAGAAGGGTTCGCCTCAAGTTCCTTGCAAAGGAAGGGAGATTATGGACGACCGTCGGTATTTTCTGTTGAAACGCCTGCATTCCTTGTCAGGCGTCATCCCTGTGGCTGGTTTTGTCATCTTCCACCTCTTTGAGAACTCCCATTCCGTGGAAGGCCAGGCCGCGTTCAACCATACCGTGGACGCCATCCGCAGCCAGCCCTACCTGACCCTCCTGGAAATGGGCCTCCTGGCCCCCATCGTTTTCCATGCCTTGATGGGCATCTGGCTCATCCGGCTGGGCCGCCAGAACGTGGCGCAGTTCCCCAATCGCGCCAACCTGAGCTACGCCCTGCAGCGCATCACCGGGGTCATCCTGCTTTTCTTCATCGGCTACCACGTTTGGACCACCCGCTTCGCCAACATCCCCACGGACCAGATGTTCCAGACCCTGTCGGCCCACTACGCCAACCCCCTGGTCAGCGCCTTTTACGCGCTGGGCATCCTGAGCGCGGCCTTCCACCTGTCCAACGGGCTGTGGGGCTTCGCCTGCGCCTGGGGCATCGTCAGCGGCGAAAAGAGCATGGACCTGGCCTGGAAGGCCTGCATGGGCCTGGGCCTGGTGGTGGCCCTGATGGGCCTCAACGCCCTGGCCGGGTTCCACGGCAAGGGCGTGGACGTGTTCAACCACCACGAGGCCCCTTCGGCAGGCTCAGGGCAGGCTCTTCCGGCGGCCCAGCCGCTGAGCCCCACCGCCCACTAAGCGCAGACTTCACTTCTTTTCACGGTTTTCCATGTCCAAGTACATCATTGTCGGCGGCGGTCTGGCGGGCCTGATGGCCTCCATCAAGCTGGCTGAAGGCGGCCACGAAGTGCTTCTTTTCAGCATCGTGCCGGTGAAGCGCAGCCACAGCGTCTGCGCCCAGGGCGGCATCAACGCCGCCGTCAACATCAAGGGCGAGGACGACAGCCCGGAGATCCACACCTTTGACACCATCAAGGGCGGCGACTTCCTGGCCGAGCAGCCCCCGGTGAAGGAGATGTGCTACGCCGCGCCCAGCATCATCTACATGCTCGACCGCATGGGCGTCACCTTCAGCCGCACGGCCGAGGGCAACCTCGATTTCCGGCGTTTCGGCGGCACCATGTACCACCGCACGGCCTTCGCCGGCGCCACCACCGGCCAGCAATTGCTCTATGCGTTGGATGAACAGACCCGGCGCTGGGAGGCCGAGGGCAAGGTGAAGAAGTACGAGGGCTGGGAGGCCCTCAGCGTGGTGCGGGACGAGGCCGGCGTGTGCCGCGGCCTTTGCGCCGTGCACCTGTCCACCATGCGGGTGCAGACCTTCGACGCCGACGCCGTGATCCTGGCTTCGGGGGGGCCCGGCCAGATCTACCGCCAGAGCACGCATTCCATGGTCAACACCGGCTCCATCATCAGCAGCGTGTTCCAGCAGGGCGCCCTGATGGGCAACCCGGAGATGATACAGATCCACCCCACCGCCATCCCGGGCAACGACAAGCTGCGCCTGATGAGCGAGAGCGCCCGCGGCGAAGGCGGCCGCGTCTGGGTGCCCAAGGCCAAGGGCGACAACCGCAATCCGAAGGAGATACCGGAGTCCGAACGCTGGTATTTCCTGGAGGAGAAGTACCCCCGCTTCAAGAACCTGGTGCCCCGCGACGTGGCCAGCCGCGAGATCTACCACGCCGCCGTGGATCTGGGCATGGGCGTGGGCGGCAACCTGATGGTCTACCTGGACCTGACCCACATCGACAAGGCCACCCTGAACCGCAAGCTGGGCGGCATCCTCGAGATCTACGAAAAGTTCACCGGCGAGGACCCGCGCGAAGTGCCCATGAAGATCTTCCCGGCCATGCACTACAGCATGGGCGGGCTGTGGGTGGACTACGAGGCCAAGGCCGACGGCTTCCTCAACCGCAACAGCCCGCGCAACCAGAGCACCAACATCCCGGGCCTTTACGCCATCGGCGAGTGCGACTACCAGTACCACGGCGCCAACCGCCTGGGGGCCAACAGCCTGCTGAGCTGCATCTTCAGCGGCCAGCTGGTGGCCCCGGCCGTGGCGGCTTACACCAAGGGCGCCAAGCCATTGGAATCCGGGAACACGGTCTTCGAAGCGGAGCGCAAGCGCTGGGAAGACAGGCTGGATAAGATCGGCAAGATGCAGGGCAAGGAGAACCCCTACGCCCTGCACCGCGAGCTGGGCTTCCTGATGGTGAACAACGTCAGCATCGTGCGCGATAACGCCAAGCTGAAGGACACCCTGGTGAAGATCGGGGAGCTGAAGCAGCGCTGGAACGACGTGGCCTGCGTGGATGAGAGCGGCTGGTACAACCACCCCAAGCTCTTCATCAACCAGCTTTGGAACATGCTGGTGCAGGCCGAGGCCATCACCGTGGGCGCGCTGGAGCGCGACGAGAGCCGCGGCGCCCACTACAAGCCGGCCTTCCCCACCCGGGACGACGAGAAGTTCATGCGCACCACCTTGGCCCATTGGACGCCCCAGGGCGTGAAGTTGAGCTACCAGGACGTGAACACCAGCCTCTACAAGCCCGTCGCGCGCAAATACGACTAGGAGTGAACCAGTCCATGCCCAAGACCATCGAGCTACGCATCTACCGCCAGGACACCGAAGAAAGCGCCCCCTACTGGGACGACTTCTCGATCCCCTGGCAGGAAAACATGAACGTGATCGCCTGCCTCATGGAGATCCAGCTGAACCCGGTGAACAAGGCCGGGCGGAAGATCAACCCGGTGGTGTGGGAGAGCAACTGCCTGGAGGAGGTCTGCGGGGCCTGCTCCATGGTCATCAACGGCGTGCCGCGGCAGGCCTGCTCCACCCTGGTGGACAAGCTGAGCCAGCCCATCACCGTGGCGCCCCTGTCGAAGTTCAAGACCGTCCGGGACCTGGTGGTGGACCGGCAGCCCATGTTCAACGCCCTGTCCAAGGTCAAGGCCTGGATCCCCATCGACGGGACCTACGACTTGGGCCCCGGGCCCAAGATCAGCGCGGCCGACGTGGAGCGCATGTACTCCTTCGCCCGCTGCATGACCTGCGGCTGCTGCATGGAGGCCTGCCCCCAGTTCAACGCCAGCAGCCCCTTCATCGGGCCGGCCCCGCTGGGCCAGGCCAACCTGTTCAACCAGCACCCCACCGGCGCCATGAACAAGGGCGAGCGCCTGGACGCGGTGATGGGCGTCGGCGGCGTGGCCGACTGCGGCAAGGCGCAGAACTGCGCCAAGGTCTGCCCCAAGGAGATCCCGCTGACCGAGGCCATAGCCGAGCTGGGCCGCGAGACCACCAAGCAGCTGGTGAAGGACCTGCTGGCGAAGGGCGTGCCCCGCTCCTTCGGCGGCCCCGCGGCCTGAGCCGCCCCATCTTTAAGCCCTCAAGGAGCAAGCTGATATGGCGACCAAAAAAAAGGCCTCCCGTCCGTCCGCGCCGCCGCCTGGAAACCCGGCGGAAGCGTCGGGATCCATGCTGGGCATCGGCATCACCTTCGCGGTGGCGGCCGTGCTGCTGGGTTCGGCGGTCTATTTCGCCTACCACCGCAATCCGGCGGTGACCGCGGATCCGGTCCCGGTCCAGGCAGCCCAGCCGGCCGTCCAGCCCCAGGTGGCGGCCCCGGCGCAGGCGCAGGCGCCGTCGGCGAGCGAAGGGAAGGATTCCGCCAAGAGCGACGCCAGCCTGGCCCCGGACTTCAGCCTGGTGAACGTGGCCGACGGCAAGCCGGTCACGTTGAGCAAGCTGCGGGGCAAGGTGGTGCTGGTGGACTTTTGGGCCACCTGGTGCCCGCCCTGCCGCATGACCATCCCCCACCTGATGGACCTGCAGAAGGAATACGGAGGCAAGCGCTTCACCGTGGTCGGCATCAGCCTGGACCAGCAGGGCGAGTCCGTGGTGAAGCCCTTCTACGACGCCTGGAAGATGAACTACCCCGTGGTGATCGACCAGGACGGGAGCGTGGCCCGCAACTACGGGGGCATCCGCAGCATCCCCACCGGCCTGCTCATCGACCGCGGCGGGCGGGTCATCACCGGCTTTGTGGGCTACCGGCCCAAGGACGAGATCGAAGGCCTGGTGAAAAAGGCCTTGGACAGCAAGAGCTGAGCCTCCCAGGTCCACCTGCACCGGCGCCCGGCCCCGTGCCGGGCGTTTTCCGTTCCGGAGCCCCGTGCCCGAGCTGCCAGAAGTCGAGACCATCCGCCGCGGCCTCCTGCCCAGGATCAAGGGCCGCCGCATTGAGCGCGCCGAAGTCCGGCTGAAGAAGCAGGTGCGGGGCATGGGCGCCGCGGCGTTTGAAAAGGCCCTGGCCGGCCGCCGCATCGTGGGGCTGGAGCGGCGCGCCAAGTTCCTGCTCTTTGGCCTGGATTCGGGGCTGACCCTGCTGGGGCACCTGGGCATGAGCGGCCAGATCAGCTACTGGGACCATCGGAAGAAGGACAGCGACCGCTTCGCGGTCTCCCCGCTGACCGGGCTGCAGCGGACCCCCACCCAGCACGCCGTGGACAAGCACACCCACGTGCTTCTGCACCTGGACCGGGGCGACCGGGTGCAGTACCGCGACACCCGTCAGTTCGGGTACCTGCGGCTGCTGCCCACGGCCCAGGTGGCCGCCCTGCCGTCCATCGCCCGCCTGGGGCTCGAGCCCTTGGGCCCGGCCTTCACCTGGGAGGCCTTCGCGCGGGCCCTGGGCCAGCGCAGGGGCGGCATCAAGGCGCTGCTGCTGGGCCAGGCTGCGGTGGTGGGCCTGGGCAACATCTACAGCGACGAGGCCTGCTTCAGGGCCGGCTTGCACCCGCGACAGCGCCTGGAGCGGCTGAGGGAGCCCCAGCGCCGCGCCCTTTATGAGGCCATCCCCGCGGTGCTGGCACAGGCCCTGGCCAACGGGGGCACCACGCTCATGGACTACCGCGGCGCCGACGGCCAGCACGGGCTGAACCAGGACCGGCTGCAGGCCTACGGCCGGGCGGGCGAACCCTGCCTGCGCTGCGGGCGCACCTTGAAGAAGATACTGGTTTCCCAGCGGAGCACGGTTTTTTGCCCTTCCTGCCAGCGCTTGAGGTGACCCCACCTAGGGTCCAAATCATGCAAATCCAATTGAACGGAAAGAACGAGGAGATCCCCCAGGGCACCACCGCCGCGGGCCTGCTCGAGTTGAAGGGCCTGCACCCGTCCATGGCGGCCATGGACGTGAACGGGGACCTGGTCCGCAAGGACGCCCGGCCCGGCCTGGTGCTGAAGGAAGGGGACAAGGTCGAGGTGGTGCGGATGATCGCCGGCGGCGCGCCGGGCCAGGACGACCTGGTCATCGCGGGCAAGGCCTTTCAATCGCGGCTCCTGCTGGGCACCGGGCGCTATCCCAGCTTCGGCCACATGCAGCGCTGCCATGAGCGCAGCGGAACGCAGATCGTGACCCTGGCGGTGGGCCGGCACGACCTTTCGGCGGGCTCAAGGCAGGCACTTTCGGCGCCGACGGGCCAGGCTAGCAATATCCTCGATTTCATCGACCGGGAAAAACTCACGCTGTTGCCCAACACCGCGGGCGCCTACACCGCGCGCGAAGCCGTGCGGCTGGCGCGGCTGAGCCAGGACCTGCTGGGCACGGATTGGATCAAACTGGAGGTCCTCAGCGACCAGAACACGCTGTGGCCGGACACGGCCGAGACCGTGTCCGCCTGCCGCGAGCTGGTGCGCCTCGGCTTCACCGTGCTGGCCTACACCACGGACGACCCGGTGGTGGCCCGGCGCCTGGAGGACGAAGGAGCGGCCGCGGTGATGCCCCTGGGATCGATGATCGGGTCCGGCCAGGGCATCCTGAATCCCTTGAATTTGCGCCTGATCAAGGCCAAGGCCAAGGTGCCGGTGGTCTGCGATGCGGGCATCGGCTGCGCCGCGGACGCGGCCCAGGCCATGGAGCTGGGCCTGGATGCGGTGCTCTGCAACAGCGCCGTGGCGCAGGCCCAGGAGCCGGAAATGATGGCCGAAGCCATGGGATTGGCGGTGCAGGCCGGTCGGCTTGGATATTTGGCTGGGCGCATCCCACGCCATGACCATGCCTCGGCCAGCTCGGTGGGCGCGGGCCTGGGCCGTTTGGGCGGCTGAAGGGGTTCCGCAGACGCCAACGGAGGCTTGCCTTGGCAGGGCCTCCCTCGCGCGTTATCATTTGTTACGCATCAAACTTCATAGAGAGCGTGTGCGATGGCCCTACAACCCCAAGAACGGGCTTTTGAGCTGAGTTCGGAAGACCTCAAGACTTTGATGAAGTCTGGGCGTTCGCTGCGCGTGGCCAAGGGGGAAGAGATCTTTTCCGCTGGAGACGACCCGGATACCTTGTGGCTGGTGAAGGAAGGCCGGGTCCATATGACCAAGACCTCCTCGGCCGGGGCCGAAAGCCTGGTGGCCTTCTACGGCCCGGGCCAGAGCTTTTGCAGCGCCGCCAGCATCATCAACAAGCCCTTCCCTTGCAGCGCCCGCGCGGCCGTGGACTCCGAGCTGGTCGCGGTGCCGTCCAGCTCTTTCCGCAAGCTCTTCGACCAGCTGCCGGTCTTCGCCAAGCGGCTGCTCACCGAGATGGCGCCCCAGTTCTGCGACGCCCACTGCGATTGCGCCTTGAACGTGGAGAACGTGGAGACCCGCCTGGCCACGACCATGCTGCGCCTGGACAAGCAGTTCCAGCACGGCGCCATCCCGTTCACCCGCCAGGAGCTGGCCCAGATGGTGAACACCACCGTGGAGTCCTGCATACGCACGCTTTCCGCCTGGAACAAGAAGGGTTGGATCGAAGGCGGACGCGGCGAAGTGTTGGTGAAGAACCGCGAGGCCTTGGAGCAGATGATCCAGGGCTGAGGCCGCGGCCCGGATCTGGCATAAAAAAAGGGAGCCCTCCGCCGGGAGGGCTCCCTTTTTTGTTTCCGGGTTTTGGCCGCCTTAGCGCAGGCAGAGCGCCCAGGCCGCGATCGCGACCAGGTTCCAGGCCTGCAGTTCCCTGGATAGGCGCTTCATCTCTGCGAAGCCGGGCAAGCGGTGGGCCATGCGCCGGCGGTGCAGGCCCAGGATGACCCGGGTGAGGAACAGCGCAAGGAAGGCCACGCCGGACCAGGCCCCGCCGCCGGCCAGCAGCAGGATGCCGGCCAGCACGGGAAGGGCCAGGACGCTGAGGCTGGAGGCGGGCTGGTCCGTGCCCTCCATCCAGTATTGGGCGAAGAGGGCCTGGGCCGGGAAGTAGGCCGCCGGCAGGTACCAGGCGCCCCAGGCCAGGGGCGATCCCGCGCCCCAGACCACGAAGCCGAACATGAGGCAGGGCAAGGTGATGATCAGGTGGGTGACGGTCAGCAGCCGCGCGTCCAGCGGGCGCCATTCCAGGCGCAGGATGAACAGGAGGGCCACCAGGCAGGCCACGGCCGTGATCACAGTGGCCCAGGCTTCACGCTGCAGCGGGGAGGTCTGCCACAGGAAGGCGCCCAGGCTCAGCGCCGTCAAGGCCAGGAACCCCAAGCCGAAGGGCTCGGTCAGGTGGGCAGGCCGCACATCGCCTTCGCGGGAGCGGCCGGCCAGCTGGCTGAACCACTCGCTGGCGAAAAAGAGGCTTAAGCCTGCCACGCCCAGCGCCAGGGCGCGGCTGTCGAAGCGCAGGCCCAGGATGAGGAACCATCCCACGCCAAGGCTGACGGCGATGTTCCACCAGGCCTGCGGGTCGCTGGGCCAGGGGAAGCGGGACTGTTCCTCAACGGGCCTGACCGCGAGCAGTGGATCCATGGTTTTTGACATGACGACCTCGTTAGCCTAAGAAGACATGTCCAATGATCCAAGAATTAGCGCGGGTCAAACATGATTGGAGTCATAATTAGCGACTTTGGAAAAAAAGAAGAGCCGGACCAGGGTCCGGCTCTTCCTACCGTGGAATGATTCAGTTGGGACTACTTCTGCGCCAACACCCAAGTCACCATGGCCTTGACGTCCTCGTCCTTCAGGTTGGGATGGGCCGCCATGGGCACCTGGCCCCAGTGGCCTGAGCCGCCCTTTTTCACCTTGTCGACCAGCATGGCCAGGGCCTTGGGGTCGCTCTTGTACTTCTTGGCCACGTCCTTGTAAGCCGGGCCCACGATCTTCTTGGCCACGCTGTGGCAGGTGAAGCAGTCGCTCTTCTTCATCATGGCTTCGGTGGCCGGATCCGGCTTGGCGGCGGCCAGGGGCAGGGCCAGGGTCAGGCCCAGGCTCAGGCCCAGGGTGGTCTTGAACAGGTTCATGCTCGCTCCTTGGTCGGGTGCGACAGGGTCGCTAATTTGAGGGCCCATTATGGGGAAGGCAGACCCGACTTTCAAGGGTCGTCCTTAGGGGCAAGATTGCCGGGCGTCAAAATCCGACGCCGGGGGCCCTTAAATGATACGCGTCATATTTAATCCGGGTCTCCGCAACCTAAAGTGGGATCCGATCTTTAGCCCCTGGGAGTGAACCCGGATGAGTCCCGCCCTTCAAGCTCCGCCCCTTCGCTTGGTCTTTTGGGAGACCACCCAGGCCTGCAACCTGGCCTGCAAGCACTGCCGTGCGTCGGCCGTGGCCTGGCGGGATCCAGCCGAGCTGGGCTTTGACGAAGCCTGCCGGATGATGGATGGCATGCAGGCCCTCGGCCGCCCGGTGCAGGATACTTCG
>Ga0210401_10003188_pt1 | contig 17656 bp, 15 predicted proteins | sample IncBWH32MmetaG_FD_150866 | JGI IMG/M metagenome (GOLD analysis project Ga0210401, IMG submission 150866) | Forest soil microbial communities from Barre Woods Harvard Forest LTER site, Petersham, Massachusetts, United States - Inc-BW-H-32-M | ecosystem: Environmental > Terrestrial > Soil >... | reverse complement strand
GCTCGATGAAGATGGAACGATTGTTCCGGTCGGCCTGCGAGTAACTGCTGTCGGGCTTCTCAGTTTTCTTCAGCAGGTCCTGCAACATCTTGGCCGCTTCGTCGTAACGACCCTGCGCCTCGTAAACCACCGCAATGTTGTAGGGAACTTCGAGCGCATCCGGGACCATAGCCTGGGCTTTCTTCAGGCTTTCCAGCGCATCGTCATACTTGCCCTGGCGGCGGTAGATTTCTGAAATGCGCAGGTAGGTCTGCGCGTCTTCGGGATTAGCGTCGGCGATTACTTTGTATTGATCCAGCGCGGCGTCAACCTGGCCATCGTTCAATAGGTTCTCGGCCAATCCGCGAATCGAATCCAGATTGTCGCGATCCAGCCGGATCGCGTGCCGGTAGGCGTCAATGGCGCTCTTGTAATCCTTACGCTGCTCGTAGGTTGCGCCGAGCGCCGAATAGAGCTTGGCGGAGCGGCCGGTATCGGGCACGGAGCTTAGCACCTGCAAAGCGTGGTTGGAGTCGCCCTCGTCCGTGTAAAGCAAGGCAAGCGTGGTGATCGCTTCTTCGGAATCCGGATCCAGCTTCACCGCCGTCTTCAGCTCGTTTTCCGCCTTCTGCAAATCATTGTTCAGGCGGTACAGGCGGCCCAGCAGCAAGTGGTCATCAACGTTGTTGGGCTCGATCTTCACGATCTGCTCATACTGCTCGATCGCCAGCTTTAGAACATTGTCCGAGCCGTTGTTGCCGCTGCCCGGCATATCGCCGAGGGACCTCAGGTAAATCCGGCCCAGCAGCTTGTGCGCTTCGAGATTGTTGGGGTCGCGCTTGATAATGTCCTGCGCTTCCAGCACGGCGTCGCGGATGCGCCCCGTCTTGACGTACAGCTCGGCCAGCCCCGATGTTAGAAATTCCGAGGACGGATCGGCCTCGATCGCCAACCGGTACTCTTCCATCGCCTTATTCGCCAGCTCGCTGCGGCCATACACCGTGACCTGCTCTTCGTACATGTGCGCGAGGGTGTAGTGGTAATAAGCCGCTGCGCGGTCGAGTTTGCGCGGCGCAACTTGTCCCGCTTTTGACAATGCGGGCTTTGAATCCGCGGGCTTAGTCTCCGCCGGAGTAGAAGGATTGGTCTGTGCGGATGCGGCCGCAGCGAAGAATAACGACACCAGAACAGCGCGAAAAATTCTAATCATGCTCTACCTTGAAAATGCCGGAATAAATTCCTGTCTTAAGAACGCGCCCGCTTCCCGGAGCCATACTTATTGGATGCACAACCGCCGGGAAGGTGTTTCCCAATTCTAACCTGACCGAGGACGATTGGGTAAAAAGACGGCGCTCACGGCCGGTTGAGGCTGGCGCCGAAAGTGCCGGAACTAACGGCACTTGAGGCGAAAACCGTGGTCCAGGGCCCTCACACATTGGCAGCCTGCCGTCAAGAGCAGCCACATTTTGGACCACTCCGGTTGGGGCAACCTGTTTTAGTGCCGGAAGTGCCGCACTCCTGTAAATAGCATCGCCAGCCCGAGGCAGTCGGCGGCGGCGATCACTTCGGCATCGCGCTGCGAGCCGCCGGGTTGAATAATGGCAGTCGCTCCAGCCTTGGCAATTTCTTCCACGCCATCGGGAAACGGAAAGAATGCGTCGGAGGCGGCGACGGTTCCCGTCAGCGGCAGTTGCGCTTTCATGGCGCCGATTTTCGCCGAGTCGACGCGACTCATTTGCCCGGCGCCAACGCCGACGGTCTGTCCGTCGCGGGCATACACGATGGCGTTCGACTTTACGTGCTTGCACACTTTCCAGGCGAACAGCAACGCCCGGATTTCTTCGGGAGTAGGCGCGCGTTGGGTGACGACTTTCAGATCAATATCCTGCAAGGGACGGAAGTCGGCGTCCTGCAGAAGGATTCCCCCGGAAACATTCTTCAGGAGCCATTTCTGGGACGCGGCTGCAACTTCCACCAGACGCAGATTCTTCTTCGTGGCGAATTTTGCCTTGGCGGCTTCATCGAAGCCGGGAGCGGCGATTACTTCGAGAAAAAGCTTGTGCATCTCTTCGGCGGTCTCGCCGTCAATCGGGCGGTTCACTCCGATTACTCCGCCGAACGCCGAGACCGGATCGCACTCTAGCGCCCGCTTGTACGCCTCCGCGAGAGTCTTGCCGGTAGCCGTCCCCGCAGGGTTGGTGTGCTTGATGATGGCGCACACGGGCTCGTCGAATTCCTGCGCGAGATCCCACGCCGCCTGCAGGTCGACAATGTTGTTATAGGAAAGCTCCTTGCCCTGAAGCTGCCGGGCGTTGGCGACACCTACTCTGGAGCCGTCGGAGTACATGGCGGCTTTCTGGTGGGGGTTCTCTCCGTAGCGGAGATCGAGCGTTTTCTGAAATGACAGGCGCAGCGTTTGCGGGAAGGTATCGGCCGCGGGTGTGACCCGAAGATCCGGAGTTTGCGGGTCAGAGATGGTTTCCAGAGCCGACGCGATTGCCGAATCATAAGCGGCGGTGGTCGCGAAGGCTTTCTGAGCCAGCCTCCACTTCGTGGCGCGCGAGAGCGCTCCGCTGGAGCGGGCGAGTTCGTCGGCAATGGTCGGGTAATCCTCCGGCGACGTAACCACCGCAACATCCTGAAAATTCTTCGCCGCCGAGCGAATCATCGACGGGCCGCCGATATCGATGTTCTCGATCAATTCCTCAAACGTGACGCCGGGCTTGGCTGCGGTCTTTTCAAAGGCATAGAGATTCACCACGACCATGTCGATCGGCTGGATGCCGTGCTGGGCGACGGCGGCGGGGTGCGCGGGATTCTCGCGGCGATGCAGGATGCCTCCGTGCACCTTGGGATGCAGCGTCTTGACGCGGCCATCGAGCATCTCGGGAAAGCCGGTGAGGTCAGAAATGTCTTTGACCGCGATGCCGGAGTCGCGCAGCAGCCTGGCCGTGCCTCCCGTCGAAATCAGCTCGATGCCGAGGCCTGACAACTGGCGTGCGAAATCTACGAGGCCGGTTTTGTCGGTGACACTGAGGATGGCGCGCTGAATTCTTGAACTGCTGGAAGACATGATCGGCCTCGGACGCGAAGATGAGTGAAGAGTGCGGAGCGACCGAAGATTCTATCAGCAATCGGGAGTCGCGTTTTTGAGGCGGAAGAGACTAGAGAGCGGAAGAGATTAAAGAGAAAAGCCGCGCGAAAATAATCTCGCGGCATGAGGCTAGTCGCAGGAGTGGTTGGCGATTATGGGATAGTTCCCTTCGCTGCACCCCCGGGCCAATTGTTGCTTGCGGCGGACCACCCAGCCTGGCCTACGTTATAGCCATAGTTGGCCTCGTTGGACGATTGCCATACGGCCGTAAGATCGGGGGCATTGGTGTCATTGGAGGTAGCCACGATCCAGTACTGCGTTCCCGCCGTCACGGCAGTCGAGGCGATGGTCACTGACACCACTTGGCAACAGGTTCCAAAAGTCGGGAGGTTGGTGGAGTGCCCGCCGGCAATCAGAGTTCCCACTACACCCGCATTGTCGCTATACAAGCCGAGCTTCACCTGCTTGGTGCCTGACTGCCAACCGATTGCAGCCTGAAGAACCGTCACGTGGGCAGCGACTTTGGGTTTGAAAGGCAGGGCGATCCACTGCTCGGGAATCGCCAGCGAATTGTTTGGCCCGGTTACTTCGTAGCCGCTGGTGTCGTTGAAGAGATCTGTGACGGAGGGCCCCAGGTTTGTGTAAATCGTTTTCAGACCAGCCGGGTCGACCCTTGCCGGAGTGACGGGACCAGTGTGAAGTGTGTGTGCTGTTGCAGGAGCTTGCGCCAGCAGCATCCCGCAGGAAAACGCCAAGAAAAACAGGCTGCAGAGGACACGATTCAGTACCATTGCTCTCCTCCAGAAATGACTTTCAGCACGTCCAAGATCATGGCTCGGGAGAGCCGACGATTTCCCCCTGGTGGAGACATCGACCAGGAATCCGTCGGGAAAAACGCCGCCAAAATGCCGTGCCTCCGTGGACATAATACGGATGCAGGCGTGAATGTCAACGCGGGATAAGGACTTCAGTCGAAAGTCTTAGGTAACAACGATGATCAGGGCTGCGCCTTCGCTTTGGCCTTCAGCTTCACATGTCCGTCGGCCATTTCCACGGAGAATTCTACGTCCTGGCAACCATACTGCTTGCGGATTTCGTCGGTCTTCTTCCGCACGAAGGTGGAGAACGAATCGAGGTTGCCGCTCACATTCTCTCCCGCTTTCTTTTTCGCCGCCACCAGCGTGTTGTACAGGCGCTCTACCTCGACGTTCTCTCCTCCGGTCTGCTCACCTGGCTGCACGGTGAAAGGTTGGGAAGTTGCGGTCGCCGCGGCGGCATGACTCAAACCGTAGACAGGATTGTGGTGCGGTTTGTGCTCCTCAGCATCCGGACGAACTCCCTGCACGGCTAGCAGCGCGTCCTGTGGGCGTCGGTAGCCTTCTTCTCGAATGCGCGACTTCTTGCGCCACAGATCGCTGTAGATAGCATAGCGCTGCGCCATTTCGTTGTAGCGGAAGCGCTGGGAAAAGCTCATGCGTCCGCCGTCGGAAAATTTGCGCAGCAGAGAGAGGACCTTCCACTCAATGTCTGTGGGCGGACGTTTGGTCGGATTGCTGAAAAAAACTTCGTACTCGATCTTCAGCCTCCGCAGCTGAGTCTCGAGCACATTCAATTCTTCATCGGTGGTCACGCGCGGTGTCTCCCAGATGACAGTGTAGTGAGAAGGGCGCGTGGCGGCGAGGTGCCCGCTGGTCACCAAGGTCATAGTACGAAAGTAAGGCTGGGCGCCGGCCATCGGCCCTCAGGCATCCGCCTCCTGCAAAACCGTGGGATTGTAGTCGCGAGTGAGTGAAGGAAAGAATTGCGGCGCGGAAGTCCGACGTCTAAGGTCTGCGGTCTGCGGTCTGCGGTCCGGCTACTTCGAATTCGCCGCCATCTTCTTAACCATGGCGAGAACCAGCTTGCGGTCGCTGTCATTAAGATTGGTGGCATAGCGACGTACCTGGCTCAAGAAGCGCACTTCGTCATCGGAGAGTTGCGGCAGCCCCTTCGATCCGTTGCTGTTTCCCGACTCGGAAAAGAATTGCGAGAGCGCAATCTCCATGGCGCCGGCAATTTTGGAAAGAGTGTCGAGCGATGGGATGGTATGACCGTTCTCCACCCGCGAAAGGTAGCATCGAAGCAGCCCGGTACGCTTCTCGATGTCTCCCTGAGACATGCCTTTCTGCAGGCGGTAGTTTCGGATGGTCTCGCCGATGTTTATCGTTGGGAGCATTGCGGGATGCGACATAGTAACCAGAAGGGCATTTTCTGGCAAGTGGAAATTAGTGCCATAGGAATGGTGCCTTAGTTCAAGACTTGACAGGGTTGAAAGGAGAGATTTCTTAGACGCTGTGCAAGCTACGGTTGCTGCTTCTTTGCAGGGCCTCCGCTTCAAACTCTTTCTTCGGGTTGAGACTCAGAACAGTTTGCCGATCATAACTCCAATTCCATGTACATGGCGCCCGCCATCGGATTCGGCCGGTAGGGCTCGATGTCTTTAAATCCCAGCTTGCGATACATCGCGACCGCATCCTTCATCACCGGCTCGACCGTGTCAAGACGCATCCGCCGGTACCCGATCTCTCGAGCGTCGGCGATGATCTTATTGGCCAGCAGTCGTCCGATTCCCTTCCCGCGAAACTGCGGACGCAGATACAGCCGTTTCATTTCGCAAGCCTCTGCGTCCAGCTTATGCAGCGCGACACAGCCGGCGACGTGACCGTCATACTCCGCGAGCAGCAATCGCCCCTCCGGCGGAGCATAGTCTCCGGGAAGTTCCGCGAGTTCCTGATCGAAATTCTGAAAGCAAAGGCTAAAACCTAACGATTGTGCGTATTCCAGAAATAGCTCGCGGGCGGCGGCAATCTGGTGCGGCGATTCGGCTTGCGTGAAAGTCAAAGGCTGTACCACGTCAAGGCTTTACCACAGAGGGCACTGAGACACAGGTCCTCGAATGCATTGTGTCGTCAGATTTCATCTTCACTGTGAATCTCTGTGTCCCCAATGGTGAAGATTTTTTCTATCCCATCAACATACCGCCATTCACATTCAACACGTGGCCCGTAATATAGGACGCCTCGTCTGAGGCGAGAAAGGCCACGGCATTGGCAACATCTTCCGGAGAGCCCACGCGCCCGAGCGGAATCTGCTTCGCCGCGTTCAGCTTGAACTCTTCACCCAGCGCTTCCGTCATGGCGGTTTCGATGAAGCCCGGAGCCACAGCGTTGCAAGTAATATTCCGCGATCCCAGTTCGCGAGCTATGGCCATTGTCAGGCCGATCAGCCCGGCCTTTGACGCCGCATAATTCGCCTGCCCGGCCTGCCCCATCTGACCGAAGACGCTGGTGATGTTGATGATGCGTCCCCAACGCTGCTTCAGCATGGAACTCGTGACCTGCTGCGTGCAGAGATATGCCGAAGTGAGATTGGTCTGCAGCACGACATCCCAATCGGCGCGTTTCATGCGCATGACAAGTTGGTCGCGAGTGATGCCGGCATTGTTGACGAGAATGTCGACCTTGCCGAACTGTGCGATGACGGCTTTGATCGTAGACTTGACCTGTTCTTCGTCGGTAACGTCGAGGGCGAAGGCCGCTGCCTTGCCTCCCGCGCCGGTAATTTCGCTGACCAGTTCGTTTAGCTTCTCCTGATTGCGCGCAGCGAGGGCTACCGTTGCGCCTGCGGCGGCAAGCTTCAGCGCACAGGCGCGTCCAATGCCTTGCGATGCGCCGGTGACCAATGCCACCCGTTCTGAAAGCGACATGAATCTTTCTCCGAACGTCTCGAATTCAACAATCTTTGATTCAACGGTCTTTGATGGAATGTAGTTAGAACGTCGAATTATACCTGCCGCATCGATTCCGCAGGCCGCAAGGGCCAGATAAGAACTTCCAGACGCCGCGCAAAATGAAGGGTCGGCTTGGCGGCGGGGAGTTCAATGCCAGCCGCCGCAGCCATCGTGTTGTTTTCAAATACTGCTTCAGCATTCTGCAACGGCCAAGGTTGGTGGTGGATTTCTCCGCGATAAACCTGGCCGCGATGAACTGTGTAGAGGCAATAGCGCTCCGTCAGCCAATGTGCTAGCGAGCCTTGCGATGCCAGGCACACGTCCTCAACCGGTTGGTAGATCGCGCGGAACCCCGATTCATCGCGATAGCGGCGCGAGGCATAGCGAATGATCCCATCCCGCTCTTCCACTCCCATTGCCGCGTGAAAATACGGCAGGTGATAGAAAGCCCGAGCGGCCCACACCGCCGGAAGATTGGCGGCATCCAAGCTAAAGAAGTACACGCCGGCCTTCCCTCCGAAAGTCACGTAGGTGCGCACGTTCAGCTCCGGAAAGCGCGATAGGCCCGGTAAGGGTGGAAGACCGCGGCGGTGAATGCCGCTCATGTGAAAGGGGATCACTCCAACCCAGCATCGGCCATCAAAAGTATCGAGCGCGAGTTGCTCCGGCACCAGCGGCCGGATCGCCACTTCTGGCAGCGGCCAATGGGCAAACAGCAGATCGTGCCAAATTTGCTTCATCACCCACGGGCCGGCCGGCACAGGCCATGGTCGATGCGCTACGACACTTAGGAGTGGATGCACTCAACAGTTTAGCGCCATGTAAGAGCACACACCGCTCACCGTCGAGTTGTCATTTCTCTAACGATTGCGCATTGGTTCGTCGCCCAAGTAACATTCGTACACTCCCATGTCTCAAATTGTGACCGACGAAGTAACTATGCCCGAGCATTCCAATCGAAGTTCATCCGCGGCAGATGCGACCTCAACTGGCTCGGGCCACCGATCTCCGCAACGAGCTTCATCCGCGGAAGTGTCGTCGGCTCCCGAAAAATTGCCCGATGAAACTCCGCGAGCCGCGGCTGACGCACCTTCCACCGAAGTATTCGCGGTCTATGGGGTTGAGCCGGAGATCCAGGCTTACGCCATGGCGAAGTATTCGCGCTCGTCACTGTCGATGAAGGAATCGCTTCGCGAAATCAGCTCGCAGAAGGCCGAGAAATTCCTCAACACGTTTTACTTTCAGTACGGCCATCGATCGATTGCCGATCTGGCTCATATCGCATTGGCCATCGAGCGGCTCTCGATCCTCGCCGCCATCGAACTCGCAGACGAGCAGCGCTGGGATGGCCAGGAGCGCTCGACGCGCTATCAGGATTTCAGAAAGAGTGGCTACTACGTTCCCGACTTCGGCGCCGACGACGAAGCCCGCAAACTCTATCGCGAAACCCTCGACGCTCTCTTCGCCGACTACGACGCGCTCTCCGCGCACATGACGCAGCACCTGATCAGCATCACGCCCAAGCCGGCCGACATGAAGCAGGACGCCTACGAGCGAACGCTGAAAGCTCGCGCCTTCGATATCACGCGTTATCTGCTGCCGCTGGCCACGAACACTTCGCTGGGAGAGATCGTCAACGCGCGCACGCTGGAGACGCAGGTTGCACATCTGCTCTCGCACACGCACCACGAAGTTCGAACGCTTGGAGCGTCCCTGAAGAAAGCAGCTACGTCTGCGGCGTACAACGTGAACTCCGACTCGTTTCGAAATTTGGTGGACGAGATTCGGAAGCTCAGTCCCGAGTTGGGCGCACGCGCCGAGCAGGAATTACTGCACGAAGTTCGCGTCGCGCCGACGCTGGTGAAGTATGCGGACCCCAATCCGTATGAGATGGAAACACGGCGTGAACTGCGGCAGGCGGCACGCGAACTGATGAAGCATGAGCAACTCGCGCCCTCGAAAGCGATCGTCGATCTGCTCGACGAAGAGCCGCTGGAAGTCGAGATCGCAACCACGCTGCTCTACGAGCACTGTCATTTTTCCTATCGCCAGGTACGGCAGGCGCTGCAGGTTTCGGGTGAGCGATTCCGGCGCGAGATCATCGATCTCGGCCTGCGCCATCGTGGCAAACACGATGAAATGTTGCGCGCCTTTCGTGCCGGCCAGCAATTCCGCTTTGACATCCTCATGGATACCGGCGGCTTCCGCGACATGCATCGTCACCGCCGCTGCATCCAGGTGATGCAGGGATTCACGACGCAGCACGGCTATGAGATGCTCCTCGATATTGAAGACGCCGGCATGCGCGGCCGCTTCGATGCCGCCATGCGGCGCACCCAGGCTGCGATTGAGAAACTTGCCGCACGAAAGACGCCCGAGGCGGAAGAGAATTCGCAGTACGCAATTCCGCTGGCCTACCGCAAACGCGCGCTGTTCAAGATGGACTTCGCCGAGGCCGTCTACATCTCCGAACTGCGCACCACGCCGGCCGGCCACGTTTCCTACCGCAACGTGGCGTATGCCATGTACGAGGCCGTGGCGCGGAAGTTTCCGGCGCTGGCCAAGTATTTTCGCGTACATGATGTGACAGCGCCGGTGGACTTGCTGCAGAGGTAAGGCTTCCATCCGGGTAAGAGCAGCTTTTTATGATGCGGGTGTATTTTTTACTTGGAGTCTTGCTCGTTCTGAGCATGTCCTTAGCCTGTAAGGAACGGGAATACGCTGGGCCGTTGATCGTTCACGTTCTCCGCGCCCCATCGGCATCATTTGCGAAAGATCTAAGGCGAGCAGATTTGCAGTTTGGCTTGTCAAGAGCACATGTCCACAGCGGGGAATGGATAATGATTGCCACAAACGAGGGCAATTCGTATCCAATGCTTGTGAGTCGACTCGCAGACTCGCCGTGGGACCTGTTGATATTGAATTCGCCGTCGGACCTCCCGGAGAGCGGTGTAGTCCGGGACCGCATAGGAAGAACCGCAGCCTGTTTGCGGGGGAGCACCAGCTTACATTCCGGCTTGGGTTTCGGGTGAAAAACGAGAGGCGACTGAGATGTATCTGCGATTTCTCGTGCTTCACTGTGAGGCAGGCGGATCTCATTAGAATTGCTCCGCCTAACTCGCTGTAGCGATCTCTAGATTTATCTTGATCCTGCCCGTCCACGCAGTTAGAATCTGATCAAGAGGTACCCATGCCGCGAAGCGTGAAGATCGCTCCCGAAATAGACGCCAAGCTGTATCAGGAGCTCGTCTCCGTGGCCAAGGAGAACGGGCAGTCGCAGCGCTTTGTGCTGGAACGGGCGCTCGAGCACTACCTACACAACGTGGTTCCTTCGCAGCGCATGGTAAGGCCTGAGGTGATGGCCGCCTATCGCCGATCCAACGAAAAGTATCGCGAGTTATACAAGCGGCTGGCTAAGTGACTGCCGAGCGCGTCTACCTGACCGTGGCTGAAGTCGTCGCCATTCACCATCACCAGATTGAGGAATACGGGGGCGAGCACGGCCTGCGCGATCAGGGCTCGCTGGAAGCCGCGGTGTTCCGTCCCCAGACCGGTTACTACAACGACATCAGCGAAGAAACGGCTGCGCTGTTAGAGTCGCTGGTCAACAATCACGCCTTTGTGGACGGCAACAAACGCGTAGGATTCGCCGCGATGCATACGTTTCTGCTGGTGAATGGATTCGACCTGAATGTCAGCAGCAAGGCCGCTTATGAGTTCATGATCAAAGCGATGGAGGAAGGCAAGTTCCGCTTCGGGCTGATTCACGAATGGATTGCAGCCCACATCGTTCCCCTTTCTGGATAGATTTCGCGGGCAAAAGTGCCCGCGCCACCCTCTATACGACCAACGTATCACTATCTACGTGTCCCACATACGTTGCCCGTTTCGGGACATTTCCACTGTTTATTCTTAAGATTCGCCTTTTATTCGCTTCGTTCTGTATGTATAATCCGGCCAGATTAGTTTTGCATTCTCAAGGAGCCACTCTCCATGGCGGATGAACGGGGCAAGGCAATTGAGTTGGCGTTTGCGCAGATTGAAAAGCAGTTTGGCAAGGGGTCGATCATGCGGCTGGGGTCGAAGGAGGCGATCGTCCCCATTTCGGTGATCTCGACCGGCGCGATCTCGTTTGACGCTGCGCTGGGTGTCGGCGGCTTTCCGCGCGGGCGCGTGATCGAAGTGTTTGGGCCGGAGTCTTCCGGCAAGACCACGATTACTTTGCAGGTAATTGCCGAGGCGCAGAAGTATGGCGGCATGGCTGCATTCGTGGATGCCGAGCACGCCCTCGATCCCGGCTACGCCAAGAAATTGGGCGTCGACGTCGACAATTTACTGGTTTCGCAGCCGGATTACGGCGAGCAGGCGCTCGAAATCACTGAAGCCCTTGTGCGGTCGAATGCCATCGACGTCCTGGTGGTCGATTCAGTGGCGGCGCTGGTACCCAAGGCCGAACTCGACGGCGAAATGGGCGACAGCCATATGGGCCTGCAGGCGCGGCTGATGTCGCAAGCGCTGCGTAAGCTGACGGGAACGGTTTCCAAATCGCGTACATGCCTGATCTTTATTAACCAGATTCGCGAGAAAATCGGCGTGATGTTCGGCAATCCGGAAACTACGACCGGAGGAAAAGCGCTCAAGTTCTATTCTTCTGTGCGCATCGACATACGGCGGATCGGGGCCATCAAAGATGGCGACGTGGTTACGGGCTCACGCACCCGCGTAAAAATAGTAAAGAATAAAGTGGCTGCGCCCTTCCGCGAAGCCGAGTTCGACATCCTTTATGGCGAAGGAATCTCCCGCGAAGGCGATCTGCTCGACATTGCCGTAAACAATAACATTCTGGAAAAATCCGGATCGTGGTTCAGCTACAAAGGCGAGCGCATCGGTCAGGGGCGCGAAAACGCCCGCCAGTTCCTCAAAGACAACAAAGACACCATGGCCAAGCTCGACACGGAAGTGCGCAAGGCACTCGGTTTGATTGCCGTTCCCGCGCAGGCTCAGCCAGCCGCAGCCCCGGGACAAGCCGCGCCGCTGGGAGCCAGGGTTACAACCATGCCAAGCGCCGCTCCCGAGGGGGCAAGGGTTCCCGTAGCGGCAAAGCGCTGATTCCTTACATTTGTCATCCCCAAGCAACGCGAGGGATCTTGGTCTTTGCTTGCGCCGTCATTAACTTGCGTTCCAGGCAAGAACCAGGGTCCCTCGCTGCGCTCGGGATGACAGTCCCTTTTTTGACTCGTTCAGCCAACTCCCGCCAATTGCCATTCCCACACCCGCCCGCTAGAATCTTGTATTCAGCCCACCGTTCCTGTGAGGACCATTGCACAAGGGTTTAGCGATCTACCCCGGTTCGTTTGATCCGACTACCAACGGACACCTCGATCTGATCGAGAGGGGCGCGAAAATTTTCGAGGACCTGGTAGTGGCCATTCTCCGCAATTCGGAGAAAAGTCCAATGTTCAGCGTGGTCGAGCGCCGCGACATGCTGCGGGAACTCACGGCGCATTTGAAGAATGTACGCATCGACACTTTCGACGGCCTCATGGTCGAGTACGCGAAGTCGCTGGGGGCAACTTGCATCCTCCGCGGTATCCGCGCGATCAGCGACTATGAATATGAACTGCAAATGGCGCTGATGAATCGCAAGCTCGAGCCGACTTTGGAAACCGTTTTCATGATGCCTGCCGACAAGTATTCTTATGTCAGCTCCCGCCTGGTTCGCGAAGTGGCTCAGGCCGGCGGGCCGGTGAAAGGACTGGTTCCCGAAGTGGTCGAACAAAAGCTTCGCGAAAAGCTGGCCATCGGCAAGCAACAAAGAGAGACTCGATCGATCGAAATCCTCGATCGAATCGACCTTGGCGGCAAAGAGCTGAACCCAAAGGAAACGAAAAGGAAAAAGAAGGCATGACCACCGCCACGACCGAAGCCCTGAAGCTAACCGACCGGATCAACCGCATCGAGCCCTCGGCCACCATGGCCGTAGTAGCCGAGGCCGACAAATTGCGCGCGCAAGGCATCGACGTTGTAGATTTCGGCGCTGGAGAGCCCCATTTCTCGACGCCGCAGCACATCAAGGACGCGGCGATCGCCGCGATCCAGGGCAACTTCACCAAGTACACCGCGGTTCCGGGCACGCCCGAACTGCGCGATGCGATCGTTAAGCGCCATGCGGTCGATTTCGATTCCGACTACCGCCGTGAAGAGTCCATTGCGGCGACCGGCGGGAAGAACGCTCTCTTCAACGCGATTCAGGTGCTGGTCGATCATGGCGACGAAGTGATTTTGCCAGTCCCCTACTGGGTTTCGTTCAAAGACATTGTGCGCTATGCCGGCGGCGAATGCGTGTTACTGCAATCGGATGAGGCGCAAGGTTTTCGCGTTACGGCGGAGATGATCGCACGATTGATCACGCCGCGAACCAGGGTCATCATTTTGAACTCGCCCTCGAATCCTTCCGGCGCAGTGATGAGCGCCGAAGACTTGACGCAAGTGGTTCGTCTCGCCCACGAGCGCGGAATTTGGGTTTTGTCCGACGAGTGCTACGTCTATCTGAATTACACCGGCAAGAATTTTTCGGTGGGATCGCTGCGCCAGTTCAAAGAGCGGATTGTGGTGCTGGGTTCGCTATCGAAAACATATGCGATGACGGGATGGCGTTTGGGATACGCCCTGGGACCGGCCGCCGTAATCGGCGCAATGTCGAAGCTGCAGAGTCAATCCACTTCGAATCCCACATCGATTGTCCAGAAAGCGGCCGTGGCCGCGTTGAAGGGACCTCAGGAGTGCGTCGAACAAATGCGCCGCGAATACATCGTACTTCGCGACCACGTGGTAAAGGGCTTGCGGTCGATTCCTGGGATAACTTGCACGATGCCGGAAGGTGCGTTCTACGCTTATCCAAATATCTCGGCGTTCCTGGGACGCGGTAACGTGAAGTCGGCGTCTGACGTGGCCGGACGGCTGCTCCGCGAAGCGCATGTAGCGACCGTGCCGGGAGAAGGCTTTGGCACCGGCGAGCACATTCGCGTGTCGTACGCTACTTCAAAAACAGAGTTGGACCGCGGCCTGGAACGCATGCGGAAGTTTTTCGCGTCGCTGTAGCTGCGGAGAAGAACCGAAAAAGCGCGGTGATTTAGTTCGGCTGATCGGCCGTCCCCTCGTGAACGGCTTTTTTTATTTGATTCATTTTTATGGGCGAGTTATATCCATTGCTGATGCTTCCGGGATTCGACCCGCGGCCCTGGGGCACTCACGATCTGTCGCCGATTTATCCCAATCGCCCATTTGAAGAAAAAATTGGCGAGGCCTGGCTCACAGGGGACGACTGCCAAATCGCCAATGGACCTCTCACCGGGCAAACGCTGGCGCAAGTGAGCCGGAGCTATGGGCGGGAGCTCGTCGGTCAAGCGGCACGTGATTCCCAGCGCTTTCCGTTGCTCGCGAAATTCCTCTTCCCGCATGAAAAACTTTCGGTGCAGGTTCATCCCGATGACGTACAAGCCGTCAGTGTAGGTCAACCCTGGGGCAAAACCGAATGCTGGTACGTGGCGCACGCGAAGCCGGGAGCGCAAATCGGTTTGGGGTTGAAGCCGGGTGTAACGGTCGGACAACTCGAGCGAGCTATCGTCGAGAAGCACGCGGAAGAACTTTTAAACTGGCTCGACATCTATACCGGCGACATGATTTATGTCTCCGGAGGAACTGTACACACGCTCGGTCCCGGCTCGATCATCGTCGAAACGCAACAGCAGTCCGATACGACTTACCGTCTGTATGATTACGGCCGGCCTCGCGAACTGCATTTGAAACAAGGGTTGGCCGCCGTCAAGGAAAAAGTAGCGTCAGGAAAAGTGCTCCGGCCTGCCCCCTCGCAGATGGACCGCAGCAACAATCGTCAGTCTGCACTCGTCTCCGCCCCTTATTTCATCGTCGATATGTTTGAGATGAAAGACGTGCAGGAGTTCAGCACGCGCGACGAGTCCGGAAAAAGTTCCGTACAGATTCTCGTTGCGGTGGAGGGGTGTGGCATAGTGGAGTCGTCAGGGGCCGAACCCGTTAGCTTTGCGAAGGGAGATGCCGTGGTGGTTCCAGCGTCGCTGGAGAACTTTACGGTGCGTCCACAGTGGACGCTCGAATTTTTGAGATCTCGAGTGCCAGGGGCGCCACTGGGCGAGCCGGCAACGCGAATGTAAAAAACGTGGCATCGAATACATTGGCCAAGAATCCAAACTTCTATCCTGTAATTCTCGCCGGAGGCCGTGGTACTCGCTTCTGGCCCCTCAGTCGGAAGAAGCGCGCCAAGCAATTATTGGCGCTCGACGGCAAGCAGACGATGCTTCAACAGACGGTCTCTCGCCTGCTTCCTCTCGCTTCCCCAAAGCAATTCTGGATCATCACTAACGATGATCTTCGGCCCGCGATCCTGAAGCAGCTCCCGCGAATGCCCAAACCACAGGTGCTGGCGGAACCGGTTGGGCGCAACACCGCGCCTGCGATTGGACTCGCTGCTTTCCTATTATTACGGGAACAGCCCGACGCCGTGATCGGAATGTTTCCCTCCGATCACGTGATTGCCGACGAGAAAGAGTACCGAGCGACCATCGAGTGCGGCGTCGAGATCGCCGCAGCAGGGGAGAACATTGTTGTTCTCGGAATTCGGCCGAGTCGCGCCGAAACCGGTTATGGATATATTGAAGCAGGGCGCGCCTTCCGTGGCGACGCGCTCCACGTACGACGTTTCACCGAAAAACCCAATGCCGAAAAAGCCGCTGAATTCGTCTCTGCGGGAAATTATTTTTGGAACAGCGGAATGTTTTTGTGGAGTGCGCGCACCTTAGCCAACGCTTTGCGGGAACATCTTCCGAGAACTGCGCCGATTCTCGAAGAGATCGCGGCAGCTTTTGGAACGTCCAAATTTGCGGGCACGTTCCGACGTTTATACCCCAGGTGCGAGAACATCAGCATCGACTATGCGGTGCTGGAGCCGCGCTCGGCCAAAGGTGAAAAGGCGGGAAACATTTATTGCCTACCAGCCGATTTTGGCTGGAATGACCTCGGCTCCTGGAACGCGCTGCACGAGCACCACGCCGCCAAGAGCGATCCGATCGAGGGAAACCTGGTCAATGCCGCCGGCGTTTTCTCGCTCAACGCGCGCGGTAATTACGTTTATGCTCCGGGAAAGTTTGTGGCTACCGTCGGAGTGAACGATCTGGTCGTCGTCGAAACCGAAGACGCCCTTCTAATCACAACCCGGCAACATGCACAGGACGTTGGTAAAGTAGTGAAGCATCTGGACGAGAGGAAACTGCACAAACTGGTGTGAAAACAGTGGTCAGTGCTCGTGGTCAGGGGCCAGTTAAGACCGAGAACCCCACTGACCACCGGTGACTGACCCCTGACGACTGGCCCCTGGCCACTGACCCCTGAATCCCGTGGCTCAAGAAATCAAATTCGGCACCGACGGCTGGCGCGGCATCATTGCCGACGATTTCACTTTCGATAACGTTCGTCGCGTCGCAGGCGCTATCGCTGCGTATGTATTGAAGAACGAGGACGCACACGGCGGCGTCTTCGTCGGTTATGACACGCGCTTCGCTTCGCAGCGTGCGGCGCAGGTAGCCGCGGAAATAATTGCCGCTGCCGGCATTCCGATAAAACTGGCTAACGACTACACCCCCACGCCAGCCGTTTCCTACGCCGTGAAAAACAACGGCGCCGCCGGTGGAATCATGGTTACGTCCAGCCACAATCCGTGGAACTGGAACGGCATAAAGTTCAAAGCAGGATTTGGCGGCTCGGCTACACCTGCGATCATGAAAAAGATCGAAGACGAATTGCGAGCCGATGCGATGCCGAAGGGCTCGAAGGCCGCGATCGAAGAGACCGACTTCAAGGCCTCGTACGTCGCCGCGGTCACTCGCTTCGCTGACATGGATCTGATCAGCAAAGCCAAATTCAAAATCGCCATCGACTCCATGTACGGCTCCGGCCGCGGAGTTCTTGCCGGTATTTTTCGCGAGGCCGGGGTTGAGCACGTCACCATCCGCCAGGACGTCAATCCATTGTTCCCCGACATCAATCCCGAACCCATCGAGCCGCACGTTGCTCTTCTGCAACAAACGGTGGTCCGCGAAAAGTGCGATGCCGGCCTCGCCACCGACGGCGATGCCGACCGCATCGGCGCTGTCGCCGAAGACGGCAGCTTCGTCGACTCGCACAAAATATTCTGTGTCCTCCTGCGCTGGCTCCTCGAAAGAAAAAAGTGGCCAGGAGACGTTGTGCGCGCTTTCAATACAACGCGGATGCTGGATCGCATCGCTGCCAAACATGGCCGCAAACTTTACGAAACTCAAATCGGATTCAAGTACATCGCCGACCTGATGATGGAACACGACATCTTAATCGGCGGAGAAGAATCCGGCGGCATCGGCTATTCGCGCTTTCTGCCCGAACGCGACGGCATTCTGAATTGCCTGTTGCTTGCCAATGTGATGGCCGAGGAAGGTAAGCCGTTGGGCCGATTGGTTGCGGATTTACAACGGGACTATGGTCCGCACTATTACGGGCGGCGCGACTTGCACATACCGGAGGAAATCAAGCGAGACGCGATCCAGCGTGCGCGATCTGAAAGCAGCCAGAAGCTGGGACGCTATCGGGTCGTAAGAAAAGAAAATCTCGATGGAATCAAGTTTTTTCTGGACGCGCCAACGAATGGCGGTGGTGCGGAGGCGTGGATCCTCTTCCGCGCTTCGGGAACGGAACCTCTGCTTCGCGCGTATGCGGAAGCCTCGTCGCCGGATTTGGTCAGCGAAATC
>Ga0210401_10003186_pt1 | contig 17659 bp, 20 predicted proteins | sample IncBWH32MmetaG_FD_150866 | JGI IMG/M metagenome (GOLD analysis project Ga0210401, IMG submission 150866) | Forest soil microbial communities from Barre Woods Harvard Forest LTER site, Petersham, Massachusetts, United States - Inc-BW-H-32-M | ecosystem: Environmental > Terrestrial > Soil >... | reverse complement strand
GCGCAGTTCTGCTTTGATTGCTTGCAGATTGGCCACCATGCGCTTCTTTGCCGTTTTCCGCCAGACGGTGAACGCTCCATTGCTCCGGCGCTTCCCGCAGTAGTGCGTGAAGCCCAGGAACGTAAAGGTCTCCGGCTTCCCTTCTCCACGCTTCTCCCGATTTTGGGCGGCGAATCGCCCAAACTCGATCAGTCGTGTTTTCTCCGGATGTAGTTCCAGTCCGAACTTGGCCAGTCGATCCCGAAATGCTCCCAGAAATCGCTCGGCTTCCGTTCGGTTTTCAAAGCCCACCACCAGGTCATCGGCATAACGGACGACGATCACATCACCCGTGGCCACTTTCTGGCGCCATGCCTCGATCCACAGATCGAATACGTAATGTAGGTACACGTTGGCAAGAAGTGGAGAGACCACTGCTCCTTGCGGTGTTCCTACCTTACTCTCCGACCATTGGCCGTCTTCCGATATCCCCGCCTTCAGCCATTTCTGGATCAGGCGCAGGACCCGGCGATCGGCCACGCGGTGCTCGACAAACTTCATCGTCCATTCGTGGCTCATGTTGTCAAAGAAGCCTCGAATGTCAGCATCGAGCACCCAGTTCACACGCTTCCTTTGGATGCCCACTGTCAGCGCGTCCAGCGCTTGGTGTGGGCTGCGTCCGGGACGGAACCCGTACGAGAATCCCTGGAAGTCCACCTCATAGATCTGGTTGAGGATGGACACCACGGCTTGCTGTACGATCTTGTCTTCCAGCGCCGCGATGCCCAACGGACGTTGCCGCCCATCGGTCTTCGGTATATAGACTCTTCGTGAGGGCTGTGCCCGATACGCTCCACGGTGGACCCGGTTGTGCAGATCAGTGAGCCGATCTTCCAACCCGGTTTCATACTCCTGCCATGTCACGCCATCTACTCCCGGTGCTGCTTGCCGCTTTAAGGCGTAGTAGCTGTCCCGGAGTAAGTCCACGCTCACATGGTGGAGCAAAGCCGTGAACCGTTCTTGCCTCCTTTTCTTTGCTGCTTCTCGCACACCGCTCAATCCCTGGGACACTCGTTTCCCGCTCTGTGTCGGGCTGGTGTTGGGTTGAACGATGTTCTCCTTGGCCCGCACCCTTTTCTCCCCAGGCTCCGCCGAAGATCGCTCTTCTTTGTTCGTCTGGTTCATCGATACTATGGTGCGGTCCGACTCCTCCAGAGCGTGCGCGTCTGTCTCGTGGCTTTGGGCCTTCGCAGACCGGTCTCGTTCCCTTTCGGGCCGAGGCGCTCCAGAGGTCTCCCGGTTCTCGTGCATGTTGTTTCTCAGCGTGCGCGGGTTCTAAGACTACGCAGGACCGTCTGCTCGCTCGCGATATCGCGATGCAGCCGTGGTGCCTTCCTCCAATCAGGAGGGAGTCGGCGTCCTGATTTTGCGTTTTTCGAAGCTCAATCACCCCGCCCACCGATACCCCTGTCTACGCTTCAAGCGGCATCTCGCGATGTCTCCTGCAAGACTCAGGGCCAAGATGGAGTCGCTGTCTCCTTCCTTGTAGGACTCTTTCATTCCCTACAACATGCCGGTTTAACCCGGCGCTCCCTGATTAACGCCCTCACGGAAAACTGAATTTGCCCTGGCGAGATGTCCGCTGGCGCGAGTGATCGGGACTTGCCACTGTGACCACACCGCCTAATCGGAGCCATTCTCGCTAGAGAATGACAGGAACGACGGAAAATAAGCTGTCATGAATAGGAACATCATCTGCACGAGGGACAACAACAACCCAATCGCCTTGGCGCTGTGAGTAGATTCAAGCACTTGGTGGAATACGGAGTCGTAAGACGCTTTGAGTTCTGAGAAAGTGTCTGGCAACTTTGGACCGAACCCGCTTTGCAACTCTAATCCCGTCAGACTGCCGCCTGTCCGCGCCATTGCGAAAAACCAATCCAGCCCTGCACGGATCGTTTCGGCCATGTATTGAGCCTCGCGCAATTCAGGAACATCATTTGACTGGTGCAAAAACACGAAGAATTCGCATGCGATTCTGACTGTAATTTGAAGGTCTTCACTCTGTCTAGGGTCATCAAAGTAGCCCTCGGAATCCCGCACAATAATGGCCGTCATTTGCCGCTTCATTGCATCCATTTCTGGCGAAGACAGCATGGAGTCCCTCAATACAATTCGGCGTTCTAAATGCCGAGGCGTTTACTTTGCACCGCGAGAATATCACGCCAACTTCCAATAAAACGCTTACCGAAGGTGGAGTCCTATCCGCGAAGATGTCCGGTGGCGCACGGCAGTCCAAGTTTGAGATGGAACCGTGTCACTAGCCCTATGCCCGTCATGCCGCAATTAGGCGCGAGCCTTGGTCTACCGACCAAACATGGATAAGCGAACGTGACGCTCTGCGGGTTGGTCAGCTTTTTTCTCGTCAGCTTCACTTGGTTGGGGAGCACCCTGTACAGAGATCGACGGCTTCTCAACGGGCGGCTGGTAAACACGCGGTTTGTCAACAGGCAGCTTTTCAGTAGGCGGCGAAGGTCCTAAGTGAACCAGTAGTTTTTCAAGGGAATCAGCGATCCGCGATAGCTGATGAGCGAGTTGGTCCGTGCCACTACTCTTATGCAGGACGACAAATCGCGTGCCTAACCAACGCTGCAAAAACATACCCAACAGGATGACCAAGATCGCTGCGATGGCTACGCCGAGGTAGTATTCGGGGGGCATGGCGTCACCCAAGACGAATTGCACTCAGATCATAAGCAATGAAAAGGGAAAGCGCAAATACAGCCATTCCTGATAAACGCCTCGCCGGGAAAGTTGAATTTGCCCTGCCGAGATGTCCGGTGAGGCGAGTGATCCAGCTAATTAACAGTTGCCGTGCGGCCTTCGGAACTAACATGCTCTCCTAGCAGGTAGGATTTTACAGCCGGGTCATTGAACGCGATGTAGTCCGCAACAGCGAAAAACTCCTCCATGAGTGGACTCGCAAGAGCTTCCGAGCGAGTCAGAGCTTTCCCTAGAATTGGTTCCCCGTTGTATAGAGACTCTTGAGGTTCGCGTACCATCATCTCGTAACTACTGGGAATCGGACGGGCTTCGATGTAGACCCACTCCCGTTTTGGAAGGCCGTTTTCGTCACCCCACCCGCCAATGCTGATAGTGAGCCTTGCTGACATTTCTTTATGTCCCGTCATTAAGTTAGCGAAGTACACCGCGTGGGCCGCGTTGTCTTTGGACACCCAACCCCACACCGTCATGGACTGCTCTCCACAGTGTGGGCACTCAAAAGATTTAACCTTGTTGTTGAATTCAATCCCGTACATCGCCATGCTTCCTGGCTCCACCGCATCCTAGCAGGCAGTCGCTTTGGAATCCATTCAGCGTACAACTCCCGATAACGCCGATACCGTCGAAGTGGGGTGCCAGCCGCGAAGATGTCCGGTGGCGCGACTCGGGAGCCGGCTTTCCTTAGGTCAGACTTTCGTCGCAATTCACCTTACGATTCGGCGAGGGTTGAACTGTACAATCACCGGGAGCGGTTTTATGGGAAGATTTACGGAGAAATTGATTCTGTTCGTTCAGATAATCCTCGTGGCGATTGGTGTCCTTTCGCTTGTGTTGGGCGCGTTCGCATTGATTGGCAAATGGCTTTCCCAAGGTTCATAGCTGAATCGAGGTGTCAGATCGGGCTGTACGCCTCGTCAAGGCGTGAATCGGGAATCACTTGGATCCAACCTCAGAACTGTTGCCGAGACACGAACTTCACTGGGTATTTGCGAGTTGGTCGGTCACTGTGCAAAGGACGATAAATTCGACGCCCGACAATAGTGTCGCCGCCACAAGAAATCCCGAGTCCCAACGCCGAAGAAGAACGTGCCATGCAGCTACGTGCAAAAGCAGCAACGTGACGTAAACAATCCAGAATTTTGGGCTTCGCCACAAGCGACGGAATGCACGACACAGATAACCAAACATAATCGCAGTAATAAGCGAGAGCCAGACCCAATGAGGCGACCCCGTAGCCGATGGTGAAAATTCAGCATAGATTACGATAGCGGCGACGGCAGCAAGTGCCACCGCGAGGTAGAGCAGGAAGTCTCGTAATTCCGGGGGTGTGTTCAGGGATAGGTTCCTTTTGTCAGCTAATCAAAAGCTCCCCTGAATTTCCTTCATGGTTTGTCGATTCTAACACCGCTTCCGCTGCACCCGTGACCTGCATGCTAGCAGAACTTCAAATCCGCGTGAGGAATTGGGCCGCTAACTCCCGATCAACGCTGCAAGAAGCGACGCCCCTAGCCGCGAAGATGTCCGGTAACGCGACCATCAGTTCAGCGATTGCCACCTGAGAGACCTCCTCTTAGTCTCAACCACTTTGCGTAGGTCTGTTCGATTTCGTCCTTCGAGTGTGTAAACCACTTTCCCCATTCGGTCGGCGGTATATCGAATCCGTGGCATACCTCGTTCAAGCAGTTGTTTACTGCAAGGAATTCATCTGAGTTCTCTGTGGCATCGTCAATTTCCGGCCACACCGAAATAATTCGTCTCAGGGTGGGGCGGTCAATGCTCAATCGTGTATGAAACTCCCGATCTTCAATTTCGGTGCCGTCAGCAATCGCCTTCATGCATTGGAGCACTATCTCTTTTTCGCTCTGTGAAAGCTCTGCAAGTATGTTCGGACTCGGTTCTTTTGCGAGGTGCTCTTGAATTGATCCCGGCTTGACGCCCCGCGCAATCAAGATTTGAGCAGCCAACGACGTTTCTACTCGTAGGATGCCAATCATTATGTGTTCTGGTTCGACCAGGCGGTGGCCAAGTTTCTCAGAGGTCTCTACAGCAAGGCTCAAAACCTGCTTGCAATCGGCAGCGAGTGGAATCTCGACGGAAGTCGAAATACGATTACCTTGAGTGATCCGCTTCTCAATTTCAGAGCGAATTTCTGATCCGACGTTGAACTTCCCCGGGAACCACTTCGCCACCGCACCTTCGCGCAAAAGCCCGAGAAGCAAATGCTCCGTCTCGATGTGGTGGCTTCCATAGTTGCCAGCCTCGTAACGCGCAAAGAAGATAGCGCGGCGTGCTTCCTGTGTGTAACGCTCGAACATAACCTTCCTGCATCGAGAGTTTATGTCGTGCTTGTAATATCCGGCAATGATATCTCCCGTCTAACAGTGCCCAAGATTCCCTGTAAAAACGGTTGTCAAATGCGGCCCCCTAGATGGGCAAGTGCCTGACTGCGCCTCACCGAACGTGAAGTCCTAGCCACGAAGATGTCCGGTTGCGCGACTCAAAACCTACTGTCGCCGGTAAGTCTCGTTTAGCGTGTCGTCCAGCATGGACATCCCATCGAACTGAGTTTGCTGGCGGATTTTAATCGTCTTAGAGTCTGCGGACAGGTCCCACTTCTCGGTTTCGTGGACAGTGACGCCAGTCGGCAAATGGTATGACGAACGAATGAGAAGGGTCTTGCCCTTTATCTCGGCCTTATCAGTGGTGGGCACACCACCCGATGTCAGGTTCTTAGACTCGCCCCCATTAAGATTATATTTCCTCGTCAGGTTTTTCCCATCGTCAAAGGATTCGACGATTTCTAAGGTTCCACCGTTTTGGGCAACCTTCATCATGTTCTTCGGCAACGTCTTGGCTGTGTGCTCACCCTTTAATGCTGTTAATGCGTAAGTGCCCGAAAAGTTTGGATTTTCTTGAGCCACTGCGGCAATCGAAAGCGGAAGTAGGAGGCAAAGCGATGAAAGCGCCCTGATCATACGTACCTCGCGGTCTTGACGGTGGCCTACTGCTTCTCCGCCACAAATTGGCCGGTAGTTCCGTGCAGCTTGTCAGTCCACGCGATGGTCATGCTCTTACCGTCAGCAGCAACAGTTATTCGGGCAACGCTAATCACCTTTCCATCGCGTTTATCCGTCTCCTCGATGGTGTTCTTGCCCATCTGCTTGACAGAGACACTGGTGGTGCCGGGATCACCCTTGTACGGTGCTTCCGTCCCGTCCAGCTTCGCAGTGTAGGATTGGCCGGTCGGAGTGGTCATGGTTAATTCGTCGCCGCTGACCTTGTACGTGGACGTAATGGCGTTGTCGGAAATCGTCTCGACTTTAGTGGTTCGCCACGATCCAGAAATGGCATCCGCTCCAGCAGGACCTTTGGTCACGCGAGTCGCCTCACCCTTGCCGGTAACTGGCGCGGCGTTCGTGTTACTGCTGTCGCTGAACTCGAAAGTCATCGTGTTGCCGTCCGCCGAAACCGTCGTCGTAGATGTTGCGACGGTCTTGCCGTTCTTCTTGTCGGTTTCCTCGATCTCGTGGTCGCTTATGACCTTTATGGCCACGGCGTCATAATACGGGTGTCCCGTAACTGCGTGGTCTTGTCCGTCAGCTTTTACGTTGACGGGCGGAACACACGTTTTGCATTCGTACATGCCGCTTTGCAGCAGGTAAACGTCAGGCTTCTTGGGAAAATCCACCTTGTTCACATCAATCTTCCACGTGCCGTCGAATGCGCTCTGCGCCGTCGCCAAACCAGGCAGCAACAATGACGCCAGCAGTCCAATCCCTAGCAGCGTTTTCATCGCTTAATTCCTCCTCCTGTCAGCTTTGGGTTCCGATTTGGCCTGGGGAATGAATGGCAATATAGCCCTTCTTAGTTTCCGCTGCAATGTGGTGAATGATCGTCGCCCACCTGCCCGAAAAACGCGGTCACCGGAACGTGGAGTGCCAGCCGCGAAGATGTCCGGTGTCGGGACTACCCAGGACTTGACTCGTCGTGGCCGAGCATGATGCTGTTATCCTGCCAGTTGGGCCGTCCCAGGAACTCTCAATGAACATCTCTTTTGAAAACAAAGTTGCACTCGTTACAGGTGCTGGCTCTGGACTCGGCCTTGCGACAGCGAAGGCTTTTGCGAAATCAGGTGCTGCCGTGGTGCTGGCGGATTGGAATGAGAAGTCCGCGCGTGCTGCGGCCGACGAACTTGTCGCCCAAGGTCACAAAGCACTCGCCGTCGTCTGCGATGTCTCGGATGACGGTCAGGTGGAAGCAATGGTGGAACAGACGGTCGCCAGCTTCGGGCGCCTCAATGCGGCCTACAACAATGCTGGCGTTCAAAATGTTCTCGCAGAGACTGCCGATACTACCCGGGAAGATTACGACCGGGTGATGGCGATCAATCTCCGCGGTGTATGGAGTTGCATGAAGTTCGAGTTGCAACAGATGCGGAAGCAAGGCAGTGGCACCATCGTCAACTGCTCTTCACTCGGAGGTCTTGTCGGAGGTTCCGAGCGTGGAATCTATCACGCCGCAAAGCACGGAGTGCTTGGGTTCACCAAGAGCGCGGCTCTCGAATATGCTGCGCGGGGCATTCGTATCAATGCCGTATGTCCTGGTCTGATCCACACTCCGATGTCCGACCAAATGATCGCTTCCGGTCAGGCTGACGCCCTCAAGGCGATGGAGAAGAGCATCCCGATGGGACGGGTCGGCCACCCCGAGGAGATTGCGAATGCTGTTCTGTGGCTTTGCAGTGATGCTGCAAGCTACATAACTGGCCAGTCTATCTCGGTGGACGGCGGCTTCATCATGCGCTGAGGGCGCGAGGTCAACTCTCTCGCGGTGACTTCGGAATGTCATTTCGCTGCTAGACCGCCATCTTCGGCCTCGCCGCTCCGCCTTTTTTTCGATCTCAAACTAGCGTTTGCAACCACGGAGCCGGAAACTAGACAATCAACTCCACTTAGCTCACAAACTCGGTCCCAAAATTTACCTCACAATCCATATCCTCATCTAGTACGTAACTCAAAGATTTGATTAGCTATAAAGGTAGTGTTTCCGGGTGTCGGATCAGGTCTAAACATCGCATAAAAAGGTACTTATGGTTCGGTTGTCAAATAACTTGCAGCAAAGGGCTTAGGTATTTTTGAGGCAAATTGGTGGTGCGCTCCGCGATAATTCGCCACGTCACGGTTCGCCCGAAACGCCGCTCGGGATGACCCATTTTCAGGTGGTAGCCGGGTTCAGCTTCGATCTCGCTGGATACGGTGCTCGATACGCCCGTTGGTATTGATTGTTCCGTTCCCGATTTTTCTTTCTCCATTCCGGGGAGTGATAGTGGTTCCATTGGCATTTCTTTTTTGAATCGCGGCAAAACTGTTGATGTTTGAATCGAGCGTAGAACCACGTTCGGCAGCGTCGGCATCGTCGCATTCGGTCAAGGCTTACCTTTTGAACGAGCACTAGAAGCGCCACCGCGGCCTCCCCCTCGGGAGTTGTTGGTTGGAGAAGTAAGCCGTCCTTGTGAACTTTCACCCGTAGTTGGGCAAGTCTCTTAGGTCTCGCGGCAGAAATAAGAGAATTGACAGCGATATCGGAAGCTCCCCCGACTCTTCGCAAACGGTCAATCGCTGCCTTGTCGTGATTCCTCGCAGCTTGTGCGAACTTTTTGAGGATGCTCAAAGAGCGCAGGAATGGATGTTGCTTGACGCCAGCGCGGAGCAAGCAATTCAGGTATTCCGTTACTCGATCCCCCCAGCCTGTCCGAGAAATGACCGACGAGAGGGCATCCACCACGCAGGTTCGTCGGCGGGTTGCTTCGTGCGGTCATTCGTAAGTGTCTTCACGGGAACCTACAGTTGTCAATCCTTCGTGTTGTACCTGCCTTGCGCTCTTCAACTTTAATCTCTTACATACAAATTCCGGGGTCAAGGCGACTATTGCGATTGTGATGTCGCAGAACTATTGAGCGTTACGAAACAACAAGGGAGAAATCAATGAACGAGAACCTTGAAGGGAAAGGAATCGCGGCACCTAGTCTTGCCTCAACGCAACAAGAAGAAGTCTCAAACGAGATGAATGAGGAAGCCCAGGCTGGCTTGGACGACATGCCTAGTTCAGATGAAATCCACGCCGAGTTGCAACAGCAGGAAGTCGCCGACTATTGGGCTGAGGTGCGGCATCTCGAAGAGCTTGCCACAGCCCGAGCAACGAAGGTTCGATCGGTGGAACGGTTGATTAAGAAGCCTGTTGTCGAGCGTCGGTTCTTGATTGGGCCGAATCTACTTCCAAAGCAGGGCCGAATGCTCATCACGGGCAAAAGCGGAACTGGCAAATCCACACTAACCTTGATTCTCGCGGCGTGCCTAACGAGCAAAACCCCGCTATTCGGGATTATGAATACGCACAAAGGCGAGGATTACGGTAAGCCAATATTTCCAATCGCTGATGCTTCCTCCGTTCTGTACGTAGACTACGAATTGCCGGAAGACATCAGAACCGAAGAACGACTCAGGCCGCTCCTAGCAGAGTTTCCAGAAGAGTTTCAGCGGAACCTATTCTTCCCGCCGCACGCGAGTCTGTATCGTCTCCACAACCAAGCCGGGGAAGCCCCGGATAAAGGATCATACGATGCACTCAGTGACCTTCTAAGAAGTGTTCGACCGGACGTGCTAATCGTTGACCCCCTCTCAAGTACCCACAGCCTCGATGAGAATAGCATCGCAATCAAACAAGCCCTGAACAACGTGGACCGTCTAATTGATCTGTATGGTTGTGCAGCAATAGTCGTCCATCACAGCAGCACAAAGGCACCCATAGGCAAAGACGGTAAGCAGGTCCAGAAGGACACCATTGCGGAGCCTCGGGGGCACTCAAGCCTCGTGGATTGGTGCGACGTACACATGCATTTCGAGGCTGAGAAAGCTGATTCCGACGAAGATGAGAACGAGGAGCAGAATCAGGCGAAGACCATCACAATGAGATTCGGCAAAGCGCGGTATTGCCGAAAACCTGACAAGCGTCGGCTTCTGGTTGATTTTGACGCAATGCGCGTGTCTCCGGTGCGGAAACACCAGCGCCCGGAAAAAAGTTGGGGAGAGCCGCTAATTGCCGCTTCATCAGCAGGATAGGCCATGTTCCCCAACTTCTTCCGTATTACATAGAAGAAATACAGTTGGGTTGGGGTGGGATGGTTCGATTTCCGTCCCTGCCCCAAACTGCAAGAATCTTCCCAAGCTGGACCCATTGGCAGGTGGGTTGCGAAAAAATCTGTCCGTCAAGGGAGGTAGCTCGGCAATCGCGCTCGAAGGTGAAGGCGAGTATTTCTGCCGAAGCCTCGGGTGAAGCAATGGAGGAGCACAGCCACCAATGTCAGACCAAACTGCAACTCACAACAAAGCGGGAAGCAGCCGTTTCGTCATTGCCGATGCACCAATCGAACCTGGGAAGCTGAATCCCACGAACCTCCTCACGCCAGAGCAACTGGCTGGCTTTCTGAATGTGGAAGTTAGTTGGGTGTACGAACAAACCAGAAATCGGGCCAACCAGCGCAATGCGGACCCCCTACCGTGCATTCGCATGGGGAAGTATCTCCGCTTCTATTGGCCAGCAGTTGAGACGTGGCTTGAGCGGCGACAGGGAGGTCAAGCAAATGCGTAAGCATCAGAATGGTTCTATACGGCTAGAGCGCCACAAGAGAACGGGAAAGCCCCTTTCATGGTTAGGCATCTGGTGGGAAGACGCCGTTCAGGTAGACGGAGCCATGAAACGTAAGCAGCGATCGAAAAAGCTGGCAGATTATTGTGACCGCTACCGTTCAGAAAGAGATGTGAGACCGCTACTGGATGAAATCCTTGCACCGTTGAATGCGGGACGGGTTGATCCGCGCAGCACAATGTCGATTAGGCAGTTTGTCGAAGGGTACTACTTGCCTTTTTCACGAGAGAATTTCAAACCATCGACAATTAACGGGTACGAAAAGCTGTGGCAAGCGAGGCTAAAACCGTATGTTGGTGACAAGGCATTGCGAGATTTCCGCACAGTTGATGCTGCGAACTTGCTTTCCGAACTAGCTCAACGGGCATTAGGCCGACGCTCGCTGCACCATGTCAAATCGCTCCTTAGCGGCATTTTCAGTTACGCGAAAAATCTCGGTGTGTTGGACGGCGGCAATCCAGTTCAAGGTGCCATGATACCAAAGAAGGCGAAACCTCCCGAAGAGACCCATGCAGCAACCCGCGAAGTGGTTCAGCGAATGCTAGACACTCTCGAAGGCAATCCGAGAGCAAGGGCAGCAATAGGGCTTATGTTTTATGCAGGATTGCGGCCCGGAGAAGCTCGGGGCGTCCGGTGGGAAGACTACACTGTACACCACGACGAATCGCACAAGAGAGTCGAATGGAAGTTGACGGTACGTAGATCAGTTTGGCGCAAGCACGTCACGTTGCCGAAAACTGTGGGTAGCGAGAAGCCTGTTCCAGTGATTGCGTCATTGCGTGTTTTGCTAGACGAATTACGCGAGGCAGAAGGTAGCCCGGAAAAAGGGCCAATTCTGCGCGGTCGATCTGGAAGACCTCTAGACCTAAACACACTCGCAAAGCGTGAAATCATTCCGACCCTGCGCCGATGCGTGATCTGCTTGCAGCCGAATGATGCGAGACACAGAGACTACGGCCATGACTTTCAGTTGGACAAGTCCCTTCCCGAATGGCACGGATGGTATGCATTTAGGCGGGGGATTGCGACCGAAGTTACGGCGGCGACGAAGGACGTACTCGCCGCAAAGGGCTTGTTGCGGCATTCCAGTGTCAGCACAACGATGACGCATTACATCAAGGACGTGCCCGAAGCAACCCGACGGGGCATGGAGCAAATCGAGGCATTGTGTAGTAAGCGTGAAGTAGACAACTCAGAAGAGACGAAACCTCAATAGCCCTAAGTGATTTGAAATCTGGCGGAGGGGGTGGGATTCGAACCCACGAGACCCTTTCGGGCCTAACGGTTTTCAAGACCGCCGGAGTCAACCGCTTTCCTACCCCTCCGTTTTTAACTCCTTGAAACATTGTAGCTTGGAGTTCGATTTAGTGACAGCACTGCCCTAGATTGGTGCATGTTCGGGCGGACTGTCACCAACCTTCCGGAGGAGTTGCGGTTTTTTGCTGTTTTCAATTGGCGGACTGCCGCTGGGCGTTTTCCTCGGGTTTTTCGCTCGCTCATCGTATCGCTTTCGTAGAAGCCTCAAACACAGACTGCTCGCGTCGCAAATTGCGGCGAAGTTGCTCCTTGGCTCGGAAGATCGTCACCCGGGCCGTAGGAAGGTGCCTTTTCAGTGCGCGTGCGATCTTGGAGTAACTCTGCCGCCGCATCCTCGGTGTTTTCCGGCTGCCGAAAGAAACGCCGGCAGATCCGCAAAACATGGCGATAGTGAGTCGTGTTGATTGCGCTTAATGCTTCGGGGCAGGTTTGTAGAGGCTGGTTCCGCGCCGCGCAGAGCGGTGTTTCTTCCATGAACATCGGAAGTCGATCTCGTTGCCATCGCCCACCCTTTGCCTTGAATTCGGGCACACTACCACTTCCGGGCCCGCCCGATGCGACTCGGGCAGCTCGCGCGTACTTCAGTTCAGCTATTTCGAAGATTTCCTCTCCGTTCAGCTTTCTTCGGTCGCACGACCGAAGTTGCCCCACGGTGAGGCGCCGAAAAATCCTTGCTGCGCGAAGGGGACCGCTCAATCATGGTGCCCTCGCGTCGGCGGATGACCAGGAGTGTCAAGTCATCCTCTGGTGAGCACGCGTCAGCGAAGTCGAGTACCGCCCCGAGCGTAGAGAACAGAACTTGGTTCGCGCTCGCGCCCCCGACCGCGTTCGCCGCCGCCGATAACCGTCCCATCTCAAACTCCTCACCTTCGGAATTCCGGCACTCCGTCACGCCGTCGGAGTAAGCCAGCAACATATCGCCGGGATTCAATTGCACGCTCCCAGACTCGTACGCCGCTTCTTGCAGGGCACCTAGCATCGGTCCACCTTTTTCCAGTCGTTCCACGGTCTCGTTGGGTCTCAGCAGTAGCGGAGCCGGCAGGCCGGCGTTACAGTACACAAGCTCGTTCTGTTGCGGATCGAGTCGGGCAAAGAACAGGGCTGCGATCGGCGGCTCATCCTGATCCTGGCACAGTTCCGCGTTAACCTCGGCAACGGCAGCCGCCGGGTCCGAATGCCTTCGCGCACCGCGTCGGATCAAACCCATCAAATGGGCCTGCCAAATTCCCGCTGACAATCCTTTGCCGGCGATGTCACCAACGGTCAATCCCAGGGCAGAGTCGAGTTCCATCACCTTGAAAAAGTCTCCCGAGAGATGGCGCACGGGAAAAATTTCGCCGGCGATCTCGAACTCGCCCCAGACGAGTTCACGCGGGGCGCACAGGTTCCGTTGCGTCTGGGCGGCCTCATAGATAGCCTGTTGCAGTTTTGCTTGTTCACCTCGCACCGCAGCCAGTTCCTGTTTCACGGACTGGATGCCCGCCGTAAAGCTTCTTGCCGTGGCGGGCAAACTTTGAGTTGCGTTCCTCTTGCGTTTCGTTTCCCGCTCCGGGCGGTTCCCGAGCGCGCTCTGCCTGATGTCCAGCATTCCTTCGGTCGACGTCACCATGTTCATCTCATCCTACGAATTTGTAGCCCACCCCGTGCACCGTCAGAAAAAAACGGGGCTGCTCCGGAACCGGTTCGAGCTTCTGGCGAATCCTTACAATATGAGCATCCACAGTCCGAGTCGTCGGAAAGTTCTCGTAGCCCCAGACCTCGTCGAGAAGCCGGTCGCGGCTAAGGGTCTCCCCTGAATGACATAGAAAATGCTTCAGCAGATCAAACTCCTTGCTCGAGAACTCCACCGGCTTACCACCACGAAGGACCTGGTAGCTGCGCAAGTTCACATCGACATCGCCGAAGGAGTAGCGATCCTGCTCTTTCGGGAGCGTCTTCGCGCGTCGCAGAACGGCCTTCACGCGAGCGAGCAGTTCTCGGATCGAGAAAGGCTTGGTGACGTAGTCATCGGCGCCAAGCTCAAGACCCACAACCTTATCCACTTCTTGGCCGCGCGCCGTTAGCATGATAATGGGAATCGAGGGGCGCTTCGCCTTCAGCTGCTTGCACACATCCAGCCCGCTCATGCGTGGCATCATCACGTCGAGGACGATCAGGTCTGGGGAATCCTTCAGGGCCCGCTCGAGCCCTTCAACGCCGTCGAGTGCCGTTATCACTTGAAAGCCCTCGTACTCGAAATTATCGCGGAGCCCCGCTACCATGTTCGGCTCATCCTCGACGATTAGAATTTTCGTTGTTCCCATGACCTCTCCCTTAAGGTCTCCCCCGGAACATGGCTCCACTCCACACTCCGTAGGTCCTCACTCACGCGGCTGCCTCCACAGTCCGTAAAGCCGGATCCAACGGCAACGCGATCGTGAATTTGCTCCCTTCCTCGGGTGTACTTTCGACCAGCACGTCGCCGCCATGCGCCCGCGCAATATGCCGCACGAGTGAGAGGCCCAATCCCGACCCCTTGATGTTGTGTACCAGCGGATCCCCACAACGATAGAACTTCTCGAAGATTTTCTCCTGTTCGCTCGCTGGGATGCCGATTCCGTGGTCCCGGACTTCCAGATTCACGCGGCTGTTTGCGCGGTACAAGCTCACACCGATGTACTTCTGGTCCTTGGAGTACTTCACCGCGTTGTTCACCAGGTTGAGAAGCGACCGCGCGATCGCTTCCCGGTCCACGGCTACCGGCGGGATATCAGGCGAGATGTTCTCCTCGAAGGCAAAGCCGTTTTGCTGTATCTCGAACCGGTAGGAATCCAGAGTCGAATGAACTAGTTCGGCTAGGTTTGTTTCCTGGAACTCGTATTCCTTCCGTCCGGCCTCGATTCTGGAAAAATCCAGGATATTATTGATCAGCGCCGTCAGGCGTTCACTCTCTTCTCGTATGATGCGAAAATATTCCTGGTATTTTTCCTTTGCCGAAAGGCGCCCCAGTTCGAGAGTTTCCGCATACAGTCTGATCAGGGCCAGCGGCGTCCGCAATTCGTGTGAAACGTTGGCGACGAAATCGGATTTGAGTCGTGCCAGATTCATTTCCCTAGAGACGTTGCGATAGGTGAGCCAGATTCCGCCGATCATCAGCACAGAGAGCGCGGCAAGGACGATGTAGTTATACCGGAGGAACCTCGAGCTTATATCTGCGACCGTCGTGCCTTGGTATTTGATCGCCATGGTTAACTCGGGGAAAACATACTGAAAATTGCGCTCCGCCTCCGGCTTGCCACCGTCCCAATTACCGGAAGTCACCCAAGGGCTGGGATCCTTCGACGAATGGATCATCATGACCGGCGGATTCTCTTCCGACTTTAATACGTCGCTCTTGCCGGTCAATACATCTTTCATCATTACGGGCAAAAAGGTTGTGCGTAAATAGTCTTCGTCAAAGGCGACCACCCCCAGCGTCACATGATCCTTCGGGAGTCCTGGAGGGATAAAATAAGCAACATTCCAGTACGCGGGCTGATTCTCACGAAGCATCCACCCGCCATAGAATGCCACTGGCTGCTCTCCTTTCTCCTCCATCCCCAGCAGATGTTTCGTCATGTCGGCTGACTCGATGGGCAGCCAGGTCGCCAGCAAGTTAATCTCCTCCTGGGTGTGTCCGCAAAAGACGGCATCATTGTCGTGGCCTGGCTGCATGCGGGTCACCAGTCGATTGTTCTTTTTATCGTACAAAGCCGCATACGAATACTCGGGATGTTCCGACAATATGCGCTCAAGGTTGGCCCTAGTTTTGGGGTCGTCGTCAAAGTCTGTGAATTCTTTGCGTGCTGGCTCGACCAGGTCTTTCGCCCGTTCCCAACTCTTCATTTCCGCAATCTTCAACACGTAACTAAATTCGCGCTGGATGGCTGCTTCGACGGCTTCAGAGCGCTGGATATGCTTAAGGTTCCAGATGCTGAAGGCCATCAAGGCTGCTGCCGGGAGCACAATGGCCAGCTCCAGCGTCAGCAGGGTTCGCGTGCGGTCCGTCAATCGCCACTTCTTAGACATTCTCAGCCTCGCCAGATTCCTCACTCACCCTTACGCTGGCTGGACTATAAAGACCTCTCTGGACGAGTTGTCAAGCCAGCGCAAATGATTGTAAAAAGTTGTAAAAACGGCCGCTGCAGCACAGCCTAAAGGAATCTACATGCTTAGTGTGCTGATCCAGAATTCTGGGGAAAGATGCACGGTTAGCCATCGTATTTCGTTTTGCTGTAATAAAGGTCACTGGATCAACGCCTTAAAATTGCTTTTTTGAACTGCACAAAAACTCGACAGGCTGCACAAGAACAAAGGTGTTTAGGAGGATCCCTTGCTTTAAGCGGGGCTCCTGACCTTATCTTGCAACGCCCGGCGGAGCACATGCTGGAAGTTTCCCATTGCCGGACGGCGGGCGGCAAGATAATGAATGCGGCTTTTGAGAAACGGTACGATCCAGCGCCTGGAGACGCAATGCTTCGTCACAGTCATGGACACGTCCCCCTCCTGTTTTCGCGACGTGCCGACGGTGTACCATCGGTTGATGTGAAGGCCTGTGACAGCATGGAAGCTTGCCGCTACCGTATCGACATCATCATGCAGGAGTGATGCTCGCAACAGAACATTGACATCAATAGATATGGCGTGGCATCATTTTAGGCATGAGAACGACACTTTCACTCGATGATGATGTCCTCCGAGAGGCCAAGACGTACGCGGAAAGCAGGGACATATCCATAGGCAAAGCGGTTTCCGAGCTCGTACGCCGCGGGTTGCTCGCACCGTTGCAAACGCGGGTCGTCAATGGCTTCCACGTGGCTGAACTGCCGCCCGGTTCGTCCCAGGTGAGCACCGAACACGTCCGCAAGCTTCAGGATCAAATCGAGTGAGCAGCGTTTTCTTGTTGGATGTGAACGTTCTGATTGCCATGACATGGCCGGCCCATCGCGCTCATGGCAAGGTTCAGCAATGGCTCACACATCACGCGCGAGAGAAGTGGGCTACCTGCCCGTTTACGGAGACGGCCTTTGTGCGGATTCTGTCGAATCCCGCTTTCTCACCGGACGCATTGAGACCCGCCGACGCTGTCGCGTTGCTCCGATCCAACCTCGCCCATCCTGCTCACCAGTTCTGGCCAGACGATATCGGGCTGCTCGACGCCATTGCCTATTGCGAGCCGCGGATCATTGGCCATCAACAGATAACCGATGCCTACCTCCTGGGCCTGGCGTTCCATAGAAAAGGAAAACTGGTGACCCTCGATTCCAGCATCGCCTCACTCGTGCCGGAAAAGAATCGGGCTCGCGACGCTATAACCCTGATCTAAAGTTGCGCCGTGCGCGTCCTCTTACCTTCTTGTAGGCTTCCAGGACTTCTTGCCGTGAAATAGAGTACGGTCTTGCCTTGTCCCTTTGCGTTCCTCTTCTCGAACGTCACTTGACCCAGTACTTGTCTGGGCCTTCTCCCTATCCGTTCACGACCACTTCCCTTAGGAAGCAGCAGCGGAGGGTAGTTTGAAGCCTCCTCCTGGAAGGCGGCTTCGAAGGGCCTCCCTTCATCGATTACACAGCTGCGCAAACCAATCTCAGTCGGAGACTGTTTTGCTCGTGGCACAGTTAGAAAAGTAGCTTCAGCGCGAATTGAATTTGGCGCGCGGAGCCGAAATCTCCTACCGGGAAGCGGGTGCTCAGGATCTTGCCGAATGCGGCGCTGGTAGCTGTGTTGGTCGGGTTACCGAAGTTGGGATGGTTGAAGAGGTCGAACAGTTCGGTACGGAATTGCAGGTTGAGCCTTTCCGTGATCTTCGTGTTTTTTACCAACGAGAAATCCGTGTTCACGAAGTCGGGACCAGGAAGCG
>Ga0210401_10003185_pt1 | contig 17663 bp, 16 predicted proteins | sample IncBWH32MmetaG_FD_150866 | JGI IMG/M metagenome (GOLD analysis project Ga0210401, IMG submission 150866) | Forest soil microbial communities from Barre Woods Harvard Forest LTER site, Petersham, Massachusetts, United States - Inc-BW-H-32-M | ecosystem: Environmental > Terrestrial > Soil >... | reverse complement strand
ACCCCGCCCTTGGGGTCGGCCACCAGGCTGGTGAAGCTCAGCCCGTCCGGCGCGGACTCCACGGTCTGCAGCGCCCGCGTCTGCAGGTCCAAACGCCGCAGGGAGCGGTTCTCCTGGTCCAGCACCCACAGCCCCGCCCCGTCGGCGTCGGCCGCCACCTGGGTGGGCCAGGAAAGCCGCGCGGCGGCGCCGATGCCGTCCACCATTCCGGAGCTTCCGTCGCCGGCCAGCGTGGACACCTGGTTCTGGGCGCTCAGGGACACGGCCCTCAGGTCGTGGTTGCCGGCGTCGGCCACGAATAGGCTGCCCTGGTCCTTGGAAAGGCACAGCCCGGCGGGTTGGCGGAAGTCGGCGTCCAGGAAATAACCGTCCTTGTGCCCCTCCTCGCCCGAACCGGCGGCCAGGAAGTACTTTCCATTGCAGGGCGTGAAGGGCCCGGTCGGAGCCGCCCAAGCCCGGGCCACCAGGCCCAACGCCAGCAAGCCCCAACCCATGCCGTTCACCGCGTTGCGGACGCTGGCGCTATGCTTCATGCGTTTCCGTCAAAAAAAGAATGGAGCGGAAAACCGGGCTTGCGGGCGTTAAAACGTCAGGGTCATCTGGAACAGCTGCTGGTTGTCGTAGCTGCTGAAACCGTTGTAGTAGAGCGGCCGCATGGCGTAGTCCAGCGCGAAGAGCAGGCCTTCCTGGTCCAATTTGACGCCCAGGCCGAAGGTGAAGCCGTTCAACGACTGCTGGGAGTCCAGGATGTAGCCGCTGCGGATGGCCAGGGACTTGCCCAGCCAGTCCTCCAGGCCCACGTGCATGCGCAGCTCGCTCTGGAACGGGTATTCCATGTCCACGGCCAGGTTGAACTGGTTGCTGAAGATGGGGTCGAAGCTGCGGCTGATGCCGCCCACCAGGGTGGAGGGCAGCGGGTCCGTCACGGCGATGAACTTCATGCCCGGGCCCAGATTCAGCAGGCTCACGCTGCCGATCAGGCCTTCGCCGATGGGCATGCGGAGGCCCAGGTCGGCGGCCACGGTCCACGCGTTGAAGGCGCCCAGCTGCGAGTCCACGTACTTCAGGGACACGCCCGCGTCGGCCTCCTGCAGCGAGCTGGGCAGGAAATCCAGGTAGCTGCTGGCGCGGCCGGCCCACCCAATGCCCACCACCACGTCGTAGGCGTTCACCGGCGCGTCCGTGGCGAAAGTGTTGTTGATGGTGGGCTGGCCGCGGTAGACCACCGTGCCGTCGAGCACGCCGAAATCGAAGGGCTGGGCGTAGGCCAGGTCCTCGATGTTCACGCTTTCCACTTCGGAATAGTGCAGGAAGCTGATGGAGGACGACTTCAGCGAGGCCACGCTGGCGGGCTGGTAGCCCAGCGCGGTCACATCGTAGCCCAGCGCGCTGTAGGCCTCGCCCAGGGCCGCCGCCCTGGCCGAAGTGCGCGCGTTGAGGATGTCGGCGCCGGTGGTGCCGGCCGCGCCCAGGGGCTGGGCCAGCAGCGTCGCGGCGGCGAGTAGTTGCCAGAGGCGCATGGTCGCTTTCTAGCGGTAGCCCAGCCGCTTCCAGCGGCGGGAATAGTAGAACAGCTCCTGGAAGGCCCGGGCGATGACCTTCAGCTTGGCGCCGGTCTGCGTGCCGGCGGTGCGGGGATAATGGTCGACCCCCACTTCCGCGATGGCGAAGCCGTTCTTCTGCGCCTTGACCAGGAGCTCGGTGCTGATCATGGCCCCCGTGGTCTCCAGCTGGAAGGCCTTGAACACGTCGCGCCTCACGATCTTGAAGGCGCAATCGATGTCCCGCACGCCCTTCAGCCCGAACAGGGTCCGCACCAGGGTGCCCCAGGCGAAGGCGTTCAGCTTGCGGTGGGCGGGGTCGGCCCGCTTGATGCGGTAACCCACCACGATCTGGTGGTCCCGGGTCAGGGGCAGCAGGCGGTCCAGCTCGTTGACGTCAAACTGGCCGTCCCCGTCGGTGAAAAAGATCCAGTCCTTGGTGGCGCTCTTGAAGCCGGTCTTCACCGCGGCCCCGTAGCCCTGGTTCACCGGATGGGAGATCACCCGTATGCGCTTCTCCTTCTTGTGCAGGGCCTGCACCCGGGCCGCGGTCGCGTCCTTGCTGCCGTCGTTCACGGCGATCACTTCCCAGTCGCCGGCCAGGCGCTTGAGCACCCCGGCGGTCTTCAGGCAGAGCGCCGCGATGTTGGCTTCCTCGTTGTAGGCCGGGAAAAAAGCGGAAATGGACGGCTTGGCGCCGCGGCGGGCGGCGGTCTTGGCGCGGGTCTTCGGTTGGGTCTTGGCTCTGTTCTTTGGGGAGGGCATGGGCTTCCTGGAAAAGCGGCTTTAGGCCGCCGGGGCCGGGGCCAGCGAGGCCGCGTCGCCGTGGATCAGGGCGGCCGCCTTGTGCCCCAAGGCCACGGAATAGCTCATTCCGCGGTCTTCGGGAAAGATCTGGGTCAGGTTGGCCAGGTAGAGCCCGGCCACCGGAAGGCGGTGGGGCGGGATGCGCCCGCCGTAGCCGGGGGTGACGATGGGCTGGGTGTAGTCGGCCCGCATCACGTGGGCCTTCAGCACCATCGCCTCTTGAAAGACGGGCAGCACCGGCTTTAAGTGCCGGTAGAATTCCGCCAGCACGGCCTCGTTGGAGGCCCTGAAAAAGGGGTCATCCGTGCTCAGATACCGGGCCACGTAAAGCAGGTGGGCCCCCTCGTAACGCTCGGGGCCGATCATGCGGGTGTGCTCGATCACCGCCAGGAAGGGCTTGTCCTTGTCCAGGACGTTGGTCCAGTAGGCGCTGGTCACGGACTGGGACAGCTCCAGCACCGCCACCACCGACCCGTGGTAGCGGAACCCTTCCAGCTGGGAGCGCAGGGCCTCGGGCAGGAGGGGCCCCGCCTGCTGCAGGAACTCGGGGGTGGAACAGGTGCAGAGCACGGCGTCGTAGCGGTCTTCCTGGCCCCGGCTGACCACGCCCTCCACCCGCCCGGGGCCGCCCAGCAGGGCCGTCACCGGATGGGAGGCCTTCAGGGTGACGCCCAGGCCCGCCAGCTGCGCGAGCAGGCCGTCCACCAGCACCTGGGTCGAGCCCAGCAGGTAGCCCAGCTTGCCTTTGGGCGCGCCCGGCCGGGTCGGGCCGAAGCGGGCGCTCAGGCGGCCGTAGAACCAGGTCATGGAGATGCGGTCCGCGTGCTCCCCGAATTTGGCCCGGAACAGGGGCTCCCACATCACCCGCCAGACCTCTTCGCCCATGTGGGCCAGTATCCAGTCCCGGGCGGTGACAGAGTCGTAGGGGCGCCAATCCTTCTGCAGGCTGGCCCACTTGCTCCAAAAGGCCAGGCGCAGGCGGGACCAGACGCTGAGCTGCCCCCAGAACAGGAGGCGCCAGGCGGGGCTGATGGGGGTGGTCACGCCGTCGCGCCAGTTGGCGTTGTTCTCGTCGTTCCAGACCAGGGACCGCTTCAGGTCCAGCTTGTCCACCAGCTCCAGCAGGTCCAGGTCCGTGGCGAAGATGTGGTGGTAGAAGCGTTCCAGGTGGGTGTTGTGGATGGCGAAGGCCGAGGCCAGGCCGCCGAAGCTTGGGTACTTTTCATAGACCGTGACGCGGTGGCCCAGCTTGGCCAGGTCCCAGGCCGCCACCAGCCCCCCCAAACCGCCGCCCACCACCGCGACCCTGAGGCTGGGCGCGTCAGTAGGCAGGGTCATCGCCGTCGGCCAGGCTGGTGGAGGGGACGGCTTCGGTGAAGTACCAGTCCACCAGGCCCTTGGGGTGGCCCTTGCGGGCGAAGCTGGTCTCCAGCGCATTGAGGGTGCGGCTCACGATCACGGCCTTTTGGCGGTGGCCCAGGCCCAGTTCGCAGGCGATGAAACGCATCTCGGTCAGCTCAAAGAAGGCCTTCTGGACCTTCTCCTGCCGCAGGGCCTCGGGCAGGGCGTAAAGCGCGCGGCCCAGCCGGTCCTCGTCCAAGCCGCCGTCCACCCGCAGCTCGTTCTTGCCGTCCACGGCGGCGCGCCCGAACACATCCAGGTGCAGCTTGGCTACCTTGGCCAGGGTCTTCTTCATCATGGCCTGGGCCGGCTTCTTGCCGATGGCGTCGGAGACGTGCTTGAGCATCTCCGTGCGGGTCTCCTCGAACATGGCCGCCAGGGCCTTGCAGGCGGCCACATCCATGGCCATGCCCTTGCCGGCGGCGCTGAGCTGGGGGGCGGCCACCTTGGCCTGGAGGTTCATGGGCGGCAGCCCGCCGGCCGCCACCTTGGTCTTGAGCTCGGCCAGGTAGCCCTTCAGCTTGGCGGCCTTCTCCGCCTCGGCGGCGCTGTCCGCGGCCTCGGCGTTGTCCTGGGCCTGCACCAGGGCCTGGGCCCGCTGGGCGATGGTGGCGGCCTTGGCTGCCTTGTACTTGTCCAGCAGGTCCTGGCGGCGGCGCTCGGCCTCGGCCTTGGCCGCGGCATCGGCCTGGGACTGGGCTTGGGCTGCGGCCTCCTCGGCCTGGTGGGCCTGGGCCATGGCGTCCTGGCGGGCCTGCTCCGCGCTCTCCAACTCCTGAAGCTTGGCGCGCTCCTCGGCGGCCCGGCGCGCCAGGTCCTCGGTGGCCTTCTTGCGTAAATGCCTGGCGATGACCTGCTTTTTGAACTCGGTGTACTCGGCCGAGCCGCGCCATTCCTCCTCGGTCATCCCCCCGCGGTCGGGCTCGACCAGCTCGGGTTCCTCTTCCCCCATGTCGATGGGCGACTCGTGGACAGGCGGGAGGCTGCGCGGGACGGCCGCCGGAGGGGCCGCCGCCGGGCGCGGCGGCGCGGCGACAGCCGTGGCGACGGCGGCGCCCTCGGCGCCTTCGTCGTCCCCGTCGTCGTCGCTGAGGAAGAGATCCTCGATGCTCTTGGCCAAATCGTCGCCGCCCTTGGCGTCGTCGGCGCCAAAGATGTCGGCCAGGTCACTGGCGTCTAAGAGTAGGTCGTCTTCAGCCACGCTGCGTGAACCGCTTTCCCCATCCCGGGATTTCCCGAGGTTTCATCGACAGAAAATCCTTACCGCCCATAGGTCCTCGACCAGCCCGATCCGGCCAGCGGAACCCTGACGTAAGCCCCCACAATGTAGACCAATCCCTGGGCCTTTTCCACTCCCTGCCGTCTGCGCAAACGTTCGCCCTTGGCCTGCCACAGCCCCTTCACAAAGTTTCATGATGCGGTACCATGGTGTTTATCTGTGTTAGATACTGGAATTCTACGTATAGTATTTGTGCTTATTGGGTCCAGGCTGCTCCCGGGGTCCCACCGCGTTCCAACGCGTCGTACTGAGGCAAGCCCATGCAAACCGCGAGTCCCGACATCAACCTAGAGGCGGCCACGCCCGCGGCGGCGGGGCCCTATGACCTGATCCTGGTCGGCCGCGAAGAGATCATCAATTACAAGGACTACCTGAACCTCCCGGTGGACCGCATCGAGCTGTACCGGGAATTGGTCCAGCTGCGCATGACCTACTTTGAGGGCGGGTTCAGGCCCTACCTGGAGATCATGAATAAGGCGCTCTACGGGGAGACCTGGCTGGGCGCCTCCTACCCCGGCCGCCGCGAGCTGCTCAGCATTTGGAACTTCAACAGCCTCAACGGCGCCCTGGCCGTGAGCCAGGCCCTCCGGGCCGGCTACCGCTGCAAGATCGTCCATAATTTTGACTCGGAATTTGACCAGCTGCTGGAGGCGGTGGGAGGCCAACCGGACCCCCTCATCGGCATCTCCACCACCTACATCCTGGCCTGGTCGGTCATCGCCCGCATGGTCCGCCAGATCCGGGAGAAGATCCCCGGCGCCCGCATCGTGCTGGGCGGCGCCCTCATCAACGACCACTTCCTGAACAAGGGCGCGGCCTCGCTGGGCCCGCCCATGAAGAAGCTGGGCGTCAACTACGCGGTCTACAGCTACAACTCGGAGAACGACCTGGCCCGCCTGATGGACGCGCTGAAGTCCGGCACGGGCATCGAGGAGATCAAGAACCTGGCCTGGCTGGACGCCGCCGGCGAGTTCCACGCCAACCCGGACCAATGGATGGAGCCCTACCTCGGCGGCGAGGACATCCCCTGGGCCAAGATCCCCCACCAGGACGGCTGCAACACCCTGCAGGTGCGCACCTCCACGGGCTGCCCCTTCAAGTGCGCGTTCTGCACCTACCCGGTCATCGCCAAGGGCTTCCAGTACTCGGAGCTGGACGGGTTCCGCCACCAGCTGGAGCACATCAAGAAGAACCCGGTGGAGGCCCTCATCTTCATCGACGACACCTTCAACCTGCCGGTGAAGCGCTTCAAGGAGATCCTGCACATACTCAAGGACTACAAGTTCCGCTGGTATTCCTTCTTCCGCGCCCAGTACTGCGACGAGGAGACGGCCCGGCTGATGAAGGAAAGCGGCTGCGACGGGGTTTACCTGGGGATCGAGTCGGCCAACGACGAAGTGCTGAAGAACATGGACAAAAAGTCCAACGTGGAGCAATACCGGCGCGGGACCAGGATGCTGAAGGACGTGGGCATCACCACGTTCGCCGCCTTCGTGCTGGGCTTCCCCGGCGAGACCCAGGCCTCGATCCAGGACAACATCCGCTTCATCGAGGAAGGCAACCTGGACTACTACTCGCTGAAAGAGTTCTACTACATGGCCACGGCGCCGGTGTACCAAAAGCGGGAAAAATTCGGCCTGGTGGGGGACGGCAACAATTGGACCCACCACACCATGGACAGCGAGGAAGCCAGCCGGCAGAAGGGCCTGATCTACCGCAGCGTGAAGAATTCCATCTACGTGGACGCGGACACCGGCCTTTGGTACCTGGCCTACCTGCGGGACCGCGGCTTCAGCTGGCCGGCCATCCGGGACTCGCAGAAAGTGCTCAACAAGATGATGAGCCGCGACGACGAAGGGCGCTACACGGAGAAGGACGACCTCTTCGCCGAGCTGCAGCGAAGCCTGGCCCCCCACGTGGCGGCCATCTACGCCGACGACGCCCGCTGGAAACGCGGCCTGCTGCGCCCGCAGCTGAAGGCCTAGGGCTCCAGCTCCACCAGGTCGGCGCAGCCGTCGATGACGCGCCGCAGGGCGTCGTAAAGGGAGGCGCCCTCGGCGTCCTCCACATAGGCCTGGGCGCCGCAATGCTGGCTCCACAGGCGGTCGCCGCCGCGGGCCACGTGCGCCAGCACCAGGGCCCCATCCGAGGGCCGCCGGGCCTTCACCACCCGGTGCTCCGGGCCGAAGGCCATGTACAGTTCGCCCGGGCTCTGCGCCGCGGGCCCTTCAGGAAACAACGCTTCCAAGCTCCGCTCCCAAGTTCAGCCGGATTAGGCGTCCCGCTTCTTTTTGTCCTTTTCCGCGCCGCCGGCGTTCAAGGCGTCGCTGAACGAAATCCCCTCGCGCCACAGGAACCAGGCCCCCCACACGTTGATGGGCAGCAGGATGATGGCGTGGACCATCACGATGTAGGCGAACGCCGTGGCCTTCTGCACCCCCAGCAGCGCCATCACGGTCATGCCGCCGCCCTCAAAGAGCCCCACGCCGCCCGGGCCGGAGGGCAGGATCATGGCCAGGTTGGTCATGCCCATCACCAGGGCGCTCTGCCGGATGGTCAGGTCCAGGCCGAAGACCTTGGCGCCGAAGTAATACGTGAACAGCTCCAGGCCCCAGGGCACGAAATTGAACAGGAAGACGCCGAAAAGCTTTCCCGGATCCCGGAGGATGCCCAGGCCCCCGATGAACTTCTCCACCGCGTGCCGCCCGGCGGCCGAAAAGCGCTCCGGGAAGTAGCGCAGCAGGGCGTCCACCACCTTCAAGGCCAGGTCCTGGCGGGCGATCAGCACCACGCAGGCCATGGACACCAGCCCGAACAGCACGGCGCCCGCCACCCCGGCCAGGTAGATCTTGCCCAGGATATCCTGGTGGCTGCCCGGCGCCGCCGGCGCCCCCAGGCTGTCGAAGCCGCCCACGGGCATGAAGGCGAAGAGCCCGATCAAAAAGAAGGCCACGATGGTGATGCCGTCCAGGATGCGCGAGAAGACCACCACGGCGAACGCAGCCGTGCGGGGCACCTTTTCGCGGGTGCCCAGAAGGTAGGCGAACACGAATTCGCCCAGGCGCAGGGGCAGCACGTTGTTGAAGAGGAAGCCGATGACCAGCGGCGGCAGCACCCGCGAAGTGGGCACCTTCTTCACCGGCTCCAGCAGCTGGGAGACCCTCGCGGCGCGGCTCCAATAGCCGCCCAGGTAGAGCGGCAGGGACAGCCCCAGCCACCACCACTGGCCGGAGGCCAGGGCGCCCCACAGCAGCCCCAGGTCCACCCCGCGGATGGCCCAGCCCAAGGCCAGCAGGCTGGCCAGCAGTCCGATCCAAAATTTACGGTCGCGCCACACGTCGGCCCCCTATTCCTTCAGTTTCGTCAGCTTCATTTTTTTGCCGTCCATCCTGGCCTCGAACTTGCCCAGCACCTTGATCTTGTCCCAGCGCGGCGCGTCGTATTCGTCCCGCTCGGGGAACTCCACCAGGGTCACCTTGAAGCGGCGGGCCCTGGGGTAACGGGGGACCAGCCACTGGGCCACCAGGCCCCTGGCCAGCAGCTCCGGGCTGGCTTTGCCCCCCGCGGCCCTGATGGCATCCCGATAGGGGAAGAGGTCCGCCATAAGGAAGACGTGGTCGGGCTTTTCCGAGGCCTGAAGGTCCGATTCCTTCAGCGAAAGCGGCCCCACGGCCACCGTCGCGGTCAGGCCGGCCGGGGCGGCCGCGCCCGGGCTCAGGCCGTCGGCCCAGGCGGGCACGGCGTGGCCCCACAGGGCCAGGGCTAAGAGGTGCGCGGCGAGCATGTTCACCTCGTGGCGGTGTCGGGACGGAGGCCGGACAGCAGGTCCTTTTCCAGGATCCCTGAGAACCTGCCCGCGGCGGGCGCGGCCAGGTGGTCCACGTCCGCGAAGTCCCCGTCCTGGAAGCGGGGATCGCGGAAATAGTCGTGGAAGACGGCGCCGTTGGCGCGGCACAGGGCCTTCAGCGCCCCGAGCTCGGCCGGCCGGCCGGCCTCGGATTGGGCCGCGAAATCGCGGGTGACCGGCGGCACAAAGACCGCGGCACGCAGGCCGCGGGCCCGGCACAGCGCCAACATGGATTCCATCTGGCCCAAGCCATAGCCGGGCGCCTCCACCATCATCGCCCGCTGATGGTCGGCGTGTTTCCGGGCCACCAGGGCGCTGAGCTGGAGCATCTGCTGGGTCTCGTCCAGCGGGGGCAGGGGCTCCCAGCCGCTGGGGCTGAGGTCGCTCAGCACCAGGCCGCCGCCGTTGACGGCCCAACATAGCACCTTGAAGGGATCCAGGGCCAGGGCCGCGGAGTAGTTCCGGGGGTCGGAACGCAGGGCCGCATCCTCATGCGGGATGCCAAACTCGCGGCGGTAGGCGAAGCCGCGGGCGCTCTCGTTCATGCTGGTGACCGTGACGCAGAGGTTTGGCCGGCCCAGGGAGAAGAGCACGGCGCGAAGCCGGGGCAGCCGGGGCAGCCACTGCTCCAGCAGGGCCCGGTCGTAATAAAGGGATTGGCCGTTGTTGGCCAGATTGTAGCCGTGCAGTCGCCACCGGGCCGGGTCCACGGCGTTGAGCCCCACTGAGGGGCCCAAGACCAGCACTTGCAGGTCCGGCGCCTGCGCCTCCAGCGCCAGCCGCTTCTGGCGGAAGCTGGTGGGGGCGCGGCGGGCCTCCCCCTCCAGCCAGGCGCCCAGCGCCGCCAGCAGGCAGAGGGCCAGGCCCAGTTTGAAGGCGAGCCGCTTCAGGGCCGCGCGCTCAGAAGCGGGCATAGAGGAACCCGGTGGCGGCGAAGTAGCGGCCCAGGAAGACCAGGGCCAGGGCCAGGGCCGCATAGGAAGGGTAGCGCAGCCAGGCAGGCGACCGGAGAAGGTCCGTCCGCTTTCCGGCCAGATGGACCAGCCCCAGCGCCGCCACGGACAGCCAGGCCAAACGCCATTCCCCGTCGGGTTTCCCGCCGCTCAGGCCCCGCCAAAATTCGCCCAGCCAGCCCGGCCCCCAGCCCGTCGCGGCCGCCCGGGCCTGGGCGGCCAGTCCGGCCCGGTCCGCGGCCTGGAAGAACAGGAAGGACAGGCAGACCAGGTGGAAGGTCACCACCACGTCGAAAATGCGGCGCCCGGCGCCGTTCTCCTGGCCCAGCCGACGCCAAAAATTCTTGCGCCAGCGCCGCGTGAGCAGGGCCCAACCCATGCACAGGCCGTAGAACATCCCCATCAGCAGGTAGCCCCAGCCCGTGCCGTGCCACAGGCCCACGGCCGTGAAGGCCACGAACATCGCCGCCACGGTGCCGCCGCTGGGCCAGCGCCGCCAGATCATCTGCAGGGGGCTGAACACATAGTCGCGCACCCATTCGGACAGGCTGATGTGCCAGCGCCGCCAGAAATCGGTGACCGAGGTGGCTAGGAACGGCGCGTTGAAGTTGTTTGTCAGGCCCAGGCCGAAGCAGAGCGATGCGCCGCGGGCCATGTCGTTGTAGCCGGCTGAATCGGCGAAGAGGCGCACCGCGAAGACATAGCCCGCGGCCCAGAGGCGGGGGCCCGTGCCGCCGCCGTCGTTGCCGAAGGCCCCGGCGGCCAGGCTGGCCATGCGCTCTGCCACCACCATCTTTTCGAAAAGGCCCCAGGCCAGCAGCAGGAGCCCGCGGCGCAGATCCTCGGCTTGGGGGCCCGTGGAGGAGCGCCGCACCTGCGCTTGAAATGGTCCATAGCGCTCGAAGGGGCCCTGGGCAAACTTGGGGAACCAGGCCAGGTAGAGCCAAAGGTCCAGCCATGGCGCGGCCTCAGCCTGGACGCCCAGCGCCAGGTCCGCCAGGTAGGCGATGGCCTGCAGCGTGAAGTAGGACACCCCCAGCGCCGAAACCCAGCCCCACTCGGTGCCAAGGGCCAGCGCGGCCCGCACCGCCAGGAGCACCCCGGCCGAAGCCAGGATCCCGGCCCCGGCCCAGGCCGGGCCCATGGAAATGGAGCGCCGGCCCGCCAGCCAGACCAGGAGCGTCAGCAGGATCAGGGCGATGGGCACCAGCGGCTGCCCCAGGGCCAGCACAAAAGCCAGGCTGGCCAGCCCCAGGGCGGCGGGACGCAGGCGCGCCGGGGCGCAGGCCCAGGCCAGCCACGCCAGGCCCAGCAGGAAGTAAAAAGACAGGGAACCGAAGCTACCGCTCACGGGCGGCCTCCACGGATGGGACCCGCGCCGCTCACCCGGGCAGGCGGATGTGCCGGTTCAACGGCTGCGCCGGGGAGCCCAGGTCCAGGCTCCAAAGGCTGCCTCCGCCATCGAGATCCCCGCTGCGGGTAAAGCCGAGGCCCGCGTAAAATTCCTTCACCATGGCGTTCTTGGCCGTGGGCAGGTAGCGCCCGGTCAGCCGCTTGAGGCCCCGCTCCCGCGCGTCCGCGGCCACGGCATCGAACATGGCGTGCTCCATGCCGCGCTTGAGCACGCGGCAGCTCATCAGCCACAGCACCAGGTCCAGGCTGTCCCCTTGGATCTCGCCCACCACCACGCTCACCAGTCCGTTGTCCCCGTAGCGGTCCTTCAAGCGGCCGTAACGCGCGATCTTGGCGGGGTCCGACATGACGGCCCGCATCTCGGCCTCGCTGTAGCGCCGCGTGGTCAGGTTGAACTGGTTGGTCTTGTTGGTCAGCTGGGTGATGCGGTCCAGGTAGAGCTCGGTGAAGGGCTTCACTTCCCCTTCCATGTCCAGGGAATCCAGGAACTGCCCGTAGTCCTTGAAATTGGCGCGCGCCAGGTCGCGGCTAGCGTTGGCGGCGTACTGGCCCGCCCGCTTCAGGTCGTCATCGGTCAGGGCCACGGTCTCGAAATAGCCCGCGCGGTCCAGGATCACGGGGTAGGCCGACGGCTCGTCCCCCAGCTCGGGCACGGCCACGGACGGGGCGCCCTCGCGCACGATGGCCCGCTCCACCGGGTTGTCGTCCACGAAGACAAGGCTGTCCAGGCCCAGGCTCAGCTCGGCCGCCATGGCGATCAGGTTCTCGTGCTTGGGGTCCCAGTTGGCCTTGAACGAGGCGAAGTCCTCCAGTTTCAGCACGGTGTCGGGATGGGTGAAGCCCTCCTGGGCGTTGGCCGGCTCGTTCTTGGAGGCCACGGCCAGGACCACCCCCCGCTGCCGGAGCTGCCGCGCGTGGTCCTGCAGGGCCGCGTGGGCTTCGCCCTGGGCCGTCTCCTGGCCCAGCTGGATTCCGCCCACGCCATCGTCTCCGATGACCCCGCCCCATAGCGTGTTGTCCAGGTCCAGGACCAGGGCCTTGCTGCTGCGCCCCAGCATGGCCTTGATGAGGGACGCCAGGCTGTGGGCCACGTAGGGAACCGCCTCCATGGACATGGCGTACTTCCCCATGTAGTAGAGGCGGCGGTCGTGCCAGCGGTCCAGGCCGAAGCAGGCCGAGACCCGGGCCAGGTCGTGCAGCAGGAGGTCCTTACGCGCGCGGGCTTCGGCCGCGAAGCGCTGGTTCAGCTCCCGCACGAAATAGAGCCGGCCGCGCTCGTCCCAAGCGTCCATGTTTCCGAAGCTGCGCAGGGGCGGCTCGTCGAAATTGTTCTGGATGATGGGGCAGCCGTGGCGGGCGGCCAGGGCGTCCCAATAGGAGCGGAAGCGGGCCAGTTCGGAGTCGAGCAGGGCCCGGGCGGATTCCACCGGCTCGGCCGGCTCGGGCCAGCGGAGCAGGCTCGCCTGGGTGGTGAACAGGATCACCAGCTCCGGCTTGAAGGCGTCGAGCTCGGGGTTGCCGAAGAGCGCGTCCTCGCCGTACTTGTTGTACTCGCTTTGGAAGATCTGCGGCGCGATGCCGGCGTGCAGAAGGAACAACTCAAGGATGTCGACCACTTCGGCGGTGGTGGGCCCGCCCAGCACGGCGATGCGCCGCCGAAGCTGGGGCGTCTGCGCGGACAGCTCGCGCTTCAGCGCCCGCTTTTTGCGTAGGATCAGGTTGGGGTCAAAGGGATGGTTCAGCAGGCTGGGGCCGGTCATGGCGCGCCTCCATGGGGATGGGGCTTAACGCCCCGCCTTGGCGACCTGGGATAGGTGGGGCCACAGCAGCTCCGCGGCCAGGTAACCGGCGATATCCGTGCCCTGGTCCATGTGGTCGTTGGTGTAAAAAAGCGGGAAATAGGACACCGACTCCGCCTTGATGGGGTCATCCACGTTGATCTCGATGATGTTGGGGTCCGTGTTCAGCGCCTGGAAACCGCTCCAATTGTAGTCGGCGACCGTGTCCATCTTGTGGAAGCGCATGTTGGGCACGGTCTCCTGGAAGCCCAGGAAATTCCTCTGGGGCCCCAGGATCACGAAAAGCTTCGCCCCGGGCGAGAGCTTCTGCACCTGCGCAGCGAGGGCCCCCAGGAGCCCGTTGGTGCAGGCCTCCAGCAGGCTGGTGAAGCGGTTGGCCCCGAAATGCCGGTAAAGGTCCGCAACCCCGGGATCGTAGAGCAGGTGGCCCTTGTCGTCCATCGTCAGCCCGGGGGCGAAGTCGGCGGCGTGCCCGGCGATCTCCTGGTAAAGGTCGGCCGCCAGGCCCTTGTAACGGTCGGTGGGGGCCTCCAGCACGTATTCGGGGTCGAACCGCTCGGTGGGGACGCCGTGCTCGTCGAGCGGGCGGTTCAGGTAGGACAGGCCGCAGAAGAACAGGTCCAGCGGGCTCAAGGCCACGGCGTAGTCGTCGGCCTGCCAAGCGCCGCGGGTGGCGACCTTGGTGGTGGCGATGGAGAGCACGTCCCCGCTGTAGCCCGCGCCCTGCAGCGGCTCGCCGTCGAAGAGCACCTGGTAGCCATAGGGGTCCGAGGCGGCCAGGCTCTTGAGGTTGAGGTAGTACTCCAGGCGCTTGTTCAGGTTGTAGAACTTGCCGGTGCCGCTGGTGGTGTAATAGGCGTAGGAGCCCCCGTAGAACAGGATGCGGCGGACCCCTTCCGGCTTGGCCATCGAATAGGCGAAGTCGTTGCCCATCCACCGGGAACCCTGGCCGAAGCCCCCAAGGTTGTAGTCCTGGTCCTGCAGCTGAAGCACCCGGTTGTTGGGCGCGTCGCTGAAGTGGATGCGGCGGTGGGCGGCGTCCACCACGAAACCGGCCAGGCGGTTGAACGGCATCCGGTTGCCGTTGTTCAGGTTCACGCCTTCGGCGTTGGGGACCTCCAAGGGCAGCAGCTGGCCGCCCTCAACCCGGTACAGGTTGGTCCCTCCCGGCTCCCAGAAGTAGGTCCTGGTTTCGCCGTCGTCGAAGGCGGCGTGCGCCATGCGCAGCGGCCCATGGTTGGGGAGGTCGGCCAGGTTGCTCACCGCGCTGGCGCTCAGGCCGACGGCCGTGGAGGTCCCTGGAAGATAGGTGAAGATCGCCGGCGAAGCGCCCGGACGGTAGGCCAGCAGGCTGTCCCCGTCCCCGGCCACGGCCGTGAAGCCGGCGCCCTGCTGGGCGTCCGAGAAGCGCAGGGGATGGGGGGGCTTGTCCTCCGCGGCCATCAGGCGGCCGCCGTCCAGCTCCAGGGCCCAGAGGGTCCTGCCGCGGCCGGCCACGGTCAGCTGGGCGAGGGCCCTGCCCGAGTAGATGGTGCGCGCCCGGGCCGCGCCGGAGAGGCCATCCAGTTCCACGATGCGGCGGCCCTGGCGGCAGAGCAGGGCCAGGCTTTGGTCCCAGGGCAGGAACACCAGTTCGGTGCAGTCCGCGGCCAGTTTCCTTGCCGGCTCGTCCAGGACGAGCGTGGAAACGCTGCGGTCGGTGGTGAGGGCCACCCGGCGGAGCGATGCGCCGCCCTGGTCCAGCACCCACAGCGTCTTCCCTGCGGCGTCCAAGGCCAAGGCCGTGGGGGAACTGAAGCGGGCCTGGCCGCCCGGGCCGTCCAGCGATCCGGCCACGCCGCTGCCGGCCAGGATGCTGAGCGGGGCGTTGATGTGGCCCCAGGCCGGCGCCGCCCACAGCCCCATGGCCAGGGCCAGCGCCGCCCGCGGGCCTGCGCCACGATGAAGCCGCGCGCCCAGGCGCCGCCCGGCGGCCCCCTCAACAGGCTGCTGCATGGTTCTCCCCCCTGGATGGACGAAAGCCGTCCATCCCCCCTTGTGACCGTTTGGACTAGCGCTTCCCCGGAGCCCGGAGCGGCGTCTTGCGGAATATGCGGGCCTTCACGTCCTTCCCGATCACATCCTCCAGCCTGGATTCCAGCCAGGCGTAGCGGCGCAGCCCGGCCTTCTGGAGCGCCAGCTGCCCCATCACCCACAGGGTCTTCACGCCGTAGATGGCGCTGGTCTTGAAGTTGACCGAGCTGGCCTCGGCGAAATAGCGCGTGGGGATGGGCACCTCGGTGGTGACATAGCCCCGGAAATTGGCCTGGGCGATCATCTGGCTGTCGAAGACGAAGTCGTCCGAGTTCTTCACGTAGGGCACGTCCATCAGCAGGCGCCGGCTGTAGGCCCTGAAACCCGTGTGCAGGTCCGAGAACTTCCGGTTCAAGATGATGTTTTCCACCAGGGTCAGGCAACGGTTGGCGACGAACTTCCACCAGGGCATCCCGCCCTTGAGGGCCCCCTCGCCGATGATGCGGGAACCCATCACGAAGTCGGCATGGCCGTCCAGGATGGGCGAGACCATCTGGGGTATCAGGCGGCTGTCATATTGGTAGTCCGGGTGCAGCATCACCACCACCTCCGCCCCGGAGATCAAGGCTTCGGTGTAGCAGGTCTTCTGGTTTCCGCCGTAGCCCTTGTTCTCCCGGTGCACCACCACCTTGATGGGCAGCCGGCGGGCGACCTCCACGGTGTCGTCCTTGCTCACGTCATCCACCAGGATGACCTCGTCCACCCAGCCTTTGGGGATGTCCGCGTAGGTCCGTTCCACGGTCTTGGCGGCGTTGTAGGCCGGCATCACCACGATCACTTTGGGCCGCTTCGGCATGGTCAGTCCTGGATCCCTTTGCGCCGGATCAAGTCCAGCATTTCGCCCACGTTCTTCAGGGGCTTGATCTCGGCCAGCGTGAAATGCAGGCCGAATTCCTTTTCCACAGCCACCACCAGGTTCACATGGGACAGCGAGTCCCATTCCTCCACGTCCGCGGCCGTCATGGCGCGGCTGAGCGCGATGTCCGGCCGGTCGAATACGTCCCGCATCACCGTCTGCAAGCGGTCTTCGATCTGGGCCATGCGGCCTCCTTCGGGGTGGTTTGGGGCGGCGGCCGGGCGGGGCGTCAGTCCTCGCGCAGGCCCACCTGGATCTTGGCCTTGGACAGGCGCTTGCCGTCGGCGTCCCTGATCTCGGCCTTCAGGGTGATCAGGCGGAATTCGGCGTGCAGTTCCGCGATCTGCCCGCTCACGGTCAGGGGCACGCCGGCGAAGACGGGGGCGTGGAAATCGATCTGGATGCCCCGCAACAGGGCCCGCCGGCCGGGCAGGTGCATCCCCACCAGCGCGGAATAGAGCGCGCCGGACAGCAGCCCATGCGCCACCTTGCCCGCGAAGCCCGCCGCCCGCGCGTAGGCCTCGTCCACATGCAGGGGGTTCTGGTCGCCGCTCAGCCCGGCGAAGGCCAGGATCTCCGCGTCGCTGAAGGTCCGGGTGAACTGGGCGGCCTGGCCCAGGGACAGCTGTTCAAAGGTGAATTCGGTCATCGCGGACGGGCGGCCGCCTGGGCTTCTTTGACCACATAAAATCCGAAGCAATAGCTCAGGTTCAACGGCACCCACCTCTCGATGAACAGCGCGTAGAGCCACCGCAGCAGGCGGGGGACGCGGTTGGTGGCGTACATTTCGTTGTGCTTGGTCACCTTGGTGATGGTGAACCCATGCCGCTTCAGCAGGTCCTCCCAGCCTTGGCGGGTCTCGAAGCGCTCGTATTCGTTCTGGCCGGCCTCGTGCGGGGTCTCGCCGCTTCGCCAGACCAGCAGGATGTAGCCCAGGAAGAACAGGTTGGGCACATAGATCAGCGCTTTGCCGCCGGGCTTCAGCACCCGGTGGATCTCGGAAAGCCCCTGCTCCGGGTCGGGGTAGTGCTCCAGGGACCCGATGCAGGTGAGCGCGTCGAAACGGCCGTCCGGGTAGGGCTGCTTGAGGGCGTCGCCGCGCCGCACCTTCGCCTGGGGCACGCGGGCCTGGGCCTCGCGCACGGCGTAGGCGGAGTGGTCCAGCCCCTCCAGCCGGAGGCTGGGGTCGTGCTCACGGGCCGCCTTGAGGAAATAGCCCAGGCCGCAGCTCAGGTCCAGCATGCGCGCGCCGGGCTCGGGCGCCAGCTCCCCCAGCCATTGCAGGAACAGGCGGTGCGACTTGCGGCGGATGGGATGCTCCGGCCCGTCCTGGTCCGAGGCCTTATGGTAGCCGTCGTAAAAATCGGCGGCGGCTTTCTTCCGGGCGGCCTTCACTTGATGCCCACCACGGCCACCATGGGCCAGAAAGGCCGCCACTGGGACAGGCGGCGCGCGGCCGGCCGGAGGAACGCCGGCAGGAAGGTCAGGGGCAGGTACACGTCAAAGCGGCGGACATCCACCCGGCTGAAGCCGGCTTCGCGGTGGGCCCGCACCAGCGTCCGCGCGGTGAAGCTTTTTTCGTAGCCGAACTGCATGTGGCGTCCCCCCAGCAGGCGCATGTGCACGAATTCCGCCAGCTGCTTCAGCACGGGGAACTCGGGGATGTTGCCCCAGACCTGGCGGTAGGTCAGGCT
>Ga0210401_10003183_pt1 | contig 17664 bp, 14 predicted proteins | sample IncBWH32MmetaG_FD_150866 | JGI IMG/M metagenome (GOLD analysis project Ga0210401, IMG submission 150866) | Forest soil microbial communities from Barre Woods Harvard Forest LTER site, Petersham, Massachusetts, United States - Inc-BW-H-32-M | ecosystem: Environmental > Terrestrial > Soil >... | reverse complement strand
CATAACGTACCGGCGGCGTCACCACCTTGCCGTACACCATGCCCGGCAGCATGACGTCGATGCCGTATTTCGCCGTGCCGTTGGTCTTCGACGGAATATCGAGCTGCGGCACCGAGACGCCGATCATGGTGTATTTGTCGGGCGTCTTGAGCTTGATCGCCTTGAGCTCGTCGGGCGTGAAGGTCTTGGTCGCCTTGCCGCTCTTGACGACGTCGGCGAACGTCATCGACTTCTTCGACTTTGGATGCGAAACCACGGAGTCCCTGACGACCAGTTCGTCCTTGAAGAATGGCGGCAAGCCCATCGCTGCTCCCGCGGCTTCCGTTAACGCAATACGGCCTGCGGCACCGGCGCGGCTCATCGCATCGAAATTCATCATGGTCGACCAGCTACCGCCGGTGATCTGGGCGCCCAGCACGGGGTCGTTGAACTTCGGATCGTTGGAGGCAAGCTGAACCCGCACGTCCTTCCAGTTCGCACCGAGTTCTTCGCAGATGATCTGCGCCATGGTGGAAGCGATATGCTGACCCATGTCGGCCTTGCCGCAGGTGACGGTTACGATTCCGTCCGGCGCGATCGAATACCAGACGCTGGGATCGAAATTGGAGGGTGCGGCGAACGCCTGATCGGCGCCCAACATGGCGGGGACGGAAGAATAGCCGAGCGCGAGACCCGCGGCGGCGGTGCCGACCAGGAAGGTGCGGCGGCTGAGATCGGCAGCTTCAGCTTGGTTGATTTTCACGTGGCTATTCATGTGGGCCTCCGCTCGGTGCCGGCGTTCGAAGCCGTGCGCATTTCAGATGCTGCGCGCATGATCGCCTTTTGGATCCGTGAATAGGTCATGCAACGGCACAGATTGCCGTCCATGTGGTCGATCACTTCCTCCTTGGTCGGATTGGAGTTCTTGGCGAGCAGCGCTGCCGCCTGCATGATCTGGCCGGACTGGCAGTAGCCGCATTGGGGCACCTGCTCGGCGATCCAAGCCTTCTGCAGGGGGTGGTCGCCCTTGGCGCTAAGGCCTTCGATGGTGGTGATTTTCTTGCCGGCGGCGTCGCTGACCGAAGTCTGGCAGGAACGCACCGCCTCGCCGTTGATGTGAACCGTGCAGGCGCCGCAGAGGCCGGCGCCACAGCCGAATTTTGTGCCGGTCATCTGCAATTGCTCGCGGATGGCCCAGAGCAGCGGCGTATCGTTGGCCGCCTCGACGGACATATTCCGTCCATTGATGTTGAGAACAGGCATGATCTCTTCCCTCGCCGGTGAAAGATGCCGCTTACGGCGGCAACCCATTTTTAGCCCCCGATCGAACACCCACCGGGCTGATGTCGACCTTGCCTGCGAGAATGATCGCGTTCTCGTTAAGAGGCAATTCAATTTGGAAATGTTCGAGGCGAATAAAATTCCGGAAGGCGCTTGTGCAATGCGGCAACAGCGCGGCCGCAAACTGCCGACCGCGGCGGACGCTTGCCAAATCCCGTGGCGTGAGCCGCAAGCTGGGTTCGGCGGTTCCCGCGGCCAAAAAGATCGCGCTAGAATAGGACCGAAATCAAAGCCCAGGGAAAACGGAATGCCAACGATCGATCGTGACGGGGTCAAGATCTACTACGAAGTCCACGGCAACGGCCCGCCCCTCATTCTGACCCACGGCTATTCGTCGACATCCGAGATGTGGAAGGGCCAGATCGAAGCCCTGTCAAAACATCGCAAGCTCGTGTTGTGGGACATGCGCGGCCACGGCCGGTCTGATTATCCCGAGGACCCCAACGCCTACAGCGAAGCGCTCACCGTCGCCGACATCGCCGCGCTGCTCGACAAGGTCGGCGCCGACAGCGCCATCGTCGGCGGGCTTTCGCTCGGGGGCTACATGTCGCTGGCGTTCTATCGCGCGTATCAGAAGCGCGTTCGTGCGCTCTTGATCATCGACACCGGCCCCGGATTTAAGAAGGACGACGCCCGCCAGGCATGGAACAAGCGCGCGCTCAATACCGCCGATCGCTTCGAGCGCGACGGCCTTGCGGTTTTGAAATCGGCGAGCCGGGAACGCTCCACCGTGAGCCATCGCGACGCGGCGGGACTGGCGCGCGCTGCGCGCGGCATGCTGACCCAGCGCGACGCCCGCGTGATCGAGGTTTTGCCCGAGATCAAGGTACCGTCGCTCATCGTGGTCGGCGCCGACGATGCGCCGTTCCTGGCGGCGTCCGATTACATGGCAGCGAAAATTCCAGGCGCGAAGAAAGTAGTGATCCCCTCCGCCGGTCACGCCGTCAACATCGACCAGCCGCAGGCCTTTATCGATGCTGTGCTGCCGTTTCTCGATGGCCTGCCGCGGGCAGCAGGGTCGGAACGGGTTCAGCCGTGAAAAACCTGGCGCGAAGTAATTTTGGTCGTCATTCCGGGATGGTGCGTCAGCACCAGACCTCAGGTGCGCAATTGCGCATCGGGGAATCTCGAGATTCCGGGCTCGTCGCTTCGCGCCGCCCCGAAATGACGAAGTACTGTGTACTTCGTCAGAACCAGCGCTCTGCGACCAGCACGGTATCGCCCGGGTTCAGCGAAGTGCCGAGCGGCACCACGACGCGCGCCGCGCCGGTAGCATCCGTGTGTGTGAGCGTCACGACGTCCCGGCGCGCGCGCGGCGAGAAGCCGCCGGCAATGGCGACCGCGCTTTCCACCGTCAAGTTCGGCACGTACGGATATTGGCCGGGAGCTGCGACCTCGCCCAGAATAAAGAACGGCCGGTAGGCTTCGATCTCGACCGCCACCGACGGCTCGCGGATGTAGCCGTTGCGCAGTTTGGCCGATATCTCGGCGGCAAGCGAGGCAGGGGTGCGTCCGCGCGCCGGCACGGAACCGATCAAGGGCATGGTGATCGAGCCGCCGGCATCGATCGCGTAGGTGTTGGTGAGGCCTTCCTGGCCATAGACCATAACGCGCAGCTTATCGCCAGTGTCGAGCCGGTAGGACGCGTCATGACTTGCCGACCCTGGCGCCGCGGCGGTATAGGCCATGGGTGCCGGCGCATAGGCATCAGCGCGCGGCGATGCCGAAGCAAAATTGTCGCGAAGCGCGCTGATCGCGCCGCCACCACCGGAATCCATCGCTCCCGCGGGGGCCGGGCCATGAGGCCGGCCGTAAGCCATATAATCGAGATCGCTTGAGGGCTGCGCAACAGCAACAGGGCCGGCCGTCTGCATGCAGCCAGACAGAGCAAGCGCGATCGTGGCAGCTATAATCGGCAATCGAAACGCGCGCGCAACCCGCACCGGAGCCATCCTTTAGACAGGATATCGCTCCAGTCTTGTACCAATTATGGTTAACAAAGGGTTTTCGAGAGGCCGACCGAAGACCGAAACACCGGTCTTCCGCCGGCCTTCAAGTAGTGATCAGGCGTTGACGCCGACGCCGATCGGGCATGACACGCCGGTGCCGCCGAGCCCGCAATAGCCGGCCGGATTCTTGGCCAGATATTGCTGATGATAGTCCTCGGCGAAATAGAAATCGCGCCCTGGCGCGATCTCGGTGGTGATCGAGCCCAGGCCCTTTCCGGCAAGCGCCTTCTGATACGCAGCCTTCGAAGCATCGGCCGCTTTGCGCTGCGCGTCATTGAAGGTGTAGATCGCCGAACGATACTGGGTACCGACGTCGTTGCCCTGGCGCATGCCTTGCGTCGGGTTGTGACTTTCCCAGAACGTCTTCAGGAGCTGCTCGTAGGAGATCTTCTTCGGATCGAATACGACCATGACCGCTTCGGTGTGACCGGTTCGCCCTGAACAAACCTCTTCGTAGGTGGGGTTGGGGGTATGGCCGCCGGCATAGCCGACGGCGGTGGTGTAGACGCCGTCACCGAGTTCCCAGAATTTACGTTCGGCGCCCCAGAAACAGCCAAGCCCGAACACTGCCTGCTCCAAGCCTTGCGGATAAGGCGGCAGCAAGCCGTGGCCGTTGACGAAATGGCTGGTGGCGGTCGGAATCGGTTTCGCCCGGCCCGGCAGAGCCTCGGCTGCGCTCGGCAGAGCGGTGGTTTTGCGCATGAACAACATGGATGATTCTCCAGGCGAACGGTATTTGAAACGGGAACCGCTGCACTCTCTATATAGGATATAGGCCTCTACGTCGCCCGACGCAGCCCTGTTACGTCGGGGCCGGGGCAGCTTCTCAGTCCCGCGAATAGCCGATCAGCGGCTTGCGCGGACGGAACAGGACCATCAGCAGGATACCGACCACGCCGAGCACGGCAAAGACCGGCTGGTCCAGAATGACCCTGATGACGCTGGTCCAAAGCCAGGGCACGTTGCTTTCCACCCAGGTCCGGAACGCCTGCTGACTGGATTGATGGATGTCGTTCCAGAATTGACCGAAGCGCGTGAAGCGCAGGGTTTGATCGGCGACAAAGCGCGCGCCGTCATAGACCATGAAGATGAATCCGCCGGCCAGCAGCAACAACCCGATAAGTCGGAAAAAACCGCGGATCATGCCTCACCTTACCTTGGTCGTTGCCAGCCATTACCGGGGCGGCGCGGGAAATTCAACCTCATCAGTATCTTATTGGCGCTCTGCGACCGGGCTTGCTTGCCCTTGATGGGGCCGGAAAGCGTTGACGCTGCAACACCTGCCCTCTATATAAGGGCGCCAATGGCGGCGGGCGCAATCCCGCCGCCGCTGTTCTTTGAGGCGCCGCCAATTTGGCTGCCTGCCCGGCAATGGCATCCTCGGGAACACGCTCTAATACGACCAGCCTCGATCACAGGATCGAACGGCCGGCCCGCTTCGGCCGGACCAGCAGCGAACGATCACCGCCCGAAGGATATTTGAGACCATGGCCAATACCACTTCCGCCAAGAAGGCGACGCGCAAGATTGCTCGCCGCACTGCGATCAACAAATCGCGCCGCACCCAGATGCGTGGCGCCGTCCGCTTGGTCGAAGAGGCGATCAAGAGCGGCGACCGCACCGCGGCATTGAAGGCGATGGCGCACGCGGAGCCGGAGTTGATGCAGGCAGCGCAGCGCAACATCATTCATAAGAACAATGCGAGCCGGAAGGTCTCGCGGCTCGCGCACCAGATTGCCAGGCTGGCAAAATGAACTGATCGAAGCGAAGAAGCCCGGCGGCGCGCCGGGCTTCTTGTTTTTCGGCCGTTGCTTGGGTCAATGCGCCGTGCCACACTCTCCTGCTTCCGTAGTTTCAGTTGGTGCAGTTCTGCCGCACCGGAAATTTGCTGCCTGCTCGCGAGAAACCGGCTAATTGCGCGTTCAAGTGCGACAGCCGCGCGACTATTTCCTGAGCGGAGCAATCGGGAGTTACCCTGTCCGACGAGTCGCGAAAAACTCCGCTTCGTTAATCACTTACCCCCATAGCGGGGCCAAGCGTTTGAAAAATTAGGTTTCGCGGCTCCCGCCTTGAAGCATTTGTGAAATTTTTTTGGTGCGTTGCGCGAATTGTAACAATGCGTTCGGCGCACGCGAATCTACACGCTGATTCAAAAACTTGCTTTCGAGTCTCGAAACCGCCACCCTCCCGGGAGGAGCGCTGAGCAGCTTTTGGGCACGACCGTGTTGAATCAAATGCATTGCGAGACGCGGTGCATCGTGTAATTTCAATTTCGTTCGCGGCGCCCACGATCTTGAGACCAGCGCGGTTTTAGAAACGGGGCGGACGTGCAAATCGGCGGCGGTGTGCGCGTTGGCGACGCTCTCCAAGCGATTGTTGGACCGAGACTCATAGCGATATGGGGACGTTAGAGTTGTGTCGAAATTTCTCAGACGAGGTTTTTGTGTCTCGTTCGCGTTGAACAAGAGAAACCGGCGCAGGCGGTCAACAGCCGTGAGGACGAAGCCGAAAGCGGACGGGTTAGTACGGGTTGAACGAGGCAGCGCAGCGACTGAACGATTTTTGTTCTGAAGCGGCTGAACTTAAAACACACGCGAAATGACAACTTGCCGTGAGCTATCGCGGTGAGGGGGGGAGGTTGTATGCTTTACGGAAACATTGCGCCATTCGGTCGACAGTTTTTTTCAAACGATACCGCACCAGACGCTACCGGTGCGCGGCTCCCACGAGCGCCTGATCGGGCGTCGAGTACGCGCTGACCTCGCGAACGCTTCGCTTCCAGCACTGATGAACTGCCAGACGGCATTTCTGCCGCGCGGTCGAGCTACGTCCGGGAGAAGGAAGCTTCACTAGAGGTCACGCCGTGGCAAGAAACCTGCACGGCGATTTCACCAGGCAACGTCACTCTTTCGGAAAAGTTTTCAAGCCAATGACGAATACGGAACAGGATCGCTGGTCACGCGTGAAGGGTCGGTTGCGCTCGAGCGTGGGAGAAGACGTCTATTCAAGCTGGTTTGCACGAATGGACCTGGAAGGCGTGCAGGACGAAAGCGTCCGCCTCTCGGTTCCAACGCGGTTCCTCAAGAGCTGGATCCAGGCCCATTATGCCGAACGCGTGCTGTCCTGCTGGCAGGCGGAGATGCCGGAGGTGCATCGGATCGACCTCACCGTGCGCACGGCGATGCGTTGCGCGGCACCGGCGAAGGAAGTCGCCGCGCCGCTCGATGCGCGTCGCCTGGAGCGGCCCGACGGCCGTCCCGCGCCCGAATTGCGCGCAACCGCGATCGCGCCGGTATCGGCGAGCCATGATGCGCTTGGCGGCTCGCCGCTCGACCCGCGCCTGACCTTTGCAAGCTTCGTGATCGGCCGTTCCAACACGCTGGCGCATGCCGCGGCGCGCCAGGTGGCGGAGGGGCGGCGCGGCGATCCCGTCATGTTCAATCCGCTCTACATCCACGCCGGCGTTGGGCTGGGCAAGACCCATCTGTTGCAGGCGGTGACGTGGGCCGGCAATTCCGGCAACGAGCGCAAGGTGCTTTATCTCACCGTCGAGAAGTTCATGTACGGCTTTGTCGCCGCGCTCAAGACACAGACGGCGCTCGCCTTCAAGGAAGCGCTGCGCGGCATCGATGTGCTCGTGATCGACGATCTGCAATTCCTGCAGGGTAAATCGACGCAGGCCGAATTCTGCCACACGCTGAACGCGCTGATCGATGCCGGCCGCCAGGTGGTGATCGCGGCCGATCGTCCGCCATCGGATCTGGAAAGCCTCGACGACCGCGTGCGCTCGCGGCTCGCGGGCGGCCTTGTGGTCGAGATGGGATCGCTCGGCGAGGAGTTGCGGCTGGGAATCCTGAAGTCGCGCGTCGCTGCGGCGAGAGCGCATCATGCGAGCTTCGATGTCCCGGATCAGGTGCTGGACTATCTCGCCCGCAGCATCACCCATAATGGCCGCGATCTCGAAGGCGCCATCAATCGCCTGCTCGCGCACTCCAAGCTCAACGCGCAGCCAGTGACGTTGGAAATGGCCGAGCGCGAGGTGCGCGACCTGATCCGGCCGCAGGAGCCGAAGCGGATCAAGATCGAGGACATTCAGCGCGTGGTCGCCCGGCAATACAATGTCAGCCGCTCGGACCTTTTGTCGTCGCGCCGCACCGCCAATGTGGTGCGCCCGCGCCAGGTCGCGATGTATCTGGCAAAGACGCTCACGCTGCGCTCGTTGCCCGAGATCGGCCGCCGCTTCGGCGGGCGCGATCACACCACGGTGCTGCACGCCGTTCGCAAGATCGAGGCCCTGGTCGCAAAGGACGTGGCGCTCTCCGAAGAGGTCGAATCGCTGAAGCGGCAATTGCAGGAATAAGTGTCCGCCCGGTGACACCCCTCCCCGACCCTCCCCTTGCCCGGGGAGGGAGCGGAAGAAAGACCCGCAAAACGCGGGGAACGGCGCTACCCTCCCTTGAACTTGCGCCCCATCCGCGCCACCTTGCGGTCCCCCCGCGGGTTTGATCAAATCCAGTACTGATCCGGCTTTCGGGTTTCAAATGCCGCGGCGCGCCTTCCGGGCCGCCCGGCTTTTCCATCTTAAGGGATCGGGCGGGTATGTAATGAAGGTCACCGTCGAACGCGCGCAACTCCTGAAATCGCTCGGTCACGTCCACCGCGTGGTCGAGCGCCGCAATACCATTCCGATCCTCGGCAATGTGCTGGTCCGCGCCGAAAATGCGCGGCTGTCGCTGAAGGCGACCGACCTCGACCTCGAGGTGACGGAAACGCTGGCCGCGGAATCCGCAACCGGCGGTTCCACCACGGTGCCGGCGCATATGTTCTACGACATCGTGCGCAAATTGCCGGACGGCGCGCAGATCGTGCTGGAGGGCGATGGCGACCGCTCGGTATTGGCGATCCGCGCCGGCCGTTCGCGCTTCACGCTGCAGACGCTGCCCGAAAACGATTTTCCCGATCTAGCCGCCGGCGAGATGACGCATTCCTTCACGCTCGCCGCAAGCGACGTGAAGCGCCTGATCGACCGCACGCAGTTTGCGATCTCGACGGAAGAGACCCGCTACTATCTCAACGGCATTTATCTGCATTCGGCCGGCAGCGCCAAGGCTCAAACGCTGCGCGCGGTCGCAACCGACGGCCATCGCCTCGCCCAGGTCGAGCTGCCGCTGCCAAAGGGCGCGACCGGCATGCCCGGCGTGATCGTGCCGCGCAAGACCGTCGGCGAGGTACAGCGCCTGATCGAGGACAATGAGGCGGAAGTCGCCATCGAGCTGTCGCAAGGCAAGATCCGCTTCACCATCGGCAACGTGGTGCTGACCTCGAAGCTGATCGACGGCACGTTCCCGGACTATGGCCGCGTCATTCCGCAGAATAACGACAAGGAACTGATCGTCGACAAGAAGGATTTCGAGGCTGCGGTCGACCGCGTCTCGACGATTTCGAGCGAGCGCGGCCGCGCCGTGAAGCTTGCATTGTCGCCCGGCAAGCTGGTGCTGTCGGTGACCAATCCGGATTCCGGCAGCGCCACCGAAGAACTCGAAGTCGAATACGCCGCCGAGGCGCTCGATATCGGATTCAACTCGCGCTATCTGCTCGACATCGCGGCGCAAATCGAAGGCGAAGTCGCCGTGCTGCGGCTGGCCGATCCCGGCTCGCCGACGCTGGTCCAGGACAAGGATAACAAGAGCGCGCTCTACGTGCTGATGCCGATGCGGGTGTGACAGACTGCGTCGCGCCAGGTCGTCTCCGTCATACCCGCGAAGGCGGGTATCCAGTAATCGCCGGCGCACGTGAAGTCTTAGGCGGCCCAGCGTACTGGATCATCCGCTTTCGCGGATGATGACGGCGGAAGTCGAGGTGTAGTCCGACGCCTACAAGCCGGCAATGACGACTGAAATCCATGACCCCCTCCCGCATCCATCGCCTGACGCTGACGCACTTCCGCAACTACCGCGCCGCAGGCGTTGAGGCGCGCGGCGGCATGGTGGTGCTGGCCGGTCCGAACGGCGCCGGCAAAACCAATTGCCTCGAGGCGATCTCGTTCCTATCGCCGGGCCGCGGCTTGCGCCGGGCGACGCTCGAGGACGTAGCCGACAATCAGGGCGACGGCTCATGGGCGGTATCGGCCGAAGTCGAAGGCGCGCTGGGCCTGGCGACGCTTGGCACCGGCATCGACGCGCCGCACGGCGAGGTGCCGGCGGCCACCAGCCGGCGCTGCCGCATCGACCGCGAGCCGGTGACGTCGGCGACAGCCTTTGGCGATCACTTGCGCATGGTGTGGCTGACGCCATCGATGGACGGGCTGTTCCTGGGGGCGGCCTCGGAGCGGCGACGGTTCTTCGATCGCCTGGTGCTCGCCATCGACAGCGAGCATTCAAGCCGCGTCGCGGCGCTGGACCGGAGTTTGCGCTCGCGCAACCGGCTCCTGGAGGTGCGCAATTACGACGACCATTGGTGTGACGCGATCGAGCGCGAGACCGCCGAGCTTGCGGTGGCGGTGGCCGCCATGCGCGGACAGACCGCGACAAGGCTGGCGGCGATGCTGCGCGCCCGAGGCGAAGCCTCCGCCTTCCCGTCCGCCGAGATCATGCTCGACGGCTGGATGGAGAATGCGCTCTTGAGCGAGCCCGCGACCGCCGTGGAGGATCGTTACCTGCGGATCCTGCGTGACAGCCGCCCGCGCGATGCCGTCGCTGGCCGCACCCTCGACGGCCCGCATCTCACCGACCTTAAGGTGATCTACGCGCCGAAGAACACACCGGCCCGTGATGCTTCGACCGGCGAGCAGAAGGCGCTGTTGATCGGGCTGGTGCTGGCGCATGCCACGCTGGTTGCGGAAATGACCGGCATAACTCCGCTACTCCTGCTCGACGAGGTGGTCGCCCATCTTGATCCCAACAGGCGCAAAGCGCTGTTCGACGAGCTTAAAACCCTCGGCGCGCAGGTCTGGCTGACCGGCGCCGATCCGGGCGCGTTCGCCGAGATCGGCCCATCGGCCGAGATTTTCGATGTCGACTCCGGGCGGATCGCGCGGCGCGGGTAAGTCCTCACTGTGACGCGCTCGTCGCCGGTCCGGCGTTTTCGCCCAAAATCCGGTCGATGATGGATTGGACCAAAAATACCGATCCCTTTTCGGTCAGATGCACCTGATCGGTTGCCGAGATGTCGCTTGCGGTATCCCCGACCCGCGTCGGACAGCCGTTGGCGTTGCACATGGCGTCCCACACCGAAATGAATTCGGCGCCGAGCGGCACGAGCTTGCCTCGCAACTTCGCAGCCGACCCCTCGGCTTCGGCGCGATCGGACCGCTCCGGAATCAGACGATGATGCAGCATGAAATAGCGAAGCACCTCGTTCGGCAGCCCGCGCCTCCACCACGGCACCGAACCGAGCACGACGATTCGGGCATTGGTCGTTTGCTTTAGCGCGGTCACGGTAGCGGTCACGCCATCGAGGTAGCGGTCCCAGGTCGAGTGCAGCAGCACGATATCGGGCTTGAGCTCCCGAGCCAGCGCCAAAACCTTGTCGTTGATCGCGCGACAGTTCGGCGTGCCCGCCGCATCGGTATTGAGCGCCGGGATGCAGGAGCTCGAGGTGAACTGCGCGATGCCGAAGCCATGGCGTTCCTGCGCCTTGCGCAAGCCGGGGATCAGGGCCCCCGCAGTCGAATCGCCCCAGACCAGGATCAGCGGGCGCCGGCCGCGGTCGACGCAATCATCGGCAAACGACATTTCCTGGGCAAGATCGATCAGGCATTGATGGATCCGCCATTTCGAGGACTGCGTCGCGACCTCGGTCATGCCGCGGATTTCGGCCGGCAGGCGGAAGTCGAAGCCGCGGTTTGCGACGACAATTGCGCCCGCAACCGCCATCAGCGCCATACCCCCGCCAAGACTTGAGTAGCCTTGCCGGGCTCGGCCGGCCGAAGCGGAATGGAATCTCGACAAAGCGATAGGTGGCCCATGCCAGCGCGATGTTCAATCCGACGATCAGTTCGCGCTCGAGCAGTGTCAGCGGCGCGAATTTGATGAGCGCGAAGAAGACCAGTAACGGCCAGTGCCAGAGATAGAGCGGATAGCTGATCAAGCCGACCTAGACCGCCGCCGGGCTCGCGAGCACATGGCGACAACCCCAGGCCTGCGGCGCCGACAAGAGCAGCGCGCCGCCGGCAACCGGCACAACCGCCCACCAGCCTGGAAACGCGCGGTTGGTATCGAGAATGGCGGCGGCAACCGCGACCAGCGCGATACCGGTGCCGGCGCGCAAGTTGCTCGCCATCTCGGTTTGGCTGATGCCGCTCCAGCCGCAGGCGAGCGTTGCGCCCGCGAGCAATTCCCAGGCACGGGTGAACGGCAGATAGAAGGTCGCGACCGGGCTCACACCGATCAGCGCCACGTTGAGCGCAAATGACGCAATCCCAATGACAGAGGCCACCGCAAGCAAACTGAGGCGCAATGGCGCGGCGAGCATCAGGATCAGCGGCCAAAACAGATAAAACTGCTCCTCGATGCCGAGCGACCACAGATGCAGCAGCGGCTTTTTGGCGGCCTCGACGTCGAAATAGCCCGATTGCAGCCATAACGCGATATTGGCGACGAATGCAGCGCTGGCAAACACATCGGCGCTCAGTTGCGCGTAAGCCGCCGGCAGCATCCATAGGAAGCCCAGCACCAAGACCGCCGATAGCACGACAATCAGCGCCGGGAAAATGCGCCGGATCCGCCTGTTGTAGAAGCCGAGCAGGCTGAACCGTCGCTGATCGAGCTCGCGCGCGATGATGCCGGTGATCAGGAAACCTGAAATCACGAAGAAGATGTCGACCCCGACGAAGCCACCCGGCATGGCTTGCGGGAACGCGTGATACAGCACCACCAGCATCACGGCGACGGCCCGCAGGCCGTCAATATCCGGCCGATATCGATCTGAAGGCGAGGACAGCACCGGCCCATCCGTGAGCAAGAAACCGCAATTGGCCTTCTCTAGCAGGTCCGCGAGGCTCTGCCATTCACGGTCGAGACGAGATGCAAGATTGCGGATTTTTGAGCCTGAAACCGGCCATCGAATCATGCATTCTCGAGCCCTCTGAGCGGGCTTTGCGGCACCTTGAAAAACAATCAAAAAACCTTATCTCTTCAATAGTTTGCCGACGGAGACTTTGCGCTAGGCGCGCCTCGTCTTTCATGGCAGAAATAACTTAAATCAGCCCCTCATCTTGCGCCGCTGATTCGAGACATCCTCGAAGGCCTCACATGACAGAACCTGCCCGGCAATCGATCGCCGACACCGAGCATTCCATCCCGATCGAATATGGCGCGGAATCGATCCGGGTGTTGAAGGGCCTCGATGCCGTGCGCAAGCGGCCGGGCATGTATATCGGCGACACCGATGACGGCAGTGGCCTGCACCACATGGTCTACGAGGTCGTCGACAACGCGATCGACGAGGCGCTCGCTGGCCACGCGACGCTGGTGGAGGTTGTCCTCAACGCCGACAATTCCGTCACCGTGCGCGACGACGGGCGCGGCATTCCCGTTGACATCCACAAGGGCGAAGGCATTTCGGCCGCCGAAGTCATCATGACCCAGTTGCACGCCGGTGGAAAGTTCGACCAGAACTCCTACAAGGTTTCCGGCGGTCTGCACGGCGTCGGCGTCTCCGTGGTCAACGCGCTGTCGAGCAAGCTGCAACTTCGGGTCTGGCGCGACGGCAAGGAGCATTTGATCGAATTCGTCCACGGCGATGCGGTGGCGCCGCTGAAGGTGGTCGGCGATGCCAACGGCAAGCGCGGCACCGAGGTGACGTTCACGGCCTCGACCGGGACCTTCACCAATGTCGAATATGATTTCGCGACGCTGGAGCATCGCCTGCGCGAGCTTGCATTCCTGAACTCTGGCGTCAACATCGTGCTCTCCGACATGCGCCACGCGGTCGAGAAGCGCGAGGAGATGCGCTATGTCGGCGGCGTCGAGGAGTTCGTGAAGTATCTCGACCGCAACAAGAAGGCGATGGTGCCCGCGCCCATCATCGTGCGGTCGGAGGCGAACGGCATCGGCATCGAGGCGGCGCTGTGGTGGAACGACAGCTATCATGAGAACGTGCTGTGTTTCACCAACAACATCCCGCAGCGCGACGGCGGCACGCATCTGGCGGGCTTCCGCGGCGCGCTGACCCGCCAGGTCAACGGCTATGCCGAGGCCAACGCGAAAAAGGAAAAGATTCAGCTCACCGGCGACGACTGCCGCGAGGGTCTCACCGCCGTGCTTTCGGTGAAGGTGCCCGATCCGAAGTTTTCGTCGCAGACCAAGGACAAGCTGGTGTCCTCGGAGGTGCGCCCGGTGGTCGAGAACGTCATCAACGAGGCGCTGGCCGCATGGTTTGAGGAACACCCGGCCGAGGCCAAGGTGATCGTCGGCAAGGTGATCCAGGCCGCCGCCGCGCGCGAGGCCGCGCGCAAGGCGCGCGAACTGACACGCAAGAGCCCGCTCGGCGGTTCCTCGCTGCCCGGCAAGCTTGCCGACTGCCAGGAAAAGGATCCTGCGAAATCCGAACTCTTCATCGTCGAGGGCGACAGCGCCGGCGGAAGCGCCAAAATGGGCCGCAACCGCGAATTTCAGGCGGTGCTGCCGCTGCGCGGCAAGATCCTCAATGTCGAGCGCGTGCGCACCGACAAGATGCTGTCGAGCGAGCAGATCGGCACGCTGATCTCCGCGCTCGGCACCGGCATCAGTGACGATTTCTCCGTCGACAAGCTGCGCTACCACAAGATCATCGTGATGACCGACGCCGACGTCGACGGCGCCCACATCCGCACCCTGCTTCTGACCTTCTTCTACCGGCAGATGCGCGAGATCATCGATCGCGGCCACCTCTATATCGCGCAGCCGCCGCTCTACAAGGTAACGCGCGGCAAATCCGAGCAATATCTGAAGGACGAGCGTGCACTTGAGAATTATTTGATCTCGACCGGGCTCGACGATTGCGTGTTCAAGCCGGCTTCGGGCGGAGACCGCAGCGGACGCGACCTGCTATCGCTGGTGGAAGACGCGCGTATCATCCGGGGCATCCTGCACAATCTGCACAGTCGCTATAACCGCAAGGTGGTCGAACAAGCGGCGATCGCCGGCGTGCTGAACCCGAAGATCACCGGCGACGTCAACACTGCCAATGCGGCCGCCGGTTATATCGCCAGGCGGCTCGATGCGCTGGCCGATGAAGTCGAGCGCGGTTGGAGCGGACGCTTCACCGAAGGCGAAGGTTTCTTCTTCGAGCGCACCGTCCGCGGCGTCAAGGATGTCGCCATCATCGACGACGCCCTGCTCGGCTCCGCTGACGCGCGCAAACTCGACGATTACGCGGCAAGACTGCAAGAAGCCTATCCGAAACCGGGCGTGTTGCGCCGCAAGGATGACGAGACCGCCATTCACGGCCCGGTCGACCTGTTCGAGGCCGTCACCGATGCCGGCCGCAAGGGCGTGGTGCAGCAGCGCTATAAAGGCCTTGGCGAGATGAACCCGGAGCAACTTTGGCAAACCACACTCGATACCAACGAGCGCACGCTTCTGCAGGTGAAGATCAAGGAGGTCGACGAGGCCGACGACATCTTCACCAAGCTGATGGGCGACGTGGTCGAGCCGCGCCGCGAATTCATCCAGGATAATTCGCTCAGCGCCAATGTGGATGTGTAAAAGCGACACCAAAATCTGTTAGATTGCCGGTGCCCGAATATTCTCCGAAGTTCGTGTCAGAGGCAGCCCGCAAATGGATCACGAACTTGGCAAACGGGGCAGCGTCGCCCCGCCGGTCCAATACATTGTCGAGGGCGGTCATCGGCTAGGCGGCGCGATCGAGCCGTCGGGCAACAAGAACGCCGCGTTGCCGATCATCGCCGCGGCGTTGTTGACCGAGCATCCGGTCACGCTGGAAAACGTGCCGCGCATTCGCGACACCGAAACCCTGGTAGAGCTGATCCGCTCGGTCGGCGCCTCGGCCGAATGGCGCGGCGGCAACAAGCTCTCCATTCATGCCAAGGAAATCCGCGCCGCCGACCTCGATCCCGTCTTGTGCGCGCGGATCCGCGCCTCGATCCTGCTGGCGGGGCCGCTGCTCGCCCGCTGCGGCGAAGTCGCATTGCCGCCACCCGGCGGCGACGTGATCGGCCGGCGGCGGCTCGACACCCATATCCTCGCCTTCGAACAGCTGGGGGCCACCGTCACCGCGACCGACCGGCTGGAGTTTCGCTGCTCGCGCTTGCAGGGTGCCGACGTGTTCCTGGACGAGCCGAGCGTGACAGCCACCGAAAACGCGCTGATCGCGGCCGTGGCGGCGCACGGCACGACCTATTTGCGCAATGCCGCGTCCGAACCGCACGTGCAGGATCTCTCCCATTTCCTGCTAGCGCTCGGCGCGCGCATCGAGGGCATCGGCACCAACGCCATGGTGGTCCACGGACCGGCCACGCTCGGTACCGCCAACTATTCGATCGGGCCCGACCACATCGAGGTCGGTTCGCTGATCGGGCTTGCCGCGGTGACGCGTTCTCCCTTGCGCATCATGCGCGCCGGCGTGGAGCATCTGCGCTCGATCCGGATGGGGTTTGAGCGGCTCGGCATCGTCTGCGAGGCCAAGGGCGACGACCTCATCGTGCCTTCCAGCCAGACCCTGAAAATTCACGACGATTTCGGCGGCCATGTGCCGAAGCTGGAAGATCAGCCGTGGCCGGCCTTCCCGGCCGATCTGATGTCGATCGCGATCGTGACCGCGACCCAGTGCGAGGGCGTCATCCTGATGTTCGAAAAAATGTTCGAGTCGCGGATGTTCTTCGTCGACAAGCTGATCTCGATGGGCGCCCGCATCGTGCTGTGCGATCCGCATCGCGCGATCGTGGCAGGTCCCAGCCGGCTGCGCGGCGCGCCGATGACCTCGCCCGACATCCGCGCCGGCATGGCGATGCTCTTGGCGGCGGCGTGCGCCGAGGGCACCTCTACCATCAACAACGCCGACCAGATCGAGCGCGGCTATGAGCGCATCGAGGAACGGCTCAACGCGCTCGGCGCAAGAATCACCCGGGTGCCGGAGCGGGCGCGGTAGTAGACCATGATCCGGAAAAGCATGCCTCGGGGCTGCGACCCGATGGGTGGAAACCGGTTTTCCGAAGGGATCATGCTCAAACAAGAGAGTGGGCGATGGGCATGATTCAACCCAGTTGAATCATGCCCAAGCAGGTCAGGTTCGCGAAGGATGCGGCCCGGCGCGCTGCGGCAGGAAAACAATCAGGGCGACCATCAGCGCCACAAGGATGGCGGACGCGTCGAAACGACCGAATGCCAGGCCGCCATCCGCCTTCGGCTTGTCGAGGAAATCGCCGACGGTAGCGCCCAAGGGCCTCGTCAGAATGAATGCGCTCCAGAACAGCAGCGTGCGGGAAATGTTGGTGAAGAAATACGCCGCGGCGACCACCACCAGCGCGCCGGCAAAGACCATTGCGCCACGCTCGTAGCCCAGCCCATTGGAATCAGCCATCCAGTCGCCAAGCGCAGTCCCCAGCGTTTGAGAGAGAAGGATCGCGGTCCAGTAGAACGTTTCAATTCTCGGTGAGGCGACCGTGTCCGCCGCGATCGACCCGGCCTGCCGGTACCAGATGCCCAGCGAAGCCATCAGGCCGGCACCCAGAAGCAGCGATCCTCCCGGATATCCGATTCCCAGCGACCGGTCCGCGAAGTCCGCCATCGTTGTGCCGGCCATCGTCGTGGCGACGATGACGGCCCAATATAAAAACGAATGGAATTTCCTGGCGGCGATCTGGGTGGCGACGGCGGCCGCGAAAATGCCTATAAACATCGTGCTCGAAAGCGCGTAACCCCAGTTCAGCGTCATCGAGACCGCATCGCCGCCGGTTTCCCCAAGTGTCGTCGCGAAAATCTTGATCACCCAGAAGCCAAGTGTGACTGCGGGAACCTTGCTCATGCCATTGTCCGCTCGCATCGGCCTCTTCCCATTAGTTGCAACCATCGGCAATTGCCGGCGCCCTTTGCCGGTTCTGCCGCAGGATTGATGTCCATCAATGAAATCTTCCTGCAGCATCGAAGAAGGGTCGGTTAGCGCAAGTGCGGCGGGCGATCACTTCACACTTGAGTTAGCCGAAACGCTCAAGCTGGCGGCGCCGATCGCACTGACTCAGCTTGGGCAGATCGCGATGATGACGACCGACCTTGCCTTCATCGGGCGTCTCGGCGAGGACGCCGTCGCGGCAGCGGCGCTGGCGGGCACGGTGTATTTCGTGAGCTTCACCTTCGGAATGGGACTGATGTCGGCCGTGGCCCCGCTCGCCGCGCAG
>Ga0210401_10003180_pt1 | contig 17668 bp, 14 predicted proteins | sample IncBWH32MmetaG_FD_150866 | JGI IMG/M metagenome (GOLD analysis project Ga0210401, IMG submission 150866) | Forest soil microbial communities from Barre Woods Harvard Forest LTER site, Petersham, Massachusetts, United States - Inc-BW-H-32-M | ecosystem: Environmental > Terrestrial > Soil >... | reverse complement strand
GGCAAAGCTCGCGCCATGCGCAAACGGGAATGCCGCGCGAGACGCGATCAATCCTTGCCGCTTCAACAAATCGAGATAAGCATTGAGCGCAATGCCGCCCAGCGCAAGGACCGCTCGCGGGCGCACCAGCGCGAGCTCCTGTTCCAAATAAGGCAGGCAGTTGCGGATTTCTTCCGGCAGCGGCTTGTTGGCAGGAGGCGCGCAACGAATCGCCGCGGAAATCAGGGCATTCATTAGAATTAACCCATCATCGGCGCGTTTCGAATTCGGCTGATTTGCGAATCCAGCACGGTAGAGCTGCTCGTAGAGGAAATCGCCGGACCGGTCTCCCGTGAACATTCTCCCCGTGCGGTTGGCCCCGTGCGCTGCGGGCGCGAGGCCGATGATGACAAGGCGCGCTTTCGGATCTCCGAATGCAGGGACGGGGCGCCCCCAATACGTCCAGTCGCGGTAGGCGCGCCGCTTGACGCGCGCGACATTTTGCACGTATTGGACCAAGCGGGGACACTTCCGGCAATCCGTGATCGTGCGCTCGAGGACAACTAACTGGTCAAATGGCATCACCTGGCCCGCGCGCTTTTCAGAAATCGAAGCAGCGCTACCGCCTGATTATGTAATTGATCGTGGGCGGAATAGAGCAGCGTAATGTTGCTATTTTCCGCTTCGAGGGTCTTGAGCTGCCGCAGGAGATCTTTCTTGCCAGTCAACTCTTTGTGATATTTCGCCGCGAATTCGCTCCACCGCTTGGGATCGTGCGCGAACCATTTGCGCAGCGAGTCCGACGGAGCGATTTCCTTGAGCCACAGATCCAAATGCGCCCGTTCCTTGGAGATTCCGCGAGGCCAGATACGGTCGACTAGCACGCGAAACCCGTCGTTTTTTTCGGGGGAATCATAGATTCGTTTAATCTTCAGCATTCTGCACTTCCCTCTTACCCTCAGATTCTGAGTTTTTTCTGATCCTGCATGAAATTATAGAACGCCATGCGGCTTTTCAAAAAATTGTCGATAGGACCAATAGCAAATTGAATTCAACCGCAAGATCCGGATAGTTCCGACGCGGCGATTCCGGATAGTGTAAGAGATACGCGGTTTGACCGAATTGAGTGACAGGCTGCGGCAATTCCATCCAAATTGGCCGCCTGCCAAATTGGGTTGCGCGCCAATTTGGTTTCAAACCAAATTGAGTCTGGTGTTCATTTTTCAAGAAGCGAAGATGGAGACAACCAAAAGGTGAACGGCCCCCGCGATACTTTGATGTCGGTGAAAGGAACCATCCATGAAGAAAGTTCTGCTGTTGCCAACTCTGCTGCTGCTCCTGGGGGGTACGCCCGCCTGGGCAAAGAAGAATCCGCCACGCCCATTCATGCTGGGTGAGGTAGTCCTGATGAACGGAGCGGAGGTTCCTGCGGGGACGTATCAATTAGCCATGGAAACCACGGGCTCAACCGTGCATGTCACATTGTGGAAGGACGGACAGGTTATCGCCACAGCTCCGGGCGTCTGGGCGAAAAACGGGGTCAAGTACAAGGAAGACCAGGCCTTGCTTTTCGTGAACTCCGACGGATCAAAATCGCTCATTGAAATTCGCATCGCGGGTACGGCCAGATCTATCGTGCTCGTTCATCCCCAAGTCACGGTTCATTACACCGCCCTGAAGCATTGATCTCCAGCGTTGCAGGGCGATCATCGTTTCTTTCGTCAAATCCAATTCACTGGGGTTGACATCTGAATGCGGGCGCGCATGGGTGGCGACTCAGTTTGGTACTGGATGCAGCAAACGGCTGCCCGCCCAAAAAACGGGCGGCCGCTACAAAACCTGCCACCTACAACGCTTGGTGGTTTTGTAGCGGCCGTTCCGTCCCGAGTTTTCCGGGACGGAACGGGCATCTTTATTGTCAAACTGAGTCACTACCTGCGCTTGACACTGCTATGGCGCTGGCATAAGGTGGCGATACGCGTGTTCATCTTTAAGTGAATGGATAAAATCTCCCAGCGAGATCGACGGAAGCCACAATGCGAAAATCCAAAAAAGAAGTCATCGACCGCCGCAACTTTCTAAAAGGTGCGGCGGCCGGCGCAGCCGCGCTCGCGGCGATCCCGGCAGCGGCAAACGCACAACCCTCGGAGGTTGCCAGAGCGGGAACTGCGCAGCCCATGCCCAAAGCGCTCGAAGCCGAAACGCCGGCTGTGCTGGACGTTCTCACCGAGAACCGCTCCGGATCCGACTTCATGGTGGATGTGATCAAGTCGCTGGGAATCGAATACGTGGCGAGCAATCCGGGATCGAGTTTCCGCGGCCTGCACGAATCGGTGATCAATTACGGCGGGAACGAGAATCCGGAATTCATCACTTGTTGCCATGAAGAATCGGCCGTTGCGATGGCGCACGGGTATTCAAAAATCGAAGGCAAACCGATGGCGGTTTTTCTCCACAGCGACGTTGGTTTGCAGCACGGGTCCATGGCCATATACAACGCGTTTTGCGACCGCGTCCCCGTCTATCTGATCGCCGGCAACGCGCTGGAAATCAATTCCCGGCGTCCGGGAGTCGAATGGGATCATAGCGTTCAAGATGCCGCATTCATCGTCCGCGATTGCTTGAAGTGGGACGATACGCCGATCTCGTTGGACCACTTCGCCGAATCCGCCGTGCGCGCTTATAAAATCGCGATGACGCCGCCCATGGCGCCCGTGCTTCTGGTCGCGGACGGCGAGTTGCAAGAGGGCGCGATTCCCGACGACGCGAAATTCCACATTCCAAAACTGACGCGAGCCATGCCGCCGATGGGCGATTCGGGCTCGGTGGCGGAAGCGGCGCACATGCTCGTCGCCGCGGATAATCCGGTGATCTTACTCGAGCGCACCGCGCGCTCGGCCGATGGATTGAAATACACGATCGAGCTGGCCGAAACGCTCCAGGCGTCCGTTGTGGATTTGGCCGCGCGCATGAATTTCCCTTCGCGGCATCCCCTGAATCAGTCGGAGCGAACGCGCGCCGTGATCGGGAGCGCGGACGTAATCCTGGGTCTCGAAGCGCTGAATTTCTGGGGCACAATTAATTCGTACCGCGACCAGTTGCACCGAACGTCGGCGCCGATCCTAAAGAAAGGCGCCAAACTGATCAGCATCAGCGCCAGCGACCTGTACATGAAGAGCAATTACCAGGATTTCCAGCGCTACACCGAAGTAGACCTGGCCATGGGAGCGGACGCGGAGGCGACCCTGCCTTCGCTCATCGAAGCTGTCAAGCGGCTGCTGACGGACGACCGCAAGAGAATGTTCGCGGATCGCGGCAAGAAACTCGCCGCGCAACACGAAGAAGCGCTGGGGCGGGCCCGCGATGAAGCGGCCTATGGCTGGGATGCCAGCCCCATCACGACCGCGCGGCTCTGCGCGGAAATCTGGGGCGCGATCAAGAATGAAGATTGGTCGTTGGTGTGCGAAGTTTCGCCGTGGGTGAATCGCTGGCCCTTGCGATTGTGGAATTTCGACAAGTATTACCAGTACATCGGATCGTCCGGCGGATTCGGCGTCGGCTACGGCGCGCCGGCGTCGCTTGGCGCCGCCCTGGCCAACAAGAAGCACAGCCGCCTAACGGTCACGATTCAAAACGACGGCGATCTGATGTATGCCCCGGGAGTTCTCTGGACTTCGGCGCATCATCGGATTCCGCTGCTCAGCGTGATGCACAACAATCGCGCGTATCACCAGGAAGTCATGCACGTGCAGCGCATGGCTGACCGCCACAGCCGTGGCATCGATCGCGCTTCTATCGGGACCACGATCACCGATCCAAACATAAACTTCGCCATGGTCGCCAAAGGCATGGGCGTCTATTCCGAGGGGCCGATTACTGACCCGAAGGACTTAGGTCCCGCGATTCTGCGCGCGAAGGAAGTCGTAAAGCGAGGCGAGCCCGCGCTGGTCGAGGCCGTCACGCAGCCGCGGTAGGCATTTTCGCAATCCACTCATATTCTTGATCTCCTGACGTCGAAAAACGGCACGGTGCTCCGCGACGGCCCGGCCACATTCCGACACCGTTTCTCAGATGGGATGAGAAGTCTCAGGACTTGGGACTTGAGCACTGGGACCACTAAGGTTTGGTACACTCTCCACAATGAGTCTGCCGATTTTCGCCGATGATCGATTATGGAAGCTGATCGATCAGGACCGCGCCGGAAGTCCTGGCTCAGCGACCCGCTCGATCGCCTGGAACATCAACTCTCAGACATGAATGACCGACTGCGCCGGTTCGAGGCGTCAATTGTGGGAACGGGAAGGTAGAGCGACTGCGCTTCGCTCTTTTTTCCCTTAGAGGGTCAATTCCACTCCACCCTGGCTCGATTTCGTTGGTTGCCGGGGCGGCCCTGCCCTTTCGCAACAGGACCGCCTGGCGATTCCAAATTGCGAGTTGCCCCTACGCTGAAGAGATCATTTTATTCCCTCTACGCTCCGAGTGTGATCGCGCGACGCCTCGGTCTTTGCGTTCACCCTCGGAAGGGATTTAGGGAGCAACCGTGTAGCGGTACGGGATACGCACAACCTCGTCGCCTGTTGCAACGTTGGGATTAAACGTATCGATGTACAGATACCCGTCGACCGTCGCGCCAATTTGCTTGGGCGGTGTGATGGTTACGTTTATGGTGCCCGACTGCCCAGCTGCTAGCACCAGCGGATGGAAGGTCGATGTACCCAAGGTGAGGTCCGCCCAGATGTCGCCGCTGTCTGCGGAGACACCGGAGTCGAACGGCTGCATTAGTGCAAGCGCGCCCGTCGTTACGTCTGCGGTTTGAGCACCGGCTGGCCCAAAGGGTCCAATCAGCGATGGGAAAACCTCCCATGCTCCGAACGGCACCTCGGGAACTTTCAGCGAGGCTGCAACAGCGTCGGGACCAACCGGCTGCGCGAACAAGTCGGGGGCACCCGTGGCATTGAACGGGGTCCCTATTAGGGGCAGGCCCGAAAATAGGGAGGCATCCATATTGATGGGTACGGTCGATTGGGCTACGAAGTCCACGCGGCTGACTTCCGTGGGCACGACGAACTGCGTGCAGCCGCCGGGAAGCGATGTCGTCGAGCACAAAGGAGAAGCTTGCGGAGATAGAGCCAGCGTGGCGGGGGTCCTAAGCCTAGCGTCCACGAAATACAGCTCAATCACCGCACTGGTGTTGGTTACCGTGACAGGGATGGTGACAGGGATGCCCGCGCGGAGATTAACTCTGTCCTCCTCTCCCCCGTTGGGCAGGCCGGATGCCATGACCTGCGCCGTGTTGAAGCCGATCTGCGCTGTGAATGGGAGCGCCGTCTGGTTACCGGACGAAAAGTAGTCGTCAAGCAGTACGAAACGCCAGCGGCCCGGGTGCGGGTTGCTGCGATAAAGCTGCAGCGCGGTCGTAGTGTTCCCGGAAGTTGGGTCGACGTTTGGTTCAACGCTGAGATTCATGCCGTTCGGATCGATCAGCTCGCCTTGTAGCAGGTACGCGTTGTCGGCGATCTGCAGAGCGAGACTCATGTTTTGCACGCCGCTCGGCAGGTCGAAGTTGAATGTTTGCGTCGGACCTGCCCCAGAGCGGCCATTGCCGCCCGTAAGTGTGCCAGTGAAGCTACCGCCTTCCGAATCGATCGGAATCAGGGTGCGAAGGCTCAACGGAATGTCAGCCTGCGCAGTTCCGCTCTCACCTTCCGAACCGCCGAACCGGATCGCGGTGCCGAGATCGCCGGGCTGCGCCGGCATCGAGAACGCGGCGGTGATCGTTGCGGTGGCCCCTGGTGCAAGGGTGAGATTTGGAGGAGATACCGATCCCAGCTTGACATACCGCTCCGCCGACCAGCTGAACTTCACCGGCCCTGTATAACTCGCGGCTGTACCCTTCGGCCGGGTGAAAACAACAGCGGTCCAGGTACCAGCCACTGGGCGGACAATGTCGACGTGCCCGTAGCCGTTTGCGGCACCCTGTGGGATTGAGTACGCGGCTTCCCTACCACGGGGATCGAAGAGATTGAAGTACACGATTGCCGGAGGACTCGTGAGCGCGCTTTGATAAGCGATCGCCGCGTCCAGGTGCTCCGCACCTTCCGGCACGACGAAGGTCTGCTCGACATAAGAGCGCAGCGCCCCCGCTACGTTCGGGAACGTGGGGTCGGTGGAAGGATCGAGTTGCAGGGTGAGCGCAGCGCCAGCAATTGGCCCGCCGAGCGTCTGCAGAGTCGGGGACAGTTGCTGTGTGGTGGACCCGGTGTTCGTAATGGTGAAGGAGCGGGTCTCTGACACGTTCGGTGTATCAACAACGATGGAACTGGCCGGGATGCTCAACCAGCCATTGCCGCGGGCAGTGGGATTCCCGTTTGCGTCACGTATCGACAATGCGACATTCACCGCTTTCAGGGCATTGATCAGCCCCGCGCCCTGCTCGTACGACGGCGCGCCCAGATCGGTTGCCGTGCTCATGATGATTTGCTTTACCAGCGCGGGCGTGGGATCTTCGCCGCCATGGGTGCTCCGGTACGCCTGGATGACGAGCGCAGCCTCACCAGCTGTCAGTGGCGAGGATTCGCTGGTCCCGCCGAATGCCTGGATCGCCGCTGGGGCGTTGATGAAGCTGATGCAGCCTGAGTAAAGCGTCGTGTCCGCGGAACAATATGCCCAACCGAGGTCGCCCGGTGCGACTACGTCCACGGTGCGAGGGGTGACCTGGGCAAAGCCGCCCGAACTGAAGGACGAAATATTGTTGTCGAGGTAAGTTCCATTACCGAGCGCAAGAGCAGCGTATGTGTTCTGGGCGTACAGGCGGAACTGCGTGCTTCCGCCGACCGCGATCACGTCAGGGTCGGTGGAGGGCGAGCCGAGAGTGCCCACTGTGCCCGCGTCCCCAGTGCTGACAACGACGGTTACGCCGGCGTTTACCGCTTCGGCATTGGCGAGCGATATTGGGTCGTTCGCATTGTCGGGAAAAAGGTTGCTGCCGAACGACTCGTTGATCACGTCGACGTCGTCGTGAAACACAGCATATTCAATTGCCTGAACGAAATTGGAGTTGGTGCCGAATCCCAGATTAGAAAACGCCTTCAGCCCTACCAGCGATGCCCCAGGAGCCATACCTCGGATGCGAATGCTGCAGGGAGAGGGCAGCGGGTGGGCGGGGCTGACGAATTGGCTAATATCGAAGATTAGTGGTTGGCCATTCGGCATGTCCTGGCCAGCGATGGAACTGGCGTCGCCGAAAGCCTCGGCCCCGTCAGTGGGTGTGCCCGCTGGGTCACCGGAGAAGTCCTGGTAGTCAGCAAATACAGAGGACCCATCTGGTCGAATAAAACCGGAGATAGTCGTATCCAGGCCATCAGCGATAAACGCGACTTTCACTCCCCTGCCCGTGACCGGCTGGCCATTGCCGTCCAGCACAAGCTGCGCCTGGGGCCTATTGGCGTGAGCAAAGGCGGTGTTCGTGAGTTGCAAGGCCTCAGGCTCCAAGGTATTGCACAGCGCCTCCGCACTGCTCTCATTGGCGCGAGTCCCGCTGGCAGCTGCGCTCAGCTCCGCGCTGCGCGGATGCTTTGGCAACCGGATCGGCATATCGGGGACCACGGCCTGCACGAGGGGATGCGCGGCCAGGCGTTCCATCTCCGCTCTTGAGACAGTGGCGGCCACCGCGTTGATCAACCCGAAGGTCTTCAATTTTGGCGCCTGCAGCTGTTGCAACTCGGAGACAACGGGAGCCTGTGCTGCGGAGACAGCTGCTGCCCGGGTTTCACGCGACCCACGTCTGGCAGGCACGTTCGGTACCTGATCGCGCAGGATCACGATCACGTCGCGGTCGGCATTCTGCGAAAATTGCTGGATCTGCTCAGGTGTCAAAGCAGCGGGCGCCGTACCAGATTGTGCGAATGCCGTTACTGTCAGTGAGAAAAGGGATGCGATCGAAAAGACGAGCAACGCGAATGTGAAACCGGAACGAACATGCATTTTAATTATATTCATCACACCAATCCTTTCCATAGACGTTTCGTAGTGCGGTCCAAGCGTTCGATGTGAGAGCTCATCGCGATAGATTGCGGGGACAAATGATTCTGAGTAGCCCAAAAGCGGCGTTGAGCCTTTGACGTCACTCATGTGAAGCGGGATTCTAGTCATCACATTTGATGAGTGTCAAGCTGCAAAACTTTGCATACATTAAAATCGTATATGGAAATTCGGTTTGCTATGTGAGAGTTGAGCCCCTCAGTTCTAGTACCCGCGCTACCGAAAGCAAACTGTTTGTGGCGCTGAGATCGGCGCGCGAGGAAAATTAGGAGATCGCGCAGGTTGATTCCAGCGAATTGTGAAAGCTCTGTCGAGCTTCGCGCTAGCTGGTTCGCCGTTCGGGAAGATGGTCTTCACTGTGTTGGGCGCCGTGGCGGAACTCGAGCGATCGCTGATCGTGGAGCGCGTCAAGGCCGGTCTGCGGAACGCACGTGCCAAGGGGAAACACCTCGGCCGCCCGCGCAAGATCGTGGTCACATGTAGAATTACCACACCTCTCGCACGAGGGCTTTCCTTGCGTTCGATTGCGGCCAAGCTAGGGGTTAAATTTGCCACGCTGCATCTCGCGTCTGTACCCAGTTCCAAAACTCTGGAAAGGGAATTTGGAGGGCGATAGAAGGGTCCCTGAGTCTTCTCGGAATGTGGGATTTTCAGCAGCATTCGAATCATGAGATTTGCGCTGGCACGATGGCGTGACCGCACCTCGAACTTCACAAGAGGAAAAACTGCCGAACATCAGGACGTGGCCGACTTCTATTGATTCAGGAGCGGGATTTCCTTGGAGGGTGTAGCCATTGGCCTTGACTGCAGATACGCATAAATGTCGGCGAGTTCCTGGTCTGAGATGACCGCGCTGGTGTATGGCGGCATCTGGCCGGTTGGTTGGCGGACGTACTTAATAAAGGGGCGAATGAAACGTTGCGACGGCCCGATGCGCGGGCCGGACGCTTGAGCCGCGCCCTGCCCCTCGCGGCCATGGCATTCGTAACAGCCGGCCTTGGTAAAAATCTTTTTGCCGGTTTCCGCATTTCCCGCGGGAACCGCTTCGCTCTTTTCACCCTTCTGCGCCGCATTTTGCGTACGCGCCGCGGGGACCGCAAGCAGTAACACTGCAACGATCGCCGCCGGAGTGAGGCTCCGCACACTCGAATTATGGTGATATTCGATCCGGTTCATGAGTGGCAAAAACATGTTCCTGCATTCCCCTTTGGCGCCATTGTGCCACAGGACCGATCGTTGCTGAATCGCTATTTGCCTATGCATTTTCGGGCCAGTTATGCATGCAGCCAATTTTCTCTTAATCCTTGACGTTGGCATCTATTTCGACTACATCTTTGCCGTCGAAAAAATGGCCAAATCCAAGATTAAACCCAAAATCCAAACAGACCTCGTTCGGCACTGGGAACTTTCGCCTATTGGACGGCGCATTCTTCGCGGCGGGCGGCAATTCGCAACGGTGAGGCGGATTGTGGTGGCCGCGCGCAAGGTGTTCGCGCAGAGAGGACTTTCCGGGGCGCGCATGGACGAAATCGCGCGCGTCGCGGGCGTCAACAAGGCTCTTCCCTATTATTATTTTCGCAATAAAGAAGAGCTTCACCGCTTCGTGCTGGAAACGATGATCGCGCAGATTTCCGCGCAGATGGAATCTCCCGTCGTGCTCGAGATGGATCCACCCCAGCGCGTGCTGGCCCTGGTCAACCTGACGTTTGACTTCGTCATGCGCAATCCGGCGTATCCGCGGCTGATCCAACGGGAAATGATGTCTGACCGGCGGCCATTGCATTGGATGGTGGAAGCCTACTCCCGCCCCCTGCACCTGCGCCTGGTGAAAACGATCCAGGACGGAATCAGACGCAAGGAATTTCGCGCCGTCAATCCCGACCAGATGGTGTTTACCATTTTCGGAATGATCATGTTCTATTTCTCGACCGGCCCGCTGGCCAGCCAAATCTGGAACCGCGATATCTGGAATCCGCGAAATGTGGAGCAGCGCCGCCACGCCGTATTGGATTTTCTCGAGCACGGCCTGTTTCTTTCTCCTGCGACGAAGAACTAGATCGCGGCTTTCCTGGGAACGCCATTCTCCTGAATGGCGCGACGAAAACCGCCAATCGGGAGATTGGCGCTCCCGGGGTCCAGCGGATGGCAATGTGTCTTGACACTGTTCTTGCGCGCGCCTAAAATTCGATCATAGTTTAAGTAGATGTTTAATTTTATTTTCACCGATCATGCCAAGGCACGCGCGGTTGCCGAGGAGGAATCTTGATTCGCAAGTCTTCCATGTTCCTGATCGGGCTGGGTTTCTTTCTGGCCGTCTCGCTGCCGCTCGGCGCTCAACAAACCTCTGCCACTCCACTGACCGACGCGCAAAAGGAAGGCCGGCGAATTTTTCAGCAACGCTGCGCGGTCTGCCACACCCTGCCGACCGTCGTCAGCAAGCGCTACGGCCCCGCTTTGTACAAGGAAATCGTGGAAGATAATGAAGATAATATCCGCGACGCCGTTATGGAAGGGCGCGAGGGATTGATGCCTGGATTCAAGTACGGTCTTACGCGCGCGGAGGTCGATTCCATCATTGATTACCTCAAGACTGTGAACCGCCCTGCTCGGCCAAAGAGCAACCCAAATCAGAAAGAAGGAACTCCAGCGGGTACCGGAGAATAATTCTGGTCCGGATCCAAGAGTTTGAGGAATATGCCATGACGAATCGGAAGCGGCTCTGGACAATCGCGTTGGTTGCATCAGTGACGATCGCTGCGGCGTTGTGCGCTGGAAGCGCAAACGCATCCCCGCAGCAGCCGAGGGTGTTCCTGTCCGGATCGGTAAAATCCGACGCGGGCGCCAAACTTGAGGGCGTGATTGTCTCGGCGAAGGGCGCGGGGCAAACCATCACGACCAGCGTCTTTACCGACGAAGAGGGCAGTTACTATTTTCCGCGCATGGCCGAAGGGAAATACCTGGTCTGGGCGCAAGCCGAAGGATTTGAGGCTGGGAAGTCCGAAATCAGCTTGAACGCAACCGCGAAGCGCCAGGATTTCACGCTCAATACGATCAAAGACGGTTTGGAAATCGTCAAGCAGATGACGGGGCAGGAGTATGTGACTTCGCTGCCCGAAGATACTCCCGAGCATCGCAAGATGAAGGACGTTTTCTACAATACCTGCACCGGTTGCCATGAACCCAACTACATTTTGCAAAACCGTTTTGACGAAAAAGGATGGGAAGCGATCCTGAACCTGATGTCCCGCGTCTACAACGGCGGCGGCGAATATGCCGGGCCAGATATGGCGCCGTTCCCGGTGATGGCCTATTACAAGAAAGAACTCGCAACGTATCTTTCGGAAGTTCGCGGGCCCGGGCCTTCCACAATGCAAATCAAGCTGCACGCGCGCGCACGCGGCGAAGCGGCCCGCGCCATTGTCACCGAGTACAGCATCCCGATCGCCGATCCGGAAGCCAATCCTACCGACAATGGATTCCCAACCAACGACGGAACATTTTGGTCGATGGGAACTCCCTCCGCGCTGAATGGGTCGCGCGGCCTACACGATTCGCAAGCTGACAAAAACGGCGATATATGGTTCACCACGTCGGAGCCGAGCTTTACGCGGACGGTCAGCAAGCTGGATACAAAAACGGGGAAAGTGACGGACATTAAAGTTCCCGGCATGAACGGCCTGGCCGCGCCGACGCACGGCCTCACTATGGACTCGAATGGGATTCTTTGGGCGACGGTGATTGGTGATTCGCGAAGCGGCGGGGGGAATCTGCTGCGCGTGGATCCAGTCACGATGAAGTACGAGGTGATTGCGCCGCCCAAGGGAATGGGCGGGGCCAGCACCAGCATCGACGTGGACACCAAAGGCAATGTGTGGGCCACGACGGGAGTCGGCGCATTCCGCTACGATCCGAACACGCATGAGTTCCGGGAATTCAAATCGCCGACCCCGATCGACAACGGCCCGGGAGGATCGTATGGAATTGCCGCGGACCGCATGGGCAACGGCTGGTGGACGCAAATTAACATCGATCGCGTAAATCGCGCGGACATAGAGAGCGGCAAAACGCAGGAGTTCCACGAGCCGCCGCGGCCAGCGCGAGCCGATAGAGCGATCACCGCCGAGGACAAGAAATTGTATGAACTCGCGGGGACCGAATTGACCGACTTCTCGGCTTGGTGGTCGCAGGGCCCGCGCCGCATGGGCGCGGACAAGAATGGTGATGTTGTCTGGGTGTGCGATTATTGGGGCGGAAATTTGGCGAAGTATGACATACGCACGCTGAAATCCACGTTCTACAAGTACCCCACGCCGGAATCCGCGCCTTACGATGCAAGCGTCGACAAGAACCACAACGTGTGGGTCAATCTCACCAATGGCGATTCCGTGGCCCGATTCGATCCAAAGACCGAACAGTGGACTGAATTTCCCTTCCCGGCTCGCGGAATTGATTTGCGCCACATTTCGCTGGATGAGCGCGACGGAGTGACACGAATCGTCGTCGGCTACACGCGAAACAGCAAGATCGCGCGCATGCAGATTCGCTCAAAGGAAGAGCTGCAGGCGCTGAAAACGCAGGCGGAGAATCTGGCGGCGCAGGCTAACAAGCAGTAACGCAAGCTAGCCGAAACTTTTCACGTCGTTTATCCTGAATGCATCAGCAAGAATATTTTTGCAGGCAGGGCAAGGCGACGGGGGCGAATCGTAGCGCCGGCGTCTCGCCGGCAGTTCTTCTGACCTTGGGACCGTACAAAAATTGCCGGCAAGACGCCGGCGCCACATGAACCTGAATGGCTTCTGCGCTCTCCGGCCAGGAGAGAGCGTAGTTTTCGGGAGAGTGCATGAGTGGCACGAGGACAAAAGAAGTCTGCACCCGTCATCTGCGATTCGGAGGGCGCAAACCTTTTGCTCCGGGCCGGGGAGAGGTTGCAGCAATTTTCTTCGCTGTCTTACTTTCTGTTTCGATCGCGTCGCCACACTCCACAGCGTCCGCGCAGGAAGCCGCAACGGCCAATGTCGCCACGGAAACGATTCACTACGACTCGGGTGGCTTCAATATCGATGCATTTCTTGCCAAGCCATCAGGCGGTGGAAAGCATCCCGCCGTTCTGCTGGTTCACGACAATCTGGGGCTGAACGATTCGATCCGGGATATCGCCAAGCAGCTTGCGGCTGCGGGATTCTTGGCTCTCGCGCCAGATTTTACTTCCCGCCTAAGCGGTACAAGGACGCCCGATCAGATGGCGCAGGCCGTGGGCCAGTTGTCTCCGAATGTCAGCATCCAGGACGCCAGAGCGGCGCTTGCCTATCTGCAAAAGGATTCGGACGTGGACGCGGCGAAAATCTCCACGGTGGGTTTTGGGTGGGGCGGATGGCGTAGCTTTATGCTGGCCATTTCGGTGCCGGAGCTATATCGCGCCGTCGTCTATTGCGGAGCCACGCCGTCGCAGAGTTTCGATAGGCTTCACGCTCCTGTCTTGGCCCATTACGCGCAATTCGATTTCCGCACCACGGGCAATGCACTCCTGACGGAAAAGACCATGACTGAGGCCGGGAAAAAATTCACGTACTTCGTCTACCCTCAGGTGAATCGCGGCTTTTATGGCCCGGGGATGCAATATAATGCCGATGCCGCGAAGCTTGCGTGGACAAGGACGCTGGACTTTCTAAAGTAGGACGGGCTTTAAGCCTGTCGGGTTTAGATGTGTGGCTGTCGAGCAGAAAAGCGACAGGCTGAAGCCTATCCTACCTTAAGCCACCTGCATAATTTCACGGCTGCCGGAAACCCACAAATCCGTGTAGCCCTTCATCTTGGCGCGGAAGGCTTCATCAGTTGCGTACTTTTTCATTTGGGCTTCAAATTCCGCGATGCTCTCCACCTCATATTCCAGAATGACGCGGTTGAATTCACCCGTCAGATCCGTCAGAACTCGGGAACGAGGAATCTTCGCCGAAGTGGACGCTTCCTTCAGTTGGGCGGCGAGCTTACTTGCGTTTCCCGGTTTGGCGACGAAACAGTTTCGCACGACGAGCATGGACATACCTCCTTGGAAGCCTATTCTGCCACAGGGTACACCTCGCTTTTACGGGACCTCAAGCTATCTCCAGTGGTCGATCAGTGGCGCAGGCTTCAGCCTGTGGGTTTTAGCACTGCAAGGATGAAATTCACAGGTGGAAGCCTGCACCACGGGAGACTTACTTTCACATTGTTTGGGGGAGCGGCGAGGTGTAGATTTCGGTCCGGCGGAAACCGAAATAACCTAGGCCGTATGTCAGAGGAGGGCGTGCCCATGAAATGCCGCAGCGCGGGTGGTGGAGACTCTTGGAGGTCGTTGAATCGCAAGAATGAGTCGAATCCCTATCCCACCAGCGGTGCTTCGCGTCGCGAGATCTTGCAATGGGTTGCTATGTCCGGGGCGGCTTCCCTTCTCCCCGCCAGCAGCTTGTTGGCGCGGGCAGGCATGCCCGCTGCCGGACCGCTGACCGGCCGGATCGATGTGCACACGCACACCGTGCCGCCCTTTTACACCAAAGTCATGGAAAAAGAAATTCTGGCAACCGGGCATCCGCTACCGACTTGGAGCCCATCTCTGGCTATCGAAACGATGGATAAGAACGGAATTGCGACTGGAATGCTTTCGCCGATGACGCGCGTCGTGCAGGATTCCCTCTCCGACAAGTCCGAGCGGGCACGCAAACTCGCGCGCCAGAACAACGACTACTCCCAGCAACTGGTCAGAGATTATCCCGGGCGCTTCGGACATTTTGCGGTGATCCCTTTGCCAGACACAGACGGAAGTTTGCGCGAGATCGAATATGCGTTCGATACGCTCAAGGCTGACGGCATCGGCCTGTGGACGAGTTACGGCGATAAGTGGCCCGGCGATCCTGTCTTCGCGCCCGTGTACGATGAGCTCAACCGCCGCAAGGCCATCGTCTATACGCACTCCGCGCCGCCCAGCTGCTGCCGCGCGCTGCAACCAGGCGTGATCGACAGCGTCGTGGAGTACGATTTCGATATCGCCCGCTGCATTGTCAGTTATCTGAAAAGCGACGCGTTTCGCCGCTACCCCAACATCCGTTTCATCTTTCCTCATTCGGGAGGAACGATGCCGGTGCTCGCCAACCGCGTGAGCGAAACTCTGCCCGAGAAGCGTTCTGAAAAAGACACCGAGGAAATAATGACTGAGTTGAAACAGCTTTATTTCGACGTTGCGCATGCAACCTACCCCGCTCCGCTATCCGCGCTGACAAAAGTGGTTCCCGTTTCGCAGATCCTTTTTGGCAGCGATTACCCGATTGTGCCCTACCCGGTTTCCGAGGGTCCTCTCGACCATTTCGGATTCTCGCCAAGTGATTTACAAGCGATCAATCGCGGAAACGCCGAGCGGCTCTTCCCTCGTCTAAAGGCATGAGAAATTCCGTACCGTAGTGGAGGAAATAATGAATTCCCGGATTGTAAGAGCAGGACTGGCAATATTGTTTTTGGCGGCCCTTGCGACCCTGACCGATCTTCGGATCGGCGCGTTAGCCGGCAAGGCGAAGGACCCGGCGATGCCGCCCGCGTCCATTCCAACGTTTTCCACGGAAAACATCGGGCGCGAGGCTTTCTTCTACGTAGGTGGAGAATATGCCGGGCCTCCTGGCAAAGAGGTAATGCACGGCGCGATGTACGTTGAAGTGATGGTGCCGAAGCAGATCAAGCAAAAATATCCCATCGTATTTTTTCACGGCAATGGGCAGACCGGCACGGTGTGGAAGCAAACTCCCGATGGACGGCCGGGCTGGGCTTACTACCTGATTAATCAAGGCTACGTCGTTTACATGGTGGATTACCCGGCGCGCGGGCGCTCCCCTTACGTCCCGGACATGGACGGCAAATTAGGCCTGCGCACGGCGCTGGATCTGGAGCAGATCTGGACCGGCCCCGTGCCCTCCGGCGGTGATTTTCCGCGGATGAAGCTGTACACGCAGTGGCCGAGCGATTCGCCAAAGAAAGGCACCAAGGGCGATCCGGTCTTCGATAATTTCATTAAGGGCCAATTGCAATTTATTTCCGCGCAGGCCGAACTCGCCGTGCCGGCCGGAGTTGCCCTCCTCGATCAGATCGCAAGCCCGGTGGTTCTGATCACCCATTCGCAGGGAGGCGGCATTGGCTTCAACGTCGCCGACGAGCGCCCCAACCTGGTCGCGGGCATGGTGGCGGTCGAGCCTGGCGGCCCGCAGATTGGCATCGTGGATACAGCCAAGGTGAAGTACACCGGAAAAATTGGAAATGCCTGGGGCATCACCAACATGCCGATGCATTACGACCCGCCGGTCAACAGCCCCGACGATTTGAAAACCTACCTCGAGGAAAAATCCGACCGGCCCGATGAAGTTCCCTGTTACATGCAGAAGGAGCCGGCGCATAAGCTGGTCACCTTTGAGAAGTTTAAAACGCTATCTATCTCCGCAGAGGGCACATATCACCGCGTATTTGACGCCTGCATTCCGAAATGGATCAATCAAGCGGGCGGGCACGATGAATTCGTTCGCCTCGAAGACGTCAATATCCACGGCAACATGCACGAAATGTTTCTCGACAAGAACAGCGATGTAGTCATCAAGTTCATCGATGAGTGGATTCGCAAAAACGTAAAATAGAGAAGCCGGGCAGATTTCGGCTGTTCGGGCTGTAATCAGGAATTAGCACGCAGATTCTCTCAACTGCAGATGGGAGGTGCGAGCCTTGAAGTCTCCATTTTCAGTATTAATCGTTGCCACCATAGCGCTGGCCCTCACGCCCAGCGCGAAAGCGCAGAACGAGATCACTCTGCTGTCGCCGGACCCCATCAAGGCGACGATTGACAAGCTAATTGAAGGCTTCGAGGCCAAGACGGGTGTCCAGGTCAAGGTGACCTATGGCACGGGTGTAGGTACGCGCAAGACGGTGGCCAGCGGCCAAGCTTTGGACGTGTCGCTCCTGTTTGCGCCGTTCCCGGAAGCGCTCAAAACGGGAAATATCGTTCCCGGCAGCGCAACCGTAATCGCGAGACTGCGTCTGGCACTGGCCGTGCAAAAAGGCGCGCCCAAACCTGACATTTCGACGGCCGAGGCGGTCAAGCGCACGTTGCTCAATGCGAAATCCATACTTTCCGTTGACCCGGCGCAGGGGAGCGTCGGTGGCATTGCGCTCGCGACGCTCGACAAGCTGGGCATTACCGATCAAGTGAAACCGAAGATCAAGTGGGTCCGAACAGGCATCATCGTCCAGGATTCGGTCGCTAACGGCGATGCGGAGATCGCCTTGGGACCCTATCTCAGCGACATGCGCAATCCCGGTCTCGATGTCGTGGGGGCGCTGCCTCCCGAGGCTTCGACTCCGGTGGATATCACGGGTTTTCTGTCCACTACCGTGAAGGACGCCAAGTCCGCCCAGGCTCTTCTGGACTATCTCTCTTCTCACGAAGTCGCGCCAATCTACGAAGCAGCAAAGATATTTCCTGCTCATTAAGATCAAGTGGCACAGGCACTCTTGCCTGTGTGCTTTTGTGAGTCGCGCCTAAACTGCTCGACTTTACTGCGATTGCAAACCCGCACAGCCAAGAGTGGCTGTGCACCTATGCCCGATTGACACTGGAATTTGCCTGTCATATTCTGCGAATCAC
>Ga0210401_10003179_pt1 | contig 17668 bp, 17 predicted proteins | sample IncBWH32MmetaG_FD_150866 | JGI IMG/M metagenome (GOLD analysis project Ga0210401, IMG submission 150866) | Forest soil microbial communities from Barre Woods Harvard Forest LTER site, Petersham, Massachusetts, United States - Inc-BW-H-32-M | ecosystem: Environmental > Terrestrial > Soil >... | reverse complement strand
TTTGCTTCGCTTTGCTCGCATGTTGTTCCCTCTCCTTCGTCTGCTGCGGCCCGCGGGGCCGCTGCAGCCATGTTTTGTTCGCCTACGACGGCGCCGCCGCGGAGCGCCCGATCTCTTGACTGACCTGCTAGCGCTCGGACATCGCGCGCAAGGTCTCGGGTGTATAGAAATCGGCTTTCATCCACGGTTGCGTGGCCTCGGGATCGCCCTCTTTGATCCACTTGATGTCCTTGCCGCCGCCGATCGACATCCAGTCGACGACGTAGCGTCCGCCCTGCAGATCCCACATCAGGGTCGGTGCGTGCACGCACGCCCCGCCGATCTCCCAGGCAGGTATTTGGAAGCCCTCGAGCAGCTTCCAAACCTTCCCTTGCGCGTCAAAATCGGTTGAGGTGACGATGTTGACGCTGTCCTCGTCGATGTAGTAAATGCGATGCGCCGCCAAATGACGCAAGCCCGGTTTGATCTTCGCGTCAACGACCCAGACCCGCCGCAGCTCGTACCGGCGGTAATCGGGGTTGACGAACGATTTTCCGAAGACGATCTTCGGGTCGGCCTTGTATTCAAACATCCGGAAATTGTTGACGGGAACGTACAGCTCCTTCTTTCCCAGCAGCGTGTATTCAAATCGATCCAAAGTCGACCATTGAAGCAACTGCTCATCGATCAGGTACTGGTTTTCGTATCCGATAAAAGGTGTATCGAAAACGTAGGTTGGCAGCCGTCTTACGCGGCGCTGTCCCGGAAAGTAGTAGTACTGCTCCGGGTCCTTGTTAATAGGGACCGCATAGACGAGACCTTGCCCCGCGAGGCCTGCCGGTTTGGAGAAGGTATAGAAACCATAGACCTCGACAGTCCCGTCTGATTCCATTGAAGCCTTCTCCGGCTTCTGCGTCGGCCAATAGAAATATTGAAGCCATTGATACCACGTGAATTCATCACCGCCCGGTCGCGGGCTGATGATGCTCGTTCCATCGTTCCAAGTCGTTCCAACGCTCTGCGGTCGCTCTTTGGCGTTGTACATCGCCTCGACCCCGGACTTGGGAATCGGGAACGGGACGCCGGCAGTCTTCGCGTGCTCCAGCGACCAGCCATCGGCGCCGATCTTGGCCACCAGCGCATTTTCTTTCGAGCGTTGGGCAAGGAGCGCCGGAATGCCGCAGGTGCGTCTCGTTGGATATACATCCATCCGGTAGGCTTTGACGGTTTTCAGCGCCAGGATCTGGCTGTCGCTGAGGCGGGAGGCGTACTTGTCAACGTTGGAGGCGTCGATCGAGAACAGCGGCTTGTCGTCCTTGTACTTCCAGTAGTCAAAGCGATTTTTCCCCCACTGCCATCCGGCCAGCGGTACGTCATTTCCTTCGAAGGCCGGGATGCTTCCGTCCGCATTGCCGGCCTTTTCGGCGCCGACCGGGGTGAGCTCCTTGCCTAGCATTTCCGCTTCCTGTGGCGTGACCGCCGCGAAGGCGGCTCCAATCATCAGATACGAGACGGCCAGTGACATTGCAATCGTGAGCAGCTTCATTTTTCCTTCCTCCCTTGCGACGACAGATCCGAGCGCATCAGTTTTTTATATATGGCACGAAGGCATCCGCGAAGAACTGCCCCGCCGGAAGCCGAGATTGACTCGTGAAATCGGAGCGGGCCGACTCCACCATGATCGGGACACCGCAGGCATAGATGTCGTATCCGCTCAAGTCGGGCAGGTCCTGCATGACCGCCTTGTGAACGAGGCCGGTGCGTCCGCCCCAGACGTCGTCCGACTGCGGCTCTGAAAGGACCGGAACGTATCGCAGGTTCGGTAGCGCCTGCGTCTTGCGCTCGACCCATTCGTTCAGATACAGGTCGGCACGACAGCGGCAGCCCCAGTAAAGGGCCACAGGGCGCCGAATCGCCTCGGCCTCGATCCGTTCAAGGATCGCCTTGATCGGGGCGAAACCGGTACCCGATGCGAGCAGCACGATTGGCCGCTCCGACTCGCGCAGCATGAAGGTGCCGAAGGGTCCCTCCAGATGCAGGACATCCTTTTCCCGGAGGCCGCCAACGATGTGGCCGCTGAACCTTCCGCCCGGCAGTAACCGGATGTGGAACTCGATGCCGTCGCGGCCATGCGCGCTGGCAAGAGAGAACTTTCGTCGAGTTCCGTCGCCTAGCGAAAGCTCGACGTATTGACCTGGGTGATACTCGAGGACCCGATTACGCGGGGTTTCCAGCCGAAGAATGACGACGTCGGGCGATGGTCGGCGTATGGCGGTCACGCGGCACGGCATCTTCTGGACCGCAAATATGCCGGCGGCCAAGACCGCGGTCGACTCTAAAACGATATCCGAGTTCGCCAAGCTGACGCAGATCCGAACGTCGGCGTCGGGCTCGATCGCGTCCGGATGCCCGTCCAGCGATCGAACGTTCCCTTCCAGGATGCGGCACCGGCACGTACCACACGCTCCGTCCCTGCAGCTGTAGGAGAGACCGATGCCCTGCCGGATCGCCGCAGCAAGAATTGTCTCGCCGGTTTCGACTTGAAAGCGGCGGGCGCTTGGCAGGACGGTCGCAGTAAACGGCAAGCAGAGCTCCCAGCCCGCACCCGGGGGGATAAGGGCGAACAACGGCAACGGATCGCAAAGCGAACGCGTGGGGAAGCGCGCGAGGTGGAGCCGCGGAGCGCTAACTGCTATCGCTGAACGCGCGACGGGAGGCGGGAGATGCGTCCGTCAAAATGTGGACGGTGTGTTCACCCATACAACCCTCGTTGTGACTTGCCCAGGATTCCGATATCCGTGCGGCAGATTCGAATCGAAGAAGAAAGAGTCGCCCGCATACAGGTGATAAGACGTGCCGTCGACGATCAGCTCGAGTTCTCCTTCGAGTATGTATCCGACCTCTTCACCCTTGTGCTGGATGAAACCTCCGCTCTCGCCGCCAGGCTCTACGATGTGAATGGAGCCGTAGAGCAGCCGGTTTGCAGGGTCCGGGATCAGGCATTCCAGGTGCACACCGGCTGAATCAGGACGACCGATAGCGCTCGTGCGAATGACGGGCCGCTCCGCGCGGCGCATCACGATTCGGTCGTCCTCACTGGCCCCTGCGAACAGTGCACCGATGCTGGTGTTCAGCTCCGACGCGAGGCGATGCAGCATTTTTAGCGACGGCTTGACCTGCTCGTTCTCAACCTTCGACAGCAAGCTTTCCGAGCAACCGATGGTCTTCGCTAGGTCGATCAGCCTCAGACCCTGGATCTTGCGCGCGTGACGCAGCTTGGCGCCAATCTGCAGGTCATCGATGTTTTTCTGAGGCGGCCCCTCACTGAGCGGTCCGCCCGTCCCTTTCGCCCCGGCGGCCCCGACCATTGCATGACTGCCAACGCCAGCACGGCCCGCGCGCTTCTTCGATCCACGCCTGCTATGAGGATCGGTACGGCTATGGGAAGAACTCATCACATGGCCTTTCTACGCAACCGAAACGGCTAACCCCGGACCCAGCTGGGCGCTGTCGGCCGCCGGACCGGCCGGCCCGCAAGCGTTCCACCGGCGCCGGCGGGTTTGACCGACGGCAGGTTCGAGGCATCGGCCACACGGCCCGCCAGGCCGTTGAAGACCTTCAGAGATCTCAGAACCGCCGCAGGGTTGAGTCCGAGCACGATGAATACAATTCGCGATTGACGGTCGTCGGTGGGCCACCTTTCCAGGTGCTCCGGGGGATGGACCATATGTTGTGCTGCGTGAAAGGCGACTGGACCCCGCAAACCAGCCACGTTGATCAAGCCCTTGACGCGCAGCACGCGCTCGCCATGTCGATGCAGAAGCAGCGTGAGCCAGACGCCGAATGCGCCCCAGTCGATCGGCTCTTCGAGGACGACCGCAAAACTCCTGGCAGTCCGGTCTACCCCTGCGTCACTGTCCGCGACATGAGGTGCTTTCCATTCGATGCCGGCCGCGCGGGGATTTCGGCGCCAGACGGTCTCATGGTGACAGGTGCCTGCCTCCAGGCCTCCGACCGCTTCGATCAGCCGATCCCCGCCCGCCGCCGATCTGCCATCCACCAACGCCACGTCGCACCACGGATTAATCGCTTCGATACGCTCGCATACGGTGACGACAGCCTCTTCCTCTGCCCGGTCGACCTTGGTGATCATCACCACGTCGGCCGCGGCAATCTGGCGCACGGACTCCTCGAAATCCGAGATCGTTCTTTCGCCGAGGACTGCGTCGACCGTGGTGATAACGGACGGCGTCTTCAATCGTGCTCTGGCCAATCCGAACGTATTCAATGTGAGCAGCAGCGGCACCGGGTCCGCCAGCCCGGTCGTCTCGACCACGACGCGCTCGAACGGACGAATCTCGCCACGATCGCGCCGCTCGAAGAGCTCCCTGAGCGCGCCTTCGACATCTTCGCGCATCGCGCAGCAGACGCAGCCGCCAGACAGGACGACCATGCGCTCGGCCGAGTGCTGAACCAGATGATGGTCGAGCCCCACATCGCCAAACTCGTTAATAAGCACCGCCGTGTGCTCGAAACGCACATCGCGAAGCAGCCGGTTCAAGAGCGTCGTCTTGCCGCTTCCGAGAAAGCCGGTCAGCACGATCACCGGAAGGCGTCGCCCCTGATTCACTTTCCAGCCTGCTCCAGTTCGTCCAGCAAAGAGTCGCTCAGCGGATCGATCGTCCCATCCGCCAATTCATCGGCCACCGACCAGATTCCTGCCAGGTTGTAGACGTTACGAACGCCTCCATTGCGTGTGGTGAGAACGTAAGAGCTCCCGCCCCAGTCACGCAGGGTCACCCCGTATCGCTTGAGCACCGCGTCAACCAGCACCACGCGTTGAAGTCGCTCGTGACGGCGAACCACCTTGCGCCCGCCCGCCTCGAACTCCGGCCGCCCGGCCGCGTCAGTCCAGTATTCGCCGCTGCCCAGCGCACCGCACAATCCGCACATTTCGCCTCTGCTCCTTCAGGCCCGATCCCTACTGCTCACCGGGACCTCATCGCGTAGCCTTCGGCAAGCTCGGGCAGGCGACCTTCGTAGAACGGAATGCGGTCGACGCGCGGCGTGTACTTGCCCTCTTTCATCACTTTGCGGACGTGCAGCGCCACGTCCTCCCCGGTGGCGAACCACACGCCGCCTTTGGCCTGCATCGTGGCGATCATTTCGCGAAGCATCATCATCCGGGCGACCTGACCGGTGCAAAATGGGTGGAAGCAATTGATCCAGAGACCGCTGTGCTCCCACATCGCCTCGAACTCCGCCATGTAAACGTCCTTGGCGTACTGCGGCGACGCGATCGGCATCATGAAATCGAGGTCGTGGTTGTGCACGAACTGAGGCCAGTCGTCGAGCTGCCAGCGCGACGGCAGTTCCACCAGGCTGCCTCCTTTGGTCCGTTTTTTTGATTCAATGATGTAGGGGATATCGTCGCCCATCAGCGAGGTATCCCAGGTGAATGCCTCGTCAAGCAGGACATCGGTCGTGTTCTTGGAGTATTTGTACCAAGGCGAACGGTATCCTCGCGGACTTTTGCCCGAAATCCTGGCGATTGCCTCAGTCCCCTTGTGCGTCCAGAAGCGCTCTTCTTCCTCGGTAAGCTCGTTCGGGTACTCATGCAGGTAGCCGTGAAGTGCCACCTCGTGCCCGTCCTTCACCATCGCCTCGACCGCATGCGGGTACTGTTCGGCGCACCAGCCGGGCACAAAGAAAGTGTGCTTGATGCCGAAGTCACGGCAGGTATCGATGATGCGTGGCACACCGATCTCCGGTCCATACCGCAGCATCGAGTTCGTAGACAATCGGGTGTCGGCGTCGTTCGGATGCGCAAGGTGCAATATCGAGTCCGCGTCCATGTCCCACGTGAAGACGACAGCGCACCGGGCTCCGTTGGGCCAGGGAACGGGATTTTTGATCATTGCATCGACTCCTACGCATTGGAAGTGGCTGTTTATCGCGAGTGGGCAACGGCGATTCCATCGATCTGGATCTTTTGTCCCGAATGCGGAAGCCCCGGGACCCGGACAATGGAAACAACCGGACGGTGCTGAGTCAGATATTCTTCGAGAATTCGCGCAATTTCGCAGGCATCCCCGGTTTCTTGCCGTTCGTCGCTCGCAAAGTAGACGTTGAGTTTGACGAGATCATGGGCGGACGCCCGCCCCGCTTCGACGACTGAGATCACACGCTCCATCGAAGCCTCGGCTTGCGCTTGCAGAGAGGCCGCCCCCGGCGCCGAGATCCCGCCGACATAGATCTCCTCGCCGGTGCGGGTCCCGCAAGCGAACCCCTGGCATCTCATCCAGTCACCTGACGACGCCGGTTCGAGCATCGCACGCTCCTGCCGAAGGGCCGCGATCGCATCGATCTCGAGGAGCAGACCTTCATACAGCAGGTCGACACCGAAGCAGGTCAATGCCGGTCTCGGTTCGGGAACCGTTTCTCGTACCACAGCGAGAATCTGGCTCAGAAGCCGGCGCGACGAGGCTTCGCCGCCGTCGTGTCGATAGGCGATTTTCAGCATCGCTACGTCGCTCCACTCGGCATCCGCTTCCTTCAGGACATGACGAATGTATTCAAGGGTATTCCTTGTTTGCGCGGCTGCGTCGCCGGCAGCAACCGCCCTGCCCTCGCGATCCGCCGAGATCTGCCCGCCGACGAACACTTTGTCCTCAACGCGCCAACCCTGCGAAAAAGGCGTTGGGATGCTCCAGTCCCAAGCGTGCGCGGGCATCAGCCGGGTTCTGCGTGGGCTCGAGGTTGCGATGCCGTCAACCGTGATCAGGCGACTGCGCGTTGGCGCTCCCTGCACGCGAAGTGCCGTTGCGGCCGGCCCCGGATTGGCAAGGTACTTCAAGCGCACTTGCGTCATGCGCTCCCAGAACCTGGTGACTTCGTGGCCCTGGCCTTGGTACACGTAATACGTGTGCAGCTTGACCAGATTCTCCATGCCGAGTCCCGCCGCCGCGAGCGTCTGAACGAGCCCCTGAAAGGCCGCGTGGGTCGGCTCCTCGATCGCGAGCGGATCGAAGCCTGCTGGTCGCGCCAGGGTCTGCGCGCCCAGATAGACGGACTCGCCCACCCGGATGGCCATCGGGAACCCGCCGAACCCCGACCGACCACCGAGCTCGATGGCTAAGTTTGCCGGCTTCTGCATCGCGCTCATGGAGCACCCCGCCGCCGTTTCAGCCGAGGCCGACTTCAGCCCGGAAGCGGCGGACCGCGGTCTTCGCTTCCGTGGCGGGTCCGAGCACGCCCGGCAGGGCTGCGCAATAAGCATCGACCGCTTTGTCCGCATATGCGGCCCAGCTCTCAGTCCACGCCTGCATGACGGCGGCGTTTCGTGGATTCTCCAGGGCTAACCGCACGAACGCGGTCGTCCAGCGCCGGGAACGCTCCGCATCGCGCAACTGCGCCTCCAGCAGCATGGATGTCAGCGTGTCGCCATTCCTGCGGGCTGCGTTGGCCAACTGCCTGCCGCAAGCCTCCTCGAGGGAGCGTGCCGCGACCACATTCAATCCGACCAGGTTCTCGGCCCAGTCGTAGGCGATCAGGAGCCGCTCCATCAACTCTCTGAAGCCCTGCCACGCGGGATCATCTTCCCAGATGTGACGTTCCGCCTCGCCAAATCCCGCTCCTGGATGGGCGCCGGCAAGCTCGCGCGTTCGATAAGCGACGCGCGACAGCCAGCGCACAGCGTCAGCCTCCTGGAAGGCGAGGCAGTTCGTGATCGTGCTGGCGGGCGCCATCTGCAAAGCGTAGGCGCAGTCCATTTGCAATGTCGCGTGCAGGTATCGCTGCGGTGTGAACAGGCGGGCCAGCGAGCCGACCCAGCTCGAAGAAAGTTGGGTATCGTGGCCGCGCGCCGCATGCTCGCGCAACAAACCGTCGACGTACTCCTCGGCCCCGTCCTGCATCGTCACATATGACCGATACGTCACTTGGTCCGGATCGCGAAACCGGTTCCAGTCGTCGTGCTTCAGAGGGCTATCGACGACGTATCGGCGATACCACTGGTTCATCATCACATCGGCATCGAGCTCGTACGGCGCCTTCGGATTGCGTGCGCGATAGTGCAGCCCGTAAGTCACGATTTCGTATTCGCTTGGGCGCTTCTTGCTGCCCATCAGCGCACTCCACGTCTTCAGGCCACGCGGCTGGGGCATGGTTGGGTTGCTCGAATTCACGGGAGTTCTCCGGCGAACTTCATGCTCTTTTCCTTGCCCGGTCGCTTACTTGGCGGATTTCGAGGAGACAAAACGCACGTGGTCGGGGGCCATACGAATGAACCCGGAAAACCCGGGCATGTTCCTTTCCAGCTCACCCATCGTGAACGGGCGCCCGAGCGCTTCCGACATGTTGGCGGTTGTCAAGAGGATCTCGCCCAGCGCTTCGAGGCGGATGTATGAAGGGCCACTCTGTACGCGTACCTCCCGCCCTGGATTGTCAGCTGCAGCCGCCTCGATGGCGGCGTCGGAAATCTCGCCGCGCGTGATGATCGGGCCTACGTAGGTTTGTTCCTCGCTCGCCATGGGGTTCTCGCGCAGGATCAGGATTCAGCAAGCTCATCCGACGACTGCTCAACGTCGACGTACACCTCATCGGATTCGATCTTCAATGCGTAGGACCGAAGGCGACAGCCGGTCGGGTTGACGCCCTGCCCCGTACGAACGTCGAACTTCCACTCATGGGCTGGGCAAGTCAAAACGTGGCCGTCCAGACTGCCTTCACAGAGCGAGTGCGCCTGGTGCGGGCAACTGGCGTCATAGGCGTGGAATCCCTGCTCTATATTGATGAGCAGGACTTTGCGCCCGCTGACATCGAACGGCATCAGCTCCCCTTCCCATACGTCGTCCGTCGTGCAAACCCGTTCGAACACTTCGCCCTCCAACCGAGTTGCAGCCCGTCCTGTCGCCGGCCTCAGGCATCGGCCTGATAGATATCGACAGCCTCCATCGGGAAGAAATTGGCATCGGCGACCTTCAGACTTCTCGGCAAGGGAATGCGATCTCCGTGGCGCCGCACCCGGAGCACCGCGGTAGGGCGCGGCGCCTTCACCACGACCCCCACCAGCGCCTTTCTCGCCTGATCGGCAACTGCATCCATGGTGTCAGCGGTGTCCACCAGCAACAGCTTCAAGCCGTAATCGCCTTCGTAGTTGCACACCAGCGGAAATGAGCTCATCGAATGACCCTTTTCTGCTCTCCAAGATCCGCCTGGATCGGCTAGCCCTAGGCCGCCTTTCGATTACGAAAAGCCTCTGCCCACTGGTAATCTTGTCCGCAACGGCCCCGCTCTTCCGGCGCCATGCTCATGTATTCGTACACGCCGTCCGGCCCTTTCGGGATCAGTCCGGCAACGAACCGGTCCACCAGGCTCAGGTGCCCCCGATAGCGGGAAGGCTCCAGTTCGAAGATCCATTTATCGACCGCCGAGCCGAAGTGATAGCGGCGGCCGTTCAGGTCGACATGGTGAGACTTGACATTCCACTTCTTGCCGGGCACGCCGGATAGCTCCAGACCTGACATGTTGCAAAGCATCGGCAGCACGGACGGTTCGGTCCTTTCAAAGTGGCCCTTGAGGATCGAATCGGTAATGACGTCCCAGACCTCGCCAAAGGTCTCGTTCCATCCCGGGTACTTCTTCTCAAGCCATTCCCGCTCGGCAGGCCCGGCTCCCGCAACCGGATTCCACCAGCCGGTTTTCCGGTACAGGTACATCCCAACGTGTTGAGCGTGATGGTAGGTTTCGACATCGGGCAGGAAATGTTCGTCCCAATACCACGGCTTCTGCAGTCCAAGCGCCCTCAGGTTGCGCAGGAATTGCTGGCAGATGAACTCGTCAACGAATTCCTTCAGCGAGTGCTCGCGCTTGGCCAGCGGCGTGTAGTAGTCCATGCAGACGCCGCTCAGCGCGGAGAACTGCTTCCAGACCCGCCAGAACGAGATATCGACCAGGCGCTGCACCTCGGCGATCTTGCCGTTGTTGATCATGATCTCGATCAGCGGTTCACCGATCTGTGCGTGCCGCGCCTCGTCCGATTGCACCGTCTGCAACATCGCGGAGAAGCTGTGGTCCCCGTAGCGCTTGGCATCAGCCGACAACGCGATGAACTGCAGATTGGTGAAACCTTGTTCGAAGGAGAAGTTCGTCATGATCGCGGCACTCACCGCGTCGCGTGTGTGCTCCACGTCGTCGAACGCATGCCGCTCGCTGATGACGACCCAATTGTCGGTGTTCGGCGCTTTCTGGGCCCAGTCGAACGCAGCGTCGGTGCCCAGAAATTCGTACCCGAAGTACATCTGGATCTGGGTGTGACGGATCTCATCCAGAGAGCCGAACGAAGCCATGTTGCGCATGCCCGGTCCGCGTCCGAATCGCGTCATGCGGGCGAAAGCAGATACCGATCCGTACTCGACGAAGGGAACGGCGCCGAAGTGGAGTTGAAGGAGAGCCTTCCATCCAGGATCGGCCGACTTGTAGAAGGAGACCCTATCGACCGCCGACTTCACCGAATACGCGCCAACGTCCTTCTCTCGTTGGGTTCTGACATAGTCGCGGTAGGTAACCTTATACGGCTCGTCGAATTTGGACCATTCGGACGCGGGAATGCCGTACGGATCGCTGAGTTCCGGCGGAAACAGCTCCACCTCGGAGACGTAGCGCGGGGTCCAGTTCGTCTGACGCGCAATGTCGTACCAGTCACTGTTGTTCAGCAAACTCATCAATCCTCTCCTGTTCGGCCAGCGCGCCGGTCTTCGCCTCGTGGCTTCTCAAGGATGGCATAAATCGCTGCGCCAACGACAGCTGCAATGAGCCATGCCGAATTGGTTCCGTCGGTCAGCGCAAACAGCGGGCCGCTGAACATGTCCGTCTGCACGAACAGCAGTCCGGAAACGCTGCCCGCGGCCCAGGCAAAGACGGCGATCCGATTCCACCCATTGGCGTACCAATAGGCGCCGCGGTCGGCGTTTGCCGAGCCTTTCAGCAAGTCGTGGGGCTTATAGCGGCCGCGCTGAATCAGAAAGTAGCCAACGATATTGATGGTGAGCCACGGGGAGACGGCGCACTCGATCAAAGTGAGGAAGTCGACCAGCATGCTGGTCATATCGGCCAGGTAAATGCCTGCCCAGACCAGAGCACCGCCGGCGACGCTTTGCGCGACCGTGAACGGAACGCGACTGACGGATGGCACCATGCTTTGCATGCCGAGGCCACCGCTGTAAAGACACAGACTTCCCTGGGGTTGGCTGCCGACCACGCCGACCAGTGCGAAGACGACTACCAGCCAGCTCGGGCACAGCCCGATCAGGCCGCTGACAAACGGCGTATCAGCCGACTTGAAGAGCGTCGTGACGTAAACGGCGAAGGCGATCGCGAGCCAGCAACCGATGAACATGCCTCCTCCGGCGGCCCAGGTCGACCGCGCAGGCTCGGTCGATTCGGGGAGGTAGCGCGTGTAGTCGTTCAGGATCGTCGCGTAAGAAATCGGAAGCGCCGCGCAGATACTGCTCGCGAGCAACCAGGTCGGCCAGAAGGAGCCGGCGGCATAAGTGCCGGAACCGGCATAGTCAGCGTGAAAACTCGGCCAGAGAACGGCGACTGCCAACAGCAGTACCGCGCCGATCGCATAGCTCACGAAAGTCTCCGTTGCGACGATCAGTGAGTGTCCGTAGACAGCCGCCAGCGTCGTAATGGCGCCTATCACCGATGCCCATGCGAACATCAAGTGGGGTGTGTTGTGCCACCCCAAAACGCGCTCCCCGGCGGCGACCACCGCCTGGCCGCCGGTCCAGGCGGTCAGCGCAAAGAAACCGAGGGTCACCAACACACCCAGCACGGTGCCGATCGCTTTGCCTTGGACGCCGAAATGGGCCACGCTCGCGACCGGGCCGTTGGTTCCCGTCTTCGCGCCGAGCATCGCGAGGAGTCCGAATACAGCAGAGCCGAGCGCCAGACCCACCGTGACCGCTGAAATCGAAGCCCGGAAGCTGAGGCCGAACGTCACCGGAAGGGCCCCGATCACGATGATGCCGAAGCTCATCTGCGAGCCCAGAAAGACGTAGAAGACATCTCTGGGCTTCGAGTGGCGTGCCTCGGCGGGAATGATGTCGACACCGTGCGACTCGACCTGCCCGAGCTCGTCGCCCGTCAGGGCAGCCGGTGTGATGGGGGCCGAGCGAGCGCCTTCCGCCTCCTTGAACATCGTTAGATTCGTAGAGTTCACGCAATCCCCTCAGCCGCTCTTAGCATGGAGCAATTTTTCGTAAAAATCAAGTTACTTGAGCTGAGAGAAAGTCTCTTTATCACCCGTTGTGGGCACCGTCTCGAAATCGGCGACCCAGTTGAGCAGAACGTCGCAGTAGACCTGCATCCCTTCGATCAGTCGATCGACGCGGCAGTATTCGTCGGTCTTGTGCATCACCTGAGGCTCGCCCGGACCCAGAATGACTGCCGGCAATGCCCCAGATCGGGGCACGAGCACGCTCCCATCGGTGAAGTACGGCACCACTTTGGGAACGATCGGCTGGACGTGATACTTGGCGCAGCACGAGAAAACGCGCCTTACCCACGGGTGGGTCTCCGCGGAGATCAGCGCAGGAACATCGACGAAGGTTTCCAGTGCAACTTCCGGTCCCACCTGATCGGCAATCCGGCTGCAAAGTTCCGCATGGTCGACGCCCGGTACGGTCCGAACATCGATTTCGAAGCACGCCCGATCCGGGACGGAGTTGACGTTGACGCCGCCTGAGATCGTCCCGACGCTCACCGTGCAGCGTCCCATCAAAGGATGGAAGTGGTCCGTCTTGAAGGACCGCAGTCGGCCGACCGCGTCCATGATCTTGTAAATGGCGTTGTCACCCAGCTCCGGCATCGAGCCATGCGCCGTCTCACCCTTTGCGCATCCGCGGATCCAGAGAGCCCCCTTGTGTCCGATGTATGGGTAGTTCTGGGTCGGTTCGCCCACGATCAGCGCGCCAAGTCCTTCCAGGCGCTCGCCCTCCTCAGCCTTCAACGCGAAAGCGCCGTCGCAGCCCGTCTCTTCCCCGCCGGTCAGCAAAAGACGCACACCCGGACAGCGTTGAAGGGCTGAGCGCGACTTGACGCAAGCAGCAATGAAGGCAGCGACACCGGATTTCATATCCGTCGAACCGCGCCCATACAGCAGGCCGCCTTCGATATCGGCGGCGAACGGATCGCGCGTCCAAGGCGCGCCACCCAGAGGCACGGTATCGAGATGGCCGGAAAACCCGAGCCACGGTCCGACCTTCTCGCCTCCAAACTCCGCGATCAGGTTGTAGCGCTTCGGACCGAACGAGTGAAGATGGGTCGAGAAGCCGTAGTTCTCAAGGACGCCCCCAAGCCACTTGGCGCAGGCGTCCTCCTCGCCGGGCGGATTGATCGTCCGCACCCTGATCAGATCCCGCGTGAGCTGGACCGGGTCAATGTCTTGTGCCAATTCCCCCCCCAGGGCAGCGTCTCGCAATGAATCGCAGGCCCGGCACGGTCGGGCGCAGGCCCCAATTGAAAGCAATGTACTGATCATATTCTTCTTAGTCAAGTAACTTTACTGAATATAAACTTGACTAACGCATCGAACCGCCGATCGGGTCAGGAAGCCCGCACGCTCGCGTCGCGTTTGACGCATGCGAGGCAGGAGGGGGAGACGGTGAGTGATCACGGAAATGAGGTCGCGTCGCGGATTGTTGACGCTGACAAGGCGTGGAGCATCGAACAGCATGCGATCGAGCCGATTCCGGCATCGGATCGACATGGAACGCCGATCGAGCTGTTCAAGATGTGGATCGGCGCGAACGTCAACTATGTGGTCATCGTCACCGGCTCGCTGGCCTATGCACAAGGCTTGTCGTTCTTGCAGAGCATTTCCGCCATTCTGATCGGTAACCTGGTCGGATGCGCAGTCCTCGGCCTGTGCTCCATCATGGGTCCCAGGACCGGAACTGCCGGCATCATGTCCTCACGGAGCAGCTTCGGACAGGCCGGCGCGTTCCTCCCGATGGCGATCAGCCTGATTTCGGCGCTCAGCTGGTTCTCGATTCAGTCCGTCGTCGCCACTCAAAGCCTCGAAGAGCTCTTCAAGATCGGTGGTTTCACGGGATCACCCGTCATCTGGATCTCGCTCGCGATCGTCCTCGCCGCCGAGATCCTTTTGGCCGTCTATGGACACGCCACGATCATTGCCGCCGAAAAATGGATTGCTGTCGTTCTGGTTCTTCTCTTCGCCGGCCTGGCCTGCTTCGTGGTCCCTCACCTGCCCCCGCTCGCCGCTCCCGGCAGGCCGGGCACGACTGCGCCCTTGACGACCTGGCTCGTCGCGACCGGGATCATCTTTTCCTATCCGATCAGCTGGGCAAACTTCGCTTCCGACTACAGTCGGTACTTTCCCGAACAGGAGAGCTGGCGCAGGATCGTTCTTTGTGCCGGTGGGGGCCAGTTCGTAGCGCTGGTCTTTTGTGAGGTGATCGGAGTCCTGTTTGCGGTTGCACTCGACGGCGCGCTGGGCGATGACCCCATCAGTCAATTGCGAGTCTTTCTCCCGACCTGGTTCATGGTGCCTCTGCTGTTCGCCATCATCCTGGGAGGTGTGGCGGCCAACGTCCTGAACGGCTACACCGCCGCGCTGGGAATGCTCGCGCTGCGCATCCCCATCAACCGCTTCAGGTCGCTGGCCATCATCGCGATCTTCACTCTGATCGTGCGAGCTTTGACCTTGCTGTACGGGCAGTTTTATCAGCTGTATCAGCAGTTCCTCGACTACCTCATTTTCTGGACCACGCCCTGGGCAGCGATCGTGATTACCGACTACTTCATGCGCCGGGGGCACTACGACAGAATCGATTTGATGCGGTGGGGTTCGGGCCAATACTGGTACCAGGCGGGCATGTTCTGGGCGGGTATCGTCTCATTCATCACCGGGATCGTTCTTTCGGTCGCCTCATCCAACTCCCCGACGTTCGCGAGCCCGCTGGCCGCGCGCCTCTTCGGAGGCGCCGATCTCTCACTCGAGGTCGGATTGGTCGTGCCCGCCGTTCTCTATTACGTTCTTGCGCGCAAGCACATCGGCACCGGCCATGGACTCTTTAGAGGCGCCAGCCGGCGTCCGCAGCCTCGCCATAGCGACGGTTCCCGGGTTGGCACCGCCTGAAACCGGCCCCTAGAACTCAATCTGCCTACCATCGGGACTGCGCAAAGCAGCAAGTCAAATGCCGCCAATCGCCTTGACCGGCAGCCGGACCGCATCGATGAGCGCGGCGAGCGCGGGCGACAGCTGGCGTCGCCCCGGGTAATAGAGGTAAAACCCGGGGAACGGCGAGCACCAATCCGCGAGCACCCTCTTCAGCGCGCCGGCCTGGATCAGGGATGCAACCTGGTCCTCGATGACGAACGCCAGGCCCACGCCGGCCAGCGCGGCATCGATGACCATGTCCTCGTCGTCGAAGACGAGCGGCCCGTCGACGCCCACCTCGACCCCGTGATGTCCCTGCTCGAATTCCCATTGGTAGATCGTGCCTGCGGCCGGCAGCCTGAAGTTGATGCAACGGTGCTTGCGCAGTTCGTGAGGCGTGACCGGCGGCGGATGTTTCGCGAAGTAGTGCGGAGCCCCGACCACGGCCATGCGCAGTTGGCCAGTGACGGGAACGCCGACGACGTCCTTCTCGAGCGCCTCACCGAGGCGAATGCCGGCGTCGAAGCGTTCCGCCACGATGTTCGTCAAGCGAGGTTCGATCAGCACTTCGATCACGATATCGGGATAGCGCTGGACGAACCCGGGTAGGACGGGCGTCAACACCATTCGTGCTGCGGATCGCGATGCCGTGATCCGGACGAGCCCGGAGGGACGCTCAAGAAGCCGCCCCAGATCCTCGACCGCCTGCGTGATCTCCTCGAGCGCCGGGGCGACGCGGGCGAGCAGGCGATCGCCGGCCTGCGTGGTTGAAACGCTGCGCGTGCTGCGAGCGAGCAGCCGTATGCCCAGCCGCTCCTCGAGGCGACGAAGCGTGTGACTCAGCGCCGACGGGGAAACGGCGAGCCTCGCAGCAGCCCGCGTAAAGCTTCTTTCCTCGGCGACGATCGCGAACGCCGCCAGGCTGCCCCAGTCTTCGCGCTCCATTGATGAAAATTTATCAATAGCTCATGCGCATTGTACGTCTTTATCGACAGGATTCGAATGCGCATCATGTGGGCCAGGCAATCGGATTGGGATCTGAAACAAAGTCGCAGGAGGACCTATGCAGAAGCGCAAGCTAGGACGCAGCAACCTGGAAGTTTCGGCCCTCGGACTCGGCTGCATGGGAATGAGCTATGGCTACGGCCCGGCGCTCGACCAGCGGCAAGGAATCGCGCTGATCCGGTCAGCCGTTGAACAAGGCGTCACGTTCTTCGACACGGCCGAGGTCTATGGGCCGTTCGCGAACGAAGAACTGGTCGGAGAGGCGCTGGCGCCGGTCCGCCATCAAGTGGTGATCGCGACCAAATTCGGCTTCGACATCGATCCGAACAACGGCCAGCAACGCGGCCTGAACAGTCGGCCGGAGCACATCAAGCGGGTGGCCGAGGCATCGCTGAAGCGGCTCAAGACCGACGTCATCGACCTCTTCTATCAGCACCGCGTCGACGCGAACGTGCCGATCGAGGATGTCGCTGGCACGGTCAGAGATTTGATCCGGGAGGGCAAGGTCAAGCACTTCGGCCTGTCCGAAGCCGGTGCCGGAACGATCCGTCGGGCCCATGCGGTCCAGCCGGTCACCGCACTGCAGAGCGAATATTCCCTGTGGTGGCGGGAGCCCGAGCGGGAAATCCTGCCCACGCTGGAGGAGCTCGGCATCGGCTTCGTTGCGTTCAGCCCGCTGGGCAAGGGCTTCCTGACCGGCGCCATCAACGAGAGCACGACGTTCGACGGCGCCGACTTCCGCAACGTCGTCCCCCGCTTCGCTCCAGAGGCCCGTAAGGCGAACCAGGACCTGGTCGATCGCCTCGGCGAAATTGCGGCGCACAAGCGCGTGACGCCCGCCCAGATCGCCATCGCGTGGCTGCTGGCCCAGAAGCCGTGGATCGTTCCGATCCCCGGCACCACGAAGCTTCATCGGCTGCAGGAGAACATCGGCGCAGCCGCCGTCGATTTGACACCGGATGAGTTGCGCGACATCGACCTCGTCGTCTCGAACATCGCCGTGCAAGGGGCGCGCTATCCGCAGCATCTACAGCAGCTGGTCGGCCGCTGAGTCGAATCTTTCAGTGTTCCCCGCCGAAGCGTTCCGTGCGGATGATGCCGGGTGGCACAGCCTCCAGGATCAAGCCACTGGTCACAGCTTCGGCAAAGACATTGGAGCCGCAGACATAAACGTCGCGCGGCCGGTGCCCCCACCGGGCCAACGCCTCGTGCAGCAACGCCCGGTCGAGGCGCCGGTCGAAGTCCTGCGGGCGCTGTCGCGGCCCGCGCGTCGTGGTCGCGATAAAGACAAGATCCGGCTCGCGCGCCTGCGTGGCCAGCAGTTCCTCGCGGAAGATCAACTCCTCCCACGTGCGAGCCGAATAGATCAGCAGCAACGGCGTCTTCGAGTCAAAAGCCGACCAGGCGCGCACGATCGCCATCAGCGGCGCGATGCCGGAGCCACCCGCGATCAGGGCAATCGGGCCGCCGTCCTTGGCCCGCCATACGAAGTGCCCG
>Ga0210401_10003175_pt1 | contig 17680 bp, 18 predicted proteins | sample IncBWH32MmetaG_FD_150866 | JGI IMG/M metagenome (GOLD analysis project Ga0210401, IMG submission 150866) | Forest soil microbial communities from Barre Woods Harvard Forest LTER site, Petersham, Massachusetts, United States - Inc-BW-H-32-M | ecosystem: Environmental > Terrestrial > Soil >... | reverse complement strand
CTAGAAGAAACCAAACCAGAAATTATGGCGGAGAGGGTGGGATTCGAACCCACGGTTGAGTTTCCCCAACACTCGCTTTCGAGGCGAGCTCTTTCGACCGCTCAGACACCTCTCCTCGACAAGTCTAACAAACGTGCGATTCCCTCACAACCCAGCGGCAGAGGAGTCCCTCGGCGTCACTCCATTTCAAACGTAACGTAGGTCAATTTCTCATCGCGCTCCACTTGCAACACTCCTGCGCCGCCTGGCGGGATCGCGTTTAGAGCTGCGCGCAAGCCGTCCAGCGTCTCCACCCGCGAACCATTTACGGTGTGGATCACGTCTCCAGCTTGCAAATCCGTTTCGATCCCCGAAAGGTCCGCCGAAAGCGCGGCCACAACGATTCCGGATGGAATACGCAAATCTTCCACGTCGTCGCCCAGCTTCGCATCCACCGGTACCCCGAAGATTCCCAGTTTCGCGATAAGTGATTTTGCGGGATCGACGAGATCAGCCAGCCGATCGACTTTCTCTTTCTGTTCCGCAACGCGAATGTCGAGGGGGATCTTCTGCGTTCCGCGCAAGACCTCGAGGTGAACGCTCGCGCCCGCGGGCTTCGTTGAAACAATCATCTCTGCGATTGGTAGCGCGCCAATCGGTCTCTCGTCCAGCGTGACGATTACGTCGCCAATTTTCAGCCCTGCTTTTGCAGAGGGGCCTTCGGGAAGAATATCCGAAACGATCACGCCTTCCTGTCGAGGAAGCGAAAGCCCCGCGGCAAGATCGGGAGTGATTTCCTGCAGGCTCGCGCCGATAATGCTGCGATGCACGCGTCCGTATTTGCGAAGCTCCCCATAAACAAATTCCACTAAGCTGCTGGGAATCGCGAATCCCAGCCCCTGGCTGCCGCCCGTTTCTGAAAGTATGAACGTGTTGATTCCTACCAAGCGGCCTTCCGTATCCACGAGCGGGCCGCCGCTGTTACCCGGATTGATCGGTGCATCGGTTTGGATGTAGACCGTCGGCGAGCTGGGATCCGCCTGCCGCGCTACCGCGCTTACGATTCCCATGGTGACTGAATTTTCGAGTCCTTCGGGATTCCCGAACGCCAGCACGATTTGGCCCTTCTTCAGATTTCGGTAGTCAGCAAAAGGAAGCGTTGGAAGATTTTTCGCCTCCACTTTCAGCAGCGCCAAATCGATCGTCGAGGCGATGCCCACGATTTTCGCTTCGAGCGGTGCAGGACGTTTCCCAACTCCAAGGCTGCTGCGAACTTGCGATTCAGCCTCGCTTGCGGGCGTTAGGAACACGCGGACTCGCTGAGCTCCTTTCACCACGTGCGCGTTGGTGATGATGTAACCATCGGGATCGACAATCACACCCGACGCAAGGCTGCGCTGCCGGCCAATCAGGCCCGTCTCATCTCGATCCTTATCCTCTACAGCCCGATAGCCGGTTACGCGCACTTGCACGACGGCGGGCGAGACTCGTGCGGTCAGTTCGTCCATCGAATCGCTGAATTGGTTCAGGAGGGTTTGATGTGGATCGGGGGGCGCGGTCTGTCCGTGCAGAGAGGTGGCCGCGACGATACACAAGGCGGCAGCGTTGAACCAACTCCATACAATTTTTCTTCCACATCTGCTTGAACCCAGATTGCCCATGAGGAGAATCTCCTGATTGCGCGAACGCTATATGAGAATCAGAAAAGTGTAATCAAATCCTTGGCCGCAAGCGAGTGGAGTTCGCTGGCGCGCTTGCATTTTTGCAACGGTGGCAAAGCAGGGAACTGCAAGGCTATTCGCGTTAAGATAGCGGTGAGCCGAAGGGCGACTTTCGTGAAGCGTTCTAAGTCGATCACTTATGATGCTGTCCGCCGCGTCGCGCTGACGTTTCCGAATGTCGAAGAAAGCACTTCGTATGGAACACCTGCGTTGAAGGTCAAAGGAAAGCTCTTCGTACGTTGGCGTAATGAGGAAGATCCCGATACGATCGTTCTCAAGATGCCGTTCGATCAGCGAGAAGAGTTGATGGCCGCCGAGCCGGAAACGTATTTCATCACCGACCACTACCGCAACTACCCTTGGGTACTCGTCAGACTTTCAAAGGTTCACCCTGACGCTCTGCATGAACTCTTGCACATCGGCTATAGCAATGCGTTGCCAGCAAGACGACTCCGAAAGCTCTCATCTCATTAATCAACGCGCACCTTTCGGGTCATCGTCTCACTTCAAAAAATGCACGCAGCAACTCGACGGACTGCTCGGCCAGGACGCCGGATGTAACGTCCACGCGATGATTCAGCTTTTCATGCTCGAGAATTGAAAAACAAGATCGCACGGCCCCCGCCTTGGCATCGTCTGCGCCATAAACCAGCCGCGCGACGCGCGCCTGTATCGTCGCACCTGCGCACATTGCGCACGGTTCGATCGTTACGTACAGTGTAGTTCCTAGTAGGCGGTGATTTCCTATCTTGTGCGCGGCATCGCGTAGCGCGATCACTTCCGCATGCGCTGTCGGGTCGCAATCGCCAATCGTTCGGTTACCTGCGCGCGAAATGATAACGGCATCCAGTACGACCACTGCCCCGATAGGAACCTCGCCACGGTTTCCGGCCGCGCGCGCCTCATCCAGCGCCGCCTTCATAAATTCTAGATCGTTTGAGTTTTCGTTCATAGGATAGGAAGACGTTGAGGATAGCACGTGCACTCAACGAATTATTCTTGTCAGAACGGCCGCTCTAGCGAATCGATCGCCTCTGCCGAGTTGCGGTATCTCCCTTGCATCCACTGATCACTACAGTAAGTTATGCTCCAAAGTGAAGGGTATTTCGGCGATGCATCGCTGGCTCCCTTCGAGCATTGGTAGGATACTGATAGAAGCACGACGGTGCCCCGCACTGATTGCGCGACACTGAAGATTCACACCTTCGTTTCACATCCAAGGAGGAATTCAATGGCAGCGCCGAAGCCCGCTTTAACCGAAATTGAGATTTCCCGTGAGCGCCTTGCAGAGCTCTTAAATGAAGATCTTTCCCGCGAATATCAGGCCATCATTTCCTATGTTGTCTACTCGCAGGTTCTAAAGGGCGCCGAGTATATGGACATCGCCAACCAGCTTGAAATTCACGCGAAGCAAGAGCTCGATCATGCGCTCACCCTCTCGCGCCAGATCGATTATCTTGGCGAAATGCCCGTCGTCACACCGAAGCCCGTTCGCACATCGGAAAAAGCGAAGGACATGCTGCGGTTTGACCTCGAAAATGAGAATGAAACCGTGCGGAATTATCGTGATCGCGTTCGCCAGTGCGAAGCGCTGGGCGAGTTTGCGATGGCCGAACAGATTCGTCAGATTCTAATGCAGGAGCAGGACCACCAAATCGATTTGGCAACTGCGCTTGGTGAGGAAGTTCCAAACGTCAATAGCAGCCCGCAGAGGCGAAGCCAGGGAAAGCGTCGCTAGCGCCGTCGGCCCATGTTTTAACGAAACATTTGGCCGTCCCATTCTCCGGGCGAGAGGCGGGGATGGGGCGGCTAAGCGCTAGCCGGCTGCTTTCGTCAGAAGCGCCTCAATCTTTGCGTCCAAATCCCGCGCCACTCTTAGCGCTTCATCATTTTCATACGGAGCTAGAAAGCTCACCATTCGGTCATAGGAGAGCCTTACTCCGTCCGGCCGCTCGTCTACTAGAACGGTTACCGGTGCATATGATCCCGCATCCGGTGAGCGCTCGAGCATCTGCTTCATGATCAGCGGATTACCAATCAAATAGCGCAGGCTGTGTGGGGCAGCATCCCCACGTTCTTTACGGACGATCTCGCCCAGATCGAATTTCATAAATTGCATCAGCCCTGTAGCGCCAGTCACGGCGTTTATGACCTTCTCAAGGTCCGTAAAGGATTTCGCCGACGCAACATCATTCATAAATGTATTCACATTCGGGTGACCCACGGATGCTTCAAGCACCTTCACGACATCACTAAACGGCTTCGCAGAGGTGATACTAAAACGTTCCACGCTGATTTGCTTCGGTCCCATAAAATATCTCCGGTATTACTGAAATCCTGCCAACTTGTTACGGAACCCGTTTCCGGGATGAATTCCGCTTTGCAGTTCGAACCTTTTCCTCCAGATATTCGTTCAGAAAAGTTCGCGCATCCGCGAGCACTCCGTCGTTTGCGTTAATCCGGCTGATCATGAGCGCTCCCTCCAGGGAGCCAATGATCAGCTGCGAGAGCTTTCGGGGATCCGTCCGGGCATCAATTTCTTGTTTAGCCTTGCCTTCTTTCACCAGTGCAGAGATTCGTTCACTCCACGTTCGCAGCGCCTTTCTTGCACGGCCGCGAAGCAGCGCATTGCCGTCGTCAGCTTCAATCGCAGTGTTAAGCAGCGGACAACCCCCTTCCACCAGCCCCGAGCGCCTCTCCACAAAATTCGCGATCATTTTCTTGATTCGGTCGACGCTGTTGGAAACGTCAGAAACTCCATCAAGCCGTCCGCTCACCGCTTTCCCCCACGCATAATCGAACGCCTCAGCCGCCAGCTCTTCCTTGCTCGCAAAGTGGCGGTAGATTCCGCCCTTCTGCAACCCCGTAGCGGTCATCAAGTCCGAAAGGGAAGTGCCCTCGTACCCCTTGGTGTTGAATATCGGTGCCGCATTCCGCACAATTTTCTGTTTCGTTCGCTCTCCCTTCGTCATTTCTGCCTCCTCGTCGGATCCTGCCTCAGCAGGGCACGGCATGCCGTGCCCGCTCGACTCTTGGCGACGCTTACATCCTTCAGTCGAGCAGTTCACTGTTGCGACCGGCTGGTCTTTTCGGTCCAGTCAAGTATACCATATATGCGACCGAACGGTCTCTTAAACATCCAATCCACCGATGAGCGAGTCCCTCGCAGCCCCGGCACCTTTCGTAATTCCCGCCCAGCAAGAAGGCATCAACCCGTGGTTCATCGCTATCACCGTCACGCTTGCCACCTTCATGGAGTTGCTCGATACGGCGATCGCCAATGTGGCCCTGCCGCACATTGCCGGTGGCCTCGCTGTCAGCTATGACGAAAGTACTTGGGTGCTGACGAGCTACCTTGTGGCCAACGCCGTCGTCCTACCACTATCGGCCTGGCTCAGCCGCGTCTTTGGACGCAAACGCTACTACATGGCGTGCGTTGTGCTTTTTACCATCAGTTCATTTTTGTGCGGGATCGCTCCGAGCCTCGGCCTGCTGATTTTCTTCCGTATCCTCCAGGGAGTTGGAGGCGGTGGACTCGCACCAGTTGAGCAGGCGATCCTCGTTGACACGTTCCCAGCTTCGAAACGTGCCGCTGCCTTCGCCCTCTATAGCATGGCGATTGTTACTGCTCCGGTAGTCGGTCCTCCGCTCGGCGGCTGGATCACAGATAATTGGAGCTGGCGCTGGGTTTTCTTCATCAACATCCCCATCGGAATCATTTCACTGATTCTCACCAGCCGGCTTGTGTCTGACCCGCCGGAGTTTACTCGCGAGGTCGAAGCAGCGCGTCGAGGCGGCAAGCTGAAAATTGACGGCCTGGGAATCGTACTTATCGCGCTTGGATTTGCGTGTCTCGAGGTCGTCCTCGATCGCGGCCAAATAGACGACTGGTTCGAAAGTGAATTTATCTTGGTTTTCTTCCTCATCGCTATCACTGCGCTGATAGTTGCGGTGGTATGGGAGTGGCGCCATCCTGACCCGGTGGTCGAAATCCGTCTACTCCGCGACCGGAATTTTGCCCTGGCGAGCGTGTTCTATTTTCTCTTCGGTTTTGCGCTGTTCGGTTCGACGGTCTTGATTCCGCAGATGCTCCAACAGCTTTACGGTTACACCGCGACGGACGCAGGTCTCGTTCTCGGCCCGGGCGCTCTGGTAATTGTGGTGCTGGCGCCCGTGGTGGTTTCGCTGCTGCCAAAATTTGGCGTGCGCCCATTAATCGGCGTTGGTTATTGCATCTTCGCAATCGCGATGTGGCACTTCGCGAGCTTCGATCTGGGCGCCGACTATCGCCATTTCGCAATGGCTCGCGCGCTCCAGGGGCTGGGAATTGCGCCGTTATTCGTCCCTGTAAGCCAGGTGGCCTACTCCTTCCTCCCCAAAAACAAGAACAACAAAGCCTCGAGCCTCACGAATCTTTTCCGAAATCAAGGCGCCAGCTTCGGCATCGCTTTTGTCACCGCGATGCTGGCGCGGCGGACGCAACACCACCAATCCGTCCTCGTCGCCCACATTACGAACGGCGATTCGAACTACCGCAATACGCTCCATTCCTTCACCAGCTATTTCGCCATCCACGGCTTCTCGCCATCTGACGCTGCTCTCCACGCCCAGGCCAAACTTGGACAACTCGTCCAACTGCAAGCGTCATTTCAAGGCTCTCTCGATTGCTTCACAGCTCTTGGCTGGATTGTCCTGGTCGGCGCCCCACTCGCCCTGCTCATCCGTAAATTCGATCTCGGTAAGCCCTCAGCGGGGCACTAATGGGCCTCACTGCCGCTCACTTTGCGACCTGCTATGAGTCAAAGTTAATCTACGGTGACGCGATTAGGGATTTTCCTAAGTGCTTAAAATTGTGATGGATAGCAACTTGTAATCGGCGGAAAAATCGCGTTTTGGGAGATTTTGACCGCGCGAATCCGGCGCCGAAAATTGCGGTTTGCGGTCCTGCGTGCTTTACTAAGCGCCCAAATTCTACTAGAGCCAGATTGCAGCGATTGCTAAAGAGGATGCGAATGCCCAAAACTGCTTTGCTCCCGCTCGGAGTTGTGATGTTCTTCTCAGTGCTGGCCAGCAATCGTCCACCAGCGGATCAATCCTGGATCGCCATCAGCAACGGCTACGCAAATCAGCTCTTCGTCGTTTCAATGAAACATCATCCCGATCGCGGTACACGAGAAGGGTTGAGCCAATACGATCCCCTGATTTCTCAGCCCACCCGAGCCGACGAAGACCTGGAGCGCCAGGAAACCGCAGAAGTGCTCTCAAAGTTGAAAGCTGCCGCAGCGCAGCAACAGCAAAAGGAAGTCGCGGAAGACTTGCAGATCATGATCCGCGCGGTCGAACTGCAATTCCGCGTCGAGGATTTCGCGCGCGCCCACGAAGTGCCGTTTATCAATGCCAGTGGCTATGTATTCGCCGGCCTGCAGATCTTGCTTGATGAACAGACTGCCGCAGACCGACGTCCCGCTGCTGTTGTGCGTCTGCGCAAATATGCCGGAATCGAGCCCGGCTATCCGCCGATCGTGGAGATTCTAAAGCAGCGCGCCATCGAGCAAATGGTCAAGCCCGGGATTATTTATCCGGCGCGCGTTGAAATCGAAACCGAACTCTCGCGTAATTCGAACTACGTCGATGGAATCGCGGCGCTCTTGACGAAGTATAAGCTCGAAGGTTGGCAGGAGCCGTTCGGCAAGCTCAAAGTACAGCTCGCCGATTATGACGCGTGGATTCGAGCAATCATATTGCCCAAGGCGCGATCAGATTTCCGCCTGCCGCCGGAAGAATACGCGCTGAATCTGGAGCAATTTGGCATCGATATTCCGCCTGCGAAGATAGCCGCGATGGCGCATGAAGCATTCACCGAAATCCAGGGCGAGATGCAGCCCATCGCCGCGCGGATCGCGAAAGAGCGCAATCTTCTGTCAAGCGATTACCGCGACGTGATTCACGAACTGAAAAAGCAGCAACTCGTCGGCGACGCGATTCTTCCGTTCTATGAGAATCGGCTGAAGCAGATCGAGCAAATTATCGTCGCGCAGAAGATCGTGACGCTGCCAGATCGCCCAGCTCGCATTCGCATTGCGACAGCCGCGGAGACTGCTCAGCAACCCGCTCCGCACATGGTCGCGCCGCCGTTTCTTCACAACACCGGGCAGAAAGGTGAATTCGTTCTTCCTTTGAATATTCCCGGCCCCGCGGGCGAAAGCACCAGCGATAAGTATGACGACTTCGCTTACGATGCAGCCGCATGGACTCTCACCGCTCATGAAGCGCGTCCAGGACACGAGCTACAGTTCGATTCCATGCTCGAGCATGGCGTTTCGCTGGCCCGCGCAAAATTCGCTTTTAATAGCACCAATGTGGAGGGATGGGGCCTTTATGCCGAGTATATTATCGAGCCGTCTATGCCGCCGGAGGGGCAGCTGATTTCGCTCGATTTACGTCTACTGCGCGCTGCTCGTGCATTCCTGGATCCCGAGTTGCAATCGGGCAAGATTCAGCCGGAGGACGCCTATCGCGTGCTGGAAAAGGATGTTGTGCTGTCGCACGCTTTCGCCAAGGAGGAAGTGGAGCGCTTCACCTACCGGGCGCCGGGCCAGGCCAACAGCTACTTCTATGGATACACAAAGCTGTTATCGATCCGCAAGGAGACTGAATCCGCGCTTGGCGCCAAATTCAACCAAAAGGATTTCCACGATTTCATCTTGGCACAGGGCTTACTGCCTCCTGATTTGATGCGCGAGGCGGTGCTTGGCGAATTTGTCGCGACGGCGAAAGGGCAGGCGGGGCATTGATATTCACTTGCGCGTCTCTGCCTTGACAATCTTTTCGCTGGCGGTCAGACTACGAATCGATGAAAGACCTCCTGCGCCGCTTCTTCCTTGTGGATCTGCTCAAGGGGATGTGGCTGACGTTTCGTTATCAGGCGCCCAAGAATATTTACACCGAGCAGTATCCGCTTGAGCGTCCGATGGTGGCCGAACGATATCGCGGCGCGCCGCGCCTGAACATGAACCCGGAGACCGGCGAATCGCTGTGCATCGCCTGCAACCTCTGCGCTCTTGCGTGCCCCGAAAACTTGATCGTTGTCGGCTGGCTTCGCGACGATGCCACTCGCCGCAAAGTTCTCACCACATTCACTTACGACACCTCGCGCTGTATGTTTTGTGGCCTGTGCGAGGACGCTTGCCCAACGGATTGTCTCGAATTGACCCAGGACTTCGAGATGGCCAATTACACCCGCGAAGGCGCTATCTGGGATAGGCACCGTCTCGAAGTCGGACCGACACCCACGCACTACACGCGCTAGTCGCGGGCTTCTCCTTCGGTTCCGCACCGCAATTTTATTTGCCTTGCTGCTTACTTCCTTTTGCCCGCAAGCGGTGGGCGTTATAAGATGGCCGCCGCACTTCTCATACCAAAAAATGGAACTTCGTAAAGATCCAATTACCCGAAGTTGGGTTGTGGTCGGTCATCCGGAACGCGAGAAACCACGGCCCGATCCGTGTCCTCTGTGTTCAGAAAACCGCCTGGAGACCAAGGTCCTCCTCGACCTTCCGCCACAAGGCCCCTGGCAGGTTCGCACCTATCCACACTTCCGGCCGCTCTATCACATCGAAGGCGACACGTCGCGCACGGCGGAAGGAATCTACGATCGCATGGACGCGACCGGCGCTCACGAAATCATCGTAGAGACCCCCGATCATGCGCGTTACCTCTCGCAAATGCCGGACGAGCAGATCGAACGAGTGCTCGAAGCCTACGCCTCCCGCATCGCGGACCTTAAGCGGGACGCCCGCTTCAAATATGTAGCCGTATTCAAGAATCAAGGTCCTCAATCGGGAGAGGAGTGGTCACACTCTCATTCCCAGGTGACCGCAACTACGTTTGTTCCTCGCCGCATCCTCTACGAGCTGCGCGCCGCGCGCGAATGGTTTCGCGACCGCGAACGCTGCGTGTTTTGCGACATCCTCCGCCAGGAAGTGCGGCAGAAGAAACGCATCGTGGATACCATCGGCGACTATTTCGCCTTCTGCCCGTATGCATCCCGCGTGCCGTACGAAATCTGGCTGATGCCGCGGACGCACAACCACCAGTTCGAAGCGCCCTCGCCCGGAGAGAATCGGCGGCATCTCGCAAGCCTGCTTGGCCGCACGTTGCGCCGCTTGCAAAAGATTTCTGAAAACTACCACCTGGTGGTTCACACGGCGCCCAACACGCTGCAAACGAAGGGCGAACTCAGCGACTACTGGCGAACGATCGCGGGTGATTACCATTGGCACATCGAAATACTTCCGATCGTAGAAACGCGAAGCAAGTCCTACAGCATCAAGGAGGTTTATTTTAACGGGCTGCTTCCCGAGGAAGCGGCCGAGCGGCTGCGTGAGCTCGATCCTGCGAAATGAAAACGAGCGAGGCCACATTCAAGTCGTCAATCCGCTCCGACCGAGGCGGAATCTTCTTTCGCCTCCTGTTTCTGATCTTCCTGGTTATATTCGTGTTTGTACTCTATCTGGTGCGCTACCCGATCCTTCGTGTGGCCGGTAATTTCTGGGTTGTTGACGATTCGCCGCAGACGTCGGACGCCATCGTCATACTGAGTGACGACGATTACGAAGCTGTACGGGCTTCGCGTGCGGCCGATCTCTACCGGGCGAGCTGGTCTCCACGGATTGTCGCAAGCGGCCGTACTTTGCGTCCCTACACCTCGATTGCTGAATTAATGCAACGGGATCTCACCGATCGGGGTGTCCCCGCGACGGCCGTAGTTCGCGTCCCAAACCGGGCACGCAACACGCTTGATGAAGCCGGCGCCGTATCGGAATTCCTGTCTGCTCACGGGTGGAAGAAAATCATCGTCGTTACTTCGAATTACCATACCCGGCGCGCGCGATTCATTTACGAACACGCATTGGCGCCCGGCACTGAACTCCGCGTGGTTGCCGCTCCGGACCCTGCGTATGATCCCAATAGCTGGTGGCGTACTCGGGAGGGGCTAAAAACGTTTTTCTACGAGTTCGTTGGCTACATCGTGGCTCGCTGGGAGCTTCGGAATAGCGACGTCCGCACCGTCTCGGCGGCTCTGGTCTCAACCCATAAGCCCCGTGCTCAGTTGAGAAAAGGGGTTGCAGTCTCGATTTACAGCTAGCCAGCCCTGTACTATAGTTCGAGCACGTTTTGGATACGCCTGCCGCCCGGCCAGCGTTCCTGGCGATTGTGCTCGGGGAGGAATTGTTCATGTGGCGTAAGCCCGCAGATGCGAAACCGTCGTCGCAAGCTCTAGATTCACCACCGGCTGTTCCGGCAAAAGTCGAAACGACTCCTGCGGCCGCGCCGCCTGCGGCTTCTCCCGAGATTGTGCCGGCCACCCTCGCCAATTCAGCTCCACTGGCAGCTCCGACAGCACAGCCCGTTGCACCTGCCGTTGCACCCGCCGCCGCGCCTTCTCCGGCAGTCCGCGGGATTTCGCGAATATCGTCCGGAATCCGAATTAACGGCGAGATCTCGGGTGATGACGACCTTTACATCGACGGCCAGGCCGAGGGGCAATTTCACTTCCCGCAGTCGAAGGTAACCGTTGGGCCGAACGGAAAAGTGAAGGCCAATATCGAAGCGCGTGAGATCGTCGTAGAGGGCACTGTGACGGGCGACTTGAAAGCGTCTGCCGGAGTCCAACTCGGCGGATCGAGCCGCGTGCAAGGCAGCCTCATCACTCCGCGCATCGCCATCGACGATGGCGCGAAGTTACGCGGCAAAGTGGAGATGACGCGCGCGGGCGACGCTAAACAGGATCTCGCTCCATTATCGAAGGCCGCGGTGGTGAAAGCGAACGACGCGCCGCGCGCGATCGCGCACGCGTCTGGGGAATAGGCTTAGATGAATTGGACGGCTAAGACTCGCGCAAGCAATGCTGGTACGGCGGTTCAGTCCAAGCCAGGCGCTGGATCAACCGGCTCTGCGACCTCTCCGTCCGCGAATTTCCGTATCTCAAACGGCTTGAAGGAGTTCCTCCAGCACCTCGAAGATGAAAAAACTCCTCGTATCCTCGATCTCGGGCAAGTGTCGCAAGCCACGCTCAACTTTTTCATCGAAAAGGGCTATCGCGTCACCACCGAAGATTCTTTGCGCTCGTGGAAGGAGTTTCTAAGCGCGGAAGAGGAAGGTCTGCGGCTTGCGCCCGTGGGCAACGGCCAGCAGAAAATTTCGCAGGCTTATCTCGCCGAAAAATTTCTCGAAACTGGTTTACGCTATGCAGAGGAAAGCTTTCACGGTGTTCTTGCCTGGGACCTGCTGGATTATTTTGACGCAGAGTTATTGCCGCGCGCGATGGAAAGGCTGTATTCGCTGCTGCAACCGTCGGGCATCATTTTAGCCATGTTCCATAGCAGGCCAGCCGAACGGTTTCACCGATATCGAATCGTTGATACGCAAACGATCGAAATGCTTCCTGCGCCGACCCTCGCCGTCCACGCCCACGTATTTCAGAACCGCGAAATTCTCGACCTATTCGGAAAGTTCCGATCGTCGAAGACTTTCGTAGGCCGCGATCAACTCCGCGAAGCGCTCTTCCTAAAGTAACCGCAAGCCGAGCACAGCAGCTGGCCTCTGAGCAGCGCAACCAGCCCTGGCGCCGTCCCGTCTAATAAGTAGGGAACATTGGAGGCGCCTATGCTTCTCTTTCTAAACCTGCTTACCAGCGCTCCCTATAAATCTGTCCAAGTCAGTGCAATTTCGTCATACCCGCTGCGAAGCGGATTTTCTGCATATATACCGTTATTTTGCGGCGGCGATTTATTTCATAAAATTATACACAGCCTCAAAGGAGGTAATTCTCATGCGCAAATCTTATCTAGGGTTCTTGCTCCTTTTGATGTTCGGCTCACTGCTGATGCCGATTTCGGCCCCAGCACACGTGGACGTGGGCATCTCGATCACGGTGGCGCCGCCGGTGATCCCGGTGTACACGCAACCTATTTGTCCGGGCCCCAACTATATCTGGACGCCGGGTTACTGGGCCTGGGGAGAGGACGGTTACTACTGGGTGCCCGGCACATGGGTGATTGCCCCAGCTGTGGGAGTGCTGTGGACTCCGGGCTACTGGGGTTGGGGTGATGGCGTCTATGTCTGGCACGCGGGGTATTGGGGGCCGCACGTAGGTTTCTATGGCGGCATCAATTACGGCTTCGGCTATTTCGGAGTCGGATATGAGGGCGGCTACTGGCGTGGTCGAGACTTTTACTACAATAGGTCAGTGACCCGCGTGAACACCACCATAATTCATAACGTGTATGAGCGGCGGGTCGTGGAGCGATCCGTAAGCCGCGTGAGCTACAACGGAGGACGTGGCGGAATCAATGCGCGTCCAACAGCGCGTGAAGAGACTTCAATGCGAGAGCGGCGCTTCGGCGCAACTTCGGTGCAAACGCGTCAAGAATCTCTGGCGCGTAGCGATCGGCGCCAGTGGGCGTCAGAGAATCATGGACGTCCCGGCGTAACGGCTTCGCAGCACGCTGGGGAATTTGGCGGCCGGTCAGCAGAGGCTCGCAACACAAGAACGGCTACCGAAAGTCGGAACCATGCCACAGAAACGAGAGCTTCGGAAGCCCGTAGATCGGAGTCAAACAGATCGGCAGAGGCAAACCGATCGGCGGAAGCTCGCAGGTCGGCTGGAGCGAACAGAACTGCGGAGACGCGCAGGTCTGAAGAGACCAGGTCCGCAGAGCAGCGCAATCGGGCAACTGAGACACACGCTGATCGGACGGCGCGAGCCCCGGAAACAAATCATCATGCTGGGAACAACGCACCGCGAGAATCAGCTCGCACAACACACCCCAACACTGCTCCGCGGACGAATTCAGCAACGCATAACAACGAGCATCATAATGTGAACGCCCCGAGCACAAATCACGCGCAGACGCCGCATACGGCGGTGCGCACGGAGCCGTCACGCACACATACCAACACGAATGCTGCTCGTCAGCCGAACCACTCTGAGGTTCGTTCACCTTCGACGCACAACGCTGCCCCGCGACAGAACGTGAGACAGGAGCATAGCGCTCCGACTCATGCTCCAGCACAACATCAGGAGCCGCAGTCGCACGCTACGCAGCACGCTTCGGGAGGCGGCGTTGAGCGGTCGGGTGGAGGCCACGGTGGCGGGACGCACAACGAGCCCAAGCAAAAGTAAGAGGACCCAGCCCGTTTCGAATTATTAAAATTTTCGCTTGCGCCCGGCGTTGTACGGGAGTAAAAGCGAATTGTAGTAGCTAGTGCACGGAAAGGAGAAAGGATGACTCCACCGGGCCTAGAATTTTGACAGCCGTTTACACACCGCTTTTGCGGTGCGCGCCGTCGTAAATGTCTTCGACATGTTACGGCGGCATACGGAAAAAGAAAAAACGGGGAGCTGCCAGGCTCCCCGTTTTTTTTTGAGTCGGACTCTGCGCTGGAGGGCGGGTTCACCTACGAGAAGTGAAAGCTGGCTGCTTATTTTTCTTCGGTTTTCGTGCGCGTGGGCGAAATCACCTGTGCCTGTGACCGCGCCTTCCACGCCGAATATGCAGCTGGCAGAAGCGACGCGACAACCACCGCGGCGATTACGATGTGGATCCGCTTGTCAATATTGGGGACGCTGCGGCCCAGCGTGTAGCCTAAGAGCGTCATGCTCCAGACCCAGAGGAAGCCTCCAAAGATGTCGTAGATTAGGTAGCGGGAGTAACTCATTTTGGCCGCGCCAGCCACTGGCGGACAAAAAGTCCGGATGATGGGAACGAACCGTGCAAGGATAACCGTCTTCCCGCCATACTTTTCGTAGAATTCATGCGCGCGTTCGAGATGGCGCTTTTTGAAGAAATGCGAATCTTCACGTTTGTAAAGACCTTGCCCCGCCATCCGCCCGATGAAATATCCGAGTTGGTCCCCCGCAATTGCGCATAGCGTTACGAAAATCAGCAGTGCGGCGATGCTCGTGTGGCCGGCGCCGGCAAACACACCTGCGGTGACCAGCAGGGAATCGCCGGGGAGAAAAAAGCCGACGAACATCCCGGTCTCGATAAACACGATTGCGCATACAAGAACGGGGCCGCCCCATTCGATGAGGCCTTTCACGTCGTAGAGATGCGCCAATAGCTGCTTGAGCGATTCGATCATTGCGTTGTTTCGCCGGTTCCGTGGCGGGTGTTCCCTCAGGATGAACTAAAACAATACCAGAAAAAGGCTGGCGCCGGCTCGCGACGAGGCGTTCCGTTTCGCTTTCTGCACATTTCGGCCGTAAAGCGAGCTGTCACCGAGTATTCTACCGTAAGAAGCATTGAATCAGTTACTTATGGGGTAGTACTACCCTCCTATCAAACATAGCCCCCTGTACCATTGGCCAGTCCGAGGCCCTGACTCAAACTTTAAATCGCACCAAGCAGTCCCTGAGGAGGGGCGAATGAAAGGCGGCTACGCAGTCTGGATGGGGCAACCGGTAGTGCTTCGGGTGGTAGCAGGAAACCTGCGAGTTCCGCTGCGCGGCCGGATGCTGTCGGAAACCGATGACATCGTCAGGCTCCGAATCGCGGATAGCTGGGACATCGATATTTTCAAATCCATGGTTGTGTGTGTTGAGCATGACAATCCGGTTTACATGGTCAACTAGGACGGCGACCGCATGAGCGCTTTGGCAGGCAACCGTTGGGACGTAAGGCGTGAGGCGATCGGCAGCGCAGCGCCACTCTCGAAGGATTCAGCATCGCCTCTGCAGAACCGGATGAACGCCGTGCGCGACACGCTCTTAGTATTAGGGTTGCAATTAGTCTTTCGAGTGACGTTGATCCTGCGGCGCTGGAACTATTAGGCGCAGCGAACGCGAGTTCGAAGTAGATAAAAAGCTTACCGGCCCAAGCCCCTCTCAACCCCCCGAACCCGAGTCCGTCACCCCCAACGGACTCGGGTTTCTTTTATTTATGTCCCCTCTGGGCGTCCAGTTGCCGTAATATAGATAGGCCACCCTTGAAAGAGAATTTTCGTAAATCGTCATGCGCTAATTGCCCTTCTCGATGTAATATCCCCCGAGCCATTACGCATCCCTAGGAGCCTGACGAATGAGAATTGCTAGCGTTGCAAGTGCGTTTCCAGAGCATTACTACAAGCAAGAGCTGTTGGTGGAAGCGCTCAAGAACGACTGGCGAAATCGGTTGCCAAACCCCGCGATTCTGGATCGCCTCGATGAGAGCATGCAGGTCGAGGGAAGGTACACGGTCCGCCCGATCGATTTCTACTTGAATTTGGAGACGTTTGGCCAGGCGAATAATGTGTGGATCGAGTGCGCGCTGGATTTGGGCGAGAGGGCGCTCTGTCGCGCGCTCGCACGCGCAGGAATCGAGCCCGATGAGTTGAGCGCGATTTTTGTCACCTCGGTGACGGGAATTGCCGCCCCGTCGATCGACGCGCGTCTCGTGAATCGCATGGGGCTTTCGCCGAACATCAAGCGCATTCCAATTTTCGGTCTGGGCTGCGTCGCCGGCGCCGCAGGAATTTCGCGTGCGGCGGATTACGTGCATGGTTATCCGGATCAGGCAGCAGCGCTGGTCTCTATCGAACTCTGCTCGCTCACGCTTCAGCGCAATGATTTATCGATGGCGCATCTGATATCGGCTTTGCTCTTTGGAGATGGTGCGGCCGCGACGATCGTTGTCGGCTCGGAGCGCGAATCGAAGGGGCCAGAAATTTTGGCGACCAAGTCGATCCTTTACCCGAACACCGAACGCGTGATGGGTTGGGACATTTCTGAAAAAGGTTTTCACATCGTGCTCTCTCCGGAAGTGCCTGATACCGTCGTGAAGCATCTCGGCGAAGACGTCGACACATTCCTCGGCGAGCAGGGACTCAAGCGTAGCGATATCAAGAGCTGGGTGATGCACACGGGTGGGCCCAAGGTTCTCGAAGCCACGGCACAAGCACTCGGCATCACAGCGAAAGACCTCGCCGCATCGTGGGAATGTTTGCGGAAGGTGGGCAACATTTCTTCCACTTCCGTGCTCTTAGTATTAGAGGATGTATACACGCACCGGCGCCCACCCGCCGGCAGTTACAGCATCCTTGCAGCAATGGGACCGGGGTTCTGCGCCGAACTGGTGCTGCTGAGATGGTAACGGGAGCGAGGGCCGGCAATAATGAAGTCGGACGTTTTGGTTGTAGGTGCGGGCCCGGCCGGACTCGCGACAGCGATTGCGGCGGCGGCGAAAGGTCTCCGAGTTACAGTAGCAGATGCCCGGCGTCCTCCGATCAACAAGCCCTGCGGCGAAGGACTGCTTCCCGAAGCCGTTGAGGCGCTGCGCGGTATTGGAATTGAACTAAATTCCTCCCTCGGTTGTCCGCTCAAGGGTTTTCGCTTCTCAGATGATTCGTATTCCGTTAGCGCTCCGATCGAACGCGGAAGCGCGTTCGGGCTCCGCCGTACGATGCTTCACAATCTGCTGGTAGCCAAGGCTGCTGAAGTGGGCGTGATTTTTCGCTGGGGCGCTCGCGTCTCCGAGTTTGAAGCCACGGGCGCCAGGATCAATGGTGAATACGTCCATTATCGGTGGCTGGTCGGCGCTGACGGATTGAATTCCTCCGTTCGCGACTGGGCCAAATTCAACTGGCCGCGTATTAGTTGCCGCACGCGGTTTGGATTCCGGCGTCATTTCGCGGTGCGACCGTGGTCCAAATTCGTCGAAGTTTATTGGGGCAAGAAGTTTCAGATGGTCGTAACGCCCACCCACGCGGAAGACGTGTGCGTAAGTTTTTTTTCGCGTGACCCGGAATTGCGAATTGCTGATGGTCTATCTGAATTTCCTGAAGTCGCGGAGCATCTGAAAAGCGCTCACGGAGTAACGCCGGAGCAGGGAAGCCTTGTCGGGTTGACGAGTACCTGGCGAGTCGCGTCAGCACACGTCGCCCTCGTCGGCGATGCTTCGTGTTCGGTCGACGGGATTGCCGGCCACGGATTGAGTCTG
>Ga0210401_10003174_pt1 | contig 17682 bp, 19 predicted proteins | sample IncBWH32MmetaG_FD_150866 | JGI IMG/M metagenome (GOLD analysis project Ga0210401, IMG submission 150866) | Forest soil microbial communities from Barre Woods Harvard Forest LTER site, Petersham, Massachusetts, United States - Inc-BW-H-32-M | ecosystem: Environmental > Terrestrial > Soil >... | reverse complement strand
AAAGAACCCAGGTTGGCCGTTGTGCAGCTCTCGCCGATATACTGGTGATGCGTGGTGGCTCAGCATGATTGCTGATTTCTTCCGTCAGTTACTTAGGTTTTTTGTTCTCTATTTAGTCCGACCAGTGCTCTTGCTACTTGGTGCGCTCGTCTCGTCCGTATACAACGTCCTGTTTGCTTGGTGGCTAGACGATTGGACGTTTAAAGGCCGTCAATCGCGATTCGAGCATGAAATTCAGAAAGACTATTCTTGGCTTTTCGAGAAATACGATGCCCGAATAGTTCCTATGGAGCGATATAGGCAGGTGCTCGACTATGTAGTTGCGAAAGTCGCGCTTGGCGATCTGTTGTTTCAATTCGTCAAAGGGAATGGAGAATTCGGCGTAAACATTGCCCCCGCGCATGCGCCTCATGACTGGTATGATTTCGGCGAAGCGATTGCATTAGCTTCTGATGCCGAGCGAGCTGGAACCAGTGCGAAGCACTATCGGATGGCAAGCTTTCCACAGCTTTTTGAAGCCAATATTGAGCCTCTTAGACATCATTTCTCGAAAGAAGCGTACGGCCCATCGCGACGAGACAGGACCGCTAAAAAACTCATCCCACTCTGAGCGCTGACTATGAAAAACATCCCAAGTCCTGGTAAGTCGCGTTACCGGACCATGTGCCGAGGGCAGTGATTTCACTTGTACGATAACGGCTGCGGGCTCAACAGGTCGATGCAACACCATCCAATGCGTTGATTCGACAATGCTTCTCCGGAAGAACCCATCTGTTTGGCAGTACTCGGCCAAAACCTAGCCAGGGTAGTGTTCCGACTGATCTAACCCAGCCAGCGATTTTAACTCTTGTTTTCAATGCAAGGTGGGTTCGAGCTGAGTGTTGCGTCGACCCATTGAGACCACCCGACTAACCAGGCACTTGCACTAACATTCGTGCATTGGTAGGCTCTGCGCCTGTGAGCGCAAAAGTAATCAGTTGCTGCCTACTTCTAATTTTGCTTTTGATGTTTTTGATTTTCAGGGTGGTAATGTCCCCGAGAGTTGTCAACGCAGCCGACGAGCAGGCGCTTATCGTCAAGATTCCTCTTCACTCAGGGAAGACGGGCAATGCTGACGAACTCAAGAGGCTACACGCTTTAGAGGACCAACTCATTGTTGGCATTAAAGAGTCGGGGGCGGGAGAATATGATGGCAATGAGATTGGAGAAGGAGTCTTCACGATTTATATATACGGCCCGAGCGCTGAACGTCTCTTCGCAGTGGTCCGACCGATTCTAAGAAAGTTCCGGCCACCGACTGGTTCGTTCCTAATCAAGCGCTATGGCAAGCCTGGCTCAAAACAAGACCGGGTCGCTATAGACGGTGACGATACTTCTCCAAAATAGCTGCTAAGGCGCAGTCCTGCTTGCCAAAACCACTTGTCCGGTTTGGCGGGTGGTCTCAATGGGTCGACGCAACACGCAAGTCGAACCCGACTTGCGTTGAAAACAAAGGCTAAATCGCCCACCAGGGTTAGATCACCCGGGACACTACCCTGGCTAGGTTTTGCGCAAGGGCGGCCAAACAGATCACTTTGCCCGGCGAAGCATTGTCGAATCAACGTATTGGACGGTGTTGCATCGACCGGTTGAGCTGGCACGACTAATCAGGCACTGACGGGCTATGTTGAACGCCCTGTCGGAGCATACATGTAGCGTTTAGCATTGGACCGTACTTCGCCGGGTTGCTAACTAAAAGTTGCCGGTAAACGGTTGCTGCTTCCTCACAATCGGGAGATGCCTCCTCCTTCCGCCCTTCAGACTCACGCAGTGTTCCGAGCCCATTCAGTATCGAGGCCAAGTCCGGCGAATATGCTATGGGGTTGGTCTTCGCAAGATCTCGGCGAATTTGGAGCGCTTCCATGTATGAATGGACAGCCTCGTCGGACCGATGCGTGCGTTCGTACAATTTACCGAGACTGTACAGCGTTGTGGCCAATCCGGGTGCGTACCAGTCCCAGTTCTTCTTCACCAACTCGCGGCGAATCAGCAGAGCCTCCGTGTAAGCGTCTGCGCTCTCCTTTAGCCGCAGGGTATCGCCATACAGGTCGCCGAGACTGTTCAGCGTTGAGGCGATGTTGGGCGAATACCACGACGGGTACGTCTTCGCCAGCTCGCGGTATTCGTTCAGAGCCTCTTTGTATGCGTCTTCAGCCTCCTTCGGGCGATTCGTCTTTGCATACACAACACCAAGATGACTTAGCGTTTCCGCCAGCGGCTGGCGATACCCAGATGGGTCGGTTTTCATCTTTTCCCGGTATTCCTGCAGCGCCTTCTCATCCCTCGGATAATCACCGCCAATTGCTTGAGCCATGTTTGGCTTCTCATCGAAAAGGTCTGCGACCCTCTTGATCTTTGCGGACTGGGCGAAATCAGCGTCGAGGCCGGTCATCGTAGCCCAGAACCTTTGCAAATCGCCTGAAACGCAGTAGTAGACAACGCCCGGACGGTCCGAGAAGTTATCAAGACGAGGGCCGATGGCATTCGTGAAAACCAATACCTGGTATGGCAAGGCCTGTCCCAAGCGCTTGTATTGGCTTTGAGGCGTCAAGGTCGCACGGTCCCGCCAGTCGGCAGGGCCTTCAGCCATCGCCTGTGCGAACTCGGACTCGTCTGCCGGAAACGCGTTGTGTGACTCATACCAGACCCGAAGGTACGATGAGATGTCCCCGACATAATTTGAGTCAGCCAACATACTCTGTGCGATATGGGGCTGGGCTTCTGGAATGGAGTGCATCGCGAACAACCCTAGTACAACGGGGATCACATAAAAGGCCCCGTAGAAGCTACGCCGCCGAGCCGAAAAGAGTGCCATTCCTAGGCACGCCAATCCAATGGCGACAGACCCTAAGCCCACGCTGATATACGGATAATCGACATAGTAAGGATTTGAGATGTGAATGCGAATCCAACATCTGAGCAGGTAACCGCCAAAGACCAAGTAGGGCACTGAAGCGAGACTCACCAGGACAGCCAGCACCACGCGAGCGCCTCTTCCTAATTTTCCCGTGGTTCTTGCGGACATGTTGCTCCCCGTCCGGTCGTAGTTTGGGTACCTTTCAGCGGAACTTAAGATGCTTCAAAAAAAAAATCGCTGAAAGCCCCCAACCATCAGTCTAGCTGTTTCTCCCCGCGGGCTTCTTTCCCTTGTGTTTTCCGATCACCGAAGAATTAACGGGAACATGCCTGATAAACGCTGCCAGCTCAACCGGTCGATGCAACACCATCCAATACGTTGATTCGACAATGCTTCGCCGGGCAAAGTGATCTGTTTGGCCGCCCTTGCGCAAAACCTAGCCAGGGTAGTGTCCCGGGTGATCTACACCTGGTGGGCGATTTAGCCTTTGTTTTCAACGCAGGTCGGGTTCGACTTGCGTGTTGCGTCGACCCATTGAGACCACCGCACAAACCGGACAAGTGAAATCTCCCAAAATCCAGTTGTCGGGTAAGGCGACTTACCGGGACTTAGCCCAATTGTTTTCCGTTGTGGTTTCAAACGGTCTGTTGACAGATGAAGTCTATATATGTAGACTATTTGAGTGAAGATTCCTCGAATATCGCCGCAAACTCTTTGCGTTCTCGAACGCTTCATCGAACACCCTACCGCCTGGCGCTACGGCTACGAACTGAGCCGCGAAACGGGACTCAAGTCCGGCACGCTCTACCCGATTCTCATGCGACTCGCCAAATTCTCTTTGTTGGAAACCAAGTGGGTAACCACCGAGGATGGCGTTCCTCCGCGACATACCTATCGCCTCACACCGAAAGGCGGTGAGGTGGTTCGTAGCCTGCCCGGAGCAGCTTCTGCGGCAGCAAAAGTCCGTCGTCCTGCCTTCAGCGGAGTCCGCGCATGATGCCAGTTGCGTATCCTCGTCGCATCGCCGCCCAGCTCTTGCGTTTCGCCATTTGGATCGCGCCGCACGACACTCTCGATTGGGGCCGTGGCATGCTCAGCGAGCTAAACCACGTGCAAGGGAACTGGGCGGCCCTCATCTGGGCTGTTGGTGGCGCGGGCGTTCTCGCAAAGCAGGCCTTGCTTTCCGTGATCCTTCCAGGCTGTCACCGCAACACACTTTCTTCCGCTGGCGAACTTTTCTCCCAGGAGGGCCCCATGCGCAAAACCACTTTAGCTGCTATTGGTTCGTGCCTTGTTACATCTCTCCTCTTTTTCCTAGCTCCAATCTTTCGTCAAGCCTTCCATGTTTCTCTCGCTCAATGGCATAACGTTATCCACGTCCAGTCGATGGTGGACACACAAGAGACAGACCCGGAACTCGAAACGCTCGCTCGGAAGGCCGAAAAAAATCACGATGCCGAGGGGCTGGCCTTTGTCGCGGCGCGAACAACGAATGAATCCGAAAGCGCGCGGCTTGCCGAGGAAGCTGTTCATCTCGATGCGAAATTGATCTGGATTTACGCCGTCGTTGCAGTACGGTACCCATCGCTCCCAGAGATCGACCAATGGGTACCCATAATTAAGCAATGGGATCCTCAAAACGCGCTTTCGGATTTCATAGTGGCTGAGAAGATTGACATCGAGGAAATCGATCGAAAACAGCTCGCTCGTCGCGTGGAAGAAAAACGGGCCCTTTGGCAAAACGCGATGGCTGAGGCCTTTCAATCCTCGAAGCTCGACGACTATGTCGCCAGACTCACAGAACTCGACCGGCGAGTTTTGCTTCGCTACCAGGTTGATGACCCGTTTCAAACATTTAGGGACGAGGGCTGGTACAATCGGCCAAGCTATGCTGCTCAGGACTCTTCCATTTACGCCAGCTCACTTCTGGAATCCGGCCAGACTCTCAAAGCCCGGGGGGACCGCAAAGGCGCTTTCGAAAAGTATATGACTGTGGCTCGCTTCGGCCAAATGCTGGGCCCGGATGACTGGGATTTCTTCTTGCGTGGAGAGCTTCAAGAGGCTTACAAACGGCTCGGGGCGATCTATGAAGAGGAAGGCAAGAAAGGAGAGGCTGCGTTTTACACCTCTCTTGCGAACCAAACCGAGAGAGCACAGCACGAAAAGCTCATTTCGTTAAGAAACAGGGTTAGAGGCAGCGGTGTTTCCCGGTGGAACTCCTTCTTGGTTAAGGCCTCCGGACTTGTAATCCTTTTCTCCGGCGGACTTTTGTTGACTTGTGTGCTGGCGGTGATGGCGCATGGTAAATCCTTCCGGTTAAGTGCGCTCCGTCCCAGCCGCTCGACTCTCGTGGTCGGTCTCTGCGGAGCAATAGGGGCACTGCTCTCCAGCGCCGTTCTGTACGTAAGCTACCGGCCGTACGGAGAAATCCTCCAGCGGTTCATCCGCAACGGAGACGAAACTAACCTAGCCGAACTCTCCAGTTTTCTTGACAACACACAACTCCCTCTTGGCGCGCAGGGTTCCCTCGAAGTGTCGAAGTTCGTATCTTATTTTTGGTTCGGCGTCGTTCTCCTCTGTATCTTCGCGCTCTTGGTCGCGGTCTTACGCCGCTTCCAGCACCGTGCGCGGGCCAACGCCACAATATAGCCCTGGTTCTTTTGACGTGTCCTCAATGGGTTGTCGCGTTTCCAATGCCTGGTTAACGCGCTTACCGTCCAAGTGAAATCGGCCCAAATCCCATTGTCCGGTAAGGCGACAAATCAGGAGTTTAGAGGTTTTTAGGTGTATTATCGGGCCATATATCGCAAAGAACCGGGGTCAAGGTGTTCGTAGCGAAGACCCGTCGATTTCGGTTTGGAGCCGCGGTGTTGTTGTGCGCGGGCCTTTGCGGTGGAGTTGTGAGCGCACAGGAGAGTCAGAACGCCAGATGGTATTACGCGTACCACATCGGTGCTGGCGATGTCCTCCAGATTTCGGTCTATCAACATCCAGAATTGTCCGGGACGGTTGTGGTTAGGGCGAACGGCGACATCAATCTGCCGTGGCACAAAGCTGCGAAAGTCGCTGGTTTATCGGTCGAGGCCACGTCTGACTTGCTAAGGCGAGAGCTACAATCCGTGGTCGGTTGGTCTTGCGTCACCTTGACCGTAAAGCAGCGCAAAGGGTCATGGGTTCTTGAAAAAGAGCCTTACTTTACAGACGTACCCTCACCAAGCCAATCTTACGCGACAAGAATGCGTGACTCCTAATTAACGGGGTAATCGGAACCGGATGGTCTGCGCTGCGAGGACTAAATTTCGCAGTCAATCCGTTTGTTCTGCCGAAGTCCTGATTAACGCCGTTACCGGAGATGTGAAATTGGCCCCGATCCCATTGTCCGGTAAGGCGACTTATCAGGACTTAGCCCGTCACTCTTGCTCGCATGACCGAGTAGATAACGATTTCCGACGAAACTCTTCTCAAGATAAGATGTGGCAGCTCAAAAAACATGGCAATCCAACAATGTGTGCATTGCGGCAGGGAAACTGAATCCGATTCGCTGTCGGGGGATTTCTGCTCCGAGTGTGCCGCTAAGATTCGTTCCGAACTTGCCTTATCGTTTCAGGTGAAGAGAATTTGGTATTGGTTGCGTATAAAATCGGCCCGTCTTCCGTTCGTCACTTTCTTCCTCACCGCTCTGAATGTCGCTGTCTATTGCTACCTCTCGACGAATTCTCGCGCTGGGAACGGCTCGTCACTCACAGCGTTTCTTGAAATGCACGGCGAAAGAGTGATTCAGGGCGAGTGGTGGAGACTGCTAACTTCGGCTTTCTTACACGTAAATCTTTCACACCTAATTTCAAACGTTGCTTTCCTTTTCCTTCTCGGATGGGTGGCAGAACGGGAATTCGGCCACCTAAAGCTTCTGCTGCTTTGGATTACGTCCGGCATAGCAGGGTCGATTGCAGAGTTGCTGTCCCGACAACCACGGTCTGTCTCATTTGGTGCGAGTGGTGTCATATATGGGTTAATTGCGGCGCTCATTTGTCTCTATTTTTTCGGGCAAACAAAACTTCCCAATCGACGACGCTACACGCGGATCGTGCTGCTGTCGTTCTTGGCCGGAATAGGCCTTTGGGGGGATTGGTACCTGTTTGGCCGGTTCAATCCTGGGCATGTTGGAGGCCTGCTGGCAGGTGTTCTGTTCGCTTTACTCATTCCAGTGGCTGCCGAGACTTCGCGTCAGAGAATCATGGCGGGCGGCGTAGGATTGGCGCTACTACTGTCGGCAACGACCATTCTTGCTATTAGAAGACAGAAAGTCTGGGTTGAATTGGACGAGATTGACCCCGCTGGGTTTTTCTCGGCTAATTCGGGCTCCATACCTCGATTGCAGCAAATTGTGGCGAACCGCCCCGACATTTTGCGTGCTCATATGTTGCTCGCGGAGGCATACCAAAACGGCCATCGCTTCGATGATGCTATTCGTGAGTACCGATACATCCTGGAAAAGCAGCCGCTCTCTGAACATGCGTGGTACCGAATGGGATGGGCCTTTATAGACACCGGTCGTTATGAAAATGCCATTGATGCCTTTTCTCAGAGCCTGAAAATCGACTCACAGAATTCGGCGGTTCAGACAGCCCATGATTCACAGTTCAAGGTTAGGGTGGATCGAGAAGCACTAGCGAGGGCCTATGAGGGCGCCAGAAGATTCGACGATTCGATGGCAGAATACAGAAAGATTCTACAAATTGATCCTGACGATTACATCGCTAAGCGGGAACTGCCACGGTTAGAACAGTTGGCTCGCACTTCCGATTCGACTCCCAGAAAGGATTGACCAAAACAGTTGAATTGACGGCCCTCCCGACCGGAAAGTAGCGGCACCAATCGCAATGTTCAGTCAAAGTGGCATTCACGCCCTCAATGCCTGATTAACGCACTTACCGGAGAAGTGAAATCTCCCAAAATCCAGTTGTCCGGTAAGGCGACTAATCGGGAGTTGACTTCGGAGTGTCACTTCTTAACGACAAAATCTTGACAATTTTCACTTAGGTCTGGCATTTCGGTCGGGAAGTTCTTTCTGACGGCCCACACAGTACAGACGAGTCTTATGAGAGCCTCTGGATATGGCTTGTTGTTCTGCTTAGCCATGCCCGGAGAGAAATTCACTACTTTGATTTTTTGGTTGTGGGTGCCTCGTGGAATCGAGAAATCCAACGTCCAGTAGGAGTCAATCGTTGTAAATGTACTCCTAAAGATGCTGGGGAGGTTAGCTACGTCCTCGCTCGCTAAAACCTTCGCTGTTGAATCCATATCTTCCCCGGAAATCTGCGCTCGGGAAACGCGGTCTCTTTTTAGTTCTTGATTCCTTTTGGGATTAAATTCAACAGAACGGTCAGAGAATACGCGAAGGTAGACGAAGTGATTCGTTCCTCCGACTCCAGAATCAGTTTGAATGACTTCGAGTACCATCTGCTTGGACGACGGGCCACGTGCAGCGACAGACGACTTCATTTCGTTGTTTGCCCTTGCGTCCTCACGGCTCTGTTGAGAGCAACAAGGAGTCGCCAAAGCGAGCAGCCCGAACACAACCAGTAGAGACGAACGCATCACACCCTCCACACGTTCGAGTATAAGCTCACGGCACCAACCACAGTCAGCGCCTGATTAACGCACTAACCGTCCAAGTGAAGTATTACTTCACATCTCCGGTAAGGCGACTTACCAGGCACTAGGATTCGTGAAGTGGCCTTTCACTCCCCTTTTCGCTACAGTACCGCAAGGAAAGATGATTGATGGGAACTTCTGAGACTGGCACAAGGATTGGCATTATTTCGAGCTCAGGAATGCTTCGTGTGACGATTCCTCCCAGACGGTCTTGGCTGTTGATTCTGATGGAAATCGCAGTGTTTTTCGTTGGGGCGATATGGGTTTACGGCCTTTGGGCGAAAGTGTCTCTCCTGTTTCACGTGCTCTTCATGTGGGGATTTGTCAGTGCTCTTCTTGCCCTGATTTATCAACTTTCTGTCACGCAAGTCATTGAGTTTGACTCGCAGCGAATAACGGTGTGCAAGGAAATCCACGGTTGGGAGCGAAAAAAGGAATACAGAGTCGAAGATTGCAGCGAACTAGAGTGGTCAGAAGGCTCAGAGCATCAGCCTGCGATGCTAAAGTGCAAGGCAGATTGGAGAACCGTTAAGGTCTGTGAGGATTTGTCTGAGGATGAATCCATTGAACTTCTCACAGCTCTTCAACGGAGTTTGCCCGATGTAGCTCAAAAAATTTGCTCTTATCCTAAGAGCAAGGAACACTTCTTAACTCTGGGGATTGGCAAGCAGTAGAGTTAGTTCATCAGCCGTTGTGGACGCGTGAAAATACCCCAGAATTTTGCCACCAATGCCTGATTTCTAGTCGTAAACGCCGTAACCCAGATACGGCTGAGAAATCTTGGTGATGATGTCTCGGCCGTCCTCGATTCCCGTGACTCGCCCCTCACCGTCGCGCTCAGGACGACCAACCGGCTTAAATTCGACATCCACCTTGATGTAGGGGCACCCTTTCAGAACGTAAGTTCTGCGCAAGGGCGTTGAGAGGCCTCCCTCCGTCGTATAGATTTTGAGTAGGTCGTTGCGGGTGGAACCTGGCTTAATCTCTGCCGTCCAGCGAAGCACACTCCCAACCCACTGAGCATGCTCCATGTCGGGAGGAGGTTCACCGTTCAAGGTAACCACGTCAAATGGAGTTCCCGTAGTTGTGTTGTGCTCAATTTCAGAACGGATATTTTCGACTTCGTTGCATTTTTCCTGGCCGCAATACTCCTTCTCCATGTGGTCAAGCAGGAGTATTGCCGCCGTTGGTCTGCGGTTGCTATCCGGTGTAATCAGTTGTGGAGCTGCAAAAGCTAGATTCAATGCCAAGAGAATCTGTCTTGCCTTTTCCGGCGAGTTCAAATCTTTCACGGAGACGCTCCTGATCACTGCCAGGGCCGCCATATCGCCTGCATGATTAAGGACCAGCTTGTCAGAACCTGTATATATGGGATAAGATAACAATCTCAAAACTGCGGCTTTGGTCTCGCAGAAGGACCCGAACTCATCGTTTGAGCATTCCTTAGCAAATACCGTGTAGCCCAAAAGAATACACACCGCCAACAAGATGAGTCTGTTCATCTGCGCCCCCAAAACCGTGGGATGTACCCTTCTTAGCACAGATAGCTCGCATGTGACCGATTAACGCTAATCGGAAACTTGAGGTACTAGGACGGGACTCGTCCGGTAAGGCGACTTATCAGGACTTTGGAATCAAAGCTAGGCCAAGGAAGTCGTTGTTTGTGGTTCAACTGAACAAAAACTCTTTCAAATCTTGCTTTCTTCGATTCCGCAGCATGAGAAGTGCCCAAAGTAAACGGCTTTTTACTGGCTTGCCAGGGACTCTTGATGTCTCCATCTTTGCCGATAGTTTCACGCTTCCGTCGTGAGGCCAAATTCCCTGCGGCTCTTCTTCCTGACGCCTCGGATACCAGACATAGCAACACGTTGACCTTTCCATTTCGCAAATTGTGGAAATGAGCAAGCCGCGCCCATTCGCCACGCCATCGTCGTACATTTTACGGGCCTTCATCTCGTTCGCAGCGGGGATAGGAACGCGTACATACACGGACCGTTTTCCGGACAATAAAACGTCTTCGGGCGTCAACCAGAGGATGTTCTCAGGGTATTGGTTTTGCCCCAAGAACTCTTGGAATCGCACTACGGTCGCGCCGAAACTTGCATCATTCCGCTTCACACGGGTTCCTTCGTTGAGCAGTCTACATCAGACCTTCGCTCGGAGGTAAGTCCTGGTAAACGCGCTTACCGGAGAAGTGAAATCGCCCCGATCCTCAATGTCCGGTAAGGCGGGTGGTCTCAATGGGTCGACGCAACACGCAAGTCGAACCCGACTTGCGTTGAAAACAAAGGCTAAATCGCCCACCAGGGTTAGATCACCCGGGACACTACCCTGGCTAGGTTTTGCGCAAGGGCGGCCAAACAGATCACTTTGCCCGGCGAAGCATTGTCGAATCAACGTATTGGACGGTGTTGCATCGACCGGTTGAGCTGGCAGCACTTACCGGAGAACTGAAATTAGCCCCGATCCCAATGTCCGGTAAGGCGACTTCCATGATAGGTCTTTGTCAAGAGGGCAAAAGCTCTCCCGGCGCGCTTTGGAGGAGCGCGGGTGGAAATCCTTTCCGTTTCTTCGCCGCGTGTGTTGGCCTCTCGGCCTCGGTTCCTCACGATGGGGAACCAGACTTATCAGGCAAGTGGACATAGCCCATCGCACCCATAATCTGCTCCCAGAGGCTAACTAGGGGTTTTCCTAGTCGACACACTCCAATTACAAACATTAGTGTTTCCCTTAGGAGTTCTTACTTCTGTGAGACTAAGTCTGAAATGTCCTCTTGTTTTGCTATTTGTTTGTTTCTTTACGCACGGGATGGTTCTCTTTGCTCAGGAATCGCTGGATGTCTTCTCCGGACCCTCGGAGACTCTCCATCTCCATGCGCAGTCTTATCAGTTGCTTGTCATCCCTTCGGTTCGGTTTACCTTTTCTCCGCCATCCGCAACTGTCGCCCACCTCTCCGATACGCCAAGCACGAACCCTTTTCCGGTGACGTTCCTAAATGACCAGCCTTCTAAGTCTTCTGCCAACTCAGACATCGGCATCAATCCCCAGTATTCGAAATCTCGTTCTGAAGTCCCCACCCGCTTTCGTTGGTGGCCTGCTCTCGGCGAGTCCCTCCTGTACACAGGGATCATGCACACCTTCGACCTCGCTAGCCAGGCCGGCACGCGCGATTCTCTGAACGGACATTGGTTTCAGCAGTACACGAGATCGGTATCGGAATTGCGCGGTTGGAGCGACAGCGACAGGTTCATGGCCCCGTATGTGGGTCATCCGCTGGAAGGGTCCATTTTTGGATTTATTGAACGACAGAATGACCCAAAGTATCGCCTCGTGCAGTGGGGCGATGGGCGCGGATACTGGGTCAGTATGTTGCGTTCGATGGCCTATTCCGCCGTCTGGCATACTCAGTGGAAAATCGGACCTGTTAGCGAGGCTTCCATCGCAAACGTGATGCTCCATGCTTCGCCCGGCTTTATCACGCTTGTGGACACACCTACGCTTGGTTTCTGTACGATGCTCGCCGAAGATGCCGCGGACCGCTATTTGCTCATTGGGCTAGAGAATCGGACCACGAATCGCGCCATCATTATCCTCGCTAGAAGTTTTCTGAATCCTGGCCGCACTTTCGCGAACCTGATGGCGTTCCGCCCCCCTTGGATCCGCGATACGCGTCTCAATCTTTTTGGCGAGAACTATGAAATCCGCAAAATGTTGGTTGAGGACTACAAGAATGGAACCGGCGAAAAGCCCTTCCAGTTTGTAAAGAATGCCTGGATGCCGCCCGGGGTGGAATTTTCCCATGCGCATCCCAAAGAGGCAACGATCGAACTCACTGCCTTTCCCTACTATGAAACCTTCCTCGGCGGAGGCTCGTGTGTTGGGGGTGGAGGCACAGGCGCTGCGCGCGTCAGTCCCAGTCTGCAGGTCATCACGGAGGTCAGCGGCTGCCTGATCATGCACATGCGGCAGAGCAACATTAGCGCGGACTCACTTTTTTATGGCGGTGGATTCCGCTGGACCCCCCTGGCGGCTCGCCGATTTTCTCCCTTTGGTCAGTTCATGATTGGGGGAAGAAAAGTAACCATGGAGGTTGACGATGAGGCTCTCATGAAAAAGCTACTGAAGGAGTGGAATGATGGCAACGGGACACTCCCGCACTACCCGACGCGCTTCGACTGGTCGAAGGAGACCTCACAAAATGGCCCCAGCATTGCTGTCGGTGGGGGATTCGACTGGGTGGTGACCCGGCCCTTCGCCTGGCGCCTCCTCAACGTCGAATATACCCACTCCTGGATGAACGACGTGGCTCAGATCCACCCTCAGGAAGGTCTTAAAATTTCCACCCAGGCGGTCGTCCGCATCGGCACTTGGTAATCCAGTGCCTGTCATTTTTAGGATTGAATTAGTTTTTTGATATTCGCGACTGCGCCGTGGCCCATTGCGTTTCCGGTGGTCTTCTTGTGATTATATCACCGCATAAAGTTGAGCTAACTCCCGACTAGAGCTTACCGGAAAAGCGAAGTAATACTTTATATGTCTGGTAAGGCGACTAACCAGGAGTTAGCGCGCCGCAATTTACCAGAACCGGACTTTTGGCCCGCCAAAAAAAGCACTACACGGACAGATTGTCGATAAGAATGGTGCTCCGCCGGGCGAACGCACAAAGACGTTCCAGAGTTGCCTTCCAAGCCGCTGAACCAATACCGCTAGTCCCCAATCATGGTCGCAGCAACAAGCGCCAGATAAGCCGGCGAACAAACGCGATGACCCATACCAATGGCAACAAGATGGCGCTTGCAATGATCATGCCAACGCCCTTTCGTTCGTCTCTTTGAACATAAAGAACAAATAGACCAGTCAACATCCCGGCGAGGGCGATCCCATAGCCTATTCGGCTGTAAAGCCGGATGGACGTTTCTCTGCGTTGTAGCGCTTGCTGTTTCTTCTCCAGTTGCTGTTGATCGACGCGCTGAAGATATTCTTTATACTCAGCTACGTCTTCGATCCCGCGGCGGCGCAATTCTTGCCAGAGTAATTCGGAGGCCTCCTCGGTGAGGCCGCCGGTGATGACGATGTTCCGGAGTTCGTCATCACTGAGAACCAAATAGCGCTCTCTGAGTGCATTGTTCTGGTCCATCATCACCTGGTCCTTGGGGTGCTACAGTCGAAGTGCTGCCATTCCCGTCAGTCTTTGAGCTGACGTGGCACTCAAGCCCTGATTCACTAACATGAAGAGCACGCACGAATCTTGTCCATAGGGAATATAGTACCCTTGGATGCACGCCAGGATTTTGTGTGGAAACGTCTGTGTTCACAAACGGGGTTCCGGGAACTTTGGGCCGGACGTCATCCACTTGAACGATTAACGCGGTTACCGAAGATCGGCCCAAAAGGGGATTTGTCCGGTAAGGCGTGCCAGCTCAACCGGTAGATGCAACACCATCCAATACGTTGATTCGACAACGCTTCGCCGGGCAAAGTGATCTGTTTGGCCGCCCTTGCGCAAAAACCTAGCCAGGGTAGTGTCCCGGGTGATCTAACCCTGGTGGGCGATTTAGCCTTTGTTTTCAACGCAAGTCGGGTTCAACTTGCGTGTTGCGTCGACCCATTGAGACCACCCGACTTACCAGGAGTTGTCCCGCGAATTTAGAATAAACTTTGGACTCACGCATGAACCTTCTGAGGCTCAGTCATACAAGATTCGTCTGTTCGGTCCTGTGCCTTATTGCTTTCTCAATCACGGCGAATAGTCAGACTGAATCTTCGTGGTCGGCAAAAATCATAGAGGCAGCCAAGTCTAGGAAACCAGACTGGAAGTTTATTGGTGCCATCGAATCCACATACATACCTTTGGTTCCAAGTGAAAAGCGCGTTCTCGTAGGCGCATGGGAGAGTCCGAAATCACCATCAGAGCATGTGCTGGTCAGGGTGCGTAGCGTAGCGACTCTCGATGAAGCGGCAATCTGGTTGAAGCCAGTTCGAGACAAGATAGTTGCTGATGGTTGGCGGGTCAGCCCCTTTCTAACTGGCGACGAAGGATACTTAGCAACATACGAAAACGGAAAGCGATTTCAGATTTACTTCCGCAAAGGAACGATTGTCGCGGACGTATCTGCAGATGACTTAGACAGGCTGAAAGAGTTCGTCCAGTGCATTGTGGAGCAGATTCCGACGAAATAAACGTGTGTCTGCCAAGCTAACGTCGCGCTTGCGTTGTAAGTCCTGGTAAACGCGCTTACCGGACAAATGCCTGAGCGATGTCTGATAGGATTTCTCCATGGTCAAGTTCAGATACGAATGGTTTCTGTTCGACTACAAAAAGGGCTATCCCGATAGGATTTCGAAACCATTCAAAACGAAAACGGCGGCCGAAAAAGCGCGGGGGAAATACCCGCCGAAAGTGCGGGGCGGCATCGGTGTAGGCATCAGCCAGATTCCAATCACGACGGCTAAACGGAAACCAAAGCGTAGGTCCTGATAAAGGCGGTAATCGGAAAAGTGAAGTCCTAGGACTGGACTTGCCGATCAGGCAATTCTCATTGTCCGGTAAGGCGACGCAATATAAAAGGGCGTCCCTTTTGGAGTAGGGTTTTGAGTGTTCGGCTCGAACCCCTCCAGAAAGGAGCGCCCTGTATATGGATAGCGTGAAGTATATCGGCATGGATGTTCACAAGGAAAGCATTTCGATTGCGGTGAGGAATGGTGCAGGAAAGATCGTGATGGAGTCCCTCATCGAGACAAAAGCCAGCATGATTCTGCAGTTTATCGATGGGCTGCGCGGAGACGTGCACGTCACGTTTGAGGAAGGAACCTCGGCTGCCTGGTTGTATGACTTGCTGAAACCGCAGGTGACGAAATTGGTGGTGTGCGATCCGCGAAAGAATGCCTCCATGAGGGAAGGCAACCAGAATGACAAGATCGACGCCCGCCGGTTGGCGGAGCTGCTGCGTCTCAATCATCTCAGCCCGGTCTATCACGGTGAGCACGGCCTACGAAGTCTGAAGGAACTGGTGCGCAGTTATCTCACGATTACCAAAGATCTCGTGCGGGTCATGACCCGGGTGAAGGCCATCTATCGCAGCTGGGCCATTCCTTGTACCGGCAAGCAGGTCTATGCACCGCGCCATCGTGCTGAGTGGCTCGGGAAGATCGGCGAACCGGGAGTGCGCCGGCGGGCGGAGTTTTACTACCAACAACTCGATGCGTTGCGAACGGTGCGTCAGGAAGTGCGGCGAGAGCTGTTGGCGGAGGCCAAGAAACATAAGGCCTGGAAACTGCTCTGCCAGATTCCCTCGATTGGACCGATCCGGGCAGCCGTACTGCTTGGCATTCTGCAGACCCCGCACCGTTTTCGCAGCAAGCGGCAGCTGTGGACCTACAGCGGATTTGGCATCGAGACGCAAAGCAGCGCTGATCACCGCAGTGTCGACGGACAACTGCAACGAGTGAAGAAACAGATCTCTATTCGCGGACTGAACCGCAACTGCAATCACGATCTGAAGAATCTGTTTAAGGGTGCGGCGATCGTGGCCTCGAGCAAACCCGGTCCGTTTCAAGAGTTCTACACAGCTTTGCTGACCAAGGGCATCCGGCCGGAGATGGCACGTCTGACCTTGGCGAGGAAGATTGCCACGATCGTTCTGATTGTGTGGAAGAGAGGAGTGAGCTTCGACGCCCAATATCTGGAACCACAAACAGCTTGAGTGTCTCTGACCGAGTCCGCTCCATCTCTGGGATTTCTCTGGCGATGGCCGTCGGGTTCTCGAGACACTCTGGTTCGAGAGCGAGTCTCAGCCGATTAGTTAGGCGCTGCGTGCTTCGGGCACCTAGTCTCACACGCGACCCTAGGCCCTCTCGGATAACCAGAAAAAGCTATGGGCCACGAGTCCCGGATAGAACTATGGTCGCCAAATTTGACCACGTTCTGCTTTGCTGGTTTCGGAACTGACAGGCTTCGTCGCGAAGAGGCGATGAAAACCGCTGGTAGTGAAAACCCAAACCGCGGGGGCACATTGTCCCGCAACCGAGCACATGGTGCGGTAGGTCAGAACAAATCGCGCTCGATCAAGTGGGCTGAGAAGCAAGAAAAAGTCCGGCCGAAGGAGATGTGTTTTTTCTTGACTTCCCCTTTTATAGAACTTATCGGGAGTTACATTTTGGACGGAGGCGTGGTAAGCGTGTTTCAGGTCTTGAATTCGCTATTCGGTTAGGCTGCACGGGAATGCGTGTATCGGCGGTCACATGGAAGGGTGACAGCGGTCACAGGAATTGAGGGGGGAACAGAGTTAAATGTAATGCGGGGGACGGAATGAACTCTCGATCCTGCGACCCTCTGGAGAGAACGCAGGGGAATCAGCGGCATCGCCCTCCCAAGCAACTGAAAGAAGGCTACTATGTTTGCACGTCACATGATGTTGCAACTGAAGCCAAATCTGGTAAATGAACTTCCGGTAACGTTTGAAAAGGAAATCCTGCCCCTGCTTCGCAGGCAGAAGGGTTTCGTCGATGAGCTGTTGCTGGTCACACCGGAAAAAAAGGAAGCGGTGGCCATCAGCCTGTGGGAAACGAAAGAATATGCGGAGATTTACACCCGGGAAGTGTATCCACAGATCGAAAAGATCGTGGCCCGGTTCGTTGAAGGCATCCCGACCGTGAAGAAATTCGAAACGGAATACTCCACGTTCCACAAAGCTGCCTTCGCGGCAAAAGTCTGATTTCGGAGTTTCCTTTGAGGGGAGGGGGCGAAGTTGCCCCCTCTTTTTTTTTGTTGGTCGGAGAACGGCGGCCATCGTCTTCACAGGGGGGGCCTCCCTCACGCAAAGGCCGCAAACCCGGGCGTGAAACCTCGTAACGATTACGCTTCGATTGGGTGGGGAGTTTTTGGTGCTCTCATATATATTGCGATTGGTACTCTAATCGTTGCTTTCCGGCGTTAGCGTTTTGGCGCAATAAGTATCGCCACGCCCGCATAAGGGGGAGACTACCTCCCGTTATTCCCGATGCCTGATTAACGCGGTGGTCTCAATGGGTCGACGCAACACTCAGCTCGAACCCACCTTGCATTGAAAACAAAAGCTAAAATCGCTGGCTAGGTTAGATCAGCCGGAACACTACCCTGGCTAGGTTTTGAC
>Ga0210401_10003173_pt1 | contig 17691 bp, 16 predicted proteins | sample IncBWH32MmetaG_FD_150866 | JGI IMG/M metagenome (GOLD analysis project Ga0210401, IMG submission 150866) | Forest soil microbial communities from Barre Woods Harvard Forest LTER site, Petersham, Massachusetts, United States - Inc-BW-H-32-M | ecosystem: Environmental > Terrestrial > Soil >... | reverse complement strand
GCTGCTCCAGCAGTACCAAGCTCGGCGCCCGCGAGCCGGCGACCATCGCCTCGGCCATCTCGATATTCGGCACCAGCTCCCGCCGGACCACCGCCTTGAAGAGGTCTTCCTTGTTGCGGAAGTAAAGATAGAGTGTGCCCTTGGTCACCCCGGCGCGCTCTGCTACGTCTTCAAGGCGGGTCGCGGCAAAACCGCGCTCGGCAAACGCGGCGAGTGCGGCTTCGAGGATTTCCGCCGGTCGGGCGGTTTTGCGCCGCCGCCAGCGGGCGCTGGGGTTGCTGTCGATGGTGCTCATCGCGAAATAAATAACTACCGGGATAGTTATCTATTCCGACGCCGACAGGTGTCAATCCTTATCCGCGGATCGTACTCGCTCAAAGTTGCGTTGATAGCCGGGAGCGGTTCGCCGCGGCGCATCTTGCTTGACCGAACCGACCCGGCGCCTTGCCGCTGCCGGCGCGTCCCGCGGCTTCGCCGCCACTTTCCGCAGACCGCGACCGCGCAGATTTAACGGACCCCGCTTTCGCCGAGTCGAAGACAAGGCGCCGGGATCGTCGCGCCGCGGCGAAGGCGGCGAGCCGTTCAGCCAGCCGATCCCGAAAACCGGCCCGACCGCGGGCGAGGATCGGCGCCGCACGCGGCGGATCGTAGCGACCAAATGGTGGTTCTCGCCCGCATCTGGCTCGGCGACCGGCGCCGGTCTACTTGGCGGCGGGTCGCTCCGCGTGGCTCACACCGCGCGCCGGGCCGCGGCGCTCGTCATCGGGATTGTGCACCTCCATCGGCAGCCCGCCTTGCGGTTCCGGTTTTTCGACATAACGGAACGCGGGCTCGGAGTTCCACGGGCCGCGGGCGTCGAGCGGGCCATCCTTGGAAAGGTTGAAATAAAGATCGACGGTCTCGTCCGGCTTCACGTTGCCGAACATCGGGTCGGTCAGCTTGCCGAGGGATTCGAGCGCCTTCATAAACATCTGCGTGTGCGAGATTTCCCGCGTCAACAGAAAGGTCAGCGCCTTTTTGCTGCCCGCGTCGGGCGACAGTTTGATCAATGCCTCGTAAGTCTGCCGCGCGCCGGCCTCGGCGGCGATATCCGCGCGCAGATCGCGGACGACGTTGCCGCCCTCGTTGACATAGGCCGAGGTCCAGGCTTGGCCCTGGCTGTCGACGAGATGAGGCCCAACTCCCCGCACCGCGAATAAGGTGCTCTTGTACGCGGCATCCTTGGCCGCCCCGGTCGCCTTTTCGGTGTGCTGCTCGATCATCCGGCCGACCATTTCAAGATGGCTGAACTCCTCGATCGCGATGTCGTGCAGCATGTCGCGGATCGCTTTGTTCTCGACATGAAAAGACTGCGTCCAATAGGTCAGCGCCGCACTCAGTTCACCGGTCGCACCGCCGAATTGCTCCAGCAACATTTGGGCAAATTGCGCATCGGCGCCATCGACCTTGACATCGAACATTAGCTTTTTGTCGTGATAGAACATTGGATATCCCCGTGTTGAGACAGCCGTCGCCTTCACGGCTAACGAACTCAACAGGGAGGCGGCCGCGAGGTTCCTGTTTCCCTTTATTCGTGACCGCGAGGGATTTTATGCGCGTCAGGCGCGGGGGGCCGACGCTGTCGGGGGTTGCGCGGCCCTCTTCGCCTCGAGCCCAATCCGTCAGATGTCCGCGGGGTCGGCGATCGCTACCGCGAGATGCTCGTAGGCCTCGCAGGTCGTGCCGCAGATCTTTTTGATCGCGTGCAGCTGGGCCTCGGCGCGCGCCACGTCGCCTTTGATCAAATATGCCTCGCCGAGATATTCGCGGACCTGCGCATAATTCGGGTCGATTGCGACCGATTTCAGGTAATAGCCGATCCCCTCGTCGACCCGGCCCATCCGGCGCGTCGCGTAGCCCCGGTAATTGAGCGCCACCGCGGTATTCGGGTCCTTCATCAAATCAAGCACCGCCAGAGCCTCTGCATACCGCCCGGCCTTGGCCAGAGCGTAGGCGTTGTCGGCGAAGTTTTTGTCCGGCATCACTCCGTTTTCGGCCTTCACGCATTTTTGGCTGCGGCTGTCCCAGACTTCGCCCTTGCCGCAAGTCGGCGTCGATTTGTCGTCGCTGCCGCCGCCGCCATCGGCGAACGCCGGTGCCGCCAGCATCAGTCCTAGAGTGAACGCCGCGGCGGCCAAGCTCCCGCGGCCCACCGCCGATATTGAGCACCCCATCAACGCCTCCTCTGAGTGGTCTGTCAGTTGAGACCCCGCCGAGCTGTGGTTTATTCCGCGCCGGAGGATGCCGCAATGCGCAACGGATGGGCGGGGTAGACGCCGAGGATCTTGAGTTCGCGCGAGAAAAAAGCGAGCTCTTCGAGCGCCAGGGCGAGCGGGCGGTCTTCGGGATGAGCCTCGACATCGGCGTAGAACTGCGTCGCGGTAAAGGCGCCCCCGACCATGTAGCTTTCGAGCTTGGTCATGTTGATCCCGTTGGTGGCGAACCCGCCGAGCGCCTTGTAGAGGGCGGCCGGCACGTTGCGCACGCGGAACAGGAATGTCGTGACCGAAGGCGTTTCCCGCGGCGGCCGCAATGCTTCACGCGACATGATCAGAAACCGCGTCGTGTTGTGCTCGGCGTCCTCGATGTTTTCCTTGAGCGAGACGAGGCCGTAGATGCGGCCGGCGAGTTCGGAGGCGATGGCCGCGACGGTCGGATCGCCACGTTCGGCGATTTCGGCCGCAGCCCCGGCGGTGTCGGCGGCGACGATCGGCTCGATGCCGAGCGCGCGGATCATTTTCCGGCACTGCGACAATGCATGGACATGGCTTCTGACGGTGCGGATTTGAGCGAGGCTCGTACCGGGCAACGCCAGGAGGTGATGGTTCACCGGCTCGAAATGCTCGCCGATAATATGCAGGCCCGAATCGGGCATCAAATGATGGATGTCGGCGACGCGGCCGGCGACCGAATTTTCGATCGGGATCATCGCCAGCCGGGCGCGATTGTCGCGCAAAGCGGCAAAGGCGTCCTCGAACTGGTTGCACGGCAAGGTCGCCATGTCCGGAAAGACACGCCGGCAAGCGAGGTCGGAATAGGCACCGGGGGCACCCTGGAACGCGATCGTCCGCGTCGGATCGGCGGGTTCGAGTTTTGCCTTGGCCATTGCTTTATTGTCGTTGCTGCATCGATCGGCGGGCGCGTTCGAGGTCGGCCGGGGTGTCAACCTGGACGCCGAGGGAGCCGGGCTCGATCAGGCTGACCGAGATCCACATGCCAGCTTCGAGCGCGCGCAGCTGTTCGAGCCGTTCGCGTTGTTCGAGCACGCCGCGCGGCGATGCGACGAACCGCTCCAATGCGGTGCGGCGATAGGCGTAGAGGCCGATGTGTTCGTAATGCGGCCCGTCGCCCCACGGCACAACGGCCTTGCTGAAATAGAGCGCGCGCGCCGGCAGTGCCGGATCGACGAAACCGGCGACGACCTTGTTGACGCTGGTGTCGGCGAGAGCGGTACCATCCTCGATGATTGCGGCCAGGGTCGCGATGTCGATTTTCGGGTCGGCGAGCCCGGCGAGTGCGGTGCGGATCGCGGCGGGGTCGAGCATCGGCAGGTCGCCCTGGACGTTGACGACCGCGTCGTGCCGGCGCTCCGGGTCGAGGCGCATGATCGCCTGGTGGATACGGTCGGAGCCGGTCGGAAGCTGCGGATCGGTCAACACCGCCCGCCCGCCCACCGCCGCGATCGCCTCGGCGATTTCTGGATCGCCGCAGGCGACGACGACTGGCGCCACCTCGGCCGCGACCGCGCGGCGCCAGACATGCACGATCATCGGCGCCCCGGCGATGTCGGCGAGCGGCTTTCCCGGCAACCGCGTCGAGGCGAGCCGGGCGGGAATGAGGATGATCGGGTTTTGCGGGCTGGTGGTGGTCACAGCAATCTTGCGCGGTGAGCAGGTCCGAGGATCAAGCAGCGACAACATGCCCGGTTCGGAGGCATGCCGAAAGCGTGATAATTCATTTGAGTTGTCGGGGGGAATTCGATTTCCTGCCGGACCCGGCGCGGTAGGAAAGGTCGTCGATGTCGTCTTTCGAGTGGAACAAGATCATTGCCTCGGTACTGACCGCGCTGATCGTGGCGATGGTCGCCGGAATCCTGTCGAACATGCTGGTGCAGCCAAAACCGCTCGAAAAGCCGGTCTTTCTCGTGGCTGGCCCGCCGGCGACCTCGGCGCCGGCCGAGCAGGCCGCCGCGCCCAAGCTCGCGCCGATTACACCATTGCTCGCCAAGGCCGATCCCAGGAAAGGCGAAGCCGAGACCAAGGTCTGCCAAGTCTGCCATACCTTCAATAAGGGCGAACCGAACAAGATCGGGCCGAATTTGTTCGGTGTCACCGGCGGGCCGATCGGCGAGGATCGCGGTGGCTTTGCGTTCTCCGACGCGTTGGAGGCGCATAAGGGCCAGAAATGGGATCCGGAAACGCTGAACCAATGGCTGAATAATCCGCAACAATTCGCACCCGGCACCAAGATGACCTTTGCCGGGTTCCCAAAGGCCGAGGACCGCGCCGATGTCATCGCCTACCTGCAATCGCTGAAATAGACCGCCCAGAACCGGGTCTGCGCCGCTGACCGAGATCGACCCCTTTATCACGCTCGCCTCCGACCTCGCCGATGCCGCCGGTGCGGCGATCCGGCCGTATTTTCGCACGCCGCTCGCCGTCGACGACAAGCCCGACCTGACGCCGGTCACCGCCGCCGACCGCGCCGCCGAGCAGGCAATGCGGGAGATGATCGAGCGGCGCTTTCCCGATCACGGCATCGTCGGCGAAGAGTTCGGCCGGGTGCGCGAGGACGCCGAGTTTATCTGGGTGCTCGACCCGATCGACGGGACCAAATCCTTTATCAGCGGCGTCCCATTGTTCGGCACGTTGATCGCGCTGACCCGCGCCCGCCGGCCGATCCTCGGCGTCATCGACCAGCCGATCTCACGCGAGCGCTGGCTCGGCGCCGCCGGCTGCCACAGCACGCTGAATGGCGCCCCGATTCATTGCCGCCCTTGCGCCGGCCTCGCCGCGGCGACGTTGTTCGCGACCACGCCCGACATGTTCCGCGGGCCGGACGCCGCCGGATTTGCGCGGGTCTCCGCCGCGGCCAAGCTGACCCGCTTTGGCGCCGACTGTTACGCCTATGGCCTGCTCGCCGCCGGTTTTATCGATCTCGTTGTTGAAGCGAGCCTTAAGCCCTACGACTTTTGCGCGATCATCCCGATCGTCGAGGGCGCGGGCGGCATGGCCAGCGATTGGCATGGCGCGGAACTGGGCCTCGCCTCCGACGGTCGGGTCCTCGTCGCCGGCGACCGGCGCACACACGAGGCGGCCCTGGCGCTGCTCGACGGCTGAGCGAGTTCAACAAGGACACGGCGTAATGCGCATAGTATCGGCAATCGCGGCTGCTTTTTGTTTGCTGCTTGCAGCAAGCGGCGCGCAGGCGGCGCCAAGCGAGGGCATGTCGCTCTTCGGCGACCTTAAATACGGGCCCGGCTTTACCCATTTTGACTACGCCAACCCGCAGGCGCCAAAGGGCGGGGTAATACGGTATTCGGCGACCGGCACCTTCGACACCTTGAACCCGTTTGTCGTCAACGGGGTCCCGGCCGACGGGATCAGCCTGATCTTCGACACATTGTCGGCCTCGTCCGAAGACGAACCGGCGAGCGAATACGGGCTCGTCGCCAAAACCATCGACCTCGCCCCGGACAAATTGTCGGTGCTCTACAGTTTGCGTAAAGAAGCGCGGTTTCACGACGGCACGCCGATGACGCCGGCGGACGTCATCTGGACGTTCGAGACCTTGCAGAAGAAAGGGCTGCCGGCGTATCGCGAGTATTACGGCGATGTGACCAAGGTCGTGCAGGAAGGCGATCGCGGCATCCGCTTCTATTTCAAATCGGCCAAAAATCGCGAATTGCCGCAAATCCTCGGGCAGATGCCGGTGTTGTCGAAAGCCTATTGGTCGGGGCGCGATTTCGAAAAGACGACCTTGACCCCGCCGCTCGGCAGCGGCCCGTACACGATCCAATCGGTCGATCCCGGCCGCTCGATCACCTACAGCCGGGTCAAGGATTATTGGGGCGCCGACTTGCCGGTCAACAAGGGGCGCTACAATGTCGACACGATCCGCTACGACTATTATCGCGACGCGACGATCGCGCTCGAAGCGTTCAAGGCCGGCCAATACGACGTGCGGCTGGAAAATTCGTCAAAGGATTGGGCGACGGGCTACGATTCGCCGGCGCTGCGTGCCGGCCTGATCAAAAAGGAACAGATCCCCAACGGGCTGCCGAGCGGCATGCAGGGCTTTGGCTACAATCTGCGGCGGCCGATCTTCCAGGACCCACGGGTGCGCGAGGCGTTGGCCTATGCCTTTGATTTTGAGTGGTCGAACAAGAATTTGTTTTACGGCGCCTATCAGCGCACGCGCAGCTATTTCGACAATTCGGAATTGGCCGCGACCGGTGTGCCGCAGGGGCAGGAATTGCAAATCCTTGACAAATTTCGCGGCCAGATCCCGGACGCGGTGTTTACGACCGAATACGATCCGCCGAAATACGACGGCTCCGGCAATATCCGCGACGGGCTGCGCAGGGCGCTGACATTGCTGACGCAAGCGGGTTGGACCTTCAAGGACGAAAAACTGGTCAACGCTAAGACCGGCCAGCCTTTCGAATTCGAGATATTGCTCGACAACCCGCAATTCGAGCGGATCGTGCTGCCCTTTGTCGATAATCTGAAACGGATGGGGATTACGGCGCGGGTGCGCACCGTCGACACCGCGCAATACGAGAGGCGGATGGACACGTTCGATTACGACATGACCGTCGTGCTGTTCCCCGAATCATTGTCGCCGGGAAACGAGCAGCGCGAATATTGGGGCTCGCAGGCTGCCGACGAGCAAGGCAGCCACAATGTGCTCGGCATCAAGAGCAAGGTCGTCGATGCGCTGGTCCAAGAGCTGATCCAGTCGCCCGACCGAGCCAGCCTCGTCGCCCGTACGCGCGCGCTCGACCGGGTGTTGCAATACGGCTATTACGTGATCCCGAACTTTCACCTCGCGGCGTTCCGCGTCGCCTATTGGGACAAGTTCCGCCGCCCGGCAATCTCGCCCAAATACGGGGTCGGCTTTGACACCTGGTGGGTCGATCCCGGCGCCGAAAAATCGGTCGAAGCCAAAAAGGGCGGAGTGACCAAGCAATGACCGCTTGCCCCGTCATTGCGAGCGAAGCGCGGCAATCCCGTGTCGACAAGAGAAGCTCGCCGAGATTGCTTCGTCGCTCGGCTCCTCGCAATGACGAGACCGTCCGAGCCGCACGATGATCGCCTACGCGATCCGGCGGGTATTGCTGATCATCCCGACCCTGTTCGCGATCATGGTGGTCAATTTCGTGATCGTCCAGGCGGCACCCGGCGGGCCGGTCGAGCAGATGATCGCACGGCTCAAGGGCGAAGGGGTCAGCGCCACCGAGCGGGTCAGCGGCGGCACCGGCGAACTCAAGATGCCGTCCTCCGGCAACCCCGCCGTCAATTCGCGCTATCGCGGCGCCCGCGGCCTCGACCCGGCGCTGATCAAGGAGCTCGAAAAGCAATACGGCTTCGACAAGCCGCCCTTGACCCGATTTCTCCTGATGATACGCAACTACCTGACCTTCGATTTCGGCAAGAGCTTTTTCCGCGATCAGCGGGTGATCGACTTGATCAAGTCCAAATTGCCGGTGTCGATTTCGATCGGATTGTGGACGACGTTGATCACCTATCTGGTCTCGATCCCGCTCGGCATCAGAAAAGCGGTGCGCGACGGCAGCCGGTTCGATGTATGGACGAGTGCCGTCATCATCGTCGGCTACGCGGTTCCAAGTTTTCTGTTCGCGGTATTGCTGATCGTGCTGTTCGCTGGCGGCAGCTATCTGTCGATCTTTCCGTTGCGCGGGCTGGTCAGCGACAATTGGGCCGCGCTGTCCTGGCCGATGCGGATCGCCGACTATTTCTGGCATATCGCCCTGCCGATCACGGCGCTGGTGATCTCAGGCTTCGCTACCCTGACGATGCTGACCAAGAACTGCTTTCTCGACGAGATCAACAAGCAATACGTCTTGACCGCCCGCGCGAAAGGGCTGACCGAGCGCCGCGTGCTCTACGGTCATGTGTTTAGGAACGCGATGCTGCTGGTCGTCGCCGGGTTTCCGGCGGCATTGGTAGGCATCCTCTTTACCGGGTCATTGCTGATCGAGGTGATCTTTTCGCTGGACGGGCTCGGCCTGTTGGGCTTCGAGGCCGCGATCAACCGCGACTACCCGATCATGTTCGCGACACTCTATGTCTATACCCTGATCGGCCTCGCGCTGAAGCTGGTCAGCGACCTCACTTACATGCTGATCGACCCGCGCATCGACTTCGCCACCCGCCGCGCGTGACGCCGGACAGGATTTTGTCCGGTTTGCGCGCCGATCGGCTTCGCGTTGAGAGCGTCCGCGCTCAGTTCTTGCGCGCATCTCTCAATAAGCTCCTTGATCGCCGTCTTGATCCGCCTGCTATATCGCACTTTGCGGCACGAAAAGGCGAATGATGGCCAGTTTTGGGTGTAGTGCGTTAAAAGATGCTCTTTTCCAGCGAGGTTCGGACGATGGACAGCTGGCCCAAGAAAGCCGAGGCTCAATATTTTGCCTTGGCCGGATACGCGGAAATGCGCCACAACGAATTGTCGGGCATTCTGCAACCATATCTAGTAGCCACCGATGTATATGGAAAAATGATCTGCGCGGTAACATTGATCCTCGGCAAGATACCGCCCGGTCAAAGAGCCTTAATGACCCAGACCGAACCGAATCTCAGTCTAGACACCACATTGCGAGATTTGATAGGCGATGTGTTTGATTTTCTTTACGAGGCGCGCGCATTGATCCTGAAAGGAAAATTGGAGATAGCCTATCCCTTGGCGCGCCGAGCGTATGAGTCTCTCTCATTGATGATCGCGTGTTATCTGGAGCCAAGGCTAGTTAAGCGCTGGGTAGGGGGAAAAGAGGTCCCGAACAGCGAGGTGCGCGGTGTACTGGGGAAACATCCGCTCGGTGAAGTGGAAGATAAAACCCGCGAGCTGTCCCAGTTTTTTGCGCGATTTTCTCATCCGAATCGTAAGATGATGGCCCAACGGCATTTAGGAGATGGCAATGAGTTTGCCTTAGGTTCTATCGGCAGGCCAAGCCTCGCGATGTTGGCGGATTATGCCCTAAAGACAGTTAATCTTTGGTTTTGGTTCGGCGCAGTGGTTCATTGGATGTACCTGCCCATCTTATCTGAGGTCGAGCCCAGCTTCAAAGAAAGCTATGACAAAGCTGCAAATATGGCCAAGGAGGTAGCTGCGTATTTGGCCGAACAGTACAACCGAACGCTGGCACAAGAGCAAGAACTGGCCCGGCAAGAACGGCTGCGTAACGTAGTAAAATAGCCCGGGTTTGATGCTTCTTGGCCGGACCTAGATGAGCCTCTGGAATCTCGAGGAACTGCACCTTCTGGCTGGACAGGGGGGATAACCCAGATACTCTCCTGTCCATGCATGGGTGGAGGCGATAGGGCGACGATGACAAGAGCATCGGGCAAGAGACAGTTTTTTACGGCTCCGTTGAGCGCGCATCGGCCGAAGCCATGAAGGCGTTGTTTCTCGGCGGGGTTGCCGCCGACACCGCGAGGGGAATCGAGGCGCAGCTTCCGGGATCGCTCGACGTCACGATCATCGACGACCCGATCGATCGCCGCCTGCTGCCCGCGGCGGCGGGCGCGGCCGACATCCTCGTTAGCAACCATTGGCTGGCCGATTATCCGCCGGCGCCGAAGGTGCGGCTGGTGCAGTCGGTGGCGACCGGCGTCGATCTGTTCGAGCTGGCGGCGCTGCCGGCCGGGGTCACGGTGTGCAACGCCTTTGGCCACGAAACCGCGATCGCCGAATACGTCGTGATGACGATGCTGGCATTGCATCACCGCCTGTTCGAGATATCCGGCGAGTTCCGCGAACGCTCGTCCTGGCGCACGAGCTGGGTCGAGGGCGGCGAGCCGCATGGCGAAGTGAGGAGTTCGACCTTGGGGATTATCGGCTATGGCCGGGTCGGACGCGAGGTGGCGCGCCGTGCCATCCCGTTCGGCTGCCGCGTCCTCGCCGCCAACCGCACACAGCGCCCGGCCGAACCCGGTGTCGAGCGCGTCTATCCGCTCGCCGAACTCGACCGGATGTTGCCGGAATGCGATACCGTCGCCTTGTGCACCGCGCTTGGACCGGAGACGACGGGGCTGATCGACGCCCGCCGCCTCGCCTTGATGAAACCGAGGGCCTTCTTGATCAATATCGCGCGCGGGCAGGTGGTTGACGAGGACGCCCTTTACGCGGCACTGCGCGACCGCAGGATCGCCGGTGCCGCGATCGACGTATGGTGGCAATACCCAAACGCCGCCGAGCCCCATCGCCGCGGCTCGCGCCACCCGTTTCACGAATTGCCGAACGCGATCGTAACCCCGCACAATTCCGGCTGGACCGGCGGCATGGTACGCCGGCGCTGGGACGAGGTCGCCGAAAACCTCGGCCGCTTTGTGCGCGGCGAGCCGTTGATCAACATCGTAACCGCTGGAGGCTGAGGGATACCATGGAACGGATCGCTTGCTGTGCGGCGTCCTCATGAAGGCGGTATTTCTGGGGACGCTCGCCGCCTCGCAAGCGGCGCCGATTACCAGCTTTATCAGCGAAGCCGTCCGCACCGAAATCGTCGATGACGGCGACCGGCCGCGCGTCGCCGCCGCGCTTGCCGATGCGGACATCGTCCTGACCGGGGCGTGGCGCCGCTCCCATCCGCCGGCGCCAAAGCTGCGTTTGCTGCAGGTGCCGCTGGCGGGCACCGACGGCATCGACGTCGCGGCGCTGCCCAAGGGCGTCACCTTGTGCAACGCCTATGGCCACGAGGCCGCACTCGGCGAATTCGCGGTCATGATGTTTCTCGCCTGGCGGCATCGCCTGTTCGACATCGCGACCTCGTTTCGCGGCGGGTCGTGGTTTTGGAGCCCGACGGTCGGCGGGCCGGCGCGCGGTGAAATCGGCGGCCAGACCGTCGGCATCGTCGGCCTTGGCCACATTGGGAGCGAGGTCGCGAGGCGCGCCGCCGCCCTCGAGTGCCGGGTGCTGGCGGTCAACCGCAGCCCGCGCGAGAAGCCGCCTTCGGTTGAACGGCTCTTTCCGTGGGCGGAACTCGATCGGATGCTCGGCGAGTGCGACGCGATCGTGTTGTGCTGCGCGCTGACGCCGGACACCGCCGGGCTGATCGACGAGCATCGCCTGCGTGCGATGAAGCGGGGCGCGTTTCTGGTCAATCTCGCGCGCGGCCCGATCGCCGACGAAGACGCGCTGTATCACGCGTTGCGCGACGGGGTGATCGGCGGCGCAGGACTCGACACCTGGTGGCGCTACCCGAGCGCCGCGGAGCCCGAGCCGCGGCCGTCGCGCCATCCGTTTCACGAACTGCCGAACGTGATCATGACGCCGCATTGCTCGCCACGGACCGCTGAGACGATCGCGCGGCGCTCGCGCGAGGTCGCCCGTAATATCGACCGTTTCGCCCGCGGCGAACCGCTCGAAAACGTCGTCGCCACGACCTGACGAGGAAGGTGACCCTATGACCGACGATATCGCCTTTATGCCGGCGACGCGGCTGATCTCACTCTATTGCAGCAAGCAATTATCGCCGGTCGAGGTGCTCGCCGAAACCCTGCGCCGTCTCGAGCGCTACGAGGGCGCGGTCAACGCCTTTGTGCTCTATGACCCGGCGGCGGCGATGGTCGGGGCGCGCGCCGCCGAGGCGCGCTGGCGGAAAGGCGCGCCGAAGGGCCTGCTCGACGGCGTGCCGGTGGCGATCAAGGACACGGTCTTGACCAAGAGCTGGCCGCGACTGGTCGGCTCGCGCACGATCGACCCGAACCAGGAATGGAACGAAGATTCGCCGGTCACCGCGGGTCTGCGGGCGCATGGCGCGGTGTTGTTCGGCAAGACGACGACCCCCGAATTCGGCTGGAAGCCGGTGACCGACTCGCCATTGAGCGGCGTCACCCGCAACCCGTGGGACCTCGAACGCACGCCGGGCGGGTCGAGCGGCGGCAGTGCCGCGGCGGTGCTGGCCGGCATCTGCCCGCTCGCGGTCGGCACCGACGCCGGCGGCTCGATCCGCATTCCGGCCTCGTTTTGCGGCATTTTCGGGTTGAAGCCGACCTTTGGCCGGGTTGCGGTCTATCCGCCCTCGGCGTTTGGCGATGTTGCCCATGTCGGGCCGATGGCGCGCACCGTCGAAGACGCGGCATTGATGCTCGATGCGATCAAGGGGCCGGATTCGCGCGACTGGCACAGCCTCCCCGATGACGGGATTGCCTACCGCGAGCGGGTGCGCGAAGGCACGCTGAAAGGTAAGCGCGTCGCCCTGTCGCCGACCCTGGGCTTGGCCGAGCCGGAGCCAGCGGTGCGCGTCGCGGTCGAGCGCGCGGCCGAAGTTTTCCGCAGCCTCGGCGCCGAGGTCGAAGAGGCCGACCCGTTCCCGCAGCCGCCAACCGGCATTTTCGAACCGCTGGCGCTCGCCGCGTTCTGGGCCTTGCTGCGGGCGTTGCCGCCGCAGGCGCACGCCGTCATGGACCCCGGGCTCGTCGCCCTCTGCCGGCGCGGCAAGGGCGTGACGCAGGAGGAATATGTCGCGGCGGTCGCGCGCCGCACCGCCCTCGGGCAGGCCCTGCGATTGTTTTTTGACGACTACGACCTGCTGTTGTCGCCAACGATGCCGATCGCCGCGGCCTACGCCGAGCCGCGCGCCGACGATCGGCCAAACCCGAACAATTTCCCGGACTGGATGCCTTATACCCCACCCTTTAACCTGACCAAGAACCCCGCCGCCTCGATCCCGTGCGGATTTGTCGACGGGCTTCCGGTCGGGCTGCAGGTCACGGGGCCGCTTTATGGCGATCTTGCGGTCTTGCAGGCGTGCCGCTCCTATCAAGAGGCGACCGACGGCGCCGCTTGGCCCGTCGCCGGGCTGGAAGCACGCCTCGCCGCGATCGCCGCGGCTCCGAATGCGGGTGTCGCAGCTAAGCGATGGAAGCCAAATCAGTAGCTCGGCTGGCGATCGAGGAATTCTGCGGTTGCATCGGCGCAAATCCGCCGCATATTCGCCTTCAGCCGAGACCAAGGGAGGTTGCCATGGCAAACAAGGAACAGAAACGCACGAGCCGGGAAGCGAAAAAGCCTAAGCAGAAAAAGAAAGGCGCCGACAAGAAGTCCGGGCAGCCACCGGCGACGCGGGTCTGACCGGCGGCTCTATTTTCGTCGAGGCCTACGGGTCCGGCCTATGGCCGGCCCGAGGATAGGCGTGGATGGCCCCCGGCTCGGCCGCTGTCGGGGGCGATATTGCGTTACTGGGATCCTTATCGCACCGCTTTGGCCGATTGACAGCGACGGCGCGAACCGCCCTATCCTCGGGCTGCGCCGCGCACGAGGAGAGCCATGCCGCCAGCCAATACCGACCCCGCCTTGTTGCCGGCCCATGTCCTGGCGGCCGAGATCGACGCGGACCGCCTGTCGCCGGTCGATGTCGTAGATGCATTGCTCGCCCGCATCCGTGGCAGCGATCAAAAGCTGCGCGCCTATGTCGAGGTCTATGCCGACGAGGCGCGGCTCGCCGCCGAGGCCGCCGACAAGGCGATCCGCTCAGGTCACCGGATCGGACCGTTGCACGGCATCCCGATCGCGCTCAAGGACCTGATCGAGATCGAGGGCCGGGTGACGACCGGCGGCTCGCAGGTCTGGCACGACCGGCGCTCGACCTACACCGCCACGATCGCCAAGCGGATGATCGCCGCCGGCATGATCGTGCTCGGCAAAACCCACACGGTCGAGTTCGCGATGGGCGGCTGGGGCACCAACCAGCATCGCGGGACGCCGTGGAACCCATGGGACCCGGCGGTGGCGCGCACGCCGGGCGGGTCGAGCAGCGGCACCGGTGTGGCGGTCGCGGCGTGCCTGGCGCCGTGGGGGATCGGCACCGACACCGGCGGCTCGGTCAGGCTGCCGGCCTCCTGGTGCGGGCTCAGCGGGCTCAAGACGACGATCGGGCGGGTCAGCACCTACGGCATCCTGCCGTTGAGCCCGAGCCTCGACACGCCGGGGCCGATGGCGCGCTCGGTCGAGGACGCGGCACTGTTGTACCAGGCGATCGAGGGCCCCGATCCCGACGATCCGCGGACCTTGGGGCGGCCGTCCGCCGGTCCGCTGCCGACGATGCGTCGCGGCGTGCGCGGGCTGAAGCTCGCGCGCATGCCGGCGGTCGAGCGCGACCATGTCGAGGCCCAGGTGCTCAACGCCTACGATTCGGCGATCGACACGCTGGCGAGGCTCGGCGCCGAGATCGTGACCGTCGATCTGCCGCGCCGTTTTGCCGACTATACCCAGCTGACCGGTCGCATCATCGGCGCCGAATCGTATTTTCTGGTCGGCGACCTGATCGACGATATCAGCCTGCCGATCGACGAGGCGGTGCGTCCGCGCATCGCTTCGGGCCGGGGTGTGTCGGCACGCGACTATCTCGCGGCACTGCGCGAGCAGGCTGCGGCAAAGCGGGAGTTCGCCGCGGCCCTCGGCGACGCCGATGCATTGCTGACCCCGACAACGACGACCGCGGCGATCCCGCTCGACGCAGTCGACCAGAGCACGACCCCGGCGCATTTCACCCGCTTTGTCAACGCGCTCGAAATCTGCGCGCTCGCCGTCCCCAGCGGCTTTACCGTCAATGGGCTGCCGTTGTCGTTGCAGATCGTCTGCCGCGCCTTTGACGAGGAAACCGCCCTCCGCATCGGCTGGGCCTACCAACAAGCGACCGATTGGCACGACCGCCGCCCGCCCGGCGTCGCCGGCTGATTGATCACTTGCCGAGGCCGAAACGGCGGCCGAGGAAATCGAGCACGTCGCTGGCGCAGCGCTCGGGGAAAGCGTCGCAGATGTTGTGCGGTGCGCCGTCATAAATCCGCATCTCGACATCGGGAACGAGCCGGCGAAACGGCTCGTAATTCGCGGTCGAGCCGATCGGCTCGGCGCCGGGCACGACGACCAGGGTCGGGCAGCGGATACGGCTGACCTCGTCGCTCCAATCATAGCTTGCCATCAACAGAACAAACTTGCCGATATAGGCGGGATCGTTCTTGGCCGCCTCGTCGAGAAACCATTCGACAAGCTCCGGATCGACTTTGTCGAGCGGCAGCCGCTCGGCGATTGTTTCGGCGAGAAAGCCGCGCAGACCCTTCGCCTCGATCTGCGGGATCCAGCTCGGCGCCTGGCTATTTTTGAGCCCCGGCGTCGAGCCGAACAGCATCAGGCTCTTCACCCGCTCGCCGTGGTCCATCGCCATTTGCTGACCCAAATAGCCGCCGGCCGAATTGCCGACAATATGGGCGCCGCCGACAATCAAATGATCCATCAGCTCGATGACGTCGGTCACCAACCGGTCGAGGGTCAGCGGCCGCTCGGCCGGCGGGATCTCTGAACCGCCATGGCCGCGCAGATCCATCCGCACCACCCGGTAATGGCGCGCGAGCGGCGGGACCCAGGCGTAATAGCGCCGGGCACTGCCCATCGCCGCATGCAGCAACAGCAAGGTCGGCGCCGCCTTCCACGGGTGGGTGAAGTCGTCGATATAATACGCGAGCCGCGCACCGTCGCTCGCGGTGAATCCGGCCATTGAGGCCTCCTGTGTTACCTAATTTGGCCCGGTGTTGTAATTTCTCTTGCCGTGCCGGGGAAAGCCGGTATCCGCGGCTAAAGTAGATCGAGCAGCGGCGTCAGCGTCTTCTCACGCCGCAACGGAACAGGAGCGCCGGCCGGCACGGCCAGCCCGACACGGTCATGCCAATAGGTGGGCAGATCGAGCCTGCGCGTCCCGAAAAGATCGTAGGGCGACCCGGCAACGAATAGACAGCGCTCGGATGCTACGCCCAGCGCGTCGAGCGCCATCTGGTAGGGCTGCGGATGCGGTTTGTAAAAACCGGCGCGTTCGGCGGTGACGATGACCGCGAAGTCGGCGCCGGTCCGGGCCGCGGCCAGTTGGCCCAATTCCTCCGAGCAATTGGTTACGATCCCCAAGCGTAGCCTCCGGCTCAAAGTGCTCAGGACATCGGGCGCTTCCGGCCACGGCTCCAGCGTCGCGTAGCCGGCGGCGAGGTCATCCGAAAGCCGCCGCGGCAGCCCGGCCTCCTCGGCTGCCTCAGCAACCAGCGTCTCGTAGGCGCGATAATGTCCGGCACTATACGTGTTGAGCAGATAGGCCATCCGCCACCGTCTGCCGTCCTCGGCATTGCCGGCAACCCTGTTCCACAATGTCCACGAATCGAGCAGCGCCGTCAGCAGATCGAACAGCACGGCATCATATCGGCGGATCATCCGATACGATCTTTCAGCACGGCCGGCGGCCTGCGAGGGCTCGAGTGTTGGCAGTCACGAGCACCAATTATCAGCGGAGGCTCATGATTTGAGCGTATCTTTATACATCTTTCCGTCTTTCATGATGATCAGAAAATTCTTGTCTGGGTTCGCGATGAGATCGATATTTTCTATCGGATTGCCGTCGACGAGCAACAGATCGGCAAAGGCACCGGCTTCTACGACCCCCAACTTTCCAGGATAGGGGTTGCGTGGGCCGCACAAGCCGAGCAGCTCGGCATTGCCGCCGGTTGCCATTTTAAGAATGTCGGAATTTGCGTACCAGCGGGTCAGGTGGGTCAACATGGTGCCCTGGCGCGTTGCCAGCGCTTCAGAGAACAACAGATCCGAGCCGAACGCCGTCTTGATCTGGTGCTTGGTCGCCAGTCGATATGCGCTATCCGTAGCGGCGAAGACCTGAAGTTGCTTGATCCGGCTGGGGCCTGTCAGAGGGACCAAGTCCTCATCGCCGAGGAATGGCTGAATGCTGAGCCATATGCCCTGGTCGGCCATCAGTTCGGCAGTCGCATCGTCCATCAGATGGGCGTGTTCGATACACTTGGCCCCGGCGGCAATCGCCCTTTGGATTGTCGTCGGCGCATAGGCGTGCACCGTCACAAAAGTGTTCCAGCCCTCGGCAGCTTCGACAGCGGCGCGCAATTCGGGCTCGCTGAAGGTGGTAACGTCCAACGGGCTGCGGGGCGAGGATACGCCGCCGCCGCCCACGAGCTTGATTTGCGACGCGCCTTGCATCAATTGCTCGCGCACCCGCAAGCGGACCTCGTCGGCGCCGTCAGCGATCATGGCGCCTTCAGCCTCCCTCACCGAGCCAAATGCGCCACCGGGGCTCCTCGGCAGATCGGACAACGGACGCAAATCGCCGTGGCCGCCGGTGGTCGTTATCATCGCGCCCGACGGGTAGATGCGCGGACCCGGCACCAAACCTTCGTCGATCGCCTGCTTCAATGCGAAGACAGGGCCGCCGAGATCCCGCAGCGTGGTGAAACCGCGCATCAGCGTGCGCTCGGCCTCCGCGCTGGCGGCGAGAAAGATGTAACCGACGTCCCCGGTCATAAGCCGCGGGAGCGGCACGGCGGCAAACAGCGAATGCCAGTGCGCGTCGATCAGGCCCGGCATGATTACCCGGCCGCCGCAGTCTACCACCCGCGCGCCATCCGG
>Ga0210401_10003172_pt1 | contig 17693 bp, 21 predicted proteins | sample IncBWH32MmetaG_FD_150866 | JGI IMG/M metagenome (GOLD analysis project Ga0210401, IMG submission 150866) | Forest soil microbial communities from Barre Woods Harvard Forest LTER site, Petersham, Massachusetts, United States - Inc-BW-H-32-M | ecosystem: Environmental > Terrestrial > Soil >... | reverse complement strand
AGAAGGTCTGCCAGGCGGTGGAGCGGGGCAATCCGTTCCCGCAGGTCATGCAAACCTACACGTGGCTTGCTCAGTGTTTCCTTGACAAAGGGGTTCCGGAAGCCGCGATCCGGTGGTACGAAAAGGCTCTCAAGTTGCCCAATCTCGAAGAAGAAACGCGTATGGCCCTGCATTATGAGCTCGCTTCCTCGTATGAGACTGCGGGTGACAAGGCTGCCGCTTTGCGTTATTTCATGGAAGTCTATGGCAGCAATATTGACTATCGGGACGTTGGTGAGCGCATCAAGGCTCTGAAGTCGTAAAATGTCCTGATGGATATTGCTGTGCAGTCCCGCCTCTCGACCAATGTGTCCGGACCACCTTCCGCTATGCGGGGCTTCGCCTGATGTCCAATTCCAATTCTGCGCAGGGCAGCGACCTCCATGGGACGCCGTCTACAGGCGTCGCGTCTCCGCCCGCGCCAGATACCGAGCAGCCTTTGGCTTCTGCAACGGCGCCGACCCGAGCCCAGATCTGGATGCATCGCTTGCTGGTCCTGCTATTCGTTTTCGTGTGTGCAGCCGCCGGAGTTCTGCTGGTCATCCTCCCGTGGACGGCAGAATGGACCGACAATATTCTGCTGCTCCATTATCCTGATTTGCGGAGCATCGTCACGAATGGCTTTTTTCGCGGCATCTGCAGTGGTTTGGGCCTGCTCGACATCTGGATCGGATTCTCAGAAGCGATCCATTATCACGAGGACAAGCTGTCTTAGAGCGGGTACACCAGAATCGCAGGCTCTATTCTGGTTGTGATCTCCGGCAGGTATCCTCAGTCCCTGGATTTCTACTAACGAGGCATTTCTGTTCATGAGTGACGAAAAGCTCAAGTCTGCCACGCTGGCATATCAAAACGAGCCCTTCCTCAATAGCCCTGACGGCCGCATTCTCCGCATTCTCTCGGAGTACATCGAGCCTTTCTCGCGTTTCCGCCGCGAACAGATTCAGGACACCGTTGTCTTTTTCGGCTCGGCCCGATTTCACAACATGGAATCTGCTCGGGAGAATCTTCGAGAGCTGCAAGCTTCCGCCCCCGCTGCCGACGGCGAGGAGTCCATCAAGCGAGCGCTGGCTGCTGTCGAGATGGCGCGCTATTACGAGGATGCCCGCAAACTCGCATCGATGCTTACGGAATGGGCCATCACCATTCCTGCACGCCGGCGCCGGTTTGTGGTGACCACTGGCGGGGGCCCGGGCATCATGGAAGCAGCGAACCGCGGCGCGAAGGAAGCTGGCGGCAAAACCATCGGCCTCAACATAAATTTGCCGTTCGAGCAATACGCGAATCCCTACATCACGCCCTCGCTCAATTTCGAGTTCCACTACTTCTTTATGCGGAAATTCTGGTTCGCTTACCTGGCGAAGGCACTGGTCATTTTCCCGGGAGGTTTTGGAACGTTCGACGAGTTGTTCGAGATCCTGACTCTCGCTCAAACGGAAAAACTGGCGAAGAAAATTCTGGTGGTGATCTACGGCAGCGAATACTGGAAGAAGCTGATCAATTTTCAGGCCATGATCGATTCCGGTACCATCTCAGCCGCGGATCTCGCACTTTTCAAAATGGTGGACACGCCCGAGGAGGGCTTTGAATACCTTCGCGACGGTCTCACGAAATATCACTTGGCTGGAATCACCAAGAAGGAAGGGGAGGTTCTTCCGGACATCGCGAAGACCCGTCCGTAAAGGGTGCGGCGCTGGCGCCCCGCGGATTTCAGCTGCGGTACGGATGACGAGTGGCCACACTTGTCGTCCTCGATCATCCTCATGATTCGGGCTTGTCGTAGTACGCTAACAGTCAATGCCCCAACTGCTTCTCTACTACATCACGGATCGCCGAGCATTTCCTGGCGACGAAGCCGCCCGACGGCGTGTTCTGCTCGCCAAAATCAGGGAAGCTGCCGCGGTTGGGATTGATTACATTCAACTCCGCGAAAAAGATCTCTCTGCTCGCGACCTGGAGGGTCTCGCCCGGGAGGCAATCGCTTCCTCCCGCGACGCTCAACCGAGCACTCAGAGCCGCGTAAGCAGAACGGTTCTGATCATCAACTCTCGCGTGGATGTGGCTCTTGCAACCAGCGCCGACGGCGTTCATCTTCCCGCCAACGACATCTCGACCATCGATGTTCGCAAGGCTTGGGATCGTTCGCCCGCGCGGGGAACAGACGATCTTGTTCCAGCCACCATCAGTGTGTCGTGTCACTCGCTTGACGAGGTTCGCCGCGCAGAATCCACCGGCGCCGACCTTGCCCTCTTTGCTCCGGTCTTCGAAAAGAGACCCGGGACGCAACTCAGCGGTCTTGAAGGGCTACGCGAAGCCTGCCGATCGCGAATTCCGGTTTTCGCTTTAGGTGGCGTTACTCTCGAAAATGCTCAAGGGTGCATGGAGGCAGGCGCCGCCGGAATTGCCGGCATTCGGCTTTTTCAGGAAAACAACCTCGCCAAGCTTGTGAACAAGCTCCGCGGCTAGCCCGTCCACTTCTTGCCGTTTTTCAACACATCCATCACCTTCGCGAGGCGTGGCACGCGCGTTTCTTCCTGCTTCACTTCTGTGATGGACCGCGCCATTTCTTTCTGATGCGTAAACGACAGCCTCCCCCAGTTGACCTGTGCAGTTTTGCCGTTGGATAGTTCTTTCTTCAGAAGATCGGGAACTTCCACCGCTCGCGTCGCTTCGTCCTTCTCCATGACGACCGTGACGGTGTCACCGGCTTTTACGCCGGCACCGTCGCGCATCTGCTTGTTCACCACCATGCGGTGACAACCGCCCATCGGCATGAGGGATGATCGGAACGGAAACCCATTAATCGTGCCACGGACGGGCACGCGTGCTTTCGTGCCAAAGGTCTTCTCTACGTCGAAGGGCGCGCTCAGAGCGGCCACTTCGCTCGACTCCATGCCGTCCAGTTTCACTTTGAAGGTCAGCTTCTTCATATCGCCAAGAGATACTAGAACGAAACTTCAAAAACAACTTGCGAACAGCGGAAACGAATGGAGCGGACCAGGGCCGCCGGAAGATACTTCGAAGCGGATTCGTTCCCCGACCAAGGACCTCGAAGTTATGGCTTTTGGTTGACCATCAGATGCGCCCATGGTGTGTTGGCCCACATGATCCAGGTGCCCGTTTGCTTGGGTTCGGTAGGCAGACCGGTTGTCTTCGGGTCGAAGGGCCAGAGGATCATCCAGTGGGGCGGTTCATTGATCGGTGTCCCGGAGATGGCATAGGGATCGGTGGCGCTCCAGTCGGTGCCCCCGAGCAACATGTAGACGATACCCGGTTCGGTATTGGTCGGTTTGGGCTGAAGCGCAAGAAAGTCACTTTCCCAGCGTAGCGCTGCGGCGTTGGCACAGTAAGTGGCGTCACCGACCACGCCCGGATGTCCGGGGAAACAGGTGAAGCCGTTTGAACCCTCGCGCAGCACGGTTTCAGCACCGTTTTCGTCGCGATCGATAATGCGAGCTCCCTCAGAGATGTTCGGAGGTGCTGCCGAAACGGCACGCGCGATTCTCGCTTCTTTTGCTTCTGACTTGTAAGTGTCCGGCTTCTGCTTCGGAGGCTTGTGTTGGGCGGCGGCGATTCCGATCAGGGTCAGATAAGCGATGAGCATGGTTGCTCTTCGGATCATGAAGCCTCGCAAAGAATGCTAACGATCTTTGAAACGAGTACGCGAAAGAATCTCACAGAGTGAATTCCGGAGCAAAGCCGTAGCCGGTTGCGTGGGATCGAGTTGCAGGAAAAACGGGCCGTCTGGTTATGCGGAGGCGAGAAGAATCAGCTGGATTACGCGGCCTTGACCATGAAATCCAGAGCGCGGGAGATGTAAGGCTTGAGATCTCGACGATGGACGACGGAGTCAAGCATGCCGTGTTCGAGCAGGAACTCGCTGCGTTGAAAGCCAGGCGGAAGTTTTTGGCGGATCGTTTGCTCGATGACGCGAGGACCCGCAAAACCGATCAACGCACCGGGTTCAGCAATGTTGAGATCACCGAGCATCGCAAATGAAGCCGTAACACCACCGGTGGTGGGATCGGTCAGAACTGAAATGTAAGGGACTCTCGACTCATCAAGACGCGCGAGCGCGGCGGAAATTTTCGCTAGCTGCATGAGGCTCACGACGCCTTCCATCATGCGTGCGCCGCCTGAGGCCGAGATGATGACGAGCGGTTGCTTGGTGTCGCCCGCTTTCTCGATCGCACGCGTGATAACTTCGCCGACCACCGCGCCCATGCTGCCGCCGATGAAGGAATATTCCATCGCACTCATCACGACCGGCCTTCCGTTGAGCTTGCCTTGGGCATTGATTACGGCGTCGGTGAGTTCGGTGTCTTTTTGCGCTTGCTTAAGACGCGACGAATAGGGTTTGAGATCAACGAACTTGAGCGGATCGGTCGAACTCAAATTGCTGTCGAAGACCTCGTATTGGCCGTCATCAAGAAGCTGGGCGAGTCTGCTGCGGGCATCGATACGAAAATGCTTGTCACACTTGGGGCAGACGTTAAGGTTGTCTTCGAGATCCTTCTTCCAGATGATCTGACGGCAGTTGTCACACTTGACCCATAGCCCTTCGGTGCGGATCTTCTTCTCGCCCGAGCCGTCCAGTTCGCCAGATTGTCGTTTGAACCACGCCATAAAGAACCAGCTATTAGCCTTAGCTCCCTGCTCTTACTAACTGCCTCAAACCTCTCGCCTTGAAGGTGCTTCCGTTTGTCGCCCTAAGCCACCGTGTGCGACCTATAAACTCTAGTTGCCGTAAGCTACCGGCCACAACCAACAAAGCAAGCCTTAATACTCAATCCCTCTCTGCGCCAAAACTCCCTTTTCGTAGGCGTGCTTCACCTGACGCATTTCCGTGACAGTGTCGGCAAGCTCGACAATTGTCGGATGGGCGTTGCGACCCGTCAAGATAACATGCACCATCTCGGGCTTGTTCTGCAGGCTGGCGGTGACTTTCGCGGGATCGAGCATGCCATAGCTGATGGCGTAGTTGATCTCATCGAGAATCACCAGGTTCCATTGCCCCGACTGAATCGCTTGTTCGGCCTCACGCCAGGCGTCTTCAACCAGACGAACATCTTCGGGGTCCGGCTTTTCGGCGCCGACTTTCACGAAACCGCGGCCCATTTGCTTCATCACGAACTTGTCGCCGAAGGCCTTGACCGCATCGAGCTCACCGTAGTGCCAAGATCCCTTTAAAAACTGCAACATGAGTACCCGCATGCCCTGGCCGACGGCGCGCAAAGCCGTGCCCATGGCGGCCGTGGTTTTGCCCTTCCCCGGACCGGTGTTTACGATAATGAGTCCACGGCGGATGTCCGGCATAGGGGTCGAATCTTTGATTGTACCTTTTTTGGCAGGACTGCCGAGGTCGAGCAACAACCTTGCGTTTTCCGGATACAGATGGAGGCGGCACTTAAGGCAGCAAGCGAAATTTTCGTGGAACCGGCGCGTTCACAATTCCGTATGCATCCAACGAACGGGTCTCGCTTCTGGGTTCATCACCGGAGGTCTCCGCATGCAACATAACAGGCGATTGCTGTTGGTCTTGACCCTTGCCCTCTCTTTCATAGTCCCTGCCCATGCCCGCGCGACGCGTCCGCAGAGCAATGCGACCGGCCCGCGGGATGAGGAATTGGTCCGCGAGATTGTCGATCTCGAGCGTCAGGCCAAGGAGGCAGCCCTGAATCGGGACGCTGCGTTTTCCGAGAAAACGTTGGCGGATGACTACGTGGCGATCAGTCCGCTAGGACAGGTGATCAATAAGGCGGACACGATCGCGGCGCGGAAGACAGCACAGTTGCGCTACGACTCGATCGAGGTAACCGAGATGGTAGTCCGTCTGTACGGGAGTACGGCGGTGGTCACGGCGCGAGCCGACGTAAAGGGACGTGAACTTGGCGAGGAGTTCAGCGGACCCTACCGCTTCACCCGCATCTGGGTGCGGCGAAGCGGACGGTGGATGACCGTAAGCTATCAAGCAACGGTAACGCGGTAGTTGGAGTCCCGTCGCCTGGGACCGGAAACCTAAGAGCCGAACGCCAGAGCTTCCACGGTGTTCGGCTCTCATTTTCTGTGCGGAGATTGTGTTAAACCGGGCGGATCTTAAGGCATTTGCAACAGTTGACGGTATTCGGACTTCTTGTCGTGGGACTCCTCATTCTCGTTGAGAAGGCGCGCGGTAATCTGTAGAGCCTCGATCTCTTTCTTCACACGCAGAATCTCTTCTTCCTTCATGCGGAGGACTTCCAGAGGGTTTTTCATAGGACTTCCTTACCTTGCCGGTGGCTGGTGATTTTTCAACTTGAGGAATGTAAATCTGCCGGAGCCCTAGAGGTACATCACGAAGGTACACGGCGCGCATCGACGCTCAATGCCCCGTATGGTAGGGGTGCCCTTGAATGATGGTAAAAGCGCGGTAAACCTGCTCCAGCAGCACGATGCGGGCTAGTTCGTGAGGGAGGGTCATTTTCCCCAACGAAAGAATCGCTGCCGCCGACTTGCGAGCGTTGTCGCTGAAGCCGTCCGCAGGACCGATCGCGAGCGCAAGCGGCTTGGGGTTGCGATCCTGATGATTCTGAAGGAATTTCGCCAACTCCTCGGATGTAAATTGCTTGCCACGACTATCCAAAAGCACCAGCGCATGAGAGGGGCGAGAGCCGGCCTTTTCTCTCAAATTGAGAATCGCGGATTCGTCGGCTAGAGCGACGCCTTCGACCTCAGCGTAGTGGGAAATGCGTTTCAAATACTCGTCGGTCAGTGCTTGGATGGCTGGTTCTTTCGTTTTGCCGACCCAGGCGATTTTGAGCTTCACGAGTCGGATTTAAACACAAAACCAAAGCTCGGAGCACTCGTGCACGTCGCGAGAAGGTAGTAGTGGAGCCACAGCATTCCACGCAATCCAACTGTGTTCTCCTCGAAACGACCCTAGGCCTTCTTGCCCGAGGCGAGGACGATAGTTGCGGTGAATTTAATTTCGTTGCCGTCCTGGTATTTGCGGATTGCGGCGTAAATTTCATGGTTCAACGCCGGCCATTGATCGGCAGCAACGCGCTTCAGCAGAGGATGGAATGGCGTCGCGACAGCTTGCTGCTGTTCCCAGACTTCCTCCGGCGTCCCCGGCCAGGTCCAGGGCAGAGTGCGTGTTTCTTCATGCACGTCGATAAATCCCGCACTGGGGAGAATGCTCGAGAGACTGCCCGGACTCGCGAATCGAAAAGGGTCGGGACCACCCGGCGGAATCAATGCACCCCCCAAGTGGCGATGAACAATGGCAATGCTGCTTGCAAAATAAGGCTGACCTTTGGGCCCCCAGACGGCGAAGCATGCGCGTGCCCCCGCCTTAAGCACGCGAAGCAACTCTTTGAGAGCGCGCTGGACATCGGGGAAAAACATCACGCCGAAACGACAAGTGGCTAGATCAAAACTATCGTCGGCAAAGGGCAAAGACTGCGCATCCGCTTGACGAGTAGTGACGTGATCGAACCCTCGTTGTCGCGCGCGCTGGGCGGCGATCGCGAGAAGATCAGAGCTCAGGTCTGACGCGGTGACGTGGCCGCCAGAGCCGATTCGCGACGCAATGGTGATGGCCGGCTCTCCAGTGCCGCTGGCGACGTCGAGCACGCTCATGCCAGGACGAGGCGCTGCGTAATCGACAAGCGCCTCGGTAACATGGCGACCCATCGCTGCGGATTTTGCTTTCCATTTCTCTGAGGCAGTGAGACGGAAGGATGTACCCCAGTCGGCGTTAGTATCAGCGGGAACGGTCATTGAGGCTTCCAGGAAGACGCGGGGGATCGCGTCTCTACCAAAAAGACTATCCAGCCCTCTTTCTTCTTGGGGCGGCGGCTAGCGTACGTTTCTTTGTCGGACGTTTCGCGGGAGTTTTCAGCTCCGCAGGGTCCAGCCGTTTGGCCGACTTCCACAGACGTTCCAGTTCGTAATAGCGCCGGGCTCTTTCGGCGAAAACGTGGACCACAAAGTCGGCGTAATCGAGCAGCACCCATTCCGCCTGTCGATAACCTTCGACGTTCAAAGGATAGAGACCTGCTCGTTTGAGGCGGAGTTCAACCTCGTCGGCGATGGCCTGGATCTGACGGGGATTGGTCCCGCTGCAGATCACAAAATAATCTGTGAACGCGCCGGAGCCCTTTTCAAGTTCGAGAATGGTCAGTCCTTCGGCTTTTTTATCCTGGCAGGCGGTGATGGCTTCAGTTACCTGACGTTTGGTTTCGTTGGTCGGCATTCAGTTGTTATTGGTGCCCTTGTTCGTTCGTTCCTGCCGATTGTAACCGAGTGCAGAGGTGCCAGCATTGAGTGCCAGAAAAAATCTACATGCCAACAGGAACATCGAATGTCAATGAAAAGCCTAACTCTTACATCAATTTTGCAAGAGAGCACTTGCATTCGGTGAGAGGATCGACAACCAAGCGAGGCAGGTTTGGCGAGGCTCATGTCGATTGCTATCGACCGTTTTTGTAGAGCTCCATTTTCTTGATGTAGTCGGCAACTGCGGGATCTACAAATTTGGCAAGCGATTTCCCGGCGCTAACGGCTTCGCGGATTGCTGTTGCAGAGATTGCCTGATGAACGCCGTCGAGAAGATGGACGGTGGCGCCATTGAGCACGAGATCGCCTTTCGCCGGCTGTTTCTCGAATGGCTTGGTCACGTGTGCGGCGGGACGAAGTTTCTCGGGAAGCGAGTTGGCGACATCCGCCAGCGAATGCCCCGGACGGCTGGCGACAATGAACTTGCACTCGCGAAACAGAGCTTCTGACTCATGCCACTTGGCGATATCGCGGAATGCGTCGATGCCAATCAGGAAGAAGATCTGATCGCTTTTCTTGAGTGATTGTTTTAGCCGCAGAACCGTATCGATGGAGTAGTTTGGCGGCGCGATCGGAAGGGCGCTTCTCTTTCCGACGGAAGGAGCGTCCGGAGAGTCAGCCGGCGCTTCGAGCAGTGAAGGCAGGAAGATTTTTTCGGTCGCCGTAGCCAACGCGATCATTGCGTAGCGATGTGCGAAGGCTGTGAGTGGCTGCTTTTGTTTATGAGGCGGAACATTTGCGGGAACAAACAGCACGCGGCCAAGTTGGTAGCGATCGCGGGCCGCACCGGCCAGGACAATGTGTCCGCGATGAATGGGATCGAATGTTCCGCCGAATAGAGCGATGTTCATGGTTGGAGTTCCAAAGTTGCGCGGTTAGTGTCCTGATTTCAGGGGTCTGTTGCAAGTCTTTGTTCCCTTATTTGCGGAAGCGAGGAGGGTAGCGTATTCTTGCGCTTCTCGCTGTACCACTCGCCACTTGGTCGCGCGAAATTGGCCCTGACGACCCCCTGTCCATAGGGACACGGGCCGTTCGGGCCACTCTCATGTGCACTGCTGTAACTCGCCGCTTTCTCTTTGCGGCTCTATGATTTATTCGTATGCGAATGAACCTCCCCCTTCTTCGCACGCGCTTCATTCCCTCTACGCAGGATCCCATTCTGCGTTATGGCGTCGCCGTGCTCAGTACGACGCTTGCCCTGATTCCGGCCCTGCTTTTTTCCGATATCGCTGAAAGTCGCCTGGCGGTTTTTGCCGTGGCGGTGATGGTAAGTGCCTGGTATGGAGGCTGGAAACCGGGGCTTGTGGCTACATCCTTCGCCGTTACCGTCAGCGCGTATTACACGCTTGAAGGACAGCAAACCCCGGCGGAGTTCCGCCGCGCCATGGTGCGGTTGGCGCTATTTGTAACCGTTGCTCTCCTGATCTGCTGGTTTAACGCCGCACTGCGCGCCGCACAAGAAGGGCTGCTGCGTTCGGAAAGCAATTTTCGTTCACTCGTGACGAACGCTCCCTATGGCATTTGCCGTTGCGATGCCCGCGGGCACCTGGTCGATGCCAACCCGGCGCTAGTGACTTCCCTTGGTTACGATTCGGCGGCTGATCTGATTGGGCGAAATCTGAGCACGCTCTATGCCGACGGTCAGCAGTGGTTTGTGCTTGCCGACCAGTTGCGTACGCAAGAGAGCTTTGAAGGGCTGACGGCTGAGTGGACGCGCAAAGACGGTTCGATCACGGCCGTCCGGCTCTCCGGGCGCGCGATCCGCGACGAACGCAAGAACGTCACGTTCGAGATTTTTACCGAGGACGTAACGGAACGGCGAGCCCTGGAGCAGCAGTTGCGCCAGGCCCAGAAGATGGAAGCGATCGGCAGATTGGCGGGCGGAATCGCGCACGACTTCAACAATCTGCTGATGGTGATCTCTGGCTACTCGGAATTTCTTCTCGATCGACTGGGGCCCGATCAAGCGCTGCGAGGCCCCGCCAAAGAGATTTCGAGCGCAGCTGAGCGGGCAACTTCCCTCACGCGGCAACTGTTGGCGTTCAGCCGAAAGCAAATGCTGACGCCGAAGGTCATCGACCTGAATGCGGTCGTCACCGAGAATTTGAAGATGCTGACGCGGCTGATCGGCGAGGACATCGACCTGGTGATGATTCCGGGCGCCGAACTGGGCCCCGTAAAGGCCGATCCGGGGCAGATCGAGCAAGTGATTCTGAATCTCGCGGTGAACGCCCGCGATGCAATGCCGCAAGGCGGCCGACTCACGATTGAGACTGCCAATGTCACACTTGACGAAAGCTACGCGCGTCTGCACGCGCCGGTGCAGCCGGGCGACTACACCATGCTCGTAATCACTGACACGGGCATCGGCATGGATACGGAGACCCAATCACGGATCTTTGAGCCATTCTTTACGACCAAGGGAACGAAGGGGACCGGGCTCGGACTTTCGACGGTCTACGGCATCGTAAAGCAGAGCGGCGGTTACATCTGGGTCTACAGCGAGCCCGGAAGAGGAACGTCCTTCAAGGTCTACATGCCGCACGTAACGGCGGAAGAAGTGGCGGCGGTGGAGAAACCGGCCGCTCCCGCAGTCGTGCCATTGGAAACGGCGAGAGAGACGATTCTCGTCGTGGAAGACGAAGTCAATCTGCGCCGGCTGACACGTCAATTTCTGGAGAACCAGGGCTACACCGTACTCGAAGCCGCCGACGGTGCTGAGGCGGTGCAGATCTGCGTGGCTCACCAGGGCATCATTCACCTGCTGCTCACCGATGTGATCATGCCAGGCATGAATGGCCGCGAACTCGCACACCGCGTCTCCGAAATCCGCCCGAACATGAAAGTGCTGTACATGTCGGGCTACACGGAGAACGCAATCGGCCACAACGGCACGCTGGACGCGGGCATTACCCTCCTTCAGAAGCCCTTTACCCTTCACGCGCTTAAGGCAAAAGTGCGTGAGGTGATAGATAAAACCACGCTCCCCCAGGAGGTCGAAATGTCTGCTCGAGCTGTAGCACGGCCCGAGGCCAAGGTGGCCCGGGACAAAGTCGCTCCCTTCCGCGCGCAGAGGTTCAATCTGCATTTGCCGCTGCGCTACCGCAGGGTGGGCGATCAAGGATGGCGGCAAGGAACGACCAACAACATCAGTCGCTCCGGGCTTCTCTTCAAGGCGGAGGAAGTCCTGCAGCCTAACGTTCAACTGGAAATCAACCTGGTGTTACCCGCCGAAATTGCCGGACTTAGCCCCACCGAGGTGGTCTGTCGCGGAGAAGTAGTACGCTCCGTGGATGCAGAGAACACTTCGACGAGTCCTGAGTTGGCCGCCAAAATCCTGCAATATCACTTCCAACACGGCGCGCGAGTTTCGGAGGCGTAAACCACCTGGGCCGATGCAACGTCGGTCCGGCCGGACACAAGTCCGGCGCAGAGCTCCCAGGTTCTGCGGTGCGTTTCGAGGTTCCATCGACGGGCAACACGCCCGTCGATCCAGCCAGAAGGTACGAAGGCCCGTTCGCGATTTTGTGTGCCGATACGATCCGTCGCGAGCTGTCGCCCGCGCGTGGTGAGCTCTTGTGATCGTGCGTGTCCGCTGAGAAGTCGGAAGAATTGGGCGTGGCGCAGAAACTGCGCATCGATTCCCCCTCCACTACATCGAACAACCTGAGGCTGAATCGATGAATCTCGACGACCAAAAAGCGAAGGCGGTTTCTTTTCGAGGTATGCATCGGGGTCCAAAGACGCTTGTCCTCCCGAATGCGTGGGACGTGGCGAGTGCACGCGTCTTTGAGGATGCGGGGTTCGGTGCGATTGCCACCACCAGCGCGGGCGTCGCATTCTCGCTGGGATATCCCGATGGACAAAAGATCACACGGGAGGAAATGCTGGCGCGGATCGGGCGCATCACGAAAGCCGTAAAAGTTCCGGTGACTGCGGACGCGGAAGCGGGATACGGAAATCGCCCCGAAGACGCGGGGCGTACAGCGGTCGGAGTGATTGAAGCCGGCGCCGTCGGGATGAACCTGGAGGATGCAACGGACGATCCAGATCATCCACTGGTCGACCTTGGGCTCCAAGTCGAGAGAATTCGCGCGGTGAAGGCGGCGGCGCTGAAGACTGGCGTGCTGTTGGTGTTGAATGCGCGCACCGATCTTTACCTGGCGCAAGTGGGTGCGGCTGAGAGTAGATACGCAGAGACCATTCGCAGACTGCTTGCGTATCGCGATGCGGGCGCCGACTGCGTCTTCGTGCCCGGCTTGAGCGACGTCGAGACCATCGGGAGGCTGGTCCGGGACGTCAAGTGTCCCGTCAACATACTCGTTGGACCGGGTTCACCCAGCGTTCCCGCGCTCGAGAAACTCGGCGTGGCGCGGGTCAGCGTAGGATCTTCGGCGATGCGCGCGACACTCGGGCTGGTCAAGCGAATCGCGCAGGAATTGAACGCGTCAGGAACCTATGCGGCGCTTGAGAACGGGATTGCCTATGCAGATGTGAATCGGATGCTGGCGTAGCCGCCAGCAAGTGTTCCCAATCACAGCCTGCCGCAGATGGCTGGGAAAGATAATTTCGACGGGCCCCATCAGGAAGTTTGGCCGACACGAATCGCAAGGATTTGTCCTACCGACCGCAATTCCCGCAACACCTTTCTATGGAAATTCAAGCGTTACAAATTTTGCGCTTTCCTTCCCGACATTCGTTAGAGTGTGCGTGAAGCCGCCTGGCACCCAATTGGAGTCGCCGACTTTCGCGTGCAGGGCGACCGACTCCTGGCCTTCGATCTCGCTGCGAAGGTTCAGATCCGTGATGGCAACCACCAGGTGCGGACCCTTGTGATGGTGGCGCGGGAGGGTCGCTCCGGGCTGTAGTTCAACCTCGGAGACACGGACGCCATCTTTGACAAAAAGGATTTGCTGCGAGCCGCCAGTCAAGACTTGCAGGCTGCGATCTTCATTTTTGGCAGCATCCCAAGGCGAAGGCGCGTCGCGGAACTCCTTGTCCTGCAGAAGCTCGACGGTAATGTTCCGGAAGGGCGTGGTTGCGAGATCGCGAACAGCGTGGGCGAAGTTGCCAGGCAGGAACCGGGTCTCGCCATCTTGGAGTTGGACATGCGCTGCAGGCTTACCCTGTACCCGGTTGTCGAGGTCGCTGGCGCCAAGCGTGACATACACGTAATCGTGATTGTGGCGGTGCAGTAGCGTGGTTTCGCCAGGCGGGACCTCGACGCGGAAGACGCGGATGAATTTGTTTTCCAGCACAAGGTGATGATGGGGCTCGGCGGTAATTTCGACTTCATTCGGTTGTGCGCAGACGAAAGAGGAGACGGCGAGAACGTAGCCAAGGAGTCCGGCCAAGATCAGCACGCGAACGGGAAGGCGGCATTTCATAGCGCGCGCATTCTAGCATCGGGATTGCAGTGACGCAGAGGGGAGAAGCTATTTAGCGCGCGTTCGGCGAATCAGATCTTCCATCTGCGTAATGTAATTCTCCAGGGCGCGGCGTCCGGCATTGGTGAGGCGATATTCCGTGCGCGGGATGCGGCCATCAAAACCCTTGCTGCACGTGACGTAATGCGCTTCTTCTAGCTTGCGGGCATGCACGCTGAGATTGCCGTCGGTGGTTTTGAGCAGGCGGCGAAGATCGTTGAAGCTGAGCGAATCGTTAATGGCGAGCGCGCTAACGATGCCGAGACGGATGCGCTCGTGGATGGTGCGATCGAGCTCGGGGAGTTCTTCGACCGCGCGCGGGCGATGGTCGTGGGCCGGGACCGATTTGGTTGAACGGGAGGCAGCCCGAAATTTCGCTCTATCCACCATATTTTTTCGCGATCCAAAGACCGAAGAGAATGTGCAGGCCGCCGAATCCCACCGCCATCAGCAGATTGCCCCAAGCGGGCAGGAAGAGCGCTACGGCCCCGAGTGTGAGAAACGAGAATCCCATCGCAGGCAGCAGCGGGACGGAGAACGCCCCTCCGGTCACGACCCCCGCACCATAACAAAGCGCCCAGACACCCGGCAGCAGCCGCGTGAGTCCCAGGCGATAGAGAGCGCCTGTAAGCAGCACCGCGACCAGGACGCTGGGCAGGAAACTGAGTGCAAACTTGCGTCCGGGGCCGCTGGTGAGCGGTAGTCCAGCGCGACGGGCTTTGCCATACATCGTTGGTACTGCGATGGCCACAGCGACGACGGCTTCGATCAGCCAGACAGCGAGCCAGGCGTTGGGAGTGCTTTGACGCGCTGCCAGATAGGCGGCAGCAATGGCGGTGAGGCCCATGGCGTCTTGTCCCCAGCCCGGAGTGGCCGTGAAGGCGGAGGAACGCTCCATGGTCTCGCGGATATAACGCAGGTCTTCGAACGCGTGCTGGGGAACAGGGCGGTGCCGGGAGTGAGGTCGGCGCACCCGGTGCGGCTGGCGATCGAGCATGCCGGGCAGGATAGCGTGCGGAACTGATTTACGTCAAGTACTTTACTATATAAAGCGTACCTTAGCTGAGCACGCTTGATAGGCATTCTTATCGGGCCGCTGGCGGGAGGGCCTTTGTGATGTACGCCTTTCTGCGTGGGTCTGGATAGGAACAAAAGGCGCTCGTGCAGGATGAACGGAAGACTAGACTAGTAACGTGAACGATTTCGGAAAAATGTTGGTCGTTGTTGGGGGACTTATTGTCCTGGCGGGCCTGGTGCTCGTGCTGATCGGCAAAACCAGCCTTCCACTGGGCCGATTGCCGGGAGACATTTATTATCGTGGAAAAAACACCACGTTTTACTTTCCCCTGGCCACGTCGATTTTGCTCAGTGTCGCACTATCGCTTGTTCTGTATGTGGTTTCGCGGTTCCGGCGGTAACAGGTCTTCTCTTTCCTCAATTGCAACCTTACGCGCTGAGGCGACCACCCTCTCAGCTTTCGCCGAACGACTGAACTTGCGCTCTTCCCGTCTCGCGACTCCCACGTCCCGAGAGGTCTAATGCCTGCGATACACTGCCCGTAGTGGGCGCAATCGACCAACTGGGGTTCAGTTTCCGGCCGCCGGAGCGGCGCATCTGGACGGTGCGGGCTCTCGTCGCGTCCGTGCGCACCCACATCGAGCGCGAGTACTCCGATGCCTGGGTAGAAGGCGAGATCTCTAATTTTCGCGCGCAGAATTCCGGACACCTTTATTTCACGCTGAAAGATCAGAACTCCCAGATAAGTGTGGTCATGTTTCGTTCATCGGCTCGACTGCTGCGATTCAAGCCAACCGACGGCATGCAGGTGGTGGTGCGCGGGCGCGTGACGATCTATGAAGACCGCGGGCAGTTGCAGATCATTGCCGAGTATGTCGAACCGAAGGGCGCTGGAGCATTGCAGATTGCCTTCGAGCAGCTGAAAGCGAAGCTGGAAGCCGAAGGACTGTTCGAGTCATCCCGCAAGAAGGCGATTCCCGCGCTGCCGAGGGTGATTGGCATTGTCACTTCTCCACAAGCAGCGGCGCTGCGCGACATTCTGAACATTTTGCATCGCCGCCACCACACGGTAAACGTTCTGATTTTTCCCGCACAGGTGCAGGGGGAAACGGCGCCGTCCGAGGTTGCTGCCGGGTTGCGGTATTTCAACCGCGCGAAGAGCGTTGAGGTCATCATCGTCGCCCGAGGTGGAGGATCGGCGGAGGACCTCGCGTCTTTCAACGAAGAAGGGTTGGCGCGAGCGGTAGCGGCGTCCGCGTTGCCGGTCATCTCCGCAGTCGGGCACGAAACGGATTTCACAATCGTGGATTTCGTCGCTGATCTGCGAGCACCGACGCCCTCGGCTGCGGCAGAGATGGTGATCCGTTCGCGCCAGGAAGTGGAGGAGCAGGTTGAGCGGCTCGATGGTCGTCTGCAGAAAGCCATGCGCTATCAGTTATTGATGGGCCGCCAGCAGCTGACGGAGCTGGCGCAGCATGGCGCTTTCGCTCGAATAATGGATTTAATCCGGCGCCGGCAACAAGGAGTGGACGACTTAGTCTACCGAATGGCCCACGCTGAGCGCGATCTGCTGGAGCGGCAACGTCGGCGCTATGAAACATTGGCTGCGGCGGTGCGACACTACGATTTGCGGCTCGTCCTGGCGGGTGTTCGAAGAGAGTTGGACAACAAAATCTCGGGCATGGCGGCGGCCGCGCACAGCTTGCTCCTGCAGAAAAGAGCACGACTTGAACGGCTTACGAGCCAAATGGAGGCCCTGTCGCCGGTGGCCATTCTGGAACGCGGATACGCGTTGGTCTTCGATACCTCAGGCAAGCTAGTAAAAGATGCGGATAGCGTGAAACCCGGGGATGAGATCAAGGCGCGGGTGGCGCATGGGGAGATTGAAGCGACCGTAAGAAAGAGCAGGCCCTAGGTATCAGGTTTTAGACCACTCCCGGTCATCTAAAGCCGACATGCGAGAAGTTCTAGAAGAGGATACGATACGGTATCTTCGCGAATCTAGCGCAACGCAAGAGTCCGCGCAACGCGCGGGCTAAGGCGTTTCCGGCTGGATTACAATAAAAGTGCGGTCGAGCCGGACCATTCACCCTGTGGAGAGAGGTTAGTTTGGTGACGCACGTTCTTGCGCCGTGGCCACATGTGTCGGTGACAAATGTCATCGACATCGTGCTAGTCGCGATCGTCATCTACCAGTTTCTGATGCTGGTGCGCGGGACGCGTGCGGCTCCAATGCTGGTAGGCGTGGCCGCCGTAGGCCTTGGCTTCTACATCGCCCGTATCGGTGAGTTGACTACCCTGAGCTGGCTGGTCAGTACTCTTGTTCCCTACGTAATCTTCGCACTGATCGTCGTTTTCCAGGCGGAAATCCGTCATGCTCTCGCAAATCTTGGCGCTCGCTTGACGTTCAGCCGAGCCTGGGACTCGGAATCCGATGCCTACGACGACATTGTGCTGGCCGCAAATCTGTTCTCCCAAAATCAAACGGGCGCGCTGATCGTGATCGAGCGAGAGATCGGGCTGCGCACCTACATCGAAAGCGGCGTGCCGATGGACGCGCGACTCTCTTACGATCTCCTGGCTACGATCTTCCGGCCGAGCGCTCCGCTTCATGACGGCGCCGTTATCGTGCAGAAGGATCGAATCGCTGCGGCGGCGTGCTTTCTTCCCCTCTCGATGAATCCTGTGCTCTCGACCCAGATGGGCACCCGGCACCGCGCCGGAATCGGCATCACAGAAGAAACTGATTCGATCGCGGTGATCGTGTCGGAAGAAACGGGCGCGATCAGTCTGGCAGTGGCCGGAAATTTTGAACGAGACATCACCGTCGAACAATTGCGCGAGCGGCTTAGCACGCTATTGCGACGTTACGTTCCACCCGTCACGCTCCCC